>Ga0210394_10007349_pt1 | contig 11636 bp, 8 predicted proteins | sample IncBWC12MmetaG_FD_160121 | JGI IMG/M metagenome (GOLD analysis project Ga0210394, IMG submission 160121) | Forest soil microbial communities from Barre Woods Harvard Forest LTER site, Petersham, Massachusetts, United States - Inc-BW-C-12-M | ecosystem: Environmental > Terrestrial > Soil >... | reverse complement strand
AAGAGGATTCAGCAGCCGGGGATCCCGGTGATTCGCCCGGCGATTCAGCCGCGGAGTGCGCTGAACTGCGCGCCGCGCTGACGCAAGCCGAGGAGAATCTCAAGCAGCAGCGCGAACAGTACCTGCGCGGTGCCGCTGAGCTCGACAACGTGCGCAAGCGCGCGCAGCGCGACATTGAGAGCGCGCATCGCTACGCCCTCGAGCGCTTCGCCGCCGAGCTGCTGCCGGTGCGCGACAGTCTCGAGCTCGGCGTACGCAACGGCGCGACCACCGATCCGCAAAGCGTGCTGGCCGGGCAGGAGGCAACCTTGAAGCTGCTCGAGCGCGCGTTCGAGAAGTTCTCGATCAAGCAGATCGATCCGACCGGCCAGCGCTTCGACCCGACGCTGCACGAGGCGGTGATGATGCAACAGTCGTCGGACGTGGCGCCGAATTCGGTGCTGCACGTGGTGCAGTCGGGCTACGAGCTCAATGGGCGCCTGCTGCGCCCGGCACGCGTGGTGGTGGCGACTGCCGCGGCGACGCCTTCGGGGGAGGCCTAGGGTGTTCCGGGTGCGGCAAGCACTTGAAATCAAAGCCCTGAGCCCTAATTAGTCAGTCATGGCGAAAAGTATCTGGAGTTGACCCATGAGTAAGGTAATCGGCATCGATCTCGGCACGACCAACTCGTGCGTCGCGATCATGGAAGGCGGCAAGCCGCGCGTGATCGAGAACAGCGAGGGTGATCGCACCACCCCGTCGATCGTCGCATTCAGCAAGGACGACGAAGTCCTGGTCGGGCAGTCGGCCAAGCGCCAGGCAGTCACCAATCCGCAGAACACCCTGTTCGCCGTCAAGCGCCTGATCGGACGCAAGTTCGACGACGAAGTCGTACAGCGGGACATCACGATGGTCCCCTATAAGATCGTCAAGGCCGACAACGGCGACGCGTGGGTCGACGTGCACGGCAAGAAGATGGCGCCGCCGGAGATTTCCGCGCGTGTGCTCATGAAGATGAAGAAGACCGCCGAGGATTATCTCGGTGAGACCGTCACCGAGGCCGTCATCACGGTCCCGGCCTATTTCAATGACTCGCAGCGCCAGGCGACCAAGGACGCCGGCCGCATCGCGGGCCTGACCGTCAAGCGCATCATCAACGAGCCGACCGCGGCGGCGCTGGCCTATGGCCTCGACAAGCAGGGCGCGGATCGCAAGATCGCGGTCTACGACCTGGGTGGGGGCACCTTCGATATCTCGATCATCGAGATCGCCGAGGTCGATGGCGAGCGCCAGTTCGAGGTGCTCTCGACCAATGGTGATACCTTCCTGGGTGGCGAGGACTTCGATCTGCGCGTCATCAATTTCCTGGCGGATGAATTTCAGAAGGAGTCCGGCGTCGACGTGCGGCGCGATCCGCTGGCAATGCAGCGCCTCAAAGAGGCGGCCGAGAAGGCCAAGATCGAGCTGTCCTCGAGCCAGCAGACCGACGTCAATCTGCCCTACATCACGGCCGATGCGAGCGGCCCGAAGCACCTGAACGTCAAGCTCACGCGTGCCAAGCTCGAATCGCTGGTCGATGATCTGGTGCAAAAGACCATCGGCCCCTGCCGCGTGGCACTCAAGGACGCAGGCCTCGAGGCCAAGGACGTGGCGGAAGTGATCCTGGTGGGCGGGCAGACGCGTATGCCGCTGACGCAGAAGTACGTGCGCGAGTTCTTCGGCAAGGAGCCGCGCAAGGACGTCAATCCCGATGAGGCCGTCGCAGTCGGCGCCGCGGTGCAGGCCGGCGTGCTCGCGGGCGAGGTCAAGGACGTGCTGCTGCTCGATGTCACGCCGCTGTCGCTCGGGATCGAGACGCTCGGTGGCGTCATGACCAAGCTGATCGAGAAAAACACCACCATTCCGACCAAGGCCGCGAACACTTTCTCGACCGCGGATGACAACCAGACGGCCGTGACCATTCACGTACTGCAGGGCGAACGCGACCGTGCGCAGGACAACAAGTCGCTCGGCAAATTCGATCTCACCGACATCCCCCCGGCCCCCCGCGGCATGCCGCAGGTCGAGGTGACGTTCGACATCGATGCCAACGGCATCCTCAATGTCTCGGCCAAGGACAAGGCCACGGGCAAGGAGCAGCGCATCGTGATCCGCGCTTCAAGCGGCCTCAACGAGGACGAGATCAAGCGCATGGTCAAGGACGCCGAGGCGCATGCCGCCGAGGACAAGAAATTTCGCGAGCTGGTGGAGACTCGCAACCAGGCCGACGCTCTGGTGCATCAGGTCGAAAAGGCGCTCAAGGACCTGGGAGACAAAGTCACCCCCGATGAGCGCGCCAAGGCTGAGGCGGCGCTCGGAGATCTGCGGTCGATCCTCAAGTCCGACGACAAGGACGCGATCCAGAAGAAGACCGAGGCGTTGGCACAGGCCTCTGCGGCGATTGCGCAGCGTGCCTACGCGGCCAATCAGCCGCCGAGTGGCGGTGGCGCCGCGGGCAGCGGTTCGGGCGACGCCGGTGGCGCAGCGCCGGGTGCCGGACCCAAGGCCGAGGAAAACGTGGTCGATGCGGAGTTCGAGGAAGTGCGCGACAAGGGCCGCCGGGCCTCCTGACGCGAGCCGCTTCGACCGGCCGACAAGATGGCCGCCGGGCACTGCCAAGTGCCGGGCGGCTGTCGCGTATCCGAAGGCGATAAGGGTCTTGACAGGCGCTCATGGCGAAACGCGACTACTACAAGGTTCTGGATCTGGCTCGAAACGCGAGCGAGGCCGACATCAAGAAGGCGTATCGCCGCCTGGCGATGAAATTTCACCCGGATCGCAACCCGGGCGATCACGACGCTGAAGAGAAGTTCAAGGAGGCCAAAGAGGCCTACGAAGTGCTATCGGAGCCGCAGAAGCGCTCGATCTACGATCAGCACGGCCACGCGGGTGTCGAGGCGAGCCGCAATGCGCATGCCGGCGGCGGCGGCTTCAGCGGTGCCGACGCTTTCAGCGATATCTTCGGCGATGTGTTCGGCGACATCTTCGGTGGTGCCCGTCGCGGTGGCGGCGGCTCACAGGTCTATCGCGGCGCCGATCTGCGTTACGAGGCCGAGCTGGATCTGGCCGAGGCGGTGTTCGGCCGAACGATCGAAATCGACGTCAATAAATTCGCCGAGTGCGACACCTGCCACGGCAGCGGCGCCGCCAAGGGCTCGCAGCCGGCGACCTGTGAGACCTGCAACGGCAGTGGCCAAGTGCGCATCTCGCAGGGATTCTTCACGCTGCAGCAGACCTGCCCGCACTGCCGCGGCTCGGGCCGTGTGGTGCGTAACCCCTGTGACCAATGCCTGGGCCAGGGGCGCGTGCGTCGCGCGAAGAAACTCTCGGTCAAGATTCCGCCCGGTGTCGACACCGGCGATCGCGTGCGCCTGACGGGCGAGGGCGAAGCCGGCCGCAATGGCGGGCCGCCCGGCGATCTGTACGCGGAGGTGCGGGTGCGCGAGCACGCGATCTTCGAGCGCGACGGTGTGCACCTGAGCTGCGAAGTACCGATCGGCTTCACCACGGCGACGCTCGGCGGCAGCGTCGACGTGCCGACGCTCGACGGCCAGGTATCGCTGAAGATTCCGCCCGAGACCCAGTCGGGCCGCGTGTTTCGCCTGCGCGAGAAGGGCGTCAAGTCGGTGCGCGGTCCGACGCGTGGCGATCTGTTCTGCCGCGTCGTGGTCGAGACCCCGGTGCATCTCTCGAGCGAGCAGCGTTCGTTGCTGCGCGAGCTCGACGAATCCCTCAAGCGTGATGGCAACAAGCACTCGCCGCGCCAGAAGAGCTTTTTCGATGGCGTGAAGCGCTTCTTCTCGAGCGGTGGCTCGTGAGCGGCCGCGCCTCGTGAGCGCTGTGGTGCCGGCATCGATCCCGACCGTGCTGATCGGCGCGACGGGGCGCATGGGACAGAACATCCTGCGCCAGCTGCCGCACTTTCCGGCGCTCACGCTTTGCGGCGCGACCGCTTCCGCGAGCAGCGCCGCGCTCGGTGAAGACGCCGGTACGCGCGCGGGCCTGCCGGCCAACGGCGTGCGCATCACGGCCGCGCTGCCGCCGCTGCTGGCACAGGCAAAACTCGCGCTCGATTTCTCGAGCGCGCCGGCGGCCGCGGCCACTCTCGCGGCCTGCGTTGCCGCCGGCGTGCCGCTGCTTCTGGGCACTACCGGACTGGCGCGCGAGTTGCAGATGCCGCTGGCGCGGGCGGCCGAGCGCATCGCGCTGCTCGTGGCACCGAACACGAGCCTCGGACTGAACCTGCTCCTGAGCCTGGTGCGCACCGCCGCGCGCGCCCTGCCGTTGGGCTATGACGTCGAGATTGTCGAGGCGCACCACCGCGATAAGACCGATGCGCCTTCAGGTACCGCGCTGGCACTCGGACAGGTGGCTGCCGAGGCGCGCGGCAGCGCGCTCGAGAGCCAGGCGATCTATGCGCGCCACGGGACCGGCGCGCGCCAGCGCGGTCAGATCGGTTTCGCTTCGCTGCGCGGGGGCGATGTGGTCGGCGAGCACGAGGTGCTGTTCCTGGGCGAGGGCGAACGGCTTATGCTGCGCCACAGCGTCGGTGATCGTTCGGTGTTCGCGCGCGGGGCCCTCGTGGCGGGCCAGTGGCTGGCTGGCCAGGCGCCGGGCCGGTATCAGATGGCTGACGTTTTCACTAAATAATACAGGCGGGTACGAGCGTTCACGCGGTAATTTCAGATCCTGAAAGGTGTTTGCCGCAACCCGTTTCGGGCTCGCAAAAATCCCACGTAGGCGTGGACAGGGGCGGTGGGGGTCTTTACACTTTTGCCCGTAATCCGAGTATCGGGTTAGTCCGCACAAGGCGGGAGGATGTTCCAAAAGAACTCCTCCCGCTTTGTGCATCTGCGTGTCGTGAAGTGACCCCAGCAACCCTCGCGGCCGGAAGTTGGGGCACCGGAAGAAGAGGCATGAAGTGACTGCACCAGCGGTGCTGGCTCTCGCGGACGGGAGCATCTTCAAAGGCCACTCCATTGGCGCTGCCGGCAATACCACGGGTGAGGTCGTATTCAATACCGCCATCACCGGCTACCAGGAAATCCTCACCGACCCTTCCTACGCGCGACAGATCGTCACGCTGACCTATCCGCACGTTGGCAACACCGGCGTCACGCCTGAGGACATGGAGTCGGCGCAGATCTACGCCTCGGGTCTGGTGGTGCGCGATCTGTCGATGGTGGCCAGCAGCTGGCGCGCCTCGGGCTCGCTCAACGAGTTCCTGCAGCGCGGACGCATCGTCGCGATCGCCGGCATCGATACGCGCCGCCTGACGCGCCTGTTGCGGGAGAAAGGTGCGCAGTCGGGCTGCATCATGACCAGCGACAAGCTCGATGAGAACGCCGCGGTGCGCGCCGCGCGCGCATTTCCCGGTCTCAAGGGCATGGACCTGGCCAAGGTCGTCAGCACGCGCCAGTCGTACCAGTGGAACGACGGCAGCATCGGCCGCGATGCCGTGCCGCTGCGTGCGCAGCAGCGGCTGCACGTGGTCGCATATGACTACGGCATCAAGCGCAACATCCTGCGGCTGATCGCCGATCAAGGCTGCCGCATCACGGTGGTGCCGGCGATGACCAGCGCCGGCGATGTGCAGGCGCTCAATGCGGACGGTGTGTTCCTGTCGAACGGACCCGGCGATCCGGAGCCCTGCGACTATGCCATCAAGGCCATCGCGGAATTGCTCGAGACCGATATTCCGATCTTCGGCATCTGCCTGGGGCATCAGCTGCTGGGCCTGGCCAGCGGCGCGCGCACCGTGAAAATGAAATTCGGCCACCACGGCGCGAATCATCCGGTGCAGGAACTCTCGAGTGGGCGCGTGCTGATCACGAGCCAGAACCACGGCTTTGCGGTCGACGAATCGACACTGCCCGCCACGGTGATTCCGACGCACCGCTCGCTGTTCGACGGCACGCTGCAGGGTCTGGCGCGCATCGATCGCCCGGCCTTCAGCTTCCAGGGACATCCCGAGGCCAGTCCCGGACCGCACGATATGCGGCCGCTGTTCGAGAGCTTCGTGCAGGCCATGGTGCGACGGCTGCAGCTGCAGTTACGCGCATTGCGAGCCAACCCGCGCAAGCAGAGCGCTGAGCGATAGCGATAGCGATAGACTGACACAGCGACGATGCCCAAACGAACCGATTTGAAGAGCGTCCTGATCATCGGCGCCGGCCCGATCGTGATCGGCCAGGCGTGCGAATTCGATTACTCCGGCGCGCAGGCCTGCAAGGCGCTGCGCGAGGAGGGTTATCGCGTGATCCTGGTCAACTCCAATCCGGCCACGATCATGACCGACCCCGAGACCGCCGATGCGATCTACATCGAGCCGGTCAATTGGCGCACCGTGGCGCGCATCATCGAGCGCGAGCGTCCCGATGCACTGCTGCCGACCATGGGCGGGCAAACCGCGTTGAACACGGCTCTGGACCTGGCGCGCGAGGGCGTGCTCGAGCAGTACAAGGTCGAGCTGATCGCGGCCTCGCGCGAGGCCATCGACATGGCCGAGGACCGCGAACGCTTCCGCAATGCCATGCGCGAGATCGGACTCGCGGTGCCGCACTCGCAGATCGCGCGCAGCCTCGAAGAGGCGCTCGCGGTTCAGAGCAGCATCGGCTACCCGATCGTGATCCGGCCCTCCTTCACGCTCGGGGGCAGCGGCGGCGGCATCGCCTACAACCGCGAGGAATTCGAAGCCATCGTGCAGCGTGGGCTCGATGCCTCTCCGACGCGCGAACTGCTGCTCGAGGAGGCGGTGCTCGGGTGGAAGGAATTCGAGATGGAGGTCGTGCGCGACCGCAAGGACAACTGCATCATCGTCTGCTCGATCGAGAATTTCGATCCAATGGGCGTGCACACCGGCGATTCGATCACGGTGGCGCCGGCGCAGACGCTCACCGACAAGGAATACCAGCGTATGCGCGATGCTTCGATCGCGGTGCTGCGCAAGATCGGTATCGAGACCGGCGGCTCGAACGTGCAGTTCGCCGTCAACCCGAAGGACGGGCGGCTGCTCGTGATCGAGATGAATCCGCGCGTATCGCGCTCCTCGGCGCTGGCTTCCAAGGCCACGGGCTTCCCGATCGCCAAGATCGCGGCCAAGCTCGCGATCGGCTACACGCTCGATGAGCTCAAGAATGAGATCACGGGCGGTGCGACGCCGGCCTCGTTCGAGCCGAGCATCGATTACGTGGTCACGAAGATTCCGCGCTTCACCTTCGAGAAATTCCCGGCGGCGAACAATCGCCTGACGACGCAGATGAAATCGGTCGGCGAGGTCATGGCGATCGGCCATACCTTCCAGGAGTCGCTGCACAAGGCGCTGCGCGGCCTCGAGACCGGCCTCGACGGCCTGGACCCGATCTTAAGCCTGCCGCTGTCGGAGGAATCCGAGAAGGAACTCATCTACGAGCTGCGCTCGCCCGGCGCCGATCGTCTGCTCTATGTGGCCGACGCCTTGCGCGCCGGCTGGGACATCGAGCGCGTGGCCGAGCTGACCGCGATCGACCCCTGGTTCCTGGCACAGATCGCCGATCTGATCGCGGAGGAGGCGCGCGTGCGGCGCGAGGGCGAGAGTGCACTCGGGATCGATCGGCTGCGTACCCTCAAGCGCAAGGGTTTCTCGGACCGCCGCCTGGCATCGCTCACGCGCTCCACCGAAGCCTCGATCCGCGGCAAGCGCCGCGAGTTCGGCGTCGCGCCGGTCTACAAGCGCGTCGACACCTGCGCGGCGGAATTCTCGACCTCGACCGCCTATCTCTATTCGACTTACGAAGAAGAGTGCGAGGCCGAGCCGAGCAAGCGCGAGAAGATCCTGATCCTCGGCGGCGGCCCGAACCGTATCGGCCAGGGCATCGAATTCGATTACTGCTGCGTGCATGCGGCGCTGGCGCTGCGCGAGCAGGGGTTCGAGACCATCATGGTCAACTGCAATCCCGAGACGGTCTCGACCGACTACGACACCTCGGACCGGCTGTATTTCGAACCGCTCACGCTCGAGGACGTGCTCGAAGTCATCGCCAAGGAGCGGCCCATGGGCGTGATCGTGCAGTTCGGCGGACAGACGCCGCTCAAGCTGTCGCGCGCGCTCGAAGCCGCCGGAGCTCCGATCATCGGGACCTCGCCCGACTCGATCGATGTGGCGGAGGATCGTGAGCGCTTCCAGCAGCTGGTGCGGCGCCTGGGGCTCAAGCAGCCGGCCAATGCCACCGCGCGCAACGAGGAGCAGGCGGCGCTGCTGGCGCGCGAGGTGGGTTATCCGCTCGTGGTGCGACCCTCCTATGTGCTCGGCGGGCGCGCAATGGAGATCGTCTTCAACGAGGACGATCTGCGCGCCTACATGGGACATGCGATGCGCGTCTCGAACGACAGCCCGGTGCTGCTCGACCGCTTTCTCGATGTCGCGATCGAGGTCGATGTCGATGCGGTCTGCGACGGCGAGGACGTGCTGATCGGCGGCATCATGGAGCACGTCGAGCAGGCCGGTGTCCACTCGGGCGATTCGAGCTGCTCGCTGCCGCCCAACAGCCTGTCGCTTGAGCTGCAGGAGGAGATGCGCGCACAGACCCGCAAGCTCGCGCGGGCGCTCAACGTCGTGGGCCTCATGAACATTCAGTTCGCCATCCAGAACGGCACGGTTTACGTGCTGGAGGTCAATCCACGCGCCTCTCGCACCGTTCCGTTCGTCTCCAAGGCGACCGGCGTGCCGATCGCCAAGATCGCCGCGCGCGTCATGGCGGGCAGCAAATTGCGCGATCTCGGGGTACTGTCGGAGCGGGTACCGAAGTACTATTCGGTCAAGGAAGCCGTGTTCCCGTTCGTCAAATTCCCGGAGGCCGATCCGATCCTGGGCCCGGAGATGAAATCCACCGGCGAGGTCATGGGCACTGGACGCACCTTTGGCGAGGCCTACGCGAAGTCGCAGAGCGCGTCCGGCGTGGTGCTGCCGCGCGAGGGATGTTGCCTGATCAGCGTGCGCGAGCGCGACAAAGGCGGCGCGGTGCAGCTGGCGCGGCGCCTGATCGCGCATGGCTTCACGCTGGTCGCCACCAGCGGCACGGCGGCGACCCTGCGCGCAGCCGGCATCGAATGCCGCCGCGTCAACAAGGTGCGCGAGGGCCGGCCGCACATCGTCGACATGATCAAGAACGACGAGATCGATCTGATCGTCAACACCACCGAGGGCAAACAGGCGATCCTCGAGTCCAATTCGATTCGCCGCGAGGCCGTGCACCGGCGCGTGACCTATTACACGACGCTGGCCGCCGCGCTCGCCACCTGCGAGGCGCTCGATCATCTCGACGAGGTCGACGTCAATCGGCTGCAGGATCTGCACGAGCAGGTGGCCGAACGCCCGGTGCTGGCGCGCGAGGTCGGCACATGAGGCGCTCGCCGATGACGCTGCGCGGCGCGGAGCTGTTGCGCGTCGAGCTCAAGCGGCTCAAGTCCGAGGACCGGCCGCGCGTGATCAAGTTGATCGCCGAGGCGCGCAGCCACGGCGATCTGTCCGAGAACGCGGAGTATCACGCCGCGCGCGAGCAGCAGGGATTTATCGAGGGACGCATCATGGAGATCGAGTCGCGGCTGTCCGCGGCCGAGATCATCGACGTGGCGAGCCTGCCGGCCACGGGGCGCGTGGTGTTCGGGGCCACGGTCGAGCTCGAGGATCAGCACGAGGGCGCGGTGGTCAGCTACCAGATCGTCGGCGAGGACGAGGCCGATATCCGCGCCGGACGCATCTCGGTCATCTCGCCGATCGCGCGGGCGCTGATCGGCAAAAGTTCGGGCGATGTGGTCGACGTGGCCGCGCCGGGCAGGACACGCAGCTACGAGATTGTCTCGGTCAAGTACCTCTAGCCGTCCGGCAGCGGGATGCGCGACAACGGCGTGCCTGGCTTGAACAGCACCGCGACGTGGCCGATCCGATGCACCAGAGCGCTCGCGGTCTTGAGCGCGAGCTCGGCGATCAGGGCGTCGCGCACGGCCCGATCGGCCGCCTGCACCCGGACCTTGATCAGTTCGTGATCGGTGAGTGCACGCGCGGTTTCGGCGCAGACTGCGGCGGTCAGACCGTGGTGTCCGATCTGTATGACAGGCTTGAGTGGGTGGGCGCGGCCGCGCAGATAGCGCGACTGCTTTTCGCTTAAAGTCATGGCGCCATTATGACCCGCCGCTCCAAGAGCAGTGACCGCTGGCTGCGAGAACATTTTACCGACCCCTATGTCAAACGAGCCAAGGCCGAGGGCTGGCGCTCGCGCGCGGTCTTCAAGCTCGAAGCCATGGACAAGAGCGCGCGCCTGCTCCAGCCGGGCAGGGTGGTGCTCGATCTGGGTGCCGCGCCCGGTGCCTGGAGCCAGTACGCGCGCCGGCAGGTCGGTAACAGCGGCCGGGTCGTGGCGAGCGACATCCTGCCGATGGACTCCGTGGCGGGTGTGGAATTCATTCAGGGTGACTTCCGCGAACAGCCCGTGGTCGATGCGATCCAGGCGGCAGTTGGGACCGCGGGGCTCGACGTGCTGTTGTCGGACATGGCGCCCAATTTGAGCGGCATGGACGCCATCGACGCCCCGCGCGCCATTTACCTGGCGGAATTGGCTCTGGCATTGGCCGTGCATCTCTTGAAACCCGACGGGGTCGCCCTGATCAAGCTGTTGCAGGGCGCTGGTTTTCAGGAGTTTGTCGCGGCGGCGCGACGCGAGTTCGTGCAGATCAAGTTCCTTAAGCCGCAGGCGTCACGTTCTCGCAGTCCTGAAACGTACTTGCTGGCCTCCGGCAGGCGGATGGTGTAGCGTCCCTGATGCGAGGGTCTGTCTCCCGGCAGCGTGGTTTCTGCAACAGGTGAATCGAGTTGAATGATCTGACCAAAAATATCCTGCTCTGGGTCGTCATCGTGCTGGTCATGCTGGCGGTATTCAGCCGTTATATGCCGAGCGGCCAACAGGCCGAGGCGATCCGTTATTCCGATTTCGTCGCCGATGTGCACGCCAATCGGGTCGAAAGCGTGGTCTTGCAGGGCGACACCATCCACGGCGTGCTCAAGGACAAGCAGAAGTTCGAGACCTTCAACCCCGAGACCAACTTCACGGTGCTGATCGGGGATCTGCTCAAGGCGGGCGTGTCGATCGAGGGTCAGCCGCCGAAGCAGCCGAATTTTCTGGCGCAGCTGCTGCTGCAACTCGCGCCGGCACTGCTGCTGATGCTGGTGTTCGTCTACCTGCTGCGGCAGATGCAGGGCGCGGCCGGCGGCCGCGGCGCCATGTCGTTCGGCAAGAGCCGTGCGCGGTTGCTCGGTGAGGATCAGGTCAATGTGACCTTCGCCGATGTCGCCGGCGTGGACGAGGCCAAGCAGGAGGTCGGTGAGATCGTCGACTTCCTCAAGGACCCGGGCAAGTTCCAGAAGCTCGGGGGCAAGATTCCGAAGGGCGTGCTCATGGTCGGCTCGCCCGGTACCGGCAAGACGCTACTCGCGCGGGCGATCGCGGGCGAAGCCAAGGTGCCGTTTTTTACCATTTCCGGCTCCGACTTCGTCGAGATGTTCGTCGGTGTGGGCGCCTCGCGCGTGCGCGACATGTTCGAGCAGGCTAAGAAACATGCGCCCTGCATCATCTTCATCGACGAGA
>Ga0210394_10007348_pt1 | contig 11637 bp, 8 predicted proteins | sample IncBWC12MmetaG_FD_160121 | JGI IMG/M metagenome (GOLD analysis project Ga0210394, IMG submission 160121) | Forest soil microbial communities from Barre Woods Harvard Forest LTER site, Petersham, Massachusetts, United States - Inc-BW-C-12-M | ecosystem: Environmental > Terrestrial > Soil >... | reverse complement strand
TCGACCAGGCGTGCCAGCGCCACCTTCGAGGCGTCCCGCTTGCGGCTGAACATCGATTCGCCGAAAAACACCCGGCCGAGCTGGATACCGTAGAGTCCCCCCGCCAGTTCATCGGCCTCGTACGTTTCGATGGAGTGGCCAAACCCGAGTTCGTGCAGCCGCTCATAGGAGGCGATCATGTCGTCATTGAGCCAGGTGTCGGGCCCGGCGCGCCGCGGGGCGGCGCAGCCTCTAATCGTTGCACTAAAGTTGCTGTCGACGCGCGAGGTGTACGGCCCATTGCGCAGCGTCTTGCGCAAACTGCGCGAGCACTTGAATTCTTCGGGAAACAGCACCATGCGCGGATCCGGCGACCACCACAGTATCGGCTGTTGCGCCGAATACCAGGGGAACACGCCGCGCTCATACGCGGCGAGGAGCCGCGCCGGACTCAAGTCGCCGCCCGCGGCTAGCAGCCCGGGAGGTTCGCGCAGGGCATGCTCCAACGGCGGGAACCAGTCCGGATCAGCATGTTCGCTCAACCAGATGATTCTGCTCAGATCTGCAACTCCTCGTCGGGCGCGCGGTGGTAGGGCACATGCTCGTTGACGGCGGCCGCGTAATGATCCACGCCGCGCGCCTCGCGTGCCGCGAAATCGCGAATCGCCGCAGCAAACCGTGGGTCTGCGACGAAATGCGCCGAGCTCATCAGCGTCGGCACGAAGCCGCGCGGCACCTTGTGCTCACCCTGGGTGCCCGGCTCGAAGCGCTGCAATTTCTTCTCGATGCAGTATTCGATGCCTTGGTAGTAGCAGGTCTCGAAATGCAGACTGTGGTAATTGCCGCCGGCGCCCCAGTAGCGGCCGAACAGCGCGTCGTCGCCGACGAAGAATATGGCAACGGCAATGGGCTCGGAGCCGATTCGCGCCACCTTGAGCATCAACCGGTCCGGCATGGAGGCGGCCAATAATTTGAAAAATTTCAGGTTCAGGTAGGGTTCGTGGCCGTGGCGGTAGAAGGTATCGGCGTAGAAGCCGTAGACCGTGTCCCACAGCGCATCATCCATGTCTCCGCCGTGCACGGTATCGAATTCGATGCCGGCCTCGGCCACCCGCCGCCGCTCGCGCTTCGCCTTTTTGCGCTTCTCGGCGGTAAACGTTGCGAGAAAGGCGTCGAATGACCCATAACCGCGGTTATACCAATGAAACTGGCAATCGCGGCGCAGGATCAGCCCCGCGCAACTTAAGGCTTCGGCTGCGTCGTCGGTCGGAAACAGCACGTGCCAGGACGACAGCCGTTCGCTGCGTGCATAATCGATCGCGGTCCTGCACAAGAGGCCGTTCATGGATTGCCTGTCCACGTGGGAGGCGACCAGCAGGCGCGGCCCGCGCACCGGGGTGAACGGCACGGCGGACAGCAGCTTCGGATAGTACGCCAGGCCGTGCTGCGCATAGGCATTGGCCCAGGAAAAATCGAACACGAACTCACCGCGCGAGTGCGCTTTTCGGTACAAGGGCAGGGCGCACACGGCTCGGCCGTCGGCATCGTCGATGACGAGGTGCCGGGGGGTCCAGCCGGTGCGCGCCGCGGCGCAGCCGGATTCTTCGAGCGCCAGGAGAAATTCGTGGCGCAGGAACGGCTCTCCGCCGCGGGCCAGGGAATTCCAGCTCGCCGCATCGACCTCAGCAATGCTGTTGAGAAACCGCGCTCTGGTTCGAATCACGCGTGAGCAACGCGAGGTTTGACGTGGGGTTCGGACTCCGCTCGTTCCAGATATTTATCGGCGTCGAGCGCGGCCATGCATCCGGTGCCCGCCGAGGTGACGGCCTGACGATACACATGATCGGCCACATCGCCGGCGGCGAACACGCCGGGAACGCTGGTGGCGGTCGCTTCGCCGTCGCTGCCGCCCTTGACCACGATGTAGCCGCCGCGCATGTCCAGTTGGCCATCGAACAGCTGGGTGTTGGGTTGATGTCCCACGGCAATGAATACCCCATCGACTTGAATGGTGCGTGTCGGCGCGCCTGCCGCGTCCGACAGGCGCACGCCGGTGACGCCGTTCTGATCGCCGAGAATTTCCTCGATCGAATGGTTCCAGAGGAGGCTGGCCTTGCCCGCCGCGGCGAGCGCGAACAGCCGATCCTGCAGTATTTTTTCGGCGCGCAGCTTGTCGCGGCGATGCACGAGGGTCACGTGCGAGGCGATGTTGGTCAGGTACAGGGCCTCCTCCACGGCGGTGTTGCCCCCGCCGACCACGGCCACGGCCTTGCCGCGATAGAAAAAGCCGTCGCAGGTGGCGCACGCCGAAACGCCCTTGCCGCGGAAGGTCTCTTCGGACGGCAGCCCCAGGTACTTAGCCGAGGCGCCGGTGGCGATGATCAGCGCATCGCAGGTGTACTCGCCGTTGTCGCCGAACAGGCGAAACGGGCGATGGCGCAAATCGACGCGGTTGATATGGTCGAACACGATGGCGGTGTTGAATCGCTCGGCGTGACGCCGCATGCGGTCCATGAGCGCGGGCCCCTGCAGGTGTTCGACATCGCCGGGCCAGTTGTCAACGTCGGTGGTGGTCATGAGCTGGCCACCCTGCTCCAACCCAGTGATGAGGAGGGGATGGCGGTTGGCTCGCGCCGCGTACACGGCGGCGGAGTAACCCGCGGGACCCGACCCCAGGATGAGGAGTGGACTGTGCCTGTGGACGCTCATGTATAATTTGCCTCTCTTCTCAATGTCTTTGTCGGCTCATGGTAAGTAAATCTGTGGGCGCCAGCCACTTCAATCAAGGCGGCGCCCGCGCGGAAGCCCGAAGCCGTCGCGGTGTTGGTGCCCCGGGATGCACTGGGTTACTATCACATATTATTCAACCAGTTAAGAAGAAAATATCACGAAAGGTCTAGAATTGACTGACGTCGCTCTGAAGAAGCCCAAGCAGAAGAGCGCACTCAGCGCCGCCGTAGCGCGATCCCTGCGCGAAGGCACGCTGTGGGTGCTGTCGGCGCTCGCGCTGATACTGCTGCTGGCGCTGCTGTCCTACCACCCCCAGGACCCGGGATTTGCAGACACCGGGGAGCCGGGGCAGTCGATCAGCAATTGGATCGGGCCCGTGGGCGCGTGGCTGGCGGGATTTTTCCTGCTCCTGTTCGGGCGTCCGGCCTACCTCTTTCCGTTGATGTTGGTTTACGCGGGCTGGCTGGTGCACAAGGAACAAGCGCTCCCCGATGCGCGCTCGCGCATCAATACGCTGCTGCGCGCCGCCGGATTCGTCCTGACCCTGGCCACGAGTTGCGGTCTGGCGACGTTGCATTGGAGCGGGGCCGGACTACCGATGACTGCGGGCGGCGTTCTCGGCGAACTGGCGGGGCAGGGCAGCGCGCATGGCTTGAGTTTTCTCGGGGCGACTTTGCTGCTGTTGGGGCTATGGCTCGCGGGTGCGGCGCTGTTCATGGGCGTCTCCTGGTTCGAGATCATGGACCGGCTTGGCGCGGGGGTCCTGCAGACGATCGACTGGATTCGCACGCGCATCGAGCAGCGCCGCGAACTGGCTTCCGGGCAGCAGCGCAAGCAGGCGCGCCAAGAAGTGGTGCGCGAGGAACAGAAAAAAGTGGCGAACCGGCCGCCGCCGCGCATCGAGGCCGCAGCCCCCGTCCCGCAGAAAAGCGACCGCGTCGAGCGCGAGCGCCAGGTGCCCTTGTTCGACGCGCCCGCGTCGAGCGAGTTGCCGGCGTTGTCCCTGCTCGACGAGGCGGGCCCGCGCGAGCAGTCCTATTCGGACGAAGCCCTGGAGGCGATGTCGCGTTTGGTGGAGCTCAAGCTGCGCGATTTCGGGGTGGAAGCCGAAGTCGTCGCCGTGCAGCCCGGCCCCGTGATCACGCGCTTCGAACTGCGGCCGGCGCCCGGCGTGAAGGTCAGCCAGATCAGCAACCTGTCGAAGGATCTCGCCCGCGCACTCTCCGCCATCAGCGTCCGCGTGGTGGAAATCATTCCCGGCAAGTCGGTCGTCGGCCTCGAAATCCCGAACGAGAAGCGCGAGATCGTGACGCTCGGCGAGATCATCAAATCCAAGCCGTACGACGATGTCACCTCGCCGCTCGCGCTCGCGCTCGGCAAGGACATCGGCGGCGTCCCCATCGTCGCCGATCTTGCGCGCATGCCGCACTTGTTGATCGCGGGCACGACCGGATCCGGCAAATCGGTCGGCATCAACGCCATGGTCTTGAGCCTCCTGTACAAGGCGACGCCCGAACACGTGCGGATGATCATGATCGACCCGAAGATGCTGGAGCTCTCGGTGTATGAGGGAATTCCGCACCTGCTGTCGCCGGTCGTGACCGATATGAAGCAGGCGGCCAACGCGTTGCGCTGGTGCGTGGCCGAGATGGAGCGGCGCTACCAGCTCATGTCGATGCTCGGCGTGCGCAACATCGGCGGCTTCAACCGTAAGGTCAAGGATGCTGCGGAGGCGGGCAGGCCCATCAAAGATCCGATACGGATGGAGAAAATAGCGCAGGGGGTTCCCGGTGTGGTTGCGGAAGACGTGCCGGACCTGACGGCGCTGCCGTTCATCGTCGTGATCATCGACGAATTGGCCGATCTCATGATGATCGTCGGCAAGAAGGTCGAGGAACTGATTGCGCGCCTCGCGCAGAAGGCGCGCGCCGCGGGCATCCACCTCATCCTCGCCACGCAGCGTCCCTCGGTGGACGTCATCACGGGTTTGATCAAGGCCAATATCCCGACCCGCATTGCCTTCCAGGTCTCCGCCAAGGTGGATTCGCGCACCATTCTCGACCAGAGCGGCGCGGAGTCGCTGCTGGGCCATGGCGACATGCTGTACCTGCCTCCCGGCACGTCGATTCCGACCCGCGTCCACGGCGCTTTCGTGTCGGATCAAGAAGTGCATCGGGTGGTCGGCGGTCTCAAGTCCGCCTCGCCGCCGACCTACATCGACGAAATTCTGGACGGCCCGCGCAATCCCATTCCGGGCTTTCCGTCCGACGATGAGGAGAACGGCGAGGGCGGCGTGGTTGATGCCGAAGCTGACCCCTTGTACGACGAGGCGGTGCGCATCGTTACCGAGACGCGCAAGGCCTCCATCTCCGGGGTACAGCGCCGCCTCAAGATCGGCTATAACCGCGCGGCGCGCCTGGTCGAGGCCATGGAGGCAGCCGGGCTCGTTGGGCCGCTGCAGTCGAACGGCGGCCGCGAGATTTTTGGCGCCGCACCGCCCGAGGAATGAGCCGCATGACAGCCCGCACGCTCGCACAACGCAGCCGCAGCATCGCCGCGAGCCTGCTCATCCTCGCGGCGCTGTTCGGCCCGACAGCGGCGACCTCGTCGCCGGCGAGCGATGTGGAGAAGTACTTGAACGGGCTCGCCAGCTGGAGCGCCGATTTCACGCAGACCATCGATGACGGCCACGGCAATGTGCTGCGCAGCGCCGCCGGGCGGCTGTATTTGCAACGGCCGGGAAAATTTCGCTGGGACTATTCCGAGCCTTCCGAGCAGTTGATCCTGGCGGACGGCAAACAAATCTGGTTTTACGACAAGGACCTGGCGCAGGCCAACGTGCGCGACATGGATACCAGTCTCGCCAGCACGCCCGCGAGCCTGCTGTCGGGCGCGAGCTCGGTCAGCGCTCAGTTCGACGTCACAGTCCGACCGCCGAGCGGGGGTCTGCAGTGGTTCCAACTTGCTCCCAAGCACGCCGATACGGATTTTCAGCTGGTGCGGATCGGATTCGACAAGGGTGAGTTGCGCTCCATGTTCCTCGCCGACAAGCTCAATCAGATCACGCAGCTCACCTTTTCGAACTCCAAGCGCAATGTGCCGTTGGCGCCGGACCTGTTTACTTTCGTCCCGCCGACCGGCGTCGATGTGATCGGACGCAGTAAATAACCATGGACTCGCCGACGACTGCCGGCACCTACCGCCCGCTGGCTGACCGGTTGCGCCCACGGTCTCTCGATGAGTACGTGGGACAATCTCATTTGCTGGGAGCCGGTGCGCCGTTGCGCCGTGCACTGGAGTCCGGCCGCCCGCATTCGATGATTTTGTGGGGCCCGCCGGGCACCGGCAAAACGACATTGGCGCGGCTGGTGGCAACCGGCGCGCAGGCGGAGTTCATCGCCCTGTCGGCGGTGCTGGCCGGCATCAAAGACATCCGCGCCGTCGTGGAGCAGGCCAAGGCCTTGCGCGGCACTCGCGACACCGTGCTGTTTCTCGATGAGGTGCATCGCTTCAACAAGTCGCAGCAGGACACCTTTCTGCCCTATGTCGAGGACGGCACTTTGATTTTCGTCGGTGCAACCACCGAGAATCCGTCGTTCGAAGTCAATAATGCGCTGCTGTCGCGGGCGCGGGTCTACGTGCTCAAGTCGCTCGATGCCGCGGATCTCGAGAAATTGCTCGAGCGTGCACTGACGGATCAGGAGCGGGGGTTGGGGAAGCTGAATCTGCAAATCGACGCCGGGGCGAGCGAATTATTGCTGGCCGCTGCGGACGGCGATGCGCGGCGCATGCTCAACCTGCTGGAGACCGCGGCGGATTTGAGTTCGCCGCAAGGTACGGGCCGCCACTTGGACGTCGATACCATGCGCGCGGTGATCGGCAGCACCTATGTGCGTTTCGACAAGGGCGGCGAGAACTTCTACGACCAGATTTCGGCCCTGCACAAGTCGGTTCGCGGCAGCGATCCGGACGCGGCGCTCTATTGGCTGTGCCGCATGCTGGCCGGCGGCTGCGATCCCTTATATATCGCCCGCCGCGCGCTGCGCATGGCGAGCGAGGACATCGGCAACGCCGATCCCCGGGCGCTCACCCTGGCGTTGGAGGCCTGTGCGGTGTACGAGCGATTGGGGAGTCCCGAAGGCGAACTCGCCATTGCTCAAGCCATCGTGTTCATGGCATGCGCGGCCAAGAGCAATGCCGTCTACACGGCGTACCAGGCCGCGGCCGAGGACGCCGCCCGCTTGGGCTCGCTCGAGGTGCCGCTGCATTTGCGCAACGCGCCAACCCGCTTGATGAAGGAGATTGGCTACGGCAAGGGTTATCGGTATGCGCATGACGAGCCCGGCGGCTACGCGGCGGGCGAGCGCTACTTCCCCGAGGCCATGCCCGACCGGCGTTACTATGTGCCGGAGCCGCGCGGGTTGGAGATCAAGATCGGCGAGGCACTCAATCAGCGCCGCGAGCGCGATCGGCAGGCACGTGGCGCCGGCGGATCGTGACGTTTCCGCGGCCGACCTGCGGATGATTCAAGCCCTATAGAACAAGGAATGCACCGTGCTCGATCCGAAGCTGCTGCGCAGCGATTTACTCGGGGTAGCCGCCGCGCTGGCGCGGCGCGGCTTCGTGCTCGACGTCGCGGCCTTCGCCGCGCTCGAGGTTGAGCGCAAAGCGATTCAAATAGAATCCGATCGACTGCGTGCCGAGCGCAACGCCAATGCCAAAGCCGTGGGAAATGCCAAGTCCAAGGGCCAGGATGCGTCCGCCTTGCTGGCCACCGGCGAGTCTCTGGGCGAGGAGCTGCAAGGTGTCGAAAAGCAGCTCGAAGCCGTTCAAGCGAAGGTGTCGGATTTGCAGCTGGGACTGCCCAATATCCTGCACGCCAGCGTCCCTGACGGACACGATGAATCGGCCAACGTCGAAGTGCGCCGCTGGGGAGTCCCGCGGCAATTCGACTTCACGCCGAAGGACCACGTCGCGCTCGGCGAGAAGATCGGCATGGATTTCGAAGCCGCAGGGCGCATGTCGGGAGCGCGGTTCGTGGTGCTGACGGGACAACTGGCGAGGCTGCACCGCGCTCTCGCGCAATTCATGCTCAATCTGCATGTCGGCGAGCATGGCTACCGCGAAGCCTACGTGCCCTACCTGGTGCACGGGACGGCGCTGCTCGGCACCGGACAGTTGCCGAAGTTCGAGCAGGATCTGTTCTCCGTGCGCGGCGATCCCGGTTTTTATTTGATTCCCACCGCCGAAGTGCCGCTGACCAACCTGGTTCGCGACCAGATCCTTGGCGGCGAGGGATTGCCGCTCAAGCTGGTGGCGCACTCGCCGTGTTTCCGTTCGGAAGCGGGCGCCGCCGGGAAAGACACCCGCGGCATGATTCGCCAGCATCAATTCGATAAAGTGGAATTGGTGCACATCGTGCGCCCCGAGGATTCCTATCCGGCGCTCGAGGAACTGACCGGCCATGCGGAGGCGGTGCTTCAGGCACTGGGACTGCCGTACCGGGTGCTGGCGCTGTGCGCCGGCGATACCGGCCCCAGCAGTGCCAAGACCTACGATCTGGAAGTGTGGCTGCCTTCGCAGCAGCGCTACCGCGAAATTTCGTCGTGCAGCAATTGTGAATCGTTCCAGGCGCGCCGCCTGCAGGCGCGATGGCGCAACCCAGCTACCGGCAAACCCGAACCGGTGCACACCCTCAACGGATCCGGCGTCGCCGTCGGGCGCGCACTCGTGGCTGTTTTGGAGAATTGTCAAAACGAAGACGGTAGCGTCTCCGTTCCGCCTGTTCTCGCGCCTTACATGGGCGGCACCGCAACCTTAAAATGAGTGCGGGCCATTGAAGGCCCGCACTTAAGATCGACGTTTTCGAGAACTGATCCTGCGGTCGGGCCCGCTTAGTTGCGGCTGCCCATCACCAGACGCAGCACGTACCAGAACATCAGCGCGATCGACGCGAACAGCTGCATGGCCGCCGCGACATAGCGATCTTCCGGGTAGTGGAGAATGATGTTCGAGGTGTCGTACAGGACCGCCGCTCCGGCGAAACCGATCATGCCGACCGAGAACCAGGTCCCGAGCTGAAAGCCGAAGACCGCGCCGCCGATTATGGCCACCAGCGCCAGCACGCCGCCCCACATCAGAATGGCGCGCAGGAACGAGAAATCCTTGCGCGTACGATGCGCGACGAACATGAGCCCGCCGGCGCCGAGCACGGTGACCAAGGTCGCACTGTCGATGGCGCCCGGAGCCCGCTGGTCCGCCAGATACAGTAGAGGCACGAAGATCAAGGCATAGGCAACCACGTACGCCGCGTAAGCGAAATACTGCATGCCGATCGATGCGCTTGACTGAGCGGTGCGCGAGGCCAGCCAACCCGTGAGCATGAATGCCGCGAGGATCAGCAACCAGGGCATGCCCGCCATTGCGCGAAAAATTTGTGCCGCGAGGCCGGACTCGAACAGACCTAGCTCGACCAGGATGAAACCAAGGATGCCCCCGACCAGATGCGTGTAGGTGCGCGTGATGAAAACGCTGCGGCTGTCTGCCTGTGCACCTGGAAAGGCGGCGTTGTTGCTTGGGAAATTGGCCATGTACTTAGTCCTCCATTGATACTCAACTTGGGCATTTTAGCACCCTCACGCAGGGGGTGCCGACTTGGCCCGCAATGCAGCCAAGATGGGGGCGAAAATCACGCCTTCAACGCGTCGCCGTGTCGAATTCCGCGCCCACCCACCGTTTCAGCGCCTCGGTAGACTGCGGACGGCCCAGAAAGTTCTTGACCAGGTCGTTCGCCGATACCGACCCGCCCGGCTCGAGCACCGTACGCCGATAGCGCAATGGCGTGTCGCCGGCGAGCAGATTCTTGGAATCGAATTGCCCGAAGAAGTCTTCGGCGATCACTTTGTCCCAGAGGTAGGTGTAGTACGCGGAGGAGTATCCCGACAGATGCCCGAAGGATGCATACATATGCGTACCTTCCGGCGGCGTAAACGGCGTGTATTTGCGCATGTCGCGATCGGCAGTCACATCGAGGTCCACACCCTCAGGTTTGGTGTCGTAAATGTCATAGGAAATGGCGCTGTAGCCGTTTTGCTGGGCGACCCAGTTGGCGCGTCCGAATGCCGATGCCCGATTCATGCGCAGCACGAGTTCGGCCGGGATGGGTGCACCGGAACGATAGTCGCGCGCGAACGATGCCAGAACCTGCGGACTCTGGATCCATTCCTCCAGCATTTGCGAGGGCGCCTCGACGAAATCGAACTCCATGGAAATCCCGCTGATTCCCGCCCACGGCTGCCGGCCCCCCAAAATCATGTGCATGAGATGCCCGAACTCGTGGAAAAACACCTGCACGTCTCCATATTCCATGAGGCCGGGATCCTGGGCGGTCGGCTGCGGAAAGTTGCAGAGCAGGGCGGCTTCCGGCAATCGCTTGCCGCGTACGCCGTCGAGCACGGGCACCATCTCTGCGTGCGAGAATTTGCCGGCGCGCGGGTGCATATCGAGGTAGAAGCGTCCGATCACCTTGTCCGCATCGAGCACTTGCCAGGTTTCCACGGACGGATCCCAGGCCGGGACACCCTTTTCTTGCCGGAAGGTGACGTGGAACAGGGTGGCGGCGGTGTCGAGTATTCCCTGCCGCACGCGCTCGTACGGAAAGTAGGGGCGCACCGATTGCGAATCGAAGTTGAAGCTGGAGCGGCGCACCTGCTCCTGGTAATAGCTCCTTTCCTCCAGACCGATCGCAGTCGCCTTCGCATCGGTTTTTTTCTTCTCCGCGAGCAGCATTTGAAATTCCCGTTCGGCGCCCGGGCGCACCGCCGAATCGACAACCTGAATGAATTCGCCGATCTTTGCACCGCTGCCGATCATCTTGTCGGCCGCGTTGTAATCCGCCCACGATTGGTATCCGAGTATCGAAGCGATGTCGTAGCGGGTGCGCAGCATCTTCATCAGCACATCGCGATTTTGGGGAAAGGCGCGCGTATTGAACGCAACGAACAAGCGGCGGCGCAGCGCGCCGCTCACCGCAAAATTCATCACCGGAACATAGTCCGGATAACTGGTGGTGATGTGGATGACGCCGTCCTTGTCGGCCTTGTGGTTATCGAGATAGTCCTGCGGCAATCCAGCGAGCTCGGATGCCTCGCGAACTTCGACCGACTTCTCTCCGTCATTGATGTTGCGGTCGAACGCCGATTGCTCTTCGGTGAGCTCATCATTGAGCGTCTTCAGGCGCGCCCGCGTCGCATCGTCCTTGTCGACGCCGGCAAGCCGAAATTCGAGCAATTGGCGCCGCATGTAGTATTGGGTGGCCGGCTCGGCCTGGGCCAGGGGCACCGCCGCCAGGGCTTGATAAACGCTGCGATTCAGCGCAAGCGCCGTTTGCACGGCGCTCGCCTTGCGGGTCATGGCCGTGGCGCGGTCGCGAAACGCTGCGTCAGGGTGCACGGCCTCCATGAGAGCAGAGAAATAGAGGGCGGCATTGATCTGCCAGACGGCGTCGTCGTAATTCCGCAGCGTGTTGTCGATGGTTCTTGGTCCCTTGGCCGCCACGATCTTGTCGATCGAGCGCTGCGCCGCATCGAGCCGTTGATTCTCGATTTTCTCGAAGCCATTGACGTCGGGCTGCGTGCTCCAAATCGGCGGCGGCAAATCCAGGGCGACGGCGAGGGTTGCAAGCGAAGTGGTCATTAACCCGAAGACACATAGCTTGATGATCCGCATTCCGCATTCCTTCAATGGTTTTCGATGCGGGATTATAAGAGGCAGACGAGCCCCGCTGGGTACCAACCTATGTTATGACACATCATTCACCCCTGAAACGGTGGTCGAGATAGGGCAGAATATAGGGCAAGTAGTTGATTCAAATGATATCGGAGAGGTGGCAGAGCGGTTGAATGCACCGGTCTTGAAAACCGGCATCGG
>Ga0210394_10007346_pt1 | contig 11638 bp, 12 predicted proteins | sample IncBWC12MmetaG_FD_160121 | JGI IMG/M metagenome (GOLD analysis project Ga0210394, IMG submission 160121) | Forest soil microbial communities from Barre Woods Harvard Forest LTER site, Petersham, Massachusetts, United States - Inc-BW-C-12-M | ecosystem: Environmental > Terrestrial > Soil >... | reverse complement strand
CGACAAACATGGATGCTTCGCGCCGCGGTGCATTTGCATGGGCTTCGTGTCGCAACCCGTGGTCCCCGCAATCCCGCCTCCTCCCACCCCTGTCCTGTCGGCAGCGATCATCCGGCTCGTTGTCTGGCTCATTCCATTCGCCTTGAGATAGCGCAGGCTGCGCGGTCGGAGCAGTCGGGGCGCTCCCACACGTTTTTCGGTTTTTCCGCCCGGGTACCCCCGACGTTCTCACCGGCGAAGCTCCCGCCTTCGCGAAGGGCTTCGGCGGGTCTTTCGCCCGAAGTTCGTCATTTGGGTACCCCCACCCCGGTGATTTTCCAAAGAGTGCGCACGCGCATGAAACAAAAGACCTTAGGATTTTGAAGAGCGCAAAAGAGCGCGGAAGAGTGCGCAAAAGACTGAAAACGCAGGGGTCGCTTTTCGGGGCGGGCGCGAAGGGGCGGAACCGCCCGTACAGGACGACTTGTGCCGGGGCGTGCGATGCCGGACAATCGCTGCGCGACTTAGGCAGGCAAGGAGCTTTCGCATGAACTTGAACAACTACATTGACGAGAAGCACGACGAAGATTTGAAGGACCTTTACGAACTCCTGCGCATTCCGAGCGTCAGCGCGCAAACCGAGCACAAGAGCGACATCGAGCGCGCGGCGCAGTGGGTTGCCGAGCGCCTGCGCCGCGCGGGACTCGACACCGTCGAAATCGTGCCGACGAAGATGCATCCCATCGTTTACGGCGAATCGCTGCATGCGCCCGGCAAGCCCACCGTGCTGTTTTACGGGCACTACGACGTGCAGCCGGTCGAGCCGCTGGAGTTGTGGACCTCGCCGCCGTTCGAGCCGGCGATTCGCGGCGGCAATCTTTTCGGCCGCGGCACCGCGGACGACAAAGGTCAGGTGCACATCCACATTCGCGCGCTCGACGCCCTGCGGCAAACCGGCGGCGCGCTGCCCATCAACATCAAGGTGTTGATCGAGGGCGAAGAGGAAGTGGGCAGCGAAAGCCTTTGGGATTACGTCAACGCGAACAAAGCCAAGCTGAAGGCCGATGCGCTCATCGTTTCGGACACCTCGATGCTCGCGCGCGGCGTTCCCTCGATCACCTACGGCCTGCGCGGCCTGAGTTACTACGAAATCGAAATCACCGGGCCGGCGCAGGATTTGCACTCGGGCATTTTCGGCGGCGCGGTTCCGAATCCCCTGACGGCCCTCGCGGAACTGTTCGCCAAGCTCCACGACAAAAATTTTCGCGTCACCGTGCCGGGCTTTTACGATGGCGTGGCCGCGCTCTCGCGCACCGAACGAAAGGCGCTGAACTCTTTGCCCTTCAAGCCCAAGGCCTTTGCCAAGACGGTGGGCGCGCCGGCGCTGTGCGGCGAGAAAGGCTACTCGATCGTCGAGCAGCTCTGGTGCCGGCCGACGCTGGAGATAAACGGCATCTGGGGAGGCTACATCGGCGAAGGCGCGAAGACGGTGATTCCGTCGAAGGCCCACGCGAAATTCTCGACGCGCCTGGTGCCCGACCAGGATCCTGCGAAAATCTCGCGTCTGGTCGAGCGGCACATCCGCAAGCTGCTTCCGAAGACGGTCACCTGCGAGTTCAAGGTGCTGAGCAGCGGGAAGCCCTGGGTGGCGCCGTACACGCATCCGTTTTTCGAGGTCGCGCACGCGGCGCTCGAGACCGGCTTCGGCAGGCGCGCGGTGTTTATCCGCGAGGGCGGCTCGATCCCGTTCGTCACGCAGATGCACGACACTTTCAAGGTGCCGTGCGTGCTGCTGGGATTCGGCCTGCCGGACGAAAACGCGCATGCGCCCGACGAGCACATCGCGCTGGAGAACTATTTCGGCGGGATCAAGGCCGTGGCGAATTTCTACCAGGGGCTGGCGGCGCTCTGAGGAATTGCGCGGCTGCTAAAGCGGAATGGAGGATCGGAAAAGTCAACCCCCGCACCCTCGAAACCGAAGGGTGCGGCACCCGCATGCTCGGCCACGCGCCCGGCTACAGGGTCGCGAGTTGGCGGCGGTCGCGTGCGAACGCGCCGACAGCCGCATTCGCCGTCGCGACGATTTCGAGAGCGGCGGCAACTTTTTCGAGGTCCGCTCCGGGAACCACGACGAACATTTCGTCTTCGCCGATTCCCGTGTAGACGCGGCTGCCGATGCAGCCGAGGCTGGAGACCGTGCCTTTATCGAGCGCCGCGGGCAAGGCCATGCACGCGGGCCTTCCCAGCGGAGGCAGCGCGCCTCCCGAGCCCGCGCGCATCGCGGCTTCGTTGAGCAGCATGGCGGCGGAAGCGCGGCAAGTGAAAAGGACGGCGCTCGGCGGCGTCGGCGCGGCTCCGAGCGGCGCGTAAACGACGGCCGCCGGCGTTTTCGCAAGGCGAGGGATTCCGGGAATGTCTTCGGGGCGGATGTAGCCGACGCCGAACATCATTTGCAGCGTCTGCTCGGTCTCTTTCTCGCGTTCGAGCGAAAGCGGGATGTTGTGCGTATAGCTGCCGACCGCACAATTGAAGTGGTCGGCCGGCAGGGTGTAAAACACCATGCCGTCGGCGGCGAGCCGCCAGAAGCTGCAGCCGGAGGGCTCGACGCCAATGAAGCGCTCTATGCCGCTGGGCATGGCGTCCAGGAACGTGACGGCGACGGGCCGGCGAGCGAGGCGCAGAGGGCCGGAGAAACGCGATTCGAGCGATTGCCATTTGGACACTTGGGGTTCCTCCCGGGGTCTAAAGGCTGCCAGCATAACAGTTGCGGCGCGCCGCGCCAAATTTGCGATGCGGGCGGACGCGGAGGCTCGCGGGGGGCGTCGCACGCGCGGGATTGCGCGAACCCGCATTTTTGGTGGGTTTTTTGAATGTTTTCGCTTGCCTTGTGGGGAGAGTCTCTTTATAGTGTCGCGCGTGCGTGGCCCGGTGAAGCTCGGGACCCGCGACCTGTCGCACTACTTCTATACGAGGAGAAAAGAAATACGATGGCAAAACCGATGAGCAAGTCGAAGATCGTTTCCTACGTGGCCGAGAAATGCGGCACGCCGAAGAAGACTGCCGCGCAATTTTTTGAGGAACTTTTCAAACTGGCGGTGAAAGAATGCAAGGGCGGCGCCGGCAAGTTCGTCATTCCAAACCTGGGGCGCGCCGTCAAAGCACATCGCAAGGCGCGCATGGGCCGCAATCCGCAGACCGGAGAGGCAATCAAGATCAAGGCGAAGACGGTCGTGCGGCTGCGTCCGGCCAAGGCTTTTAAGGACGCGGTGCTGGGCAGCTAAAATTTCTGGCGCTTGGCCCGGCGTTGCTGCCGGGACACCCCCGGTTTCGGCGCGGCCGAAGCCGGGGGTTTTTCTTTTTTGACTTTGCTGCAATGCGTTGGGGCAAGCTGGTATCGCTCTCCCGCGGGGTGGCATAATGACCAGCGCGAGCACCATGTTGACGGATTCCTCCCATTCCGGTTTGCTGGCCGATCTGTACGAGTTGACGATGGCGGCTGGATATTTCGAGACGCGCTTCGAGGCGCGGGCCACGTTCGAGCTCTTCGTGCGGCGCATGCCGCCGCGGCGGAACTTTCTGGTCGCCGCAGGACTGGAGCAGGCGCTGGAATTCCTCGAGAACGTCCATTTTACCGCCGAGGAGATCGTTTACCTGCGGAGGCATCCGGCCTTCGCCCGCATCGGCGCGGGATTCTTCGATTACCTGGCGGCGTTCCGCTTTTCGGGCGAGGTGCTGGCGATGCCCGAAGGCACGCTTTGCTTTCCCGGCGAACCGCTGCTGCGCGTGACGGCTCCAATCGCGGAGGCCCAGATCGTGGAGACCGCGCTGCTCGCGACGATGAGCTTTCAGACGATGATCGCCTCGAAGGCCGCGCGCGTGGTGGAAGTCGCGGCGGGGCGTCCGGTGATCGAGTTCGGGACGCGCCGCGCGCACGGGATCGAATCCGGCGTGCTGGCGGCGCGCGCCGCGTTCATCGGCGGCTGCCTGGGCACGTCGAACGTGCAGGCGGGGCACCGCTTTGGCATTCCCACCTACGGCACGCAGGCACACTCCTGGATCATGGCGCACGAGGACGAGGAGGAAGCGTTCGCACGATTCCTCGACGTGTTCCCGCTGCACTCCGTGCTGCTGCTCGACACCTACGACGTGCGGAAGGCCATCGAGAAAGTGATCGCGATGGGCCGCAAGCCCCGCGGCGTGCGGTTGGACAGCGGCGACGTGGTGGCCGACAGCATCCGCGTGCGGCGGAGGCTGGACGAGGCCGGCTGGGGCGAGGTGGAGATTTTCATTTCCGGCGATCTGGACGAGGACCGCATCGCTTCGCTGCTGGCCTCGGGCGCGCGTGTGGACACGTTCGGCGTGGGCACGGCGCTTTCCACGTCCGCCGATGCTCCGTCGCTGGGCATGCTGTACAAATTGGCGGAGATCGAGCGGGACGGCGAAGTGCGCAATGCCGCGAAGTTCAGCGCCGCCAAGGTGACATATCCGGGCCGCAAGCAGGTCTATCGCGCCAGCGACGCCGCAGGGCGCTACGCGAGCGACGTGATCGCGCTCGAAGACGAAGACGAACCAGTGCCAGGAGCCGCTCCGCTGCTGGTGCCGGTAATGCACGCGGGGAGGTGCCTGGCGGCACCGGCGCCGCTGGCCGAGGCGCAGAAACGCTGCCGAACTCAGGTCGAGCGCCTGCCGAAAGAGTTGCGGGGGCTGGGGCCCGCGCAACCGGCCTATCCCGTGCGACACAGCGCGCGGCTCGAAGGATTGCTCGAGCAGGTGCGGGAGCGCGTCGCGCGAGCGTTTCCGGCGTAGCCGCGCGATGGTTTCCCGCCGCATCATTTTCTGGGATGTGGACACGCAAGCGGATTTCATGCGGCCGGGCGGAAAACTGTACGTGCCCGGCGCCGAAAAACTGATTCCCAATCTAAAGCGACTGACCGACGCCGCGCGCGACGGCCGGGTGTTCCTGGTTTCCGACGCCTGCATGCACACGGCGGACGACGAAGAGTTCAAACGCTTTCCGCCGCATTGCATCCGCGGAACTCCCGGCGCCGCGATCCTGCAGGAAACGATCGCGGGCAAATTCTTCGTGATTCCCAACCGCGCGGGCGTGAAAGTGCCGGGAGATTTGTCGAAGGTGCAGCAGGTGATCCTGGAAAAGCAGACGCTGGACGTTTTCGACAATCCGAACACGGAAAAGGTGATCGAGCGATTGCGCAGTTTCACCGATCCTGACGCGGAATTTTTCGTGTTCGGCGTGGTGACCGAGTACTGCGTACGCCTTGTGGCGAAGGGGCTGCTCGAGCGAGGCCGGCGGGTGGCGCTGGTGAAGGACGCGATCGAGACCCTGAAGCCAGCCGACGGGCAAAAGGCTCTCGACGAATTGACGGGAATGGGCGCGCGATCGATCGACACCGATCTGGCGCTGGCATTGCTGGAAGCTTCGGCGATTCCCGAACGCAAGATCGCGCGACAAAAGAAATAGGCATCGCTGCGCGCACAGCTAGAGAGTTTTCAGGTAGGCCACAAGCGCCTGAAGCTGGCCGGGCTTGAGGACGTCCCGGTAGGCGGGCATATCCTTCCCACCCCTGGTGATGCACGAAGCGACCGCCGCGTCGTCCACTTTCCTGCCGCTGGCGAATTTTCCTCGCGCGTACAAACCTTTGAGGCCCGGGCCGATCTTATCGGCCGTGCTCTCGTCGAAATGGCAGACGGCGCAGCGCTGCCCGAAGACGAGCTTGCCGGCAGGAACTTCCGAGGCGGCGGAACGGCTGGGCGACTGCGCCGAAAGGGCCGGCGCCGGAAGGCATAACCCGGCCGCCAGCAGCAGCCCAAGAATTTGGTTTGACGGCAACGGGGCCCTCGTTCGCGGCTTGTAGAAGTCTATGCCGCCACGGCGCCATTATATCGTTATTGACTCGGCGTCGCGGCTTGGGTCACGGCACCTGCTGCGGAATTCGCTGCGGTGGCGTATTCCTCTTCGTCAAGTTGGTGGTAGATGCGCCCGGCGATTCCAGCAGCCATCGGTCCGCGAACGGTCATGGTGTTCCCGCGCATCAGAATAACGAGCACGATCTTCAGTTGCGGCTGGTCCACATAGGAAGCAAACCACCCGATGCGCGATGTCGAGTCAGAACATGAGCCGGTCTTTCCGGACGCCTGCTCGCTGTCCGGCATGTTGCTGCGCCGCGCCGTACCACGGACCACAGCGGCATGCATGCCGTCGCGCAAGTCCGGGAGCAGGGGCTTGATGTCGAGCGTGCGCTTGATGCGAGGCTCGAAGCTCTCCTCTTCCTCGAGCGTGCGCGGGTACTGCAAGTAGTAGAGCGTGCCGCCGTTGGCCACGGTAGAAACGAGCGCGCCCAACTGCAGCGGAGTCATCAGGATGCCTTCGCCGAAGCTCGACATCCGGGAAACTCCGCCGCGTTTCGGCGGTTCGGCCGGCACGGCGCCGGGCTGCTCTTCGGCAATGTCATACCCGGCGCGTTCGCCGAGGCCCAGCGTTCGCGCATAACTCGAAACGGTTTCAAATCCCAGGCGGCGGCCGAGTTCCTCGAAGAAGGCATTGTTGGAATGGGCCATGGCCTCGGTCAGGTTCAAGTACTTGCGCCGGGCCACGCGAATCAAGGTGTCGCGCGTTACGATCCCTTGCTGAAGAGCGGCCACGGCGACCACGGGCTTGATGGTCGAGCAGGGTATGAAGCCAGCCGAGAATGCGAGCTTCTGATTAACGATCGATAGAATTCGCCCGCTATTGGGATCAATGGCAACGACCGACCCATTGTAGCGGCCGAGTCCTCGGATGGCGGCCTGGCGCACGATCGGGTCATCGAACGTGGCGACGTCGCCCTCCGTGGAGTCAGCAAAGGTCGATACTCCATAGCGCGAGCGGGCTGCGTTGTGATGCCTGGTGGCGTACTTTGCGACCGGCGCAGGGCCGGCAAACATCGGAAGACAGGCCACCAGCAATGCGGAAGTCCATCCGAGGGAAAGGACAGGTGCAATGAGACGGTTGCGTATCATGATTTTGAGGTCAATTCGACCGGCCCTAAGATTACACGCGACAGAGGAAGCAGGAGACTGGTCGTCCGTACAAGATGAGTACAGGTCCGAACGATATGGCGTAGCGCAACTTTGCCGGACGACCGCGAGTCCTCGGGAGGGGGAGAGGCACGAGTGGCGCAAGAACGCGGCACTGCAGGCCCAGCGCTCTCACAGCAGAACTTTCTATTCTTGCTATTCTTGGCCTATTCTTGGCCGACGTCTTCATTCCACACGGCTGGATTGGCTCGAATATAGTCCGCGAGCAGCGAAACGCACTGCGGCGAGTCGAGGTCAATCACCTGCACTCCCAAGGAACGCAACCAATCGATCCCACCCTGAAAGTTCCTGCTCTCTCCAACCACCACGGCGCCAAATCCAAACTGGCGCACCAGGCCACTGCAATACCAGCAGGGCGCGAGCGTCGTCACCATGATGAGTTTGCGGTAGTTTTTCTGCCGGCCCGCCCTTCGGAACGCGTCCGTCTCCCCGTGCGCTGACGGATCGCCTAGTTGCACGCGGCGGTTGTGCCCAGCGCCGATCAGCTGTCCGGTCTGGTCGAAGATAGCAGCCCCAACGGGAATGCCGCCTTCTTTGAGGCCAAGGCGGGCTTGCACGAGAGCAACCGCGAGCATGGAGCGGTAATCCACCGTAGTCCTTATACCATCATGGTCCCGGCTAACGAGCCAGTAGCGTCGGCGCCCAATAAGTCAGACTGCGAGCAGGCACTTCGAGCGCCGAGAAGGGGAGCGATCGGAAGTTGGCCGACCATCGGGCCGGGCCAGTCCCCGCCGCCGGCGCGCGCGGCGTGGCAGCAGCGGCGCGACTTGTTGCGGCTACCTAGAACCGGAACTCGATCCCGAGGTTGGCCTGCCACTGTTCAGCGTGATTGTTGATGGGCGTCACAAAGCAGCCCAGGAATGGATCGCAGAACGTTGTGTTGGAACTCGTAGTCCGCGAAGGCGACCACCGCATTTCGGCGCGCAGGGCCGTGTGCGGAGCGAACAGATACTTCACGCCGCCGCCGAGGTTGTAAGAGAAGCGATCGCTGAACGACAAAATTCCGTGCGAATCAAAATGCGTGAAGCCGATCCCGCCGACCACATAAGGGCGAACCAGCGCGCGCGCCCAGATTTCGTAGAGCAAGCTTCCCTGGTACATATCCAGGTGCGCGTTGTTGGTCAGCGTCACGATGCTGTTCGTGGGAACGTCGTAGGCGCTCAGCGTGGTGGTTTGCCGGTTCCACATGAATTCGGCAAAGAGGTGCGGCACGAGGCGGGCACCGGCATTGAATCCCCAGTTGAGCGAGCTGCTGATCGGCAGGTAGTTCACGTTCGGCGTGTTGATGGCGATGTTGCCGCCGAAACGATCGCCCAGGAATAGCGAGAACGTGTATTTCGGCTCGAAGCGGCTATACCCGGCGGGATTCGGATATCTCTGCGGCGGATAGCCGGGTGGGGGATAGTTCGGCGGGGGGTAGTTCCCCGGCGGCGGGTAACCATCGGGCGGAGGCCCTCCCTGGGCGTGCGCTGCGGTTGGCGCGATTGCCGCGAACAGGCACCCCAGCGAAATGAAGCCTACGGCGATTTTGACAGCTCTCAGCCCGGGCGCTTTCATGGTCATCGAATCCCCCTCGGTCAGACCAATCTCCGCGCCTGGGCCAGTGCGGGGGTCCAACCCACACTATGATGCGAGTTTGAAGCCAGACGACTACGGAGAGTTCGACCAATTATCGGGGATGCGAAGTCGCGTCTGCTTGGGGGACGATTGACGGATTATCGGAATGTGGCCGGAGACCCTTAGATTATGGTTTCGCTGATTGATCCGCCCACCAGTTTTTCCAAAGATCAGTGTAAAAACTTGGATTTTTGAAGAAAGCATCCCCCCCCGGGGTTGGCGTAGTCACCCTGCTTTCCAGAAATATCCGCAAGCACGGCGACGGCCGCCCATTGGACGTTAGGATTGGGGTCATCGAGCAGGGGAATCAGAATGGGAGCACCTTGCGGGCTCTTCATTCCTCGAAGAGCGTCCATCACCCCGAAGCGGATATTTACATCTTTCGAGCTACTTAGCGCCTTCAGGGCGGGAAGAGCGCGCGGATCGCGAACCCCCGCCAAATCGCGCGCTACGGCAAATATGGCCAACGTCGGACGATCGCCTTGATTTTCTTCAAGGAAACTGTTGACCTTCTCCAAACTTCCTGGCGTTTTCGCCTTTACCAGTATGGCCAACGCCCAGCAGGCAATCTCAGGGTCCTTCGAGGCTGCCAAGGGTGCAGTGCTCGAGATCGACTCCTGACTGAGCGCGTCGAAACCGTGCAGGAGAATCATAGCCCGGATCTGGTCATCACGATTGGGGCGCAGCAGAACGGCGGCTAGAGCGGACTCAAGTTTCCTCAGCCCCATCCCGCCGGGTTCCTGTGGCAGCGAACTAAAGGGCGTCACGACTTCAAAGCGATCAGGAAACTCGTAGGTGCCTTGGCCGGTACCCTTCAGAAATAAGAGGTCCGTCTCTCCTTGCCGGAGACTTGGTTGCGATGAATTACACCATCCGTCCCTGCCAAACTCGACGACAATCGATCGCTCATTTACCCGTTGGGCCTTATATGTGTCTCGGACTTCGACATCAGCTCTGAGTTGAGAAGGGCCCGGGCATTTTCCATCGATGTGCTCTCGAATCGGGGTGAGCGACTTCACAAAGCAGTTGCAGACTAGATCGGACTTTTCAAATAGAGGTGCGACGGGTACGGTCCCCGGTACAGGACTAATGTCACCCAATAATGGCCCGCCAACTATAAGAAAAAAGAAGAGCAGGGATGGCGAGAGCTTCATAAGTCGCTTTCCACCGTACTGCGATTATACTCCCGGTAGGCACTCTAAGTTTTACGCGGAGGTTCCCAGTGCCTGATAAACGGAACTATAAGAAATGTGGGCCGTTACTTTTCCCCGAGAGTGACTTGGAGACGCGGATGACAATCGGCCTGGGGGTCATATGGCAAAGACTTGTTTTGGTCTCCGCGGGAGACCTTGAACTCGGCTGTTTTGTTGATTCGTTCAGGTAGACCTTCGATGCGCGCCTTGCCTTCAGAGTTCGTGCTGACTGTGGCATCCAACCGGTGAAGGCCCATAAATCCGTAGCGGATCTGAATTTCGATTTTGGCGGCGTAGAGGCCCTTTCCGGACGAGTCGCTCACCACGAAGTCCGCAGTGCAGGATCCTGCCCCGCCGTTCACAACCGCGACCGCCGGGCTGACAGGCGCCTGCGGCTTGGGAAAAGCGCTTCGTGCGGGAGCCAAAATCGACACGGCAATCTGAGCCGCCAGCCAACCTGCTAGCGACATTCTGTGTGAAGTTTGCATCGGAGACCTCCCCGAAAACCCAGCCGATATTCCAAATCCGGGCCAAATCCGGGCCTGTCTTCCAAAGCCAGGCCAAATCCGGACGGGGCTTCCATACGCTTTCGAAAGTATATCGGAATCAGGCCCACCACCAAACCAGCGGACTTGCAAAGTGAGGTGGCCGCGTATAAATTGTGAGCCGCCCGGAGGCCCGAACGGAAATTCCGGGTACAGTTCAAGCCCGCAGACAATTTCCCGGAAAGGAGTCAGCCCATGGAGCCAACGAAACCAAAATTGCCGAAGGAAGCCGTACAGCTCTACAACCTTTTTATTCACGGTGAGATCACCCGGCGCGACTTTATGGATGGCGTAAAGAAATTTGCGATCGGCGGCCTGGCGGCGTCGACGATTATCGAAGCGCTGATGCCGGACTACGCTCTGGGGCAGCAGGTGCCCAAGAACGATGACCGGATCAAGGCGAGTTACGAAACGGTTCCCTCACCGCAAGGGAATGGAAGCATCAAGGGATATCTCGTCAGGCCGATCAGCGCCGACACGCGAAACGCGATGCCGACGAAACTTTCCGGCATTATCGTGGTCCACGAAAACCGGGGCCTGAATCCGCACATCGAGGACATCGCGCGGCGGCTCGCGCTCGCCAACTTCATGGCGTTCGCGCCGGACGGGCTCACGTCTCTCGGCGGGTTTCCCGGCGACGACTACAAAGGCGGGCAGATGTTCGCCAAGGTCGACGGCAAAAAGATGCTCGAAGATTTCGTGGCCTCCGCAAACTGGCTGAAAGCGCGCCCCGACTGCTCGGGCAAGATCGGCGCCACCGGCTTCTGCTTCGGCGGCGGCGTCGCCAATACCTTGGCCGTGCGATTGGGAGCCGATTTGGCGGCTGCCGTGCCGTACTACGGCGCCGTTCCGATGGACGCGGACATCCCCAAGATCAAGGGGGCGATTCTGGTCCATCACGGGGAACTCGACACGCGACTGGCAGGGACGTGGCCGGCGTACGACAAAGCCCTGACGGCAGCAGGCGTGCCGCACGAAGGCTACATCTACCCCGGTGCCGTTCACGGCTTCAACTGTGACGCGACGCCTGAACGCTACAACAAAGCCGCGGCCGACCTGGCTTGGGGTCGGACGATTGGATGGTTTAACAAGTACGTGGCCGTGGCTGCCTGATTTACCTGATGTTGTTTCCCTGCGGGCTCGGGGCGGGCTCTAAGTAGAGCCCGCGCCCGTTTTCCATCTGGGCGCCAAGGTTATTTTGCGAGCGCG
>Ga0210394_10007345_pt1 | contig 11639 bp, 10 predicted proteins | sample IncBWC12MmetaG_FD_160121 | JGI IMG/M metagenome (GOLD analysis project Ga0210394, IMG submission 160121) | Forest soil microbial communities from Barre Woods Harvard Forest LTER site, Petersham, Massachusetts, United States - Inc-BW-C-12-M | ecosystem: Environmental > Terrestrial > Soil >... | reverse complement strand
TGCACGACGAGGCGGAGATTCGCGGTCACCGGCGCACCTACATAGGCTCACTACCGGGCAACATCGTGCAGGCCGTACGCAAGGCCGGTCGGCGCAATCCCGTGCTGATGCTGGACGAGGTCGACAAGCTCTCCGCCAGCTATCAAGGCGATCCGTTCTCGGCATTGCTCGAGGTGCTCGATCCCGAGCAGAACAACTCGTTCCGGGACAACTATCTCGCCGTACCCTTCGACCTGTCGAAGGTGCTGTTCATCGGCACCGCCAATGTCCTCGATTCCATCCCGCCGCCGCTGCGCGACCGCATGGAAATCATCGAGCTGACGGGCTACACCGAGGAGGAGAAGCTGCAGATCGCCAAGCGCTACCTGCTGGCTCGGCAACTCAAGGCGAACGGCCTCAACACGGATCAAGTCGATGTCGCCGAGGAGGCGCTGCGACGGGTGATCGTCGACTACACGCGCGAGGCGGGGGTGCGGAGCCTGGAGCGGCAGATCGGCGCGCTGCTGCGCAACGCGGCCGTCTCCATCGCATCCGGCGATGCGCAGCACATCACCATCGGCGCCGACGATGTGGCGCGCATTCTGGGCGCGCCACGCTTCGAGAGCGATGTCGCCCTGCGCACCAGCATCCCGGGCGTTGCCACCGGGCTCGCCTGGACGCCGGCGGGTGGAGACATTCTTTTCATCGAATCGAGCCGCGTCAGGGGCAGCGGCAAACTCATCCTGACCGGACAGCTCGGCGATGTGATGAAGGAGAGCGCGCAGGCCGCGGTTACCTGGGTGAAATCGCAGGCCGACCGGCTGCACATCGATCCGGCGAGTTTTGACAACAGCGACTTGCACATTCACGTGCCGGCGGGCGCCATCCCGAAGGACGGCCCCAGCGCGGGAGTCGCCATTGCCACCTCCCTGGCGTCGCTCCTCACCCAGCGCACGGTGCGCGCCGAGGTGGCCATGACCGGGGAGATCAGCCTACGAGGCGTGGTCATGCCCGTCGGCGGCATCAAGGAAAAATGCGTGGCCGCCTCGCGCGCCGGCATTCGCACCGTGATCCTGCCCGCGCGCAACCGGCGCGACCTCGAGGACATCCCCGAGAGCGTGCGCGCCAAGCTCGAGTTCGTCTGGGCGGAGAAGATCGACGATGTGCTCGCGCGGGCGCTGGAAGACGCTCCCGTGCAACGCGCGGCCGCCTAGGAGCTCCGGACCTCAGCGTTGCGACAACGCGTTCAAGCGGCCGATGCGCTCGAGAGCCGGTGGATGGGAATCGAAGAACGCGGAGTGAATCCGATCCGGTGTGAGTGTGGCGGCGTTGTCGCGAAATAATTTGACCAGGGCGGCGGCGAGCTTGCCGGGATCCGCATACCGTGCGGCGAAATCGTCGGCCTGGCGTTCGTGCCGGCGCGACCACCAGGACATGAGGGGCGTCGCGAAGAACGCCGGCAGCGGCGCGACCAGGGCAAACAGCAGCAACGCCATGGCGGGCGACGGCAGCGGCACGCCCAGCGCGCTGTAGAACCCGGGCTCCCGGGCAGCCCACGCGAGCGCACCTAAGCCGCCCAGCGTCAAGAAAACGGACGCCACCAGCCGCTGGCGCACATGGTGGAGTCGAAAATGACCGAGCTCATGCGCCAGCACCGCCTCGATCTCCTCGGCCTCGATTCTGGCCAGCAAGGTGTCGTAGAACACGATGCGCTTGTTGCGCCCGATGCCGGTGAAATAGGCATTGCCGTGCGCGGAGCGCAAGGAGCCGTCCATGACGAACACGCCGCCCTGCGCCGTGAATCCGCAGCGTTCGAGCAAGGTCTCCACCCGGCGCGTCAGGGCCGCATCGGTGAGCGGTGCGAAGCGGTTGAAGAGCGGCGCAATGTAGCGGGGGTAGCCCCAGGTTAATCCCAAGGTCCAAATCAACCAGATCAGCCAGGCCCACACCCACCAAGCGGCGCCCGCGTGACTCATGAGGCTCAAGATGGCCAGCAACAAGGGTCCGCCCAGCGCCGCGCCGAGCAGCAGCTGCTTCACACTATCGAGCACGTAGAGCCGCGGCGATACGCGATTGAAGCCGAAACGCGCTTCGATGCCGAATGTTCTCCACAACGAGAAGGGCAGCCCGACCAACTGCAGCAACAGCAGCACGCTGGCGACGACCGCCACGCCGCGCCAGGGTTCGCCGATCCCGGTGTGGCGCCACCCGGCATCGACGGCCGCGAGACCGCCGCCCAGGGTCAGCGCGAGTTTGACCAGTGCCTCGACGAGCGTCGCGAAGCGCCCGAGCCGCACCCGGGCCGCCGTGTAGTCGGCCGCCTTCTGCTGGTCGGCAAGGGCGATCTGGCCGCGAAACGGTGCGGGAATCGTGTCGCGATGGGCTTGCACGGCCGCAATCTGCCGCGAGCCGAGCCACAGACGGGTCAGCGTTTCCGCCGCCAAGGCGACCACAAACGCCCAAGTCAACCACTGCATCCGGAGTTCTCCGAAATGGAGGGAACAGCGTAGACGAATTGCGCCCGCTGCGGAACACCTCGCCCTCGGCCGCCGGCCGCCCGGCCCGTCGCCGCGTCAGTCATGATTTTCCTGCGGTAACATGGGCCGCATGAGACTGCGCACTCGCCTGAACCTCGTAGTCGCGGGCTTGAGCGCCGCGTTCGTGATCGTGTTGATCGCGGCCGAGGTAGAGAGCACGCGCGCCTCCGTGCGCGAGGAGATCGAGGCGGCGAACCGCGTGGCGTCGCAGCTGCTCGGCCGGCTGGCGGAGGTCTATTCGCAGGTCGGAGGACCGGACCTCGTGCTGCAGTTCCTGCAACAGCTCGGCCGGGTTCGCGCCAACGAGGTGTCGCTCGAGACGGCGAGCGGCGAAATCCTGTACCGCTCGCCGCCGGCAGTCTACAAGGCCGGACGCGAGGCGCCCCGCTGGTTCGCGCAGCTGCTGGCGCCGGCACCGGCGACCTACAGGTTCGCGCTGCGCGGCGGAGTGCTGCTGTCGGTTCAGGCGCAAGCTTCACGGGCCGTGCTCGATGCCTGGGACGATGTCACGCGGCTCTCCGCCATCGCGGCCGCCATGTTCATCATCCTGAATGGTGTGGCGTTCTGGTCGGTGAAGCGGGCGCTCGAGCCCTTCCCGGTGATCGCGGCGGGCCTCGAGCGCATCGAACAGGGCGACCTCGCCTTCCGTCTGCCGCAACTCGCGGGCACCGAGGCCCGCGCCATCGGCGCCGCCTTCAATCGCATGGCGCAGGCGGTGCAGGACAAGGTTCTCGCGGAGCGCAAGGCGCACGAGGCCGAAGCGCGCCTCGAGGAGCGGCGCGAAATGGCGTCGCTCGCGGAGCAGCGCGTCGAGGAGGAACGGCGCTTGATTGCGCACGAGCTGCACGATGAATTCAGCCAGTCGGTCACGGCGATTCGCAGCCTTGCGCTTGCAATCGCGACCCAAGGCGGCCTGCGCGACCCCGCCACCGGCGAGGTGGCGCGGCTCATTTCCGACGAGGCCGCGCGTCTATACGATGCCATGCACGGTCTGATTCCGCGGCTCACGCCGCTGTCCCTCGATACGCTGGGTCTTGCGGCGACGCTCGAGACCCTGTTGCGCGACTGGCAGCGTCGCCACCCGACGATCGCGCTGTCGCTGCGCCAGGAGCTGCCCTTCGAGCTCGGACCCAGCGTCGCACTCGCCATCTACCGAATCGTGCAGGAAGGATTGATCAACGCGCTGCGGCATGCGCAGGCGTCGCGAATCGACATCGATCTGCAATGCGACCCCGAACGAATCAGGGTGCGCGTCGCCGATGACGGCGTCGGATTGCCCGCGGACTGGCAGCGGCCCGGGCATTTCGGGCTGCGCGGCATGGCCGAGCGCGTGCGGCAATTGGGCGGCAGCTTCAGCATCGGCGATGCCGAGGGCCGTGGCGTGCGGCTCGCCGCCGACATTCCGTTGGGTGCGCCATGATTCGCGTTCTCCTGGTCGACGATCACGCCGTCGTGCGGGTGGGGTTTCGCCTGTTGCTGCAATCCGTGGCCGACATAGCGGTCGTCGGCGAGGCCGAATCCGGCGAGGCGGCGTGCCGGCGCTACCTCGAGCTCGACCCCGACGTTGTCGTGATGGATCTGGCGATGCCGGGGATGGGCGGCCTGGAGGCGGTGCGCCGGATTCGCGCGCGGCACGGCCAGGCCCGCATCTTGACCCTGTCGGCGCACGACGATCCGATGCACGCCCGCCGCGCATTGCAGGAAGGCGCGCTCGGCTTTCTGTCCAAGCGCAGCGCCCCCGAGGCGTTGCTGCAAGCCGTGACGGCGGTCGCCGCCGGCCGCCGTTACCTAGATCCGGCGCTGGCCCAAAAGCTCGCGCTCGCGGAATTCGACGGCGCGGCCAAGTCGCCCATCGAGCGGCTGTCGGAGCGCGAGTTCGAGGTCTTCGTGCGCCTGGCCGGCGGCGCGACGGTGCAGAAGATCGCGGCGGATCTCAGCCTCTCAACCTCGACGATCGGCACTCACCTCTACAACATCAAGCAGAAACTCGGCGTCGCGAATCAATCCGAGCTCACGCTGATCGCGATTCGCCACGGTCTCATCAACGCCTGACGGCGCGAACCGGCGTCGTCACGATCGAATCGACCCGATCGCCGTAGAACGCCAGATGCTCCTTGATCTCGGCGACGGCGGGGTACGGATCCTCGTAAGTCCACACCGCGTTGATCGACTTTTCGCCGCCGACCGGGATGCTGTAATAAGAGCATTCCCCTTTGTAGGGGCAGTAGGTCAAATGCGCGGTTCTGCGCAGCAGCGACATATCGGCATCCTGTCTCGGGATGTAGAGAACCGGGGGATAGTTCGCCTCGCGAAGAATCAGCGCGCGTGTGCTGTTGGCGATTTCGAGCGCCGCGACGCTGACGACGACGTGCGCGGTGCTGGTCTCGATGTTTATCGGGTGATCGGGACCCGGCACCCTGGTGCTTTTGGTGTTCACGATTCCTCTCCGCCTGATGACCCGCGTATTCTAAGGGTGAGTGCGGCCCCGCCGTCCACTCGCCGCGCAGGCCGCATCGCATTCGCCGCGAAAATATGAAAATATGCTGCAGTTTCAATGGGTAGCGGAGTCAGCGCCGGGCAAAGGCCGGTCGGTACGTGGGCGGCGGCACCCCTGGAATCCGGATCTCGGAACGCCTATGCTCCGAACCCCAGCGGCAGCAACGAGGATTGATCATGGCCAAGAGAGCGGCGGACAAAGGGGATGATTTGAGGCAGCGACGTTCGGCGCCGCTCGTCACTCCGACCGATCTGAGCTCGGAGGCGACACGGGACATCACCGGCGGCATGAACGCCATTCTCGCCGACGTCTTCGCGCTCTATCTCAAGACCAAGAACTTTCACTGGCACATGAGCGGGCCGCATTTTCGCGACTATCACCTGCTGCTCGACGACCAGGCGGACCAGCTCTATGCCATGACCGACCCGATCGCCGAGCGCATCCGCAAGGTGGGCGGCGGCACTCTGCGTTCGATCGGGCACATCGCGCGCCTGCAGCGGATCACGGACAACGACGCCGACTATGTCGAGCCGTCGGACATGCTCGCCGAGCTGCGCGAGGACAACCAGACCCTGACCGCGCGATTGCGTGAGGTGCATGAGGTCTGCGACGAACATCGCGATGTCGCCACCGCCAGCCTGATCGAGAATTGGATCGACGAGACCGAGCGGCGCACCTGGTTTCTGTTCGAGGCGGGCCGCCGTGGCGATGCGAGCGGGCACTAACCTGACCTTGGATCATGCGGCAATCGAACAGCTGAACGCTGCCAGCGCGTGACGGGTAGCGTGTTCGAGCAGAAGATTCGCGCCGCGAATTTTGTCGTGACGACGGAGTTGACCCCGCCCAAGGGCGTCGACCTGTCGGAATTTTTCGCCAAGGCCGACGCCCTCAAGGGTCTCGTCGACGCGGTCAACATCACCGAATCGCCGCGCGCCCGCCTGGCGGTCGAGCCCAAGTCCGTCGGACACCTGCTGCAGGACCGCGGCATCGAGGCCATCGTGCAGATCACGGCCCGGGACCGCAACCGGATCGCCATACAGGCCGACCTGCTGGGCGGCAGCCTGCTCGGAATCCGCAACTATCTCTTCATGGCCGGCGACGCGCCGAAAAACGGCGACCATCCCGAGGCGAAGGCGGTGTTCGACCTGACGACCGTGGAAATGCTCGCGGCGGCTCGCGCATTGCGCGGCGGCCGTGATCTCGCCGGCAACGAGCTGCGCGGCACCCCGCACCTCTATCTCGGCTCGACGGTGAATCCCGGGACGCCGGACATCGCGCGCGAAGCGCAGAACGCGCAGCGAAAAGTCGAGTCAGGCTCGCAGTTCTTTCAAACGCAAGCCATCTACGATGCCGATCTCCTGGCCCGCTTTCTCGATGCGGCGCGGATCGGGGAGGTTCCCCTGCTGGCGGGAATCATTCCGCTCAAATCCGCCAAAATGGGACTGTGGCTGAATGCCCATGTCCCCGGCATCAAGGTCCCCGACGCGCTCCTCGAGGAAATGGAGGGGGCCGGACCGGACGGCGAGGCGGCCAAGGGCATCGAGATTGCCGCCCGCACCATCCGCGGATTGCGCGGCCTATGCGCCGGCGTGCACATCATGGCTATCGGCTGGGAACAGCGCATCCCGGAGATTTTGAACGCGGCGGGAGTGACGGCCGGCCCATCATCGTTCCCATGACCTTGGCGCGATGACCGCTCTCGTCTAAGGCGGTTCTTCCTCTTTGCCTCCCTGCGACGTCAATTCGTTTCGCCGGGGGGTGAATTGTACCTTGGCCAGCGCCGCCGCGAACTCTTGCGCCGGAGTGAACTGTGCCATCGGCACCGGTTCCACTCGCGGCGCAACCACGCCCGGCCGAAAGATCCTGTCAGGTGAACCGCAATCGTCCAGACCCATGCCCATGACATGCTCCCGCGGGAATTTGTCTTCCGTAGCGGACTCCCGCGGGACGAGATGTTACTCTTTATATTCGACTTCGGAAGACCTATGACAGCGCGACCCGCGGACCAGCCGATACGTAAGATATTGGCGGAACTGCAAGATTCGCTGAGCCGCCGGCTGCGGGCGCTGACGCGTGCCGCGAGCCCGGCGACGGTGCATGCGGCGCGTATCGCCGCCCGCCGGCTGCGTGTGGCGCTGCGGGCCTTGAAGCATCAGCTCGATCCGTCGTCCCGCAAGCGCTACCTCAGGGCGCTGCGGCAAGTCAGCCGCGACCTTGAGCCCTTGAGAGAGGCCGACGCACGCGAAATCGGCGTCAACCGCCTGCTCGGGCGCCGTGTGATGGCGGGCCACACCCAAAGCCCCCTATTGGCCGCGGTCATCGCTGCGCAGCGCGAAGGTGCGCGGCAGGACTTGCACAGACTGATGCAAACGCCCGCCTGGAAGCGCCGGTTGGCACGACTCGACGGGTACGCCGGCGAGCCTTCCTTGGCCTCGGCGATGGAGGCCCCGCGGCGGGTGATTCGCGACATCCTGGCGCGCCGGCGTCGGCTCTTGCGCCGAGCGTTGCGCCGCATCGGCGTCAAGCCCCGCAAGCTGCATCGGCTGCGCTTGCGCATCAAGGACATGCGCTATCTGGACGAAAATTTCGGCGGGTTGCTCAAGGCCTCGCCGGACCCCGAACTGGAACGTCTGCGTCAATTGCAAAATCGCCTCGGCGAGTTTCACGATAACTGGCGGCTGCGCAAGTGGTTGCGATCGCAAGACGAATGTCAGCCAATCGCAAAACACTTGCGTGACATTATCAACCTGCGCCAGAAGCGGCTGCTCAAGCGGATTGCGCGCCTGGCCAAGGGGTGGCGAGCGGACCAGCCGGCTCTTAGTCGTTGAGCCGGACCGCCAAGGTGTGCGCGATCACGCGGGATTGCATCGGTGAGAGGAGTCCGGCAAGCATCGAACTGATGCCTGTCGGAGCAATAACTTGCTCGCTGCGTCGGCTATTTCTGCCAAAGAATCGGGTTGGCCTCCAAGGGCACCGATACACCGTCCATGAATGGCACCATGCGCGCCGTGTAATCCGCCGCCGGCCGCGTGGCCGGCACGGCTGCGCAGAAAACACGGCTGCCGCCGGCATCGGCGACACGCTGTACACTCACCGCCCGGTGCCGCTCGGGTGCACCGCCGCCCTGACCCTCGGCAAATATCTCCACTTGCACCGCCTCCGAGAGGCCGCCCAAGTTTGCCGCAATCTCGAATCGATGCTGCCCCGCCGTCGTTTCAATTTTTACAGAGCCAAAACGCAGTGTGTTCCATTGGCGCTGTAGCGCGAGTTGCCACGCCGCGATCTCAAGCCCGCGGGCGCCGTGCTGGGCGGCGCGTTCAATAAATCGCTGCGCCGCCGGCAGGTAATGCTGCTCGGTGTACTCTCGCACCGTGCGGTTGCTGGAATATTGCGGCGTGAGCCGCGCCATGCTTTCACGCATCCGGGCTACCCATGCCGCAGGGACATCGTTGCCGTCGCGGACATAGAATTGCGGAATGACCTCCTGTTCGAGCAGCGTGTAGAGCGCCTCGGCCTCGGCGGTATCCCAGGCGGGATCCTCGCCGTGCTCACGGCCGTCGCCGAGGGCCCAACCGACCTCGCGCGAGTAGGCCTCCACCCACCATCCGTCGAGCTCCGACAGATTGATCCCGCCGTTCACCAGTACTTTCATGCCGCTGGTTCCGCTCGCTTCCCACGGGCGTCGCGGCGTGTTGATCCAGAGATCGACACCCTGCACCAGATGCTCGGTCAGCAGCATGTCGTAGTCGGCGAGAAATACGGCGCGGCGGCGGGCGTCCGTACCGCGGATGAATTGCGTCCATTGAACGATGAGCGCCTGGCCTGCCGTGTCGGCCGGATGCGCCTTGCCGGCGATGATGAGCTGGATCGGGCGTTTCGGATCGGTGATCAACCGCAACAGACGCGCCGGATCGTGCAGCAATAGATTCGGCCGCTTGTAGGTCGCAAAGCGCCGCGCAAACCCCAGGGTCAGGATGTTGGGGTCAAGAATTTGCCGCGCGGTGTCGAGCGCCTCGGGGGCGGCACCCGAGGACTGCAATTGCTGCGTGAGCCGCTGTCGCGAATACTCGACCAGCGAGGCGCGCGCGGCGTTACGGAACCGCCACAGCTCTTGATCGCCGAGGCTGCGTACCTGACGCGCCGTTTGCTCCTGCGATTGATGCCAGCAGCCCTTGCCGCAGGTCTTAGTCCATAAGGCGTCGGCCGCCTCGGAGTCCCAACTCGGAACGTGCACGCCATTCGTGACGTGGCCCACCGGAATCTCGCCGAGCGGCCATCGCGGAAACAGCGGGGCGAAAATCCGCCGGCTGACCTCGCCGTGAAGGCGGCTGACGCCGTTGGCGGACCCGCACCCACGCATGGCGAGATACGCCATGTTGAAGGGTTCCGCATCGTCATCCGCATTCAAGCGGCCAAGTGCGAGCAGCTCGCGCCGCGAAATATGGAGCTCGCTTTGGGCATAGTCGCCGAGGTAACGGCCGATCAGGCCGGGATCGAAGCGATCGAAACCGGCCGGCACCGCGGTGTGCGTCGTAAATAGGTTGCCGCCACGGGTCACCGCCAGGGCGGCATCGAACGGCACCGCCTCCGCTTGCATGAAACACCTGGCGCGCTCCAGTACGGCGAATGCGGCGTGCCCTTCGTTCAAGTGGCACACCTCGGGTTTAATGCCGATCGAGTCCAGCAGCCGCCAACCCCCGATCCCTAAGATCAGTTCCTGCTGCAATCGAGTCTCGGCGCCGCCCCCATAGAGCTCGCCGGTGATCCCCCGATAAGTTGGATAATTCGCGGCGTCATTACTGTCCAGCAGGTACAGGGTGAGGCGCCCCACTTGCACCGTCCAGGCCCGGAGCCAAATCGGGTGACCCGGCAGGTCCAACTTGAAACGCAGCCATTCTCCGTCCTTGCGGCGCAGCGGCGTGATGGGCAGCTGGCCGGGATCGTTGAACGGGTATACGGCTTGCTGCGCGCCATACTCGTCGATGACCTGCCGAAAGTATCCCTGCGCGTACAGCAATCCCACCCCGACGAGGGGCACGCCCAGATCGCCGGCCGCCTTGAGTTGATCCCCCGCGACATTGCCCAAGCCCCCCGAGTAAATCGGCAGCGCCTCGCTCAGCATGAACTCCATGCTGAAGTAAGCGGCCGTTGACAGGGCCGAATCGGGGTGCTGCTGCTGAAACCAGCCGGGCGACTGCTCGGCCTCGCGTCGCGCCTCGAGCAGCGCATCCACCTGACCGCGAAACTTGGGGTCGCTCAGCAAGGTTTCGACCTTCTGCCTGGCAACGCTCTGCAGCACACCCCAAGGACTGTGCGTGAGCTCCCACAGATCCGGATCCAGCTGCCGCCAAATCTCATCCGCGGCGTGATTCCATGACCATCGCACGTCGAGCGCGAGTTCGGCGAGCGGGCCGATCCCCTCGATATCGGCGGGCACTACCGTGCGCGGCGGGTTAGCGGGGCTCATCGGCATGACGCCGTGACATAGAGCTCACGCGGCCAATCGGCGCTAGAATCATGCGCTCGTTCCGGATTCAGCCGTGCTTTCATTCGGTGCTCGCTGGTGGGCGTCGGCACATATATTGCCGCGGCGTGGCGCCGCGCGCCATGCGTAATGCCGAGAAAAGTGGAGACCTCGATGCAGGCGATGCTGTTGAAAAAATTGCACGCTCCGCTTGAATTCTGCGAGCTGCCCGATCGATCGCCCGGCGTCAACGAAATTCGCGTCAAGATCGGCGCCTGCGGCGTTTGCCGCACCGATCTACACGTCGTCGACGGCGAGCTGCCGGACCCCAAGTTGCCGATCATTCCCGGGCACGAAATCGTCGGTCGGATCGACGCGCTGGGTCCGGGGGTCGAAGGACTGCAGGTGGGCGAGCGTGTCGGCATTCCTTGGCTGGGTCACACCTGCGGTGTCTGCGCCTACTGCACCGGCGGGCGCGAGAACCTGTGCGACCGACCGCTCTTTACCGGTTATACCCGTGACGGCGGCTTCGCCGGCGCCGCCATTGCCGATGCCCGATACACATTCCCGCTCGGCGAGGTGGGCACCGACGTCGCGCTTGCCCCGCTGCTCTGCGCCGGACTCATCGGCTGGCGATCCCTGACGATGACGGGCGAGGCCTCGAGATTGGGGCTTTACGGGTTTGGCGCGGCGGCGCACATCATCGCGCAAGTCGCGAAGTGGCAGGGCCGAACCGTCTTTGCCTTCACGCGGCCGAAAGATGCCGCCGCGCAATCATTCGCCCGCGGGCTGGGCTGCGCGTGGGCCGGCGGCTCGGACGAGCTGCCGCCAGAACCCCTGGACGCCGCCATCATTTTCGCGCCGTCGGGGGATCTCGTGCCTGCGGCATTGAGCGCCGTGCGCAAGGGCGGACGCGTGGTCTGCGCCGGCATCCACATGAGCGACATCCCCCGTTTTCCCTACCGCAAGCTGTGGGAAGAACGCCAATTGATGTCGGTCGCCAATCTCACCCGTCAGGACGGCGTGGATTTTTTGCGTGCGGCGCCTCGCATCGGCATCGTCACCGAGACCACCGTCTATCCGCTGCAGCAAGCCAATCAGGCGCTCGCGGATCTGCGCGCAGGCCGTTTCGAAGATGCCGCCGTGCTCGCGCCGTGACCCG
>Ga0210394_10007344_pt1 | contig 11639 bp, 13 predicted proteins | sample IncBWC12MmetaG_FD_160121 | JGI IMG/M metagenome (GOLD analysis project Ga0210394, IMG submission 160121) | Forest soil microbial communities from Barre Woods Harvard Forest LTER site, Petersham, Massachusetts, United States - Inc-BW-C-12-M | ecosystem: Environmental > Terrestrial > Soil >... | reverse complement strand
GGGTCACCTTCACGGTCGGTACGCCACCTGCGATCGCGAAAACGTCAGTCAGCTCCGGTGCGGAGAAAACACCTGTGACAATTACGGGGACGAATTTCGGGGCGACGCAGGGAACGAGCACGGTGAAGTTCAATAAAACTCCGGGCACTCCGACGAGTTGGAGCGACACGACCATCATGGTGCCGGTGCCCGCGGGAGCTAGTACGGGTGACATCATCGTGACGGTCGGAGGATTAGCAAGCAATGGCGTCGCCTTCACGGTCGGTACGCTACCTGTGATCACGAAAACGTCAGTGAGCTCTGGTGCGGAGAAAACACCTGTGACAATCACGGGGACGAATTTCGGGGCGGCGCAGGGAACCAGCAAGGTGACGTTTAATAAAACGCCGGCCACTCCGACGACTTGGAGCGACACGACCATCGTGGTGCCGGTGCCCACCGGAGCTAAGACCGGTAAAATCCTAGTAACAGTCGGAGGATTAGCAAGCAATGGCGTCACCTTCACGGTCGGTACACCACCTGTGATCACGAAAACGTCAGTGAGCTCCGGTGCGGAGAAAACACCGGTGACAATCACGGGGACGAATTTCGGGTCGACGCAGGGAACGAGCACAGTGACGTTCAATAAAACGCCGGCTACTCCGACGACTTGGAGCGACACGACCATCGTGGTGCCGGTACCCCACGGAGCTAGTACGGGCAACATCGTGGTCAACGTGCGCGGGTTGCGAAGCAACGGCATCAAATTTGCGGTTCCTTAAAAGGTCCCTAACGCCAGATTAAAAAAGGCTAGAGGGCCGTCGAAATGTGGCCACAACTCGGCCACAAAACCCGGTCTGCTTATATGCTTTTCTGGGGTGAAGTGGGGATAAGAGCAACAGAATCGTGAGCGATTTTGAAACGCCAATAGTACCTGCGGTCCTTTACTGATGGGCCTCAACCGAAAGAAACTCCAGCACGTGAGTCCTTACTAAAGGGCCTCAGTGGTGGATCTGCTGTCCAAGGCTGCCGCGCTCATACTTGCATGCATTTATGCGTTCGGATTCCTTGTAGTGTCGTTGGATGAAGCTGAATACGGTATCCTGCAAATCAATGTCTTGAAATTGAGCTAACTCCCATCTGCGTCGGGTTACCGGACATTGGAAACTGAGTTGGGCGCAAAATGGGCGCAAAACCGTCGTATTCGTGACTAAATTCGATGAGCGCGGGGAATGAGGACAACTGAATCGGCGAGACTTAGTAGTGTGCATCGACTTGCTGACTTGAACTCATAACCTAACGACCGTCAGTTGAAATGGGGCGCCGGAAGCTAGATTCCTTCTTGAAGGCGCTCGGATAGCTGCGAAATCGCGCAAGCCTTGCTCGGTATCTAGGCATTCGTAAAACGTTTTATGAGTTAGACGGTAGCGCGCGCCAAGGGGAAGCTCATCCTCCCGCTTAAGCCAGGTCGAAAGTGAATGTTTTTAAGGATGTTTTGACAGCCACACTCCACTGTCCCTGCTTTTGGGTCAACTGGATGGTCTTTACCGCCGCTCCGAAGATGCCTTTGTGGCCCGACACACCTTCCACATTATTGAGCGATGGAGCCCCTCCTTCATTGCTGACATCGAAGCTCAGGTTTTGGTCGAAATCAACCTTGATTTTTTGTTGCACCTGGACGGGCTGGTTGAGCGTGACGCTGACATGACTTCCCGTTTTTGAGATTGTCTGGATAGCGCTCACGAGCGGCGTGAATACGGGATCGATTGCAATCCCCGAATTGCTAAGCGCCAGATTGAGCGTCGAGCCTGTTACGTTCATGTCGTCGGCGAGATTATTGAAAATCTGCATTCCGACAACAACGGGATTCGCCCCGCCGGCCTTCGCCTGGTTAATCAGATCGACGACCTGACCCACAGTCAAAGAAACAGCCGCCGCATCACTCATCATTCACCTCGTCCTAACTTTTGGATGTCTCTTCTTGACTTTTTTCGTGCGGCTTTACGGTCGAACGGACTACGACGAACTTGTTCAACATGTCGAACCAGAATGGTGCACCCAACGAAACCGCGAAAGCCGTAAGATCATTCCGATTGCGATATCGAGCATCTCGGACCCGAACATATTTGTCTCTCCTAGAACAACGACGGCCGCGACGTACCGCCCAGCAGTGAGGTATTCACGTTTGCGATTGCGTGGGTACCTTCCTTACCGCCCCATGAAAACAACAGATAGACCTGCGGAAACCCTCCCGCGCGCAGTGTGAGCCCTGTCGAGAAACTGTGAATCCATGGGCTCGAACCCAGACCCCCACGCGTCAATGCGACTTTGCCCTCATCAGCCATTAGCGTGAATCCTATCGGCAGATCCCAAATAGAGTGTTCAAAGCTCTCCCGAAGAAACAATACATCTGGAGCCCTGAACCGATAATCCTGATAGCTGCTCAACGACGAGTTCCCATTAATGTCCGAGCCGCCGAGCGTGGGTTGAAAATAAAAGGGAACCGCATTTCCACCCGGCGTCATGGAGAGGACTGTAAGGAAGCGAAATCCTATGCTCCCTTCGAAAACTCGTACATACGGTTTGGGACACGCCGGATGCGACTCAGGATCGATAGCGCAGGCGTCAGGCCCATTGTTCAACCTTGGCTCGTTTATCCGGGTCTTGCTATGGAGGGCGTACTGATGGCCGAGGTCAATTGTCAAGCGCTGAAAAGTGAAGTTGTCTGTCGCAAAGTACTGTTGGTACGCCACACTGTAATTTAAGCGAACGAGGTCCTTATCGAAAACAGGACGAATCCTCATGCCTTCGCCAAGCTGGAACGTTCCAGGCTGCGTCGTAAGTCCAGGAGCGGTTGCTTCGTCATAGACCTGCCCGATCGACGGACTAACTTGCCCGTTGCTCTCGCGTATGCTCACAAATCGGCCATTCATCTCGCCGAAAAGTGACGCGTTCAGCCGCCCGGCCAGCGGTTTAACGACATTTCCGCCCACAATTGTCTCGGTCATGCCAAAGAAAGTGCGGCCCGCTTCCGTCGTATCCGGACCTAATCCAAAAAAAGTGATTTTGTTGAGGGAGGTCGCCTGCGCGTAGAGTCCGAACACGGTATGTTCTGTAAGCCCAATCAAGTTTTCTTTCGCCGGAGGCGGAGGCCCAAAACTTACACCGACAGCTTCGCCAGGCGTGTGAACGAATCTCATGTAGAGACCGGCACGCCATGAGGCGTTGCCGGTCTCTATTGCATCGGCGTTCCAGGTATTTCTCCAGTTTGTGGTTGTGTGGTGCCCGACGTAAGCCACGCCCGCCCCAAATCCATCCTGCGGAGCGATGCTGCCAACCGCGATATGAAGAGGCACGCCCGTGAACAGTTCTTCGGCGCATCCGCCCAACCCTGAGAATGTGAGACTAAGGCAGCTCTCGCTCAGTTTTTGCAGTTCGCCTGGAGGATCAGGCGGAGGCGACACAGGCTGCTGCGCCTGAAGTGCTCTCGCCGAGAAGAGAATCAGGACCAGGAGTGCGCGACGCAACTTATTTGCCCAATTTTTCTGAAGGTTTTCGCGCCTGCGTGTGCAGGATCGCAGTGGCCTTCTGAATATAGTTGCTCACATCGCGTTCGGTTTTGAGCTCCTTCAGATTGATCGCGAGAACGTCCTCAATATCCCTTAGGTGTCTTAATAACGCCTCGCGCAGATGCTCAGTCTGAGATTGCAGCAGTTTTCCCGCAGGTCGGTTGTGGTTGAACGAACCCTTTTCCGGCTCGGGAACCTCTACAACGATCGGTGGCATTAGTGTCCCCCTAGTGTGAAGAACGGAAGGTCCGTATCGGCGCGCGCCACATCACCAAGAAGATCAAGAAACGTGGTCGCTGCGGCTTCTCTCTTTGTGCGTTTTGCATCGCCGTTGAGGAAAAAATTCGTTACAGTTGCCGGAATGCTGGCGTGTTCGAAGATGCGTGCATTTGCTCCGGCTTCTGTACCAGGAACAATTGTCCCTTTTGCGACATAGGGCGAAATCAAAATCGCGGGGACACGCACGCCCAGATAGTCAAAATTGAACGGTGCCCCAGTATTTGTTGCCGTTGCATCCGCCGGCTTATCGTCCGGAGTGCAATCTGGCGGAGGCACATGGTCGTAGATTCCGCCATGCTCGTCATAGACGACCAGCAACGCAGTACTGTCCCAGACAGTCGGATTCCCACGAATGGCGTTGTATACGCTTGCAATGAATTTCTCGCCTTCCTGAACGTTATGGTCCGGGTGTTGGTCCGACGCAAGAATCTCGCCGCCTCCGGGCCCTTCATGGTCGTTATAGCAGGGTTCGATAAAGCTGTACTCCGGCAGAGTGTTGCCAGCACAGTCTGAGATAAATTGGTCGTACGTGGCGAAAATCTGTGGCTGGTTTTTCAGGAGATTCACGATTTCCATCGTCGAGCTGTTCTGATCAAAGTAATATATTTTTGCTGTCTTGCTGGCTGCAAGCATTCTCTCGTAGGTACTCATAATCGGCCGGAGGATTTCGAAAATATCCATCCCGACCTGTCCAAAAGAGGTTCCGTAATGGGCGAATGCGCGATTGCAGATCGTGGGACCGGGAATCGATGAAAACCACCCGTTGAATAGGGCGAATTGCGTGGCGAGAGTCGTCAACACCGGAAGCTTGTCCGGCGTGAAGTAGGACATGATGTTGTGCGACTTGTTTACATTGTTGGTTTGCGTGAAATAGTCTTTGACGAAGCCCTTCATGCTTCGAGGCCTGGCCGTCCCCTGCGGTGCACCATTGAAAATTTGCATGTCCACGCCTGGGAAGTGGTGGTCTGGGTCCGGGTCGAGCTGGCCTTGAAATTTAGCGTTCGGATTGACCTTTATCTCGGTTCCGTTCGAATCTGGGTTCGATTCGTTTCCCGTCAAGCCGTTAACTCCGGGATATTTTTTTTGACCGCCTTCCGTGACGAGGCTCAGTCCCCCAAGCATGTGATCAAAAGAACGGTTTTCCATCATCAGAACGATAAGGTGCTTTAGTCTGCTCAACCCAACCGTCATATGTAGGTGCCCTCTAAGTCGATAGTGACCCATCCATCAAAATCGTTTCATTAAATAACAATTGCTGGCGGCAAAACAAGGAGGAAATGTTATATGTATTGTACTTACTTTGTCGGTTATACATCTAGTCCGCGGTAGGAGCGGTTGACCGGCAAGAATCCCGCTACGCCGATGCGGCCGACTACTCCGGGAATTGATAGTTTTCCAGAGAGCGGGGTAGATAATAAGTATGGCTACCGACCGCTAAGGGTCATCTCCAGGTTGACACAGGCCGGCAGCCTTGAGTACTTCTCGCGTCGCATCCACCGGGTCCGAAAACTCCTACATTCGGCCCCGCAAACTGGGGAGATGACACGATAATTTAGAATAACCCTTACATAGCTTTTGTGGTATAACCTCTGCGATTAATAACCGGAATTGCGAACGAGGGGCTAACTATGAGCATTCCACTATGGATTGGATTTGGGTTCCTAGCTGCGCTAGTTGTCTTTTTGGGCGTCACTATTTACTTACCGCCGAAGGATAATACAGGCCGTGCCACTCTCAAGTTTCTTACCGCGCTCAGCGCCGGATTCAGCGGTGGTTTCTTCACAGGGGATGCCTTATTCAAATATCAACACCAAATTGGCGGTTCCGTCCTTAGCGTTTCCGGTGCGGCAGGCTGTGCTCTCTTCTTCACGGTTTGGTTTGTCTATCCCAAGGTATTTCGACTCGATGATGCCATTAATCTCGACGTCCCGGCAGATTGGACGTTTCGTAACACCGTTGAAACCGTCGCTGGCACACCTTGTGACTACGATGGTTTTCGTTCCGATGAGTTGCAGGCGCCCACGCGCGCTGCCAAGATAAGCGCCAAAACGTCGTCGGAAGCAATACTCCAAGTTCGATTAATTACGGCGGTTGTGAATGCGGTGCGACCCTATGACGTTCAAAAAGCAGCATCCGTACATCGGTTGATCATTAAGACAGGAGGATAAATGGCAAGAACCTGCAATTGTCCCAATCCACCGGGGGGCTCGATTACTTGTAGCGATGATCAGCTGGCAATGTGCGGCTATCAGGACGGCCGTATTGTGAGCGGTTGTTTCGATCCACCAGCCGCCATTGCCGCAATGCCTACTAGGGCGGAACGAATTACAGCATTATCTAATTGGGCTCTACAGCAAATTACTGGCGAAGTTCGAGTATTGAATCAGCGAATTACGTCGGGCGAGGATGACCTTCTGCGAAGCGGAACATTTGTAAACGATCTTGGAGAGCGCGTAATGTTCGTACTTCCTGCGAAGATAAGGGCGAGCAGCGAGGGAGGGGCCACGGCGGCGGCTACCGGCTAGTAATAGCTCGTTGATTTAGCGATCGAATCAGGATTGAAGAGGTGATATGGCACTGATCAAACTTCGCAAGGCAAACGAAGCTGGAGAAGAAGTAGGAGCTTTGTTTATTAATACTGACCAGATTGTTGAAATTACTTCTGGCCAGAATGCCACAGAGCTTCAGATGACCGACGGACGGACCAGATGGGTAAAGGACGCTCTTGACGCTGTCGTTGCGTTGGCAAGAGGGCCTGGATGAGGGATGGCGTAGCGCCAATGGATTCTTACTTCCCTTCTCTCACCGCGAAAGCGCTTGAACGTCGGTGCCAATCCGTCCGCGATTTGGCCCGGAATTTCCGACGTTTCGCTCTCAGGTCCCGGGAACAATCCGGGAACTTTAACAGTTCCCTTCCTTGACGTGCTTTTGTGTTCCTTCGCATGCCCGTAAGTCCTTGAAATTCCAAATCAAGGTGCCCTGTCACGACAGCGTCCGCGATTCGCGACTTCCCAGAACCGGACTTCTGGACCGCTTCGCACGACTGTGGTCGGTCCACAAAGTCACTTTCATGCATGTCCCTCAGTTCGCACGTCAGAAGATGCGTGTACTTGTGCCCATGATTCTTCTTCGCAAATTCAAGCGCATCCTCCCGCGAAGTCGAGAAATACATTCCGTCGCATAATTTCTGCTTACTGTGAGTGCTTGCCCTTTCAAGATACGCGCCGACAGTGATGGGATCGTGGTCGCAATTCACTAACCGAAACGCTTTCATATCCAAGCTCCGTCAATCTCTACGAGGCTCCAGCCAAATTTCGCACCGGGTATGAGTCCTTAGTCGAAGCCGCATTAATCCGCACTGCCACCCCCAATCTTATTCGTTTCTACAGCAAGATCATTTCGTTTTCTATCGTTGCTGAGCAACTTTCTTGCCTTTTCGTCCGGCACAGTCGAATTGGTTTGATTTTGTTTTCGGTATTCCTCTATCAAATTGAAATCGGAACAACAGTTTGTGGGACAAGGATCATGAGCAGCAATCAGACCACGCATATCACGTACCTCCAGCGTACCTGACTAGGGCAAATTCGCCGTTTTTCGCTTTTTCTCGTTCAATAGGACCAATAACTTACGAAATTTCGGTGCCGCTCTTAGTCCGCCCCTAACCCTGAGACTTCCTGGAACGGGACTTCTGGCCCGGAATAACTGTCGCTGGTGCTTCATTTCAATCCTAAGCCTAAGGCGGTCGGGTGCTTCGGTTGATACAGGCCTACCTCGCCTCCGCCGGGAAGCCGCATTTTCGTAATTGAACCCCATCGTGCTTCCTCAACCTCAGAGCACTTAACGCCCTTCTTCGCGAGTGAAGTCATTTCGGCTTTCAGATCGTCGCACATAAAATAGAGTTCCTGTAGACCACTCTCATCGGACGGGTGGAATGCCGCTTCTTCCGGAGTTAGAGAAAGGAACGCGGCAGAAAGCGGGGCTTGACTATCTATATCTATCTATGTAGAGGTAGATTATGGGACTGCGGATTCGGCTCTCTCGGCAGACATTGGCGGTGCTGGATGCTCTGCTCGCCCGGCCAGGACAATGGCAGCACGGGTATTCGCTGAGCCAGAGCATTGGGATTCCTTCCGGCACGCTGTATCCGATTTTGATGCGGCTTGAAAAGCTGCACTGGCTGGAAACGCGATGGGAAGAGGTGAAGACGCCGGGGCGGCCCCCGAGGCATCTTTACCGGCTCTCGGGAAATGCGCGGGCGTGGGCGCGGGAAGAGATTCGCGCGGCGCAGGAGCGGCGCTTTTGGAAGCCGACGGTAGTGGGGCAGAAGGCATGAGCGTGTCCTCACGGGCCAATTCGCTTACGGCGCGTTTTGCGCGGTGGGTGCTGGGGTACGCGGTACGGTATTGGCCGGAGGAGAACCGCGCTTGGGGGCTGGCGCTGGCGGCGGAGATTGATGAAACGGGGAGTGTGTTCGAAACGGTTCGATGGTCGCTGGGAGGAATCATGCTATTCACTCGTTCGGTGCTTTCGAGTGCTTGGAAATGGATGAAACTTCCGGCGGGCGGCTCCCTGCCCGGCGGCGCGGATGGGCCGGAGGGATCTTCGCTGCTTCCGAGGCGGTCGCGGGTGTTTACGGCGGTGGTTCTGGCAGCAGCGGCATTGCTTTTGGCTTTGCCAGAGGGACGCGAGGCGATTCGAACCGTGTGGGCCAGTTGGCACTTATATCAGCAGTCGGATTCGGACGCGCGGACGCTGGAACAACTGGCGGATCGCGCGGAAAAAAAGAAGGATGCAAGCACGCTCGCGTTTGTGGCGCTTAGCACAAGGGATCCGAAACGGGCGGAAGCGTTGACAGAACGCGCGGTTGCGCTTGATCCGCAGCTCGTGTGGGTTTACGGTTCGACAAATCATCGACCGGACTATGATCCGCCGCAGAAAGATTGGCTCGCGCGTCTGCAGGCGGCCGATCCTGACAATGCAGTGCCCTATTTGCTTGAGGCGTATGCCCTGGACCCATCGAGCATTCACACGCTCTACCAGCACGGGGTGCCGAAAGATGCAGACTTCGAAGCCGTGGAGAGCGATTCGACGTGGATGGCACTTATGGAGCGCGCCTATGGCGCTCCGCGCTATGACAGCTACTTCCAGAGCCACTACCAGCTAACGCGAGCGGTGTGGAATCGCGAAAAGAACTTGTCGCCTGCGATAGTCCTCTCTGGGCTATGGTCCCACGCGATTCCAAGTTTGCTGAACTTGAGGATGTTTGCGGATGTCAAAATACACGAGGCCCAAAAGGCGCGAGCGTCAGGCGATTTGAAACGGGCGGAGGGTCTGCTCGACGAGGTGGATACGTTTGGCATAAGGATGGCGGACGGAAGCACCACGGATATAGAGAAGCTGATCGCCTGGGTGCTTTCGCGCAATGCCAACAAAGAGATGATCGTTCTTTATTCAAGTTCGGGCAAAACGGAAGATGAGCGGAGAGTGACGGCTCGTCTCGATCAAATCGAGGAGCGTTTTAAAGAAATGCGACTCGCACACAATCCGGCTACAAGCGCGGGAGCGCAGACTTTCAGAAGAACGGCCATATTGGTGCAGGGCTTCGGTACTTTGACTGTGGTCGCCGGGTTCGTTGCACTTGCAGCTATTTTGCTACTGGAGCTGTTCCCTAGGACGATTCGAAGCGCGAAACCGATCTGGCGAAGAGCGGCCAGCTTGCTGGCGGACTATGCTCCCGCGGTTGTACTCATTGCGTGCAGCGCCTTTCTGGCGAGTTTTCTACCGTTTCAACGCGTTATCGCAGAGTACCGCGCTTCGAATTATGTGCTTGCCAACGAGGGGCGGCTTATGGACGCGATGTGGGGTCTCTTCGAAATTCCTCAGTATGTGACGGGCGTAAACGCCGCTGTTTCGACTTGGACTTTCGTTACGGAAGCACTGAGCGCGTTGCTCTTGTTTGTGTTGGTGCGTGGTTTTTATCGGGCGAGGCGCACCGTGGCTAAACCCGCCTGAGTAGTTCCGTTTCGTAAGATTCGACCGTATGCTGATTTGCGGTCAGAAGTGGCGGTGGATTACGTGACTCCTTCCCACTGTCAATGCCTGGTGAGTCGCGAAATCGGAAACTTTGAATTTCCGTATGGACTGTTACCGCGTTTACCAGATGGGATGGTGATTCAACTCTTATCTTTGCGAAGGCATTTGCCACTTCTATACTTCAACGAGTGAGGTGTGGTATGTACGATTTACGTCACGCTTGGATACACACTGGTCGAAGGCTCCTTCTTTTTTGCATATTCTTGATCGCGCCGCTCCCTACGAAACCTCAAGAAGCCAAGTCTGGGACACTCGGACAACCCGCGAAGTGGGCTCAAACTGAGCTTCAATCGACAAGTTTCGCGTGGCCAGTGTCCTGCAACGCGGCGTCTGGAATCTATTTACGACAGCTGAATGGAACGCAGTCGTGGACCTACGCCCCGATCACGGAGTTACTTCCGAATGGCAGCACGAGAAAGATTGACCTTGGTGCCGCCACCAACTTTGGCGAGTCGGTACTCGGAATTGCGTTTGGCTCAGACGCCCAAGGAAATGTGTACGCCGCCATCCAGATTGGGCGAGCGATACAGTGGTATATCGCGAAGTACGACAATGCCGGGAGATTCGTTCGAAAGTTAACTCTGCCAGGGAGACTTGTGCCTTATTTCGTTCTTCCAATCGGCGGCGATCGAATCGTTGTCGGAGGAGTCGTCTCGCGAGCTTCCGGCACGGAAACTCACACCAAGTCAGTGGTGGCAATTTTTGATAAGGACGGGAACCAGCTGAACTCGCTATCGTTGCCAGAAGACGATGCCAATGAAGTTGTGATTAAGGAGCCCACAAAACAACTGTATTATTCGGTTGAAAATCCCACGATCGAAAGTGGGAGAGCAGTTCTTGCGGACGATGGAGACATTTACATTCTTCGCGCCTCCGACAGACCGACACTCCAGGTAGTCACTGCCGACGGGGCTTCCCAACGGACAGTAGAGTTTGAACCACCTGCTCCAGATGTGATGCCTTCCGACCTTATTATTTCTAAACATTCAATTGCTGTCGCCTATTTCATGAGCAAATCCAGCAAGATTTGCCTGACGAAGGGCGCTCTTGTGGTGTACGGTCGGCAATCGGGGAACGTGATCGCGACTTATTACGCACAGCTAGCACCGCATCGTTATGTATGCGTTCAGAATCATCAACTCGTTTACTTCCGTTCTGAGAAAGGGCAGACGAATTATCAGATAGGCCGGGTCGACATTCCCGAACCAGATTCTTCTCCTATCCTGCAGAAGTAAGTTGTTCCATTCCAGCGACAATCGCCACATAGCGTACCTCAATGATTTTTCGACTCCGCTGCACATGCCTGATTAGTCGTTATCGGACAGGTGCCTTTTCCTGGCACGGTTCCAACTTTTTGGTTAACGGCTCGAATCTTACATACGTTCGGGCTGGCTGCCATTCATTAAAGCTCATTACGACTTGTGAGTTAGGCGTTCTCCGTGTCTAATGTTCTTGGAGGAATCAATGGACATTTTGGCAGCGCTCAAGCAGGAAGAAGTAAAGTTACAACGACAGTTGAAAGGGATTCAGGGTGCGATCCTTGCATTAAACGGTTCGCAGCCCGCTTCGGTCAGCTCGAAACTTGTCAGCCCTAATGGAGTCAGTCGTAAGCGCACCATGTCTGCGGCGGGCAGGGCGAGGATTTCGAAGTTGACGAAAGCACGCTGGGCGAAGTTCAGGGCTGAAAAAGCGAAAAGAGCCAAGTAGCAAAACTAAATC
>Ga0210394_10007343_pt1 | contig 11640 bp, 5 predicted proteins | sample IncBWC12MmetaG_FD_160121 | JGI IMG/M metagenome (GOLD analysis project Ga0210394, IMG submission 160121) | Forest soil microbial communities from Barre Woods Harvard Forest LTER site, Petersham, Massachusetts, United States - Inc-BW-C-12-M | ecosystem: Environmental > Terrestrial > Soil >... | reverse complement strand
CGACGGCATCAGCTCATCGTCCGCGCACAGCCACGCGAAAATCTCGCCGGTCGCTTCGCGAAACCCTTTGTTCAGGCCGTCCGCCTGCCCCTGGTCTTTCTCGGAAATCACCCGGTTTAGCCAGTGCCGGTTCCTCTCGATCACCGCGCTTGACTCGTCGGTGCTCAGCGAGTCCACCACAATGACTTCCAACGCGTCGTAGTTCTGGCGCTTCAGAGACTCCAGGCAGCGCTCCAGAACGGCTCCGGAATTGTAGTTCGGCACGACAACGGAAAAACGCATGCCCTATTGCTTGACTTGCGGGCTCTGCTCGGCTGCCCGGGATGCCAGGGGCTCGCATAACAGGGCCGGTCCGGCTTTGGGCATTTGTGCCAGCGTCTGCCGGAAAGCACCCCAGTCCCAACACCATTGAATCAAGCCCGACGGTAATCCGTCGGTCTTCAGACGGTACGCCGCGCTTTTGCCGAGCTGCAAAACCATCCACCAAAGTTTATCCGGCTCGATCGGCCGGCGGCTCAACTCTTCGAGAATCACATACGACCGTCCGTGGCCATACAGCGTCCTCGCCAGCACCGGCATTCGCACGCGACTGCTCCGGATAAAGTGAAACAGCCGCAGCGACGGCTGGTAGGAGCAGGCATAGCCCGCATCCACGGCGATTCTGGCGAACAGCGTGTCTTCGCCGCTCATCAGTTGCTTGCCTTTTCGGCCCAGCAGTTGGGCCAGTTCGTTCCGCCGCACCACTTCGACAAATTGGTTGCAGATGTCCCGCCGGCAGACCATCCCCGCGCCGATCGGCTCCCATTCCCCCCAATGATTCAGGCGCGATGTAATCGGCTCCGGTCCGTTGTCGCGAATCCCCAGGCTGGGCAGAAATTTCTTTTGCCAGCCCGAAATCGGCTGCTCGTAAAGAGGCATCGCGATGCCGCCGAAATGCCCGATATGCGGTTCCTTTTCGGCAATCGCGAGGGCTTGTTCCAGATAATCCGGCAGGAAGTAGTTGTCGTCGTCGACGAACACCAAGATATCGGCTTGGGCTTCCAGGATCCCCGTGCAGCGCGCATGCGTCAATCCCAGCTTCGGCTCGCGCACGACCGACAGCGAAAGCTTCCGATTGGCGCGCAAAAGCTCTGCGTTCAGCGGAGTAGAGGAATTGTTGTCGACCACAATAACCTCGAACCGATCCGCCGCGAGAGACTGGCAATCGAGCGAGGTCAGCACCCAGTCCAGGATCACTTGCCTGGGGTTATAAGTGCATATAATCACCGAGACCGAAGGCCTGTTCACCACTTAGGGGATACTAACACAGCCCGAACCCGCCCAGAATCAATCCCCGCCTGGAAACAATCTTGGGTATCATGAAACCGATCTGCGCCATGGACCACCCTGAACTCTACGTGCCTCATGCCGGTTGGTTCAGCCATGAGCCCGGTGACGAGGTGGCCAGGTTCCTCTCCGAAGGCTGGTTCGAGTATAAAGAGCAAGCATTCCTCTGGCTCTCTCTGCGCCCCGGCGATACCTTTTTCGATGGCGGCGCGCATGTTGGACTGTACAGCGTTGTAGCCGCCCGCGCCATGAACAACACCTCCGGGACGCTCGTCGCCGTGGAGCCACACCCGGGAAGCGCATCCCTCCTCGATCACAATCTGCGAGCCAACGGCATAAAGTCCGCGATCCTGCGGCAGTCCGCTCTGTTCTCCCGCTCCGTTCCAGTCACGCTCCACGCCGGCCGGCCCGGAAAATCCGCATACAGCAGTATCCGTCCCATTGACGACGCACAAGATACGATCCCCGTGGAGGCGATTACCCTGGACGATCTGCTGAAAAGCCGCGTCCAACTGGCGAAGATCGATGTGGAGGGGGCGGAGCTGGAAGCGCTCGCCGGCGCGGCGGACAGCATCCGGTGCGGGCGCCTGCCGCTCCTGATCGTCGAATGCACCGAGGCGAATCTTGCCCGCTTCGGCGCAACCACCGAATCTCTTTTCACCGCCCTGCGGCAAAACGGCTACACCGTCTGCCAGTTCGACGCCCAAACGTGCCAGCTCGTCGTCCGTGATTATGCCGGCCCTATCGGCTATGACAATCTTTTCGCCGCTCAGCACCTGGAAGAAGTAAACCAGCGTCTGTCGGCGGCAACGGAAGCGAGCCGTAGAATCGCGACCGACATTCTCACCCGCGGCGCGGCCGCCGAGGAACTCTATTTACAGAGCAGTCAGCTCGATCATGTCCAGCAGCGCGCGGATGCCGCGGAGCGGAAAGCCTCCGAAGCTCGCACTGCTGTCCACGAATCGGAAAGACGGGCCGAGGAAGCTCGCAAGCGGGCGGACGAAGCCGCCCAATCCGCCGACGCGGCATTCCGCGGCCTGGGCGAGGCCAACTGGCGCGCCGAACAAGCCGAGCATCGCGCCGAAGCCGCGGAGCGCCGAGCCTCCGACGCCCGCTCTGCCGTCCAGGAATCCGAAAGACGAACCGAGGAAGCTCGCAAGCGGGCCGACGAAGCCGCTCAATCGACCGACGCCGCGTTCCGCAGCCAGGGCGAAGCGAATTGGCGCGCCGACGAAGCGGAGAAACGGGCGGAGTCCGCCGCCCTCAGAGTGGCCGAGGCTCATCACGCGGCTGAAGAATCCGAACGACGCGCCGAGGCCGCCCGGCAGGCGGCAGCCCAAGCCGAAGCGCGTACCGCGGCCGCCGAACAAAGAGCCGGCGAAGCCCGCCGCCAGTCCGAGGACCTGTTGCAATCCGCCGGTCTCGCACTGGAGCGATTAGGCGCCGCCGATCTGCGCGTCGCGGAGTCGGAGAACAGCGCGCATCAATCCCGCGATGCGGTGCTGCACTACGCCGAGCTTGCCTCCCATATGCGGCTGCGTCTGAACGAGATGCTCGGGTCCCGATACCTGCGCGCCGGATGGAAGCTGGGATTGGCCAAAAGGCCTGCCTGGGTCGGCATGAACGGCGAGCCGGCGCCGGCCGCGCTGGTCGAAACACGCCCCGAAACGGAAATGATGCGCGCCCTGCGCCACCTCAACGAGAAAAAACTCCAGCCTCGCGCGGTGCTCGATATCGGCGCCGGAAAAGGCTACTGGAGCATCCTGGCGGGAGGATATTTTAAGGAAGCGAAATTCTATCTGCTTGACCCGCTCACGGAAAATGAACCAGACCTCCGTCGCCTGTGCGAGGAGGATTCGCGCCAGCACTATATCCTGACCGGCGTCGGCGAGGAGCCCGGCGACAGAAAAATTCACGTCGCCGCGGATCCGGATTCCAGCACCATGCTGCTGTTCCCCGGCGACGACGACGGCCGCCTGCGAACGCTGTCCGTGACCACCGTCGACCGCTTACTCGAAGAAGGCCGCATTGAGCCCCCGGATCTGGTCAAAATCGACGTCCAAGGTATGGAGTTGCAGGTCCTGCGCGGAAGCCAGAAACTCTTCGAACACACCGCCGTTTTCATCATCGAAGTGAATTTGTACGTCTTCATGCCCGGCTGTCCTCGCGTGCATGAAATCGTCCAGTTCATGGCCGACCGCGGCTATACCCTCTTCGATCTGGCAGGCTCGCTCCGCCGGCCTTTTGAGGACGACCTGGGGCAGTTGGACCTGGTGCTGGTGGCTGAGAAAAGCCCGCTCATCGCGAGCAGCCGCTGGGTGTGACATCGGCGCTATCTCCTCCGTGCTAAACTGAATTGTCGCGGAGAGGTGGCAGAGTGGTCGATTGCGGCGGTCTCGAAAACCGTTGAACCTTCACGGGTTCCGGGAGTTCGAATCTCCCCCTCTCCGCCATCCTTTTTGATTTCATTGTCGCGTTTGGCACGTTTCCCACTTCGGAGCCACATAGAGGCACGCGCAGGTTCAGCGGAACCGTAGCAGCGGTTGGCAGGGAACTCGACGTCGCAAATCCTGAACGGTAACGCTCTAACGCGCAAAAGGGGGACTGGCTCGAATTTCGCCGGTTTTGCGAAACTTCGTGCCTGTACCCCTTTTGCCCCGTCCCGAATCATACTGTTCGAAATGAGCGACGCACTACACTAGTACATCGTCCAGAAAGTCCCGTAGGTAGGAATTCGGAGAAAACACTTCCATTCATTAAGGCACTTTCTGGAGGATGTGCTAGTGGGATTCGGAACCCGTGAAGATTCAACGGTTTTCGAGACCGCCCGATTCAACCGCTCTCGCACTCACCGTCTTCCCTCATCTACCTGATTTTCTCGACTTGCCGCAATCCGGCTCGTTCCTGAACATGATATAGTTACGAACTTCGCCGGAGGATGTCTATATGAATCGCCGCCTGATCGCCAGCGCCTGCCTGGCGCTGTTCCCCGCTTCGCTCGCCCTCGCCCAGCAAGGCCGCCTCGGAGTTCCACGCGACCAGCGGACCGTCGTCCTCAAGGGAAACCTCAATCCCAAGGCGAACGCCGGTGACGATCGAGGCCTGGTGGAAGACGATCGCCGCATCACCGCCATGACGCTCGTGCTGAAGCAGTCGCCCGCGCAGCAGGTGGCCTTCGCGCAGTTGCTCCACGACCAGCAGACCCCCGGCTCGCCCGATTATCGCAACTGGATCACTCCGGAGCAGTACGCCGACCGCTTCGGCCTCAGCCTCGCCGATTTCGCCGGCATGTCCTCCTGGCTAAAGGCCCAGGGATTCTCCGTCGACTACCAGGCCCGGGGACGCAACTGGATTCTCTTCAGCGGCTCCTCCCGCCAGGTGTCCAGCGCCTTCCACACGTCCCTGCATTACTTTCAGGTGGACGGCCAGCTCCATTTTTCCGCCATCGGCGAGCCGTCCATCCCCGCGGCGCTGGAGCCGTTCGTGCTCGCTGTTCGCGGCCTCGACGATTTTCGCTTATCGCCTCCTAACCGGACCTTTAAACCGCTGGCCGGTCCCGACTATAACAGCAGCGGCGGCACTCACAACCTCGCCCCCGGCGACCTCGGCGTCATTTACGACATCAACAAGTTGTACAGCCAAAACATAAACGGTTCCGGACAGAAACTCGTCGTGGTCGGCCAGACGGACATTTATCTCACCGACGTCCAGAGCTTCCGCAGCATGTTCAGTCTGCCTACGAATAATCCCGTGCTGGTTCTGGTCCCAGGCTCCGCCGAACCCGGCTACACCGGCGACCTCGACGAGGCCAACCTCGATCTCGACTGGACCGGCGCCGTCGCGCGCAACGCCTCCATCAATTACGTCTATTCGCAGAACGTCGTTACTTCGCTCGAATACGCCATCGACCAGAACATCGCGCCGGTCATCAGCATGAGCTACGGCGGGTGCGAGCTGAAAATTTCCTCGAGCCCCGCCTCCACCGCCAGCGCCTACCGGACCCTCGCCCAACAGGCCAACGCCGAAGGCATCACCTTCATGGCATCCTCGGGCGATAGCGGCTCCGCCTCCTGCGACAACAGCGGCGCAGTCGCCGCGTCCGGAGGCCTCTCTGTGAACATGCCCGCCAGCATTCCTGAGGTCACGGCGGTCGGTGGAACCACCTTCAACGAAGGCGTGACGAATTATTGGAGCAGCACCACCACCCCCGGCTCCAATGGCGGCACCGCGACCTCCTACATCCCTGAGAACGCATGGAACGATACCATCTCCCGCAACGGCCTCTCCTCCACCGGCGGCGGCGTCAGCGTTTTTTACACCAAGCCCTCCTGGCAGAGCGCTCCCGGCGTCCCTGCCGACGGCGCCCGCGACGTTCCCGACGTCTCCTTCGCCGCCTCGCCCGATCATGACGGCTACATTGTGGTCGTCAGCGGCAAGGTAGGCATTATTGGGGGCACTTCGGCCGCCACGCCCGTCTTTTCCGGCATCGTTACCTTGCTGAACCACTATCTGGTTTCGAACGGCTCACTCAGCAAGGCCGGTTTGGGGAACATCAATCCCACGCTCTACGGACTCGCCCGCAACAACTCCAACGTGTTTCACGACATCACCCTTGGAAACAACATCGTGCCTTGCAAAGTGGGCACGCTCAACTGTTCCAGCGGGACCATGGGCTACAGCGCCGGCCCCGGATACGATCTGGTCACTGGGCTCGGCTCAGTCGACGCCTACAATCTGGCCTCCTCCTGGACCGGACAACCCACCAACGGGACCACCACGACGTTGACCGCCAGTCCCACCAGCCTCGCCATCACGTCGTCGGTTACCCTCACGGCCACCGTGAAAGCCAGCAGCGGCAGCGCGACTCCTACCGGCTCCGTCACTTTTACTGTGGGCACCATTACCTTGGGTAATGTGAATCTCTCGAGTACAGGTGTCGCGTCGTTGACCATCTACGGAAGCCAGTTGTCCACCGGAGCGAATACGATCGTCGCGTCCTATGGCGGCGGCACGGCGTTCAATGGATCGACTGGGTCGGTGGTCGTCACGATAACCGTTCCGACGACGACTTCCGCCGTCGTTCCCTCGGTTTCGCCGAGCCCGGTTTACCAGCAGGCCCCCGATTCGAACGGATACTCTTTCTTCTTCACCGTCTCCCTGACCGAAATCGCCGGCGTGGCCACCACGTTGACGGACTTTACGTTCTTCGGCACCAGCTATGCGTCGCAGCTCTCCAGTTTCTTCGGCACCACCGCGATTCCCGCCTACGGAACGATTTCCGCCGCTCTCGGAGCGACCGTCAATACCGTTCCTTCCACCGGAGTTCTTGGATTCACCGGCCGCGATGCCAGCGGAGCAACTTGGTCCCAGCAGATCTCCGTTCAGTTCCTCCCCGGGCAACAATCGGCCGCCATGACGCTCACCAGTTCGCCCTCCACTGAAGTCCGCAACCCCACCTACGATCCCAATTGCACGCAATCCCACCCCTTCTATCAGCAACTGGATCTTCAGGAGCAAAACGGCTTTGAAGTTGAGCTGACCCGCTTCCTGGCAGGCGGCAACGACCTGAGCGCCAACATTCCGGATTGGTTCGGATCGTGGCGCCTGGCGGCCTTGGGCAGTTTGCAAGCCGGAATCTGCTGGAGCACCAACGCTCTTCCAACCACCCTGAATTATGAGCTGGACGGCACCGATACTCAGGGCAACACCATCATCGTGACCGCGTCCGTGCCCTTCCAGGGCCCTTCGCAGAATCCCGGCCTCCTCTCCACATCCGTAAAGGCGCTAAACCTGTCCACCGGCGCGGGCCAATCCGTCAATCCCACCATTACCGTGAATGTTCCTGCCGGTCAGCAGTGGTCGCTCTCTGTATTTCCGAACAACCAGACCACCAAATGGCTGAGTCTTTATCCGCTTTCCGGCACCGGCAGCTCGCAGATTTTCCTAACCGCCGATTCCACCGGGCTCGCCAACGGAGCCTATACCGCCACGCTGGTCTTCCAGTCCGTGAACACGCTTCCTCAGTTCATCAACGTTCCGGTCACCTTCGTCATCGGCGCGTCCCCATTCATAAGCATCGGTCAAATCGGCAACGCGGCGTCCTATGAGGCCTACGCCGCTCCCGGAATGCTCATGTACGTCGGAGGCAGCGGTCTGTCCGCGTCCTCTAAACTTCAGATCGCGCAGAACGTCCCCTTGCCCTATTCGATCGGCGGCGTATCGGCCACCGTCAACGGCGTCCCCGCGCCCATTTACTATGTGCTGCCTTCCCAGATCGTGATCCAGGTGCCGTACGAAACCCCCGCCGGAACAGCCCTCCTCGCGGTAAATGAAACCGGCCGCGTAGCGACGTACTTCTTCGACGTCTATTCCTCCATCCCCGGGATTTTCGTCGATGTCAACAACCAACTGGTCCCCACCGGAACTGCGAAGCGCGGCTCCAGCCTGGCGTTCTTCATGACCGGAGAAGGCGACGTCACCGGAGGCCTGGCCACCGGAGCGTCTCCCTCCACCTCGATTCCCGTGAATCAGCTACCCGCGCCACGCGGCCAATTCAATCTGACCGTCGGCGGCATCTCCGTCACCCCCCTGTTCGTCGGCATCCCTTACGGATTGGTCGGCGTCACCCAGGTAAACTTCACGGTTCCCGCCAACGCCCCCACCGGCCTGCAAAACGTAGTCGTAAACGTAGGAGGCTATAAGAGCGTCGCCGCCAAAATCAACATCACCCCATAGATACCCCGGCCGTTGTGGGGCAGGCTGGCAGCCTGCGGCCGATTGGCAATCGGCCTCTTCTCCGACTTGACATCCCCCTCCCCAATCCTTTACCTTCAGCCGATGAAGACCCTCGCTGCTCTTATCTCCCTTGCCTGTCTGGTCTCCGCTGCCCCCAAAGTCGAAATCGGCGCAATCAACGGCGCCGCGTTCCGCATCGACGTCCCCGAGAACTGGAACGGAGGATTAGTCGTCTATTGCCACGGTTATAATCAGTCGCCGGTCATGTATAAAGAAGGCGCGCCAAATCCAATGGCTGCCGTTTTTACCGAACAAGGCTACGCCATCGCCCAATCCGGCTACGCCACTGGCGGCTGGGCCATCCAGGAAGCCGCAGTCGACACCGAGAGTCTCCGCCGCTACTTCATCTCCAAATACGGCGTCCCCAAGGAAACCTACCTCACCGGCCACTCCATGGGAGGCTTCCTCACCATGATGCTGATGGAACAGTATCCGCAGGTCTACGACGCCGGACTCCCCATGTGCGGCCCCCTCGCCTCCAGCGAGTCTTTTCAGTCTCGAGGCGCCTTCGACGCCCTGGTCCTCTTCAATTACTATTTCCCCGGAATCCTCCCCGATCCTACGAAAATCCCGAAAGATTTCGTAAAAGGAACCGGCGATAAATCGCTGGTCGCCAAAATCTCCGACGCTCTCGAGTCGTCGCCCGAGAAAGCCGCCGCCCTCCGCCATCAGAACAATGTGAAAGCCAACAAAGACCTCGCTGGCACCCTGGCTTTTCTCGTCTATCTGGTGAAGGAGTTGAACGAACGCTCCGGCGGCAATCCCTTCGACAATCGCAACGTGATTTATAGCGGCACCCTGGACGACAACTCGCTCAACAGCGCCATCCCGCGCTACGCCGCCGATCCACAAGCCGTCGCGTACCTGCGCGCCAACTACACGCCTACCGGCAAAATCGCCAAGCCCATGCTGGCCATCCACACCACTTACGATCCACTGGTCCCGGTGACCATCCCGAACACTTATTCCACGCTGGTCGAGCTCGCCGGAACCCAGAGTCTCTTCGTCCAGCAATTCGTAAAACACGACGGCCACTGCGCCATCCTTCCCGCCGAAATCTCCAAGGGCTTCGCCGAGTTGCGAGAATGGAAGAAAAACGGCGTTCGCCCGGCAGGTGGAGAGCTGAAATAACGATGATGTCCCGGCATCCTCCAATGGAACCCCGACTGTCAAGGAGGGGATAGCCCCGTAGTCCAGTGAGAGCCTTATTTACCCTAATTTCGACCGTTATTGGCTTCTGGGCAGTCGAATTCACGCTATTTCACACCGACGCGTATTACACGATTTTGCGTCACGATTCCTCCACCGGGTCGGTGGAGACCTATGTCCACAATGAACTGCGGCGCAATCGCACCAATTCGCATCAGGTCCTGACTATCGGCGATTCGCGCATGGGCTTTTTGCCCCGCTATGCCAATGATTTACAAACCGGTTACCAGTTTGCGTCCATTGCCCTGGGCGGCTCCACCCCACGCGATTGGTATTACATGCTGCGCGGCGTCGACCCGCGCGCCGACCGCTATTCCGCCATCGTCGTCGCCATGAACGATTTCGACGATCTCGAAAGCGAGGAGGATTTTTCGGTCCGCGCAAGCGATCTTTACTACCTGATCGGGCGATTAAATTACTCCGATATTCCTTATTTTGCAAAATCTTATCGGCACGATCCGAAGCTGGAATCGGCTGCCGTGCGCGGCATCATCCTCAAAGGCTTGATTTACAAGCGCGATTTTCAGGACTTTTTGCTGCATCCGGTCGGCCGCATCAAGATGTCGCAACTGGCAAGGAAGGATTCCTATCTCTGGTATTACAACTACGTCGGCACCAATCAGAGCATGGAAGGCGTCGTCGTCGATTTCGAGAACCGCACCGTCACCGTTCCGCCCGGGTTCACGGACGCGCAAAAGGCGGCATATGAGTATCATTTCCTGGCTCCGAGACCGCCCTATACCGGCGTCCGCAGCGCCTATCTGCATCAATGGTTTGGAAAAATTTACCAGCACTATCGAGGATCGAAAACGCGTCTGATTTTTCTGTATCTGCCGCGCGGTCCGTTTGTCCGTCCCGACCAGCCCGCGTTTAATCCGCACAGCTCCATACGCGAGTTGGCCCTCCAGCCGGGCGTGATTTTGCTTCCCGAGCGTCTTTTCGAATCGATCGAGCGACCAAGCCTGTTTGTCGATCAAATGCACATGAATGGTCCGGGCAGCGCGGAGTTTTCGCGCATGCTCGGAAAGCAAGTCAGTCGAACGCTCGATGCTCTTTAATACAACGGAGTTTTTCGTCTTCCTCGTCATCGTGCTGGCGGTGTTTTATGCCTCGCCAAGGGTGTTTCGCCGCGTCATCCTGCTGATTGCCAGCTATGTTTTCTATCTCAGTTGGAACTACAAGTTTGTCGTTCTGCTGCTGGGCTTGACGGTGGTGGATTACGGCGCGGCCATCGCCATTGAACGGGCGCCCGCCACCCGCAAAAAGCCGTTTCTGCTCATCAGCCTGGCGGCCAACCTGGGGATGCTCGGGTTTTTCAAATACTACAATTTTTTCGCCGATAACCTGGCGCAGTTGCTGCGCTTCCCGCCGCATTCGTGGACGTTTTCCATCATCCTGCCGCTCGGCATCAGTTTTCATACATTCCAGAGCATTTCCTACGTCGTCGACGTCTATCGCGGCGAACAGAGGGCCATTCGCAACCCGATCGATTACGCGCTGTTCATCTCGTTTTTCCCGCAGTTAGTTGCCGGACCGATCGTACGCGCCCGCGAGTTTTTCGCGGACCTTTACGCCTGGAAGCATCCCAGTCAGGAGGAAGTGCTGCGCGGCGTTCTACTTGTCATTCTCGGGCTGACCAAGAAAATCGCCTTCGCCGATCAGTTTGCGCAGCTCTCCGATTCCTATTTTCAGCATCTCGCCGACCATCCTGGAGGCTTCGCGGCGTGGAGCGGCGTGTTCGCCTTCTCGATGCAGATTTTCTTCGATTTCTCGGGCTATACCGACATGGCCATCGGCATGGCTCTGCTGCTGGGTTTTCATTTTCCGGTCAATTTCCGCCGCCCGTATTTGGCCTTCAGCATCACCGACTTCTGGCATCGCTGGCACATATCGCTCTCGCGCTGGCTGCGCGATTATCTGTACATCCCGCTGGGTGGAAATCGCCACGGGCGTTTGATGACCTATCGCAACCTGATGCTGACCATGTTGCTAGGAGGCTTGTGGCACGGCGCGAGTTGGAACTTCGTCATCTGGGGCGGCTATCATGGCGTCCTGCTCAGCATCGAACGCATGATGGGCCGCCGCGAATTCGAGAAAAAGCCTCCACTGTGGCTCTACCCTCTACGCGCGCTGATCACGTTTGGACTGGTGTTCGTCGGCTGGATCTTCTTTCGCGCAGCGACTTTTGCCGACAGCCGTTACGTGATTACCCAGCTCTTTCATGGCGGCCGGCAGTTTCAGGCGTTGATTCCCAGATGGATGATGTACATGACCGGCGCGTCCCTGCTGATCGCCATCGTCGAAGAAAAA
>Ga0210394_10007342_pt1 | contig 11640 bp, 12 predicted proteins | sample IncBWC12MmetaG_FD_160121 | JGI IMG/M metagenome (GOLD analysis project Ga0210394, IMG submission 160121) | Forest soil microbial communities from Barre Woods Harvard Forest LTER site, Petersham, Massachusetts, United States - Inc-BW-C-12-M | ecosystem: Environmental > Terrestrial > Soil >... | reverse complement strand
TAGGGGAGGCGATGGAAACGTCGGCATCATTCGAAGCCCGGTCCGCGCCATTGCCTTACCCGACCACAAGAAAGGAGACAGCGACTCCATCTTGGCCCTCAGTCTTGCACGTGACATCGCGAGGTGTCGCCCGAAGCGTAGACAGAGGTATCGGTGGGCCGGGCTATTGAGCTTCGAAAAGCCGATGGAACAGGATGCCGACTCCGTTCCGATGGGAGGAAGGCAACACAGCAACCACGATAATCGCGAGTGGATTGCTCGGTCCTGCGTAGTCTAAGAACCCGCGCACGCTGAGAAACAACATGCACGAGAACCGGGAGATCTCCTGCACGTCTTGGTCAACAGATCAAGACCGGTCCGCGAAGGCCATAAACCGAGCGGCGGACGCGCACGTGCAGGAGAAGTCGGACTGTGCCGGGTCCCTAGCCTTCTAAGTAAATAACCATACTGAACGCGGCGCAGGAGCCGCCAGTATGGGACGTGGGAAAAAGACAAGCAAACGCTAACGGGCGGCAGGAGGCATGCAATGAAAGCGAATAGGCTCTACATCTAATTTTTTGTTTCTGTTTCATCAACATCCAAAATCCTGTTATGTGTTCGGCGCTATCTTGAGTTATACAGGGGTGTCCAATGCAAAGACTGGCTTTTGGATCTGTGAGTGTTTGAGCTGGAGACCACCAATGCCGATTAACATTGGCAGAGTGATTACGCTTGCTGCGCTGTGTTGTTGTGTGATGACTGGCCAGGCGAGGGCGCAACAACAGCCACCGGAGGATCCGGAGGACAATAAGAAGTTAGGGCTCTGGCTTGATCAGGGGATTTCGACTGGTCTCACGCCCAGCAAGTCCTTGGAAATCGAATTCTATGAACGGTACGACGAGGTAATCTCGAACCTATTCGAGTACTTTGTTCAGGGCGGCGTTGCGTTTCGTGTGCGGCCGTGGCTAACGGTGACTCCGCTGTATCGATATCAGCGCTTTCCCGGGAATCCCACAGTTGCTTACGAGAACCGATTACTACTGAGTGCTACGATGAGCACATCGCATGGCGCATGGCGGCCGAATCTGCGGACAATCGTTGAGGGGCGGTTTCCCGACGGTCGCACAGCCTCGGCACGTTTTCGATTTCGCCCTGGGGTTGACTATACGTTGCCGTTGCGAATGAAACGGCGCCCAGTATTGGTCGTGAGCAATGAGTTTTTTGTTGTCCCAGGAACTAATAGTTTTGCTGCCGGTGGCAGCTTTACCCAGAACCGCTTTCAGGTGGGAGTCCGGCTGCCAATCACCGATTCGTTTTCGATACGACCTTATTATCTACTGCAGTCTGTAAATCTGCCCACGGGCTGGGAAACTAACGAAATTATTGGTTTCTCGGTGGCCGTCAAGATCCTCAATAAGAACAAATGAAGGAACGTCATGCAAGGAAACGGCTTGGGGTTTCCTCGGAAGGGCGAGGATCGTTGCAGGCAAAATAATTTCCGTGGGCAAAGAAACGGATCGACGGGGTGACGTCCGCTGAAATAAGCGGATAGAAATATGTGCATCAATGGCTATAGCGTGCGCCTCTTTTCGCCGATCCGGTTGAGTTGGCACGCGTTACCGGAGATGTGAAGTAACGCTTTACTTGGACGGTAACGCATTAAGACGGTAGCCGCGTTAATCAGGCACTACGTCACTAGTAGACGGTGAAAAATCTCTTGTTACCGGCGGCTATCGCCATTTACCCGGCGATGATCGATCAGCCTATATCTTTTTGCCGGTCGCAAACCCCTGTCACTTTTGACAGTTTCTCCCCAGAGGCATTCCAAGCAATATCGCCCAACCTCAGAAGGTTTCTTGCACCATTCTTCGAGGGCAGGCCCACATAGCATTTTTCCTAGGTAAAGACAAAGGGCGAAGAGGACTTCGTCTGAAACGGGTAGGCAAACAGAGTAGTCTTTGCCAACTGTATACACATAGCCAAAGGAGAGGACAGATGAAAATTTACAAAGTGGTATTCGGTCTCGTCTGCACATTTTGTGCATTGGCCATGGGTGCGCGGATGCTGCACTCGCAAGAGAAGACCACTCCAAGCACGGTTCAGGTTCACATGGTTATCACGGACCAGGCATTCAGTGATGACAGCGAAGTTCCTGTTCTCCGGCCAGACGCCGTGCAGGTAAAACAGGGCAAGAATCTTCTCAAGGTAGACCAATTGATTCCGGCCAAGGGAGATAACGCCGCGCTCCAGTTGTTCATCTTGATCGACGACACGTGTGACCCAGTGATCGGAAACAATCTCAACGACCTTAGGGATTTCATCAATGCTCAGCCAGCATCCACGGCGGTCGGCGTCGCCTACATGTCTAATGCAACAATCCAGATCACTCAGAATTTTACTGCCGATCACGCACTTGCTGCCAAGGCCGTGCGTCTTCCCCGTGGGAATTTGTCAGCGATGGATAGTCCTTATTTGTCGCTAATGAGCCTGGTGAAGGGTTGGCCACAGCAGAAAGTGCGCCGCGAAGTTCTGATGGTGACTGATGGCATCGACCGGCTTCGCAACGATAGGTCTTCCTTTTTACAGACCCCGCCGCGTGGTCCCGCAGGGACAGCCAACGCGGCGCGGGCGTTCGACACGATGCCCACAATGAGCCCGGACGCGGATACTGCGAGCAGAAATAGCCAGCGCTACGGCGTAATCGTCCACTCCATTTACGCTCCAGGCGCGGGTCGGCTGGGCAGGAACGCCTGGGAGGCTCAGCTCGGTCAATCAGGTGTCGCCAAAATTGCAGATGAAACCGGCGGTGAATACTTCGCACTGGGAACTCAAAACGCCGTCAGCTTTAAGCCCTACCTGGATCGGCTACAAAAGATCTTCGACAACCAGTACTACCTCGTGTTTCAGGCCGTACCAGGGAAGAAAGACGGTCTTCAGCGCGTCAGTGTTTCAACGGAAGTGGCTAATGCCGATCTGGCAGCTGCCGACAACGTGTGGGTCCCCGCTGGAAAGTAAATCATTAATGCAAATCGGTGCGAAAGTGCCGTTCTTGAGAAGGTCGATTGTGGGATGGACGGCGGCGAGACGCGCATTTCAAAGACTTGGAGGAAGATTATGAAAAGGACATCACGCGAGTCGGTGGATAACGGAGCTGTGGACCGTCGCAGATTTCTCGGCGCGGCTCTCGGTGCCTGCGCCATCAGCCCATTTGGTTCTTTGCCTATGCAACTTGCCCCGAACATGAGTCGTTCGCTGACAAAAGAACAGCGTGACGGCATGACCCCGTCGCAGGTTATCGACGAATTGAAGAAGGGGAATGAGCGATTTCGCGCGGGCAAGATGGCTCCCCGGGATTATTTAGCTGAAAAACGCACAAGTGCTGCGGGGCAGTATCCGGCGGCGGTAATCCTTGGATGCGTTGACTCGCGGGTGCCTGCGGAAATCGTTTTCGACGCTGGGATCGGTGACACGTTCAATGGGCGCGTGGCCGGTAATGTGGTCAACGATGACCTGCTCGGGAGCATGGAGTTTGCATGTGCTGCTTCGGGAGCAAAGTTAGTCTTAGTCCTGGGACATACGGCTTGCGGGGCGATAAAGGGCGCAATCGATGACGTGGTGTTAGGCAATCTCACGGGATTGCTGGCGAGGATCAAACCGGCCATTCCGGTGACCAAGTTTGAAGGCGAGAAGTCCAGTAAGAATCCTGCTTACGTAGACGCTGTGGCACGAACCAATGTCAAGCTAGCAATCGAAAACATTCGGCTACGGAGCCCGGTATTAGCGGACCTGGAGAAGAAAGGATCAATCCAGATCACCGGTGCGATGTATAACCTCGCGAATGGCGTGGTAGACTTCGTTAGTTAGCGAGTTCTGCCGCTGGAAACGAGTCACAGATTGGGTCGGACGTGAATCTGCCTACTAGCTCATCGCGCGTCTCGCCGCTTTCTAGAATCTTATCGGCCAAACTCGCGTCAGGTAACCAGACGATTCAAGTGGGGCTTCGCTAGGAAGCGCGTTAGTCAGGGATCAGTCGATTGCGCAGTTCTAAAAACGGATCATGCCCCGGCAGGGACTACGATTTAGCCCTCGTCCGCAACAGCCAAGCCCACACGATGATGACGGCAGACGCCGCAACGATCAACTCGGCCCAGATGAAGGTAATGTAGTCAACGAGCGCTCCCACTGGCGGAACGCCTGGCTGAATATTGCGAAGTGCCGGCAATCCGAAAATCAGTGAAATCGAAACCGAGAGAGGCAATAGATCTGTCTTCTCCCCTGCCGTAGTTGCCCTTAACGCCATCGCGAGCAAGCTCATCGACAAGACTGTCATCATTAAAATCACAATCAGGGAGACCGCAATCACACTATTCGATCGAGCGAGGTGCAGGGCGATCCCCGTGGGTTCTTGGATGTTGCCCCGCGATACATTCCCTTTGAATTGGAGGCCTGGTATAGAAGCCGATATTGAGACAGAAAGCGCGACCGGGGTATTACGCAGCAACGCACTTGAGCTGACCACAAATTCATCAGCTTGGTGTGTGAGTTCAGGAATACTCTCAGGTACCTTCGACACTTGCGGCTGCACATTTCGTGCAGGCGTGGTCATAAGAAGCCGCACAGTTGTCTCATAGCTATCAAAAGGATATTTGTTTACGTCACCGTTAAGAGGAAAGACCACCTCAATCCGGTTCATTCGCTTTTCCTTTGGGAAATCGAACTCCTGCTGTCCACGGACGTTGTTGATGAGTAGCTTCAGATCAACCGCCGGAGTGACGTCGTCCTTGGCTACGTTTCCAGCAAGACGAAAGCCAAGTTGCGCAGTTAGCTCTCGTGTGGACGGGTTAGCGTTTGTGACCACGATAGAGATAAACACCCGATCAGCTTTATCGGTTTCGTCTTGAAGTAGTAGGGAGCGCCGCGTGCTCTCGGTCAGCCCGCGAAGCACTACAGCAACATAGATTGCCAGTACAAAGATGATTATAAAGATCCAGAACTTCCTTGGTCTATTCGGCATGCAATGTCAGCCAGTCCCTTTTCCGATTTGCGAACTCCAAGCACTAGCTCAACCGCACTTAACTTCATCTTTAGGCCGTGATGATAAGAACTTACGCCGAACTGGTGAAAAATGTACAGTCTTGCCAGAGATAGACCAGCGAGGGAAACGAACCGTTCTGCATTTTCCTTGCGTGGCGGATCGAATCAGGCGTCTAGAAGATAGTGGCGATTGGTTGTTCTTGTCGCGAGCGTGTCCATGGCGCGTAATGACGCTCTGTAATTCGGATGCTGCTATGGCCAAGAAGGACGGACACTCTATCGAGGGGGACGCCAGCGAGTAGCAGTTCCACGTCGAACGTATCGCGGAATCTGTGTGCACAACCGCTTGGTACCTTTGCTAACTTAAAAAGTCGCTGAAGTCCGCGCTGCCATTTTCCTTTGGCGCTTCGCACGGTTGACTTGCCTGTCCAGAAGAAATAGCGCGCGCTGGAATGTGGAGCTGCGTCCAATGCTTTGACAACCATGTCCGGCAAACACAATAGACGGCTACCCCCGTTTTCTCGGTGTGCAAAAGTAGCTTGCTCTCTTGAATCCGGTTGAAGTCGAGTTGGACTGCATCGCCGATCCTCAAACCCCAATAACGCAACAGCAGAGCGAAGGCGCGCAGCCGTTGAGCGTTGCGAATACCCGCACTCTCGCCATAGGGCTCGAGGGCGACAAGAACGCGGATCATTTCTCCCCGCGTGAAAGGCATCGTCGGTTTATTTTGGACCTTCGGGGCTTTCGGTTCGATTGTCGGATTATGCTCAATCCATTTTCTTCTTTCGGTGAAGCGTAGGAATGCTCGGAGTCTCTGGAGTTTCTTGAGACTGGAGCGCGAGCCGTCTTTCCATGCGGCCCGAAAAATCGCTAGCGTGTCCAAGTCCAGTTCCTTGAGAAATTGGAGCTTGTGTGTTTCCGCGAAACCATCAAGCTGTCGAAAGAGTGCTCCTTGGCTCGGATTATCCGAAACCACTTGGACGTATGGTCGCGTTACCGGACAATGGGATCTGGACCGATTCCACATGATTCCGATTACCGCTGCCAGGCACTTGGCCATATACTCTGAATAGTATGGACTTCACGCGGCTCATCCCAAGCGCACTGCTGTTCGTGACGGCCATTGTCTTTATCATCCGCGCCAATTTCATTTTCTATCGCGTCTTGGATGAGGTGAACGCGAATCGCGCCGCAAGTCAGCAAATCAGTTTTCTGTTTGTCAATCTTCGGTTCGGTTTGGTCATGTCTGAACATGGCAAACTGTTTCCGAGAGACACCAAGAGGCGTCAGATGAAAATCTCCGGTGGGATTGGATTTAGTCTCGCCCTGATCAGTTTTCTCGCCCTTGCCTTGGGTCAGCACTGATCGGCACTTGTCCGGTTTCGGCGTTTATCAGGGAAGTGGCCAGTGGTACTCCGCGCACACACGTATGGCTGCTTCGACAAAAGCGAAATTGACGCCTCTGCTTCGAGGATTAACTTGGGTGTTTTTGGTAATGGCAGGTCTTGCATTTTGGTTCGGTGGAAGGGCAATCAGCGAGTTTTCCAAGACAGAGCGGATGCTTGCGGAGATGGAGGGCATCGCTCTCGCAGTGTCACTCGGAGGGCTTGGCGCTATAGCAAAGGCTGTTGCAGACCGTTTAGAGGAGGACGGAAGCGATATTTCGCTGTCCGAATCCCATAGAAAATAGCTCTCGCCCAATTGTCCGGTTACGGCGTTTATCAGGCCCTACTTGGAAGCTCGCCCTCGCGGGCTGCGCCAGTTCCACACATTGTAGGAGTAGAGCGCAACGCAGAAGAGATTCGCGGGTATGAATCCAAACTGCGCGGTTCGTGAAGCAATGACGCAGACGACCAGGCTATTTGCACCGGCTACCATCCACCCTTGCCAGAATTTCCTTCCTATGAGAATGGTCGAAAGGACTGTAAGAACGCACGAGATGTAATCCAGACGAAGCACGGTCACCTATGCTTGATCACTGAGTCTTTGGCGCACCTTATGTGCACCCGGGCCGCTTTTTCTGAACGGCCTACCGTCAGACTAGCATTTCAGGTTTCAGCCTATAACTGTTCTTTGGTTCAGTTGCGCTCGCGAAGTCAACCCTTGCCAAGTTGGGCCGTCGGTAACCGCGTTTCCCAGGCCCTAGTCGTTCGAGCACTGACCGATTGGCACTCGGACGAACTCCAGCCCATCTCGTATTTGAATATAAAGAGCATTGTCTCGACCGTAGAATTCGGGCGTGGATTGCAGCATGACTATGTAAAACGATGGCCCAATCTCCTTTGGAGCCCTGTACACGACTAATTCCTCAACTTCCGAGTTCGAATGGTCGGTTGTCTTGCGAAAGTGAACATATACGGCGGTGGAGCCTCGGAATTTGGTGTCTCGACGTTCGAGGATCGTAATTTTTTCCGACGCGCTTTCCGGTTTCAGGACGTATCTCTCGACGTACGCTCGTGGGCTCCCGAGTTCCCCCGCATCGCTTGAATCGTAAACGCCTATCAGTCTAGGCTCTTCGAGCGTCACTTGCGCCGTTTTACCTGGGTCATTCACCGAAATAAGAATTCCATGATTTGGACTCGGGGCATGAGTACTATGCCCGATAACGCCCGAAGGCAAATTTACAAAGTACCCATGGTCGCAGTTTCCGTATCTTTCTCGCCAAGTGGTTTCGTCCGGTGTTTCCGTCCAATGTTTTCCCTGAGGATAGGCGGCGGGAATTGCGAAAATTAGAATCGGAAGTAACAGTGCGATGCGCATTCCAAAGAAGCCTAACAGAAATTCGGAGAGTCGCTCGGTTCAGTACCTGATTAGTTAGATTACCGGACATGTAATTTTGGGCCAATTTCATTTGTCCGGTAACGGCGTTAATCAGGACCGAACAGAATTTTTGATGTAGTGTAGACGACGCTGGTAGCGATACTGAACGCAGAAGCTGAGAACCCTAGAATGAGCGATACTTTTAAGACCTACAATCCAGTCACTCTGGCCCTTGGGATTTTTTTCGTAGCCGCTGGAGTCTGGACCATAACGGAGCTAGTCGTTCACGGTGTACGCACTGCAATCGGTGGCGTTTCCGTTGTCGTTCTCTTCGTCCTCATTCCGGTCAGTTTAGGAATGGCAATCGTACAAAACCAATTGCGGCTGCGGAAAAACTCAAAATGACTCTTGAAGGGTTCTGTACGAACCTTACCGGTTACGGCGTTTAACAGGAGTTACAGACTCTAAGGCTGTGATGTAGACTCTAAGGCGGTTTGTTGGAAAGTCTAGTAGAGCGTCATAAGCGAGAACTGTGGGCATCGATGCCAGAATTGAAGCAGAACGTGGGACGTGCGTCGCCGAAGTAGGAGACCCCCACAATCATATGAATCGACTGCTCTCCCTTGCAGTTCTCGATTCAACCCTTTGCCTTCAGTTCATAGACCCGTACGGCGATACGGTCTTCAATCGTTACCAAATTCCGGTACTTCAAAGCGAATGTTCCGCACTAGCCCGCTTAATTCATCAGAGGCGAGAATCGTAGCGCGGAAAGCGCATTGATGACAGGGGGAAGGATCGCGCTCAGTAGTCGACCTTTATAAAGGTTTGTTTTTCCTTTGTTTTGAGCTCACGAACCGTTTTTCGAGATAGCTCCGCCAGGGCTTTCAGCGAGTGAGTTGTCGAAGGGGCGAGACAATCTAAGGAGAGTTGCAGACAGCTTGGAAGAGATCCTGATAAGGCCAGCCGCTGGCCAGGTGAATGCGGATGCAACGAGCTGTTTCGCGGATGCGCGCGCCAATCTTGAACAGCTGAACGCGCAGCGTTTCGATTTGTGCGGAGCGCATCGACAAGGGTAGCTGGAAACGAAACAGGTTGACGAGGTTGTAGGCGAAACTGTGCAGCAACAGGCGGAACGCATTGGCCCGGAAGCGGTGACAGCTTAAGCGGTCTGCGGCAAAACCATTCTTGAATTCTTCAATGCGGTTCTCACATTCCCCTCGATCGTTATAGAAGGAAAAAACAGAACGGCTGCGGCCTTTCAAGTTGGTGACCAGGAAACGCAGGTTGGTTCCGGATTCGGTGTGCTCCGCCTTGTAGCAGATGCGCCGTTGATGAGACCAGCTATAAGCACGATAGCGAAAGCTGGAAAAAGATCGCTGTGGTTTGCCGGTGCGACGATATCGTCTCGCGAGACGACGCTGCAGTCGCTGCGGTGGCTCTTGCAATCGTGAGTTGGCAGCTATGCCGATGGTGTACTGGATGCCGAAAAACTCACAGAATTCATAAAGCAGTGGCACAGCAAACCCGGCGTCCGCGCGCAGTTTCATGCGCGCCTTGGGAAACTCTTTCTGGAGTCGCGGGACGATGCGTAACAACAGAGGGATGATGCGGGCGTGACTAGGGACCGTGCCCGCTCGCAATCGGGCAGCCAACAAACAACCCGTGTGGCGCTCAAAGACCAGCAAAGGGTGATACATGTGCTGGTCATAACCAGCATTGAAGAAACTGAGTTGCTGCTGACCGTACGTGGGATCGTCGGTGGAATCGATATCGAGCAGGATCTCCCCCCGCTTGCGAACCTGTTCTCCGCAAAGTTTCACAAACCAATCGAGCAGAGCCTCTTGCAGCTTGAGGAGGTCGCGAGGCGCGGGTGAGTTCTCCCAGCGACTGAGGGTCGGCTGTGATCCGAGAGGTTCGCCGAGCGGTTGATCGGCGAGAATCTGAAACGCCGGATCGTGACGTAGCCGGTCGGCGTCGTTGGCGTCCTCATAACCAGCGATGATCTGGTAGAGGCGCTGGCGAAACAGCGATAACCCAGGGTGACTCACACGCGAATCGTCGCGATCATCACCGACACACTCTGCCAATCCGCGGGTGAGTCCATGCCGCTGATCAAAAGCTCGCAAAAGCAGCAGGCCGGCATCGCTGGTGATCTGACCGCCAGAAAAATCAGCTCGAATGGATCGGTGTCGGTAGAAGGAAAACGACAGCTGTGGTATACAAGATGTCATCTCTGGGTGCTCCGAAAGAGAATGCTGGGTTCGCTAAAACCCAATGTTCATCAATCTTTTAGAGCACCTTTTCTTTTTTTGCTAGCAAAATCGTGAATAATCCAGGCTAGTGTCGCTGCTTACGGAACCGAATCTGTTGGAGGTCAAGCGAGTTTATCTTGAGCGGGCCGGGGCGTGGCCGAAGGTTGCATTTGAAGAGGCGCAGAAAGACATGGAAGCACTTTCGCTTAGTGAGCTGCGGAATCATCTTGAGGCTCTGCTGGGCTTGATTTCAGATGCCATCGATAAAGGGCCACATCACTACGTCAGATTCGTCGGCGATTAATCTCTACTCCTGATTAGCAGCTTGTTGAAAAACTCCTTTTCTTCTGCAACTTTAATTGAAAAGACTCGTCTGAAGTAGAGAAGGCCAAGGAGGCGAGGGAATGCGCGGAGACGATAATCAGCAAGAAGGAATGTTCAGCTACGTTTCTCCAGAGAAGCGAGTGCCGGCGGACCATCCGTTGCGACCGATCCGCAAGATGGTGGATGAGATCCTGAAGGAAATGTCCCCGCAGTTTGCGAAGTTGTATTCCGACGTGGGGCGGCCATCGATAGCGCCCGAGCGGCTGTTTCGGTCTCTGCTGTTGCAGATTTTCTATTCGGTACGCAGCGAGCGGATGCTGATCGAGCAGCTGCAGTACAACCTACTGTTCCGGTGGTTTGTAGGAATGGAGATGGATGAGGTGGTGTGGAATCACGCGGTGTACAGCAAGAACCGGGAGAGATTGCTGAACGAGGAAATCGCGGCGACATTTTTCGCGCGGGTGCTGGAGAGAGCGAGGCCGTTCATGTCGGATGAACATTTCACGGTGGACGGAACGATGATCGAAGCCTGGGCCAGCCACAAGAGTTTCCGGCCCAAGGATGGAACCGGTAAGCCCCCCGAACGGGGAGGAGACGTGGACTTTAAAGGGGAGAAGCGAAAGAACGAGACCCATGAATCGACCACGGATCCCGATGCCCGGTTGTGGACGAAGTCCCGAGGAAGCCAGGCGAAGCTGAGCTACATGGGACATGTAATGATGGAGAACCGCAACGGGCTTTTGGTCGAGACGTTTGTGACCGAAGCGAACGGAAGAGCGGAGCGGGATGCTGCGCTGCTGATGGCCGAAGCCCTCCCGCAGAGAAAGCGAGTGACGATAGGAGGGGACAAGGCCTACGACACGCAGGAATTCGTAAGGGAGCTCCGCGGGATGAACATCACGCCGCACGTGGCGCAGAACACGACCAATCGCAGGAGTGCGGTGGATGAGCGGACCACGCGGCATGCGGGGTATGAGGTGAGTCAGCGGAAGAGAAAACGAGTGGAGCAATCGTTCGGGTGGATGAAGATGGTTGGGATGCTAAGAAAAGTGAAGCTGAGAGGAATCGAGAAGGTAGGGTGGCTGTTTATCTTCACTGGGGCGGCCTACAACCTGTGCCGCTTGCGAAACCTGATGGCCACAACGTGACACGTGGCTTCGACGAGCCGGCTCGGTAGATAGAAAAACCCAAACCACTCCCTTACAGCACAGCGAAAACTCAAAACCGAGAGCGAAAAAACCTCGACAACTAAATTCTTCAACAAGCTGCTAGTCGGTGCGGTGTTGATAGC
>Ga0210394_10007341_pt1 | contig 11641 bp, 10 predicted proteins | sample IncBWC12MmetaG_FD_160121 | JGI IMG/M metagenome (GOLD analysis project Ga0210394, IMG submission 160121) | Forest soil microbial communities from Barre Woods Harvard Forest LTER site, Petersham, Massachusetts, United States - Inc-BW-C-12-M | ecosystem: Environmental > Terrestrial > Soil >... | reverse complement strand
AACCTTTGCGACAATTGCGCGATCAATGCCCGCAGGCTGCTCGATTCGCTGGCCGAAACCTGCTCCGGAAGAGTCTTGTTGCGCGCCCGCCGCTCGTCCTTATCCACCACATGAACTTCGCGAAACACCTGGTGCAGTTTGGCGTAGTCGACCACGTCGTTAGCCTCGCGCATGGCGATCAGCGTGAAGTCGACGCGATGCGATAGCTCCCGGCACAGGTTGTAAATGCGGACGGCGCCGCCGTGCGTCAGAGGGTACGGCAGGAACGGGGATACCACCAGCACCTTCAACCGGTCCGAATCGCGGTTCGGCATGGCGAGCGCGGGCGCGAAACAGATATTGCCCCGCGAAAGATCCTGCTGCCGCGGACCCAGGCGGCGCAACGAGGAATCCCCGAGCGCCTGCAACATGAACTCGGTGTCTTGAATCGGATATTCGGGCTGTTCTTTGAGCGGCCCACCCCGTCCTACGCAGTACGACCGCCATCCGGCCGCGGCCGCCTTCCAGAACAGGATCAGCCATGCAGTTCCGGGCATGCTGCAACGAGGGATGCCGAGCGCGAGCAGCTTTTTCCGATCCACCAGAATCGCATCCGATAAGGGCGCGAGCACGCGGCTCGCCTCGCCTGCCTGTACCGTGCGGAACGGAGCAGTCGCGGCAAAATGTTGCTTCCAGCCCAGAAAATAAGTCTGGCGCGAGACGGCGAAGGTGCGCGCTTCGGCAAGCAGAGGGGCCGCATCGGGGAGGGAGTCGGCTTCACTCCCGCTTTGCCATAGCACCCAGCGCGCATCGCTCGATCGCGCAAGTTTTTCGAGGGCCTCACCGTTCCAGTGCGGCCCACTCTGCCAAAAGGGAACGACGCCGGCGCCGTCCGGCTCGTCGGCTTCGAGCATTAAAGGTTGGTCGCCGTGCAGGCGCCGGAACAACCACCGGTGTGGATTGAACGTCCATCGCAGCAGCGTCGCCAGCACTCGCAGCCCGGTCGCGGCAGCCAATTTACAAAGCCCGCGATATATGTCGCGGCAGTGCACACGCGCCGCGTGAATCGTCTCCCGCGTGTTGGCCCACGCCAGTTCGATGGCATCCCGGCCGGCGCGCACGCAGTGAACGAGAATATTCGACGGAGTCGCGGCGAAAAATCCGCCGTCGCGATTCAGGATCAGCACACGAAAGGGAGGAATCAGGAAAGGAACCAGTTTCAAAGGCCACGCGCCGCGCTCGCCTGTCCAGGTGCCGACGCCGATCGCCACCCAGCACCGCCACAGTTGCGATTGAGCCTCGGCGGCCAGCGCCAGCGCATTCCTGTTGCGGAAAACGCGCTCGCACAGCACCTCAGTTTCAGGAAGCGGCTCGACGGTCGTGAACAGCCATATGGGAACGTCGGGAGCGCCCTCGCGCAGGTGCAGGACCGCCAGATGAGAAGCGGGCGCGCTCGCGCCGAACACGCCGGCGACCTTCTTTTCAGCTTTTCCGGCGCGCCTCAATAGAGACCGTAGCCGGTCCTTCAAATGCAACATCAAATACCCCGTAACGCCTTCCCCGAAACCACTCGCCCCATTTAACCCGATCAAGAAGTATAACCTCTCAGATGCATCCCGTCCACTCCGCTTGGTACTAATTTTGTAAAATTAACAGGTGAACCCCTACGCTTCGTTCCTCGGCACACGCGACCCCCGCCAAGTCATCGCCTCGACTCCCGTGCGGCTGCGGGAATCTCTCGATTCGCTCGGTGAGCGGGCCAATAAGCCGCCCGCTCCCGGCAAATGGTCCGCGCGCGAAGTTCTCTGCCATCTGGCCGATTGCGAGATCGTTTTCGCCTATCGTCTTCGACAAACCCTGGCTGAGCCGCACCACGTGATCCAGCCCTTCGATCAGGACGTGTGGGCGCGCAATTATGCCGCCTACGACGCCCCGTCCGCCCTTGCGGTCTTCACCGCGGTTCGCGATTTCAACACCAAGTTGATTGCCTCCCTTCCGCCCCACGCGTTCTCGACACCGGTCAGCCATCCGGAACGCGGCACCATGACGTTTCAGACCATCGTCGAAACCATGGGCGGGCATGACCTGAATCACATCGCGCAAATCGAGAAGATTATCGCAATTCGCTAAACTAAAATCATCTATGTCCATCAAAGTAGGTATTAACGGCTTCGGCCGCATTGGTAGAAATGTGGTCCGGGCCGGGTTGCATAACCCTAACATCGAATTTGTCGCCGCCAACGACCTGACAGACACCGCCACGCTCGCGCACTTGCTCAAGTACGATTCCACCCTCGGCATGCTTCATGAAGACGTGAAAGTGGAGGGCGATATTATCTTCGTCGGCGGTAAAAAGATCAAGATTTTCGCCACCAAGGACCCGGCCGAGATCGATTGGCCCGGCGTTGGCGCCGACGTCGTCGTCGAATCCACCGGCCGATTCACGGAAGCCAAGGATGCCGCGAAGCACCTGCGCGGCTCGGTGAAAAAGGTGATCATTTCCGCACCGGCCAAGGGCGAGGACATCACCATCGTGCTGGGCGTGAACGATAGCGCCTACGACAAGTCCAAGCACCACATCGTTTCAAACGCCTCCTGTACCACGAACTGCCTGGCGCCGGTGGCGAAGGTTCTGCACGAGACCTTCGGCATCGAAAAAGGTTCGATGACGACCATCCACAGCTACACCAACGATCAGAACGTGCTGGATTTTCCGCACAAGGATCTGCGCCGCGCCCGTGCCGCCGCGCTCAACATGATCCCCACCACCACCGGCGCCGCGAAGGCGATTTCGCTGGTGATTCCGGAGTTGAAGGGCAAGCTCGACGGCTATTCCATGCGCGTCCCTACGCCCGACGTTTCGGCGGTCGATCTGGTGGTCGTGACCACGAAAAACACCACTGACGCCGAAGTGAACGCGGCTCTCAAAGCCGCTGCCGATGGGCCTCTCAAGGGGATCCTCGCTTATACGTCGGACCCCGTGGTCTCCACCGATATGCTGCATAATCCCAACAGTTCCATCGTGGATTCGCTGATGACCAAGGTGCTCGCCGGCAACCTGGTAAAAGTGCTCGCCTGGTATGACAACGAGTGGGGTTACTCGATGCGCGTGGTCGACCTGGTCAGCTTCCTAATGAAATGAGCGATTCGAACGTCGAGCAAGCCATCCCTTTTTTCGGCGTAAGCGACATGGCTAATTCGCTTCGCTTCTACGTCGATGGCCTCGGCTTCGAGATGACCAAAAAATGGATCGATGAGGGCAAACTCCGCTGGTGCCGGCTACAGCTTGGCGGCGCGGCCCTCATGCTCCAGGAATTTCGCAAGGCGCCGGAAGGAAAACGCGGCGAAGGGGTATCGATCTGCTTCCAGTGCAAGGACGCGCTGGTGATTTTCCATGCCGCCATCGCGCGTGGAATCCAGGCGAAGAATCCGTTCGTAGGGAATAGCATGTGGGTCACGACCATGTCGGACCCGGACGGCTACAAGCTCGACTTCGAGAGTCCCACGGATGTGCCGGAAGAGACGGAATATCGAGGTTGAAAATGAGGGGCGGGCTGCCAGCCTGCACCACATTACTTCATTGCCGCGATTACGCCGCTGGTAAACTCTTCGGTGCCCGCTTTACCGCCGACGTCCCCCGTCAGCGCCGTCCGATCCGCATAAACTTTCTCGATCGCCGTCTGCAAACGCTTCGCCGCGTCCAATTCCTCCAAATGGATCAGCATCATTACCGACGACAACATCATCGCCGTCGGATTCGCGATGCCCTTCCCCGCAATATCCGGAGCCGATCCGTGAACCGCCTCGAACACTGCGTGATTCTCTCCCATGTTCGCGCCGGGGACAATTCCCAGCCCGCCGACTAATCCTGCCGCCAGGTCCGACACAATGTCGCCATATAGATTCGGCAGCAGCAGCACGTCGAACTGTTCCGGCCTCATCACCAGTTGCATCGACGCGTTGTCGACAATCAACTCCTTATATTCGATGTGTGGAAACTTCGCCGCCACTTCGCGGCAGCATCGCAAGAATAGTCCGTCGGCGAGCTTCATGATGTTCGCCTTATGAATCGCGACGACTTTCTTCCGCCCCAGCCGGTTTGCATACGCGAACGCGTATTCGGCAATCTTGATCGACGCCACCCGCGTAATCACTTTCAGGCTGGTGACCACGTCCTTTACCACTTCATGCTCCAGCCCGGAGTAAAGATCTTCCGTGTTCTCGCGGAAAATTACCATGTCGATTTTCACATCGGAAAATCGCGACGCGACCCCCGGCAGCGACCGCACCGGCCTCACGTTGGCGTATAAATCCAGCTTCTTTCGCAGCGCCACGTTGACGCTTGCAAACCCTCCGCCGATCGGCGTGGTCACCGGTCCCTTTAACCCAACGCGGGTGCGCTCTAAACTATCGAGCACCTCCTGCGGCAGCGAAACACCCGTCTTGCGAATCACATCTTCATTAAGCTGGACGACTTCCCAATCGATCGAAACGCCGGTTGCATCCACGGCGCGGCGCGCGGCGGAGGATACTTCGGGGCCAATTCCATCCCCGGGAATCAGAGTCACTTGGTGAGACACGTCACCATTGTAAGTAAAATAGGGTCTTTGCCCCGCTTCACATGTAACATCTGCAATTCGCCCTGTTCGGCCGAGACTCTGGATCGCGAAATCCCGAGTTGCAGGAAATGCCGTTCCAACGTGCGCTTCCGCTGGGCCGTCCAAGCGCTCTCAATGGAACTGTTTGGCCGCGTCCTTCCGCTAAAGGAGTTTCCTCGCAGTCGCCAGATCCGAGGCATCGGCCTGAGCGATTGGGGACCGATCGCCAAAATTCTTGCCAAGCGGTTTGATTATAAGAACACATTCTTCCATCGTGAGCCTCGACTGGACATCATGAACCCACCCGCCGGCGCCGGTTCCTACGATTTCATCATCGCCACCGAGGTTTTTGAGCATGTCCCTCCGCCGGTCCAGACGGCGTTCGATAACCTGGCGCGCTTGCTGAAGCCTGGAGGCTTCGCCGTTTTTTCGTCTCCATGGGAGTCCACCGGCGACACACTGGAGCATTTCCCTGAATTATTCGACTGGGAACTGGTGAAATTCCGCGGCGATTATGTGCTGGTGAACCGCACCCGGGAGGGTCGCCTCGAAGCATTCGATAATCTGGTGTTCCACGATGGTCCCGGCGAAACATTGGAGATCCGGGTCTTCTCGAAAGACGGGCTGCTGGCAAATTGCAAAGCCGCGGGCTTCGATATCGCCATGGCCGAAAACAATCCCGCCTATGGAATCCTCTGGGACGACTGGTCGCGAGGCATGGTCCTGCGTAAAATGAAAAATAATGGCTGATGCCGTCGTAGAAGCCCTCATCGTCGACCTCCTGCAATGGCTCTCGGAGCGCGACCGGACCCACGAAGAAGTCATGAACGCGTGGCGCACCTCCTGCCCCAAGCTCCCGGTTTGGGAGGACGCCAACGATCTCGGCCTGGTCATCACCACCCAAGGAATCGTCAGCATTACCGCGCCAGGACGAGCTTTTCTTCAAGAGCACTCGAAATGAAGAGTTCACGTTGGGTGGGGCCGCCAATTGTGGCGGCAGCCGCCCTTTCAGGCGGCCGTCCCTGAGAATATTCCCGCGCTGAATGCACATCTACCTAGATGAAGCACTACGAGCGACGGCTGCCGCACTGGGACGTGGTAGGCCAACCCCTTTTTGTCACTTTCCGTCTGCATGACAGCCTGCCCGCTAATCGCGTCTTCCCTCCAGACCGCCTGACCAACGGCCAGGCCTTCGTCGCGATGGACCGCATCCTGGATCGCGCGGAAACTGGGGCGCGGCATCTGGGCATTCCGGAAATTGCGTCGCTGGTGGCTGAGTCAATTCGTGATGGCGAGCGCCGATTCCAGCGGTACGAACTGCACGCCTTCGTGGTCATGCCGAATCACGTTCATATCCTGGTGACGTCCAGCGTCGCGGCCGCGCGATGGCTAGGACCCCTCAAAGGATTTACCGCGCATGAAGCCAACCGGATCCTCGGACTGACCGGCAAGCCGTTCTGGCAGCATGAAGGCTACGATCATCTGGTGAGATCAACGGAGGAGTTTTCACGCATTCGAAGATACATCGAAAACAATCCGGTCCACGCCGGACTGGTTAAAGATCCCGAAGACTTCGAGTGGTCGAGCGCACACAACGCGCCGCCTGAAAGGGCGGCTGCCGCCACTATTGGCGGCCCCACAAACCCTACTCTATGTCCTTCCCCATATACATCTCACTCACCAACCCCCGGTGATTCTCCAGCACTCTATTGCGACGCACCTTCATCGTCGGCGTCAGCTCTCCCTGCTCGATCGAAAAATCCCGCTCGAGAATCTTGAACTTCCGCACCTGCTCAAAGGACGCGAGCTGTTTGTTCACCGCCTTCACTGCCTTTTCGATGGAGGTTCGAGCTTCCTCCGGCGCTCCATTCACGGTGAACAGCGCGGTGACGTACGGCATCCGGTCGCCGATCAGCAGCACCTGATTGATGGCCGGCTCCTTCTTCAACATTCCCTCAATCCGCGCCGGATAAATCTTCTTTCCGTTCGAGGAAACAATCAGCTCTTTCTTCCGCCCCGTAATGTAGTAATACCCGTCCGCATCGCACTCCGCGATGTCACCGGTCGCGAGCCATCCGTCGCGCAACACCGCCGCCGTGGCTTCGGGATCTTTGTAATAGCCCGAAAATAGCGAGCCGCCGCGCAGCATCAATTCCCCATCCTCTTCGATGCGCGCCTCAAAGCCCGGAAGCAGCTTCCCGATGCTCCCCGCCTTCGGCCGGTCCAGAGGATTCAGCGCCGCGACTCCGCCTTCGGTCAGTCCGTAGCCTTCGATGAGAGGCATTCCGATCGCGCCATAAAACTCGGCAAGATCCTTGCCCAGTGGAGCAGCCCCGCTCGCCGCCAGCCTCATCCGTCCGCCCAACCGCTCACGAATTTTGGCGAAGACAATGCGGTCGAAAGCTTTGAGGGACGTTCGCATCCACCGGGGCACTTCTTTCCCCTGCTGCTTCCTGCGGCTGGCTTCCGCTCCTAATCCGATGGCGAGGTAGAACAGCTTTCGCACCGCCGCTGGGCGCTTTTTGATTTCAGCCGAGACCGTCGTATAAATCCGTTCCCATACTCGCGGCGGAGCCAGAAAGAATGTCGGCCGGATCGTTCGCAGCTCGTGCGGCATTTTCGCGAGGCCTTCCGAAAACCAGATGCACCCGCCTTCGCGTATCGGCAGCAATTCCACCACCACGCGCTGCGCGATATGCGCCGACGGCAGGAATGCGATGGTGCAATCCTCCGGCGACAGCGGAAAACAGGTCGGCGACATATCCATGTTCGCGACCAATGCCCGCTGGGAAACCAGTCCCATTTTCGGCTCGCCCGTCGCGCCTGAGGTCATGTACAGCACCGCTATGTCGGATTCGGAAACCTCCGCGCGAATCCGTTCAAAAACGCCCGGATCTTCGCGCATCTTTTTTTCGCCCAGCGCGCGCACCGAATCGTCTGTCAGCAGCACCCACCGCACATTCAACGGTTCTCCGGCAGCATCCCGAAGCGCGCGCATCACCTTTTCGTTTTCGACAAATACCACCGTCGCATCCGAGGCGCGCAGCGTTTTCACCTGGTCCGCATACGGCAGGCTGGTGTAGAGCGCCGCCGCGATCGCGCCGGACGTCATCACGCCGATATCGGTGAGATAAAACTCCGCGCGCGTTTCCGATTGCAGCGCCACCATGCCGCCTTTGGGCACGCCCAATTCGCGCACGCCGACAGCAATCTGCTGCACCGTGTCGCGATACTCGCGCCAGGTCCAGGTGCGATATTTTCCTCCACCGAGAGGTTGGTGCAGCGCCGCCTTTTCGGGGTGTCTGGCGGCTGTTTCTTCTAGCACCGTGTAAACGGTCCGGGCCTTCATCCGCACAATGCTACCATGCTGGGAAATGCCGTTTAGTCAAGAGATTGAAACAGCCCGCCGCATCGCGGATCTGTCCGCAAAACTGGCGCTGCGCCATCAAAAAGCCGGCATTTTCGCCGAAAACAAACCAGACGATTCGCCGGTCACGATTGCCGATAAGGAATGCGAAAAACTGATCGCGAAAATGCTGGAAGAAGCGTTTCCGGACGACGGCATTCTGGGCGAGGAAGGGTCGCGGAAGGAGTCCAAAAATGGACGCCGGTGGATTATCGATCCCATTGACGGGACGAGAGATTTCGTCCGCGGAAATCCACTTTGGAGCGTTCTTATTGCGCTCGAGGAGCTTGGAGAAGTGCAGGCCGGGGTGGTTCATCTGCCACTTATGGGAAATACTTGTTGGGGAGCCCGCGGCTCGGGTTCGTTTCGCAACGATGTGCGGCTACGCGTCTCCTCGATCGATAAACCGGAGAACGCAGTAATCTCGTTAAACAGCCTGAATCGCATCACAAATGCGGCGCTATTACAGAACATGACTGGTTATTTGAGTTCATTTTGGGCATTTCGATGCCTGGGAGGAACGCCCGACGCGATGATGGTGGCCGAGGGTCAGATGGACGCGTGGGTGGAACCGAAGGTGGCGCCGTGGGACATGGCGGCCGCGCAGGTGATTCTGGAAGAAGCGGGCGCGGTGTTTTTCGCGTTCAACGGCAAGAGGTCGATATACGAAGGCAACTGCGTGGCGTGCACGCCCGGCCTGGAACTATCGCTGCGAGAGTTTTTCGCGAACGCGCCGCTCGATTAATTGCGTTTCACAGCCACAGAAGCCCTAATTACTCGCAGCGCAGCGCCTGGATCGGGTCGACGCGGCTGGCCCTTCGTGCGGGGATCCAGATGGCGGCCAGGGCCACGGCGGCCAACAAAATCGGGACTGCTATGAAGACCGCCGGATCCAGCGTTGCGACGCCGTAAAGAAAACTTGTCAAGAAGCGAGTCAGGCCCAGGGCCGCGGCGACGCCGATTACCGTACCGAGCAAAACCAGTTGCATGCCCTGACGGATCACCATGGTTTGCACGTTGCCAGCTCCAAGGGCGATGCGGATTCCAATTTCTCTGGTGCGCTGCTCGACGCTGAAGGCCATGAGGCCGTAGATGCCGATGGCCGCCAGCAACAGTGCCGAACCTCCAAAAATCAGCATGAGAACCATGTTGAAATCCTGACCCGCGGTGGAAGCCGACTCGACTTCATCCATGGAGCGGATGTTCACCACGGCCAGTCCGCCGCTGGCCTGCACGAGTTCGTTCTTGATGGCCGAAGCAAGCGAATGAGGCTCGACGCGAGTGCGCACCATCCAGATCGTCGGATTGCGAACGATGTAGGCGGTGAAGCCATCGGAATTCTGCGCTACCGGAATGAAAATGGTGTTGCCTTGGGGATCGGTGCTGCGGTCGGTGCGCCCGCGAACGTTGCCTGCGACGCCGACGATTTCGAGCGTTTTCGGTTCCGTCGCCGAGGATTCGGTGGCGGTCTTCGAACCCAGGCTAATGCGCGCGCCGATCGCATCGTCATTCGGCCAGAACCGCTTAGCCATATATTGATCGATAATGACGACTCCGGGCGCTCCGGCAACGTCGCGGTCGGTGAATTTGCGCCCGCGCAGGATCGGGATTTTGAAAACGTCGAAATAATCGGGAGAGATGATGGGCATGTTTGCGCGGTCGTGAAACGTGCCGTTTAGCGGGCGGCCGGCGATGACGAAAGGGGCGTTCGGAGCGCCGCCAATGGGCAGGCAGCAACCGGATGCGGCAATCTCGATTCCGGGCAGCGCGCGAATGCGTTCGACGCTTTGATCGACCAGGCGCGAGAGACCGGCGGTCTTCTGATACTGCGCGCCCGTTAAGGACATTTGCAGGGTCAGGACGTTGTGCGTCTCGAAGCCGGGCTCGATCGACCGCATGGAGACAAAACTTCGAATCAGTAGGCCGGAGCCGATCAAAAGGACTAGAGCGAGCGATACTTCGCTCACCACCAGGAACGCGCGGGCCGTAGCTTTTCGCGGTACGGAGCTCATATCGATGCGCGAGGCTTGCAGCGCGGGAATCAAGCCGAACAAAATGCCGGTGGCGAGCGACAGCAGCATCGTGAAGCAGACGACGCGCCAGTCTGCGGCGATGCCGGATTGCCCAATGCGGGGGATATCGCCGGGGTTGAGGGCGAGCAGCGCACGGATGCCGGCGATGCCGAGGATCAGTCCGAGGACTCCTCCGGCGAGTGAGAGGACGATGCTCTCAGAAAGCAGTTGACGGACGAGGCGGGCGCGGGTTGCGCCGATGGCAACGCGGATCGCGATCTCACGTTTTCGTCCGGCCGCGCGGACCAGCAGCAGATTCGCGACATTGGCGCAGGCGATCATCAGAACGAAGCTGACGGCGACGGCCAAAATCAACAAGGACGAACGGATGTTGCGGTCGAGGACATCCTTCATGGGCTCGGCCACGAATACGACGCCGGGCAGGGTGGTGCTGACGCCGGGCCATCGGCGGCGGAATTCGTCGGTGGCGAGCTGAAGTTGCGCCTTGATCGCACCGGGCGTGACGCCGGAACGGATGCGGGCCGCGACGCTGAAGTAATGGCTCTGGTCGGTCGTTGCCGGATCGATCTGAAACGGCACCCACACGTCGATGGGCCGCGGCGATTCGGTTTCCACGTTTGGGCCGGTGATGCCGACGACCACGTATGGAGCGCCGTTCAGCGAAACGGTTTTTCCAAGCATCGGCGCGGCGGAAAACCCACGCCTCCAGAAACCGTCGCTGAGGACGGCGAAATTGCCGGCATGAGGCCGGTCCTCATCGGTAGAAAAGCTGCGGCCCTGGGCGATGGGGAAGCCGAAAAGCCGGAAGTAATCGGCCGAAACCTGCGCCATCTCAATCTGCTCCGGCGCGTCGACTCCGGTCAGGTTCATGGACCCGTAGCGGTACGCGGAGATGTCCTGAAATAGCGCGGTTTGTTCGCGCCACAGATTGAAGCGAGTAGGCGAGCCTCCGATGGGGGGCCCGTTGGGGCGAGTGGAACCAAGGACAATGATCTTGTCAGGATAAGGCGCGGCGACAGGTTTCAGAAGGACCCGGTTGACGACCGAGAAGATGGCGGTATTGGTGCCAATGCCAAGCGTAAGCGCAGCGAGTGCCGTGAGGGTGAATCCAGGATTGCGGCGGAAGGTGCGGAGGGAGTGTTTGAGTTCGTTAAGGAAGGCGTCCATACTTTGTCGAGTTTAGACGAGGTGGATGCGGATTTGTCCTTGCAGGTAGAGATCCACCAATCCCGCCCCAATCCGTACGATAACATGCAATATTCCCGCCGCTCACCGATCTGGCGATGCCGTTCGCCGAATCGGTGTTATTCCTGCACGCTCAGCCTGTTAGGATCGCATTGGGAGAGGATTTCGACATGGACCCTTACGTTCGAGAGCGCTGGAGGAGGACACGCTTCCACGGCCACGGCGGCCTGGTGGGCGGCGTCATCCTGGCGGGTATCGGCGTTTTGCTGCTGCTACAGAACCTCAACATCCCTGGATTTGACGATTTGGAGCGGTACTGGCCGGTGATTCTGATTGTGGTCGGCATCGCGCATGCGTCGCGCTCCATGGGGATGGGCGGCCGGGTCTGGGGTGGGGCGATCTCCGTGGTCGGCGTTGTTTTTCTGTTGCAGAACTTTGGA
>Ga0210394_10007340_pt1 | contig 11643 bp, 6 predicted proteins | sample IncBWC12MmetaG_FD_160121 | JGI IMG/M metagenome (GOLD analysis project Ga0210394, IMG submission 160121) | Forest soil microbial communities from Barre Woods Harvard Forest LTER site, Petersham, Massachusetts, United States - Inc-BW-C-12-M | ecosystem: Environmental > Terrestrial > Soil >... | reverse complement strand
CAACGAGAGTCTCGATCTTGTCGAGGAATATGCCGACGTGATTCAGATTGGCGCGCGGAACATGCAGAATTTTTCGCTGCTCAAGCGGGCGGGGCGGGCCAAGAAGCCGGTGCTTTTGAAGCGCGGCATGTCGGCGACCCTGGACGAGTTTTTGATGGCCGCGGAATATATTTTGTCCGAGGGGAATTACAACGTGATGCTGTGCGAGCGCGGCGTGCGGACGTTTTCTGATTTTTCGCGGAACACTTTGGACTTGGCGGTGGTGCCGGCGGTGAAGAAGCGCAGCCATTTGCCGATTTTGGTCGATCCATCGCACGGGACAGGCAAACGGCACAAGGTGTTGCCGCTTTCGCGCGCGGCGATTGCCGTGGGCGCAGATGGATTGCTCGTCGAAGTGCACCATGAGCCGGATAAGGCGCTCTCCGATGGCATGCAGTCGATTTTGCCGGAAGAATTTACGGAGTTGGTCAAAGAGGTGCGGCAGATTGCCGCAGTTTTGGGGCGCGAACTGAATTGAAGACGTGTTGCCGGTCCGTCGCGCACTTCTCTTTCTCTTTCTAGTCGATGCGTGGGCTTCTGGCTAATTCCTCAGGCTACGTGTCACAATTCCTCTGATTCATGAGCCGGCCGCGTAATTTCCGTATGTATTTTCTGCTAGCCGTCCTGGTGATTACGGGCGTCGTTCTGCTTCTGCGCGAGCACCGGCCGTCTTTTCTGAGGCCGGGCTTGCGATTGAGCGCATATGTCTCTGCAGGCGACGGAAGCGTGACGGTCATTGATCTGGTGAAGTTGGCGGCGGTGGCGCGGATTGCCATTGGCCCTGGATTATCCGGGATGCGCGAGCACCCCATGCGGGCTGAAGTGTGGGGTGTTAGTTCGGCGGGCGGATATGTTTGGGTGATCAATGCGCGCGTGAATCAAGTCAGCGCGCGCATTCCGGTCGGGCCGCTTCCCTATGCGATCGATTTTTCGCCGGACGGGGGACGCTTGTACACCACATCGGCGGGATCGGACACGCTGCTGGCGATCGACTGCCAATCACGGAATGTGCTGGCGCGGACGCGCACGGGCGGTGAGCCGGTCCTGGCTCACGTGACGCCTGACGGAAAAAGCGTTCTGGTGCTCAATCATCGCGATGCGACGCTGGGAATTCATGACGCGTCGACGCTCGCGCTTCGGAGTACGGTCGCGATCGTCAAGCAGCCCGACAAAGTTACGATACTTCCGGACAACAGCTTGGCGTTTGTCTTGAGCCGGACAGAACATCGGCTTTCGGTCGTCGATTTGAAGAGCAGCGTTCTCGTGACGAACCTCGAACTGGACGGGAATCCGTCGGACATGCTGCTCAAGCCGGACGGTGGCGAGCTGTACGTGATTTCACCTGACGCGCACGGGTTGCAGGTGATCAACACATGGACGCACGAGGTGGGCGACTATATGGTGCTCGGGTCGGCGCCAACACGCGGCGTTTTGAGCGCGGATGGAAGCACCCTGTATGTTTCCGATAGCGCGGCCGGGCACGTCATTCCGGTGGACATTGTGAACAGGCGGGTGGTGCGTGAGCTCGGAACGAGAAAGGAGTTTCCGATTACGGCGGGCCAGTCTCCTGGCGTGATGCGCTTTGATCCTGAAGAAAATCTGCTGATCGCCGTGAACGAGGCTTCGGCGGATGTTGCGGTGATTCGCGTGCGAACGAACAGTCTGTTGACGATGATTCCAGTGGGAGCTGCCCCGAAGGATCTGGCGGTGAAGTTGTTTTAGCCGCTTCGCTTTGGACGCGCTGAACCGTGTTGATCGGTTGGTGCGAAGAGAAACACCCGCAGGCCTGGCAGCTGCGCCACATTTCGAGACAGGACCAAGAACCATATAATTCATTCGTAGCGCAACGCGACCATCGGGTCGACGCGCATCGCGCGCCGCGCAGGAACATAGCTTGCGATTAAGGCCACCGCAGACAATAGAAGGGACGCCGCCGTCAGAGTCACGAAATCGTTGTAGGAGACCTTGTAGAGCAAGCTGGACATCAGGCGCGTAACTCCCAGGGAACCCAAAAGTCCCAACGCTAACCTCCTGTGGCTACCAGTATTCCCTCCCTTAGTACCAGCCGCGCGATATCGCGCCGTCCTGCACCGAGAGCCATGCGCACGCCGATCTCTGGTGTGCGCTGGCTGACTTCGTACGACATGATCGCGTAGAGACCCACGCAGGCCGTGGCCATAGAGGTCACCGCAAAAATCGCCAGCAGCAGGAGGCAGAGGCGCGCCGGACCGAGAGCCTCGTCTGTTATCGCGCGCAGCGTCTGGACGCTGAACACGGGCTGGTCTGGGTCCACCCTAAGCACCTCTAAGCGAACTGCCTCGGCAAGAGTTGCTGGCTCTGCCTCCGTTCTCAACAGAAGCGCGATATCCCGTCCGTCTTCTGGCTGTTGCAGCAGAGGAGCATAAATTTCCGGTGACGCCGGCTCATAGAGCACGTCGCCCACGTTCCACGCAAACTGCTTCGAGTCTTCCACCACGCCCGCAATTTGTGCGATGCCGTTGGCTGGTGCCCCTCGGCCGGGGTCCGACTGGCGCTCCCGGTTTTCGAGCCGGATCCGTTTGCCAACCGCGTCTTCGTTTGGAAAGTACAAGCGAGCAAATCTCTCGTTCACAATCACGACTCGCGGAGCCTCTGCCCTGTCTTGCTCACGAAAGAAACGGCCCCGACGCAATGGGGTCCGAACGACCGTGAAATAGGACGGCGCGATGACCAGAAAGAGCGCAGTTGCGGTGCCGTCGGTGGTATCGAGGTGGCGTCCCGGGATCGAGAAGCTGCGAACCGCTTCGCCGCCCTCCATCGGACGTCTGGAGGATGCAGCCGCGTCAACCACCCCCGGCAGCGATCGCACCCGCTCGAGCAGTTCGCTCAAGAATTTCACTACCTCGACACTCCTCGGATACCTCAGCCCCGGCAAGGCGGTGCGCATGGTCAACACGTGGTCCGGCTGAAAGCCCAGATCTATCGTGGCGATCTGCCGGTAAGTTCTAACCATCAATCCCGCGGCCGTCACCACCATGAACGCGAGCGCCATTTCCGACAGCACCAGAATTCCGCGCGCTCGGCCGCCCCGTTCATACGCAGACAACCCCGTACGAGTCTCGACAGCTTTTCGAGCAGCGCTTCGCCGCGCTACCAACATCGCACTTGCCAAGCCGAAACCAGTTCCGAGCACGAGCGCTATTAGAAAGCTGACGAGGAAACTCGCGGGACTCGCATGAATCACCGACTCTTCGCCGATATAGTGCTCCGGAATCAGCGCTAGAACCGGCGCCAGCGCCCAAATTCCCAAAACAGCCCCAACCGTCCCCGCGATCCCCGAAAGCACCACGCTTTCCGTGAAAAACTGCCGGGCCAGGCGGCCCGGCGTGGCTCCAATAGCCAACCGCGTGGCGATTTCACGGGCCCTTGCTCGGGCGCGAGCAAGCAACAGGCTCGCGATGTTCGCCGCCGCGATCAGCAAGAGCATCCCTACAGCGCCCATCAACACATAAAGGGCCATCCGCAGGTCGCCGACCACGGCTTTTCGTACGTCGACGGGCGTGTACACGAGGCCACGGTACTCGGGATTTGTTGCCGCGTACTGTGCTTCTAGCCGTCGAGCCAATTCACGCAGCGGCGGCACCGTCTGTTCCGGCGACCGCCCCTCATGCAATACCCCCGCTACGTTGAGGGTACGTTCTCGGCGATCACCTGACGCGGAATCGAGTGCCAGTGGGAGATAGATGTCCGCTCCCCAGTGTTGGAATCGCTGCGGCGCAACTCCCACTACGGTGTAGGGAACCCCGTCCAGTTTGATGGTTCGTCCGACGATTGCCGGGTTGCGGGCATAGCGGCGGTTCCACAGCCGGTACGTAACCACGGCGACTTTCGGACCGCCCGGCCGATCTTCGTCTGCCGTGAATGTGCGCCCAAGCAGCGGTGCTACCACATACAGGGAAAAGATATTAGCCGTCGCGAGCACCACAGGAACCTGCTCCGGATTCTGCCCGCTCTCGGTGGCTTCCGTCAAACTCGAGCCGGAGTGAGCGAGTGCGAAAAAACCGGCGTACCATTGGGCCAGGCTCCCTTTGTCCCTGGCATCCTGGATGTCCAAGTATTCGGCCGGCGAGAAACGCGAGGTTTCAGATTCACTCTTCGTGAATTGTTGCCTCAGCAGAACCACTCGATTGGCCTGCTCCGTTTCTCCGAAGTGAATATAAGCACCGTCGAGAATGCTGAACAGGACCGAAGTGGACGCGATGCCGAGCGCCAATGTCAGAACCGTCGCGGCGGTGAAACTAGGATTCTTGCGCAGCATGCGCAGGCCAAAGCGTATATCCTGCACAAGTGTTTCGAGCAAGTTCACGCCGCGGGCTTCCCTGCCTTCCTCTTTGACGCGCTCGACGCCGCCAAACTCCATGCGGGCGCGCCGGAGCGCCTCCTTAGGCGACATACCGCTGCGGACCAAATCCTCGCTGAAGGCCTCGATGTGAAAGCGCAGCTCCTCATCCATATCGCTCTCCATTCGAGAGCGGCGGAGAGTTGTTTCTAACCAGGAACGAAGTCTGCTCCAAAGCATCCTACTGCCTCCCCTTTCGAGCCTCAGACGCCCAGGAGCTCGTGCGCAGTCATTCGTACCTCAGTGTGGCGATCGGATCCATGCGCATGGCGCGACGTGCCGGGATGTAGCTGGCCACGAGTGCCACGACCATAAGAAATAGCGATACGGCGGCGAATGTCAGGGGATCCGTGCCGCTGAGATTGTAAAGTTGGTTCGATAACAGCCGAGTCAGCACAGCTCCGAGCGCCAGTCCAGCGCCGATCCCGACAATCGTCAGGCGTAGGCCTTCGCGGAGCACCATGAGCAGCACGTTCTGCCGCCCAGCGCCCAAAGCCATGCGGATACCGATCTCTTTCGTTCGCTGGCCGACGGATTGGGAAATCGTCCCGTAAAGGCCGATAGACGCCAGCAGCAATGCGAGCAAGCCAAAAAAAGCAGTCATCCCTGAGAGCGACCGCTGCCCGCCCAGAGACTGATTCACGATCTCGTCCTGGGTCTCGACGCTCCCCATGGGCAGATTCTTGTCTAGGGATTCGGCCGCATCGTGCATGGCGGCCGCTATGTCGCCTGGGCTTGCTGCGGTCCGGACCTCGATCACCGCCTGCCCGGTCATCGCTGAAGGTGCCTGGGTGAAGGGGATATAGGCAGCACGCGGAGAACGCTTGGACTGTTCCTCGCGGAATTCAGTCAGTATGTCCTTGGCAACTCCTACGATTTCAACGTCTCCGGTTGCCTGTTCGCCGGTAAAACGAAAATGCCTGCCCACCGGATTCTCGTCCTGGAAGTACTCCCGTGCCATACTCTCGCTAATGATGGCCACCTGGGGAGAAGTAGCGCTGTCGGCGGGTGTAAAGTCCCGCCCCAACAACATCGGGATCCCCATGGTCGCAAAAAACCTTGGCGCAGTTGTGTTGCACGATACTCGCATGTCCTCTTTGTTCGCCCCAGGCGCATATCCCGGAATCGAGACAGGACGCGCCCAAAAACCGCTAAAGAGTTGCAATCGAGAAAGGCTGGCCGACTGCACGCCGGGAAGGGTGTTCAACCTGTCCAGCAACTGCCAGTAGAGGTTGTGCTCCTTCAGAACGTCGTAGCCAACCATCGTCGGCATGACCCACATGTCCAGCACGTTTTCTCTGTCGAACCCCACATCCACTCGGCTGAGGTTCTCGAGACTGCGCAGGAGTAAACCTGCGCCGATCAGTAAGGTCAAAGAGAGCCCAATTTGTAGGACCACCAAAACTCTACTCAGTCCCCAGCGCGAACCGGCAGCGCTCCGCGAAGAACATGCGACCCTAAGATCGCCTTCTTTCAGCGCCGGAGTAAGGTTGACACGTGTTGCGCGAAGCGCGGGGAGCAGTCCGAAGGCGATTCCGGTCAGTACGGATACGGCGGCAGTGAAGCCAAGAACCCGCGGGTCCGGTGAAATCCGAGTCGCATCCCTAGAAAATAACGCCCACAAAAGCTGACCTCCCCAAAGCGCGAGCAACATACCCAGGGAGCCCGCCATAAGCGCGAGAAGAGTGCTTTCTGTCAGTAATTGCCGGATGAGTCGCAAGCGTCCGGCTCCGATAGCCAGGCGCACGGCGATTTCCCGCTGTCGGGCAACGCCTCGGGCCAAGAGCAGATTGGCGACATTCGCGCAGGCGATCAATAACACCATTCCAACTACGCCGGCCAAGATGCGTAATTGCGTAGAAAATCCATCCAGCCCACCGCGACCGGCGGATCTCAGCTGAATCTTGTTTTCCAGCAACCGCCGCTGCTGCTCCGGTTTCAGATGGATTCCGGCCGAGTCGGTCAATATCTGTTGATAGACTAGTGTCAGTTCCGCGGCCGCCTGATTTTCCGTCAGCTCCGGTTTCAGACGGCCGATCATGCGCACGGTGTCGTTATCTTTCATCGCCAGCTGAAGGTGCGTCGCCATAGGGACCAGGATGTCGGCTCCTGGCTCTCTGCCGAGTTCTGGTGCTACCCCGACAACCGTGCAAGGGATTCGTTTGAGCGTAATCGTCTTCCCCAAAACTTCGGGCGAAAGCCCGAATTTGCTCTTCCAAAAGTTGTAGCTGAGGACGCAAACGAAAGGACTCGCCGGCTGGTCATCCTGAGGAGTAATGACTCGACCGAGAATCGGACCGATGCCCATTACCGAGTGATAGCTCCCGGACACGAATTTTCCTCTGACATTTTGCGAGACGCCATCGATACCCGCAATCATAGGACCTGTATCGGAAGCAAAGATTCCGGAAAACGAGTGTGTCCGGACGCTTAGTTGTTCGTACTCGGGAATGAGAAAGTCCCGCTTTAGCTCGAACAACTGTTCGGGATTTTTTATTGGCAGCCATCGCAGTGCCACCTGATCGATCAAACTGAATATCGCTGTGTTGGCACCGATGCCGAGGGCTAGTGTAAGCACGGCAATAACTGTGAAGCCCGGACTTTTGCCGAGAACGCGCGCTGCAAAACGGCAATCCTGTCCGATCTCATCGAGAAAGTGCATGCCGCGCGCCTCCCGGGCTTCCTCTTTGACGCGCTCGATTCCGCCGAACTCCATGCGCGCCTGCCGCATTGCTTCCTGGCGGGGCATCCCGCTCTGAACTAAATCATCCGCGAACGTCTCGATGTGGAAACGGAGCTCCGCGTCCATTTCGTTTTCCATGCGAGAGCGACGGAAAGTTGTCTGCGCCCAAGAACGAATCCGGCTCCAAAGGTTCATACCTCCTCCGGCTTGCGGTCCCTCGATCCCAAGATCGTCTGCGCCATCATTCGTACCTGAGCGCCACCATCGGATCGACGCTCAACGCACGACGTGCCGGGAGGTAGCAAGCCAGCGATGCGATGAAGATTAGGCCCACGGAAACACCCAGCAGCGTTGCGGGATCACTTGGCTGAATGCCGTATAGAAGCGAAGAAAGAAAACGGGTAAGCCCGAAGGTCGCGGCCAGTCCGAGGGCCAAGCCGATCGATGCCATGGTCAGGCCGTGACCGACGACCAGTTTTAGGACTTCGTGTTGGCTCGCGCCGAGCGCCATGCGCACGCCGATTTCATGCGTGCGCTGCGACACCATGTAGGAGATGACGCCGAACAGGCCGATCGAAGTCAACACTAATGCCAAGATGCCGGAGACGCCCAGCAGAAGACCAATGGTTCGCGCAGGAAAAAGTGGAAGCGCCATGTATTGCTCGATGGTCTCCAGATCCGTTGCGGCGATGCTGGCATCCACCGCCTGAATCTCGCGCCGGATCGTGTCCAGCAGAAACCTCGGATCGCCCGAGGTGCGCACAACCAGCGTGCGCCGGCCCATCAGCCGAGGTAGGTAAACAAGAGGAATCGGCTCTTCACCTAGAGTGCGATACTTGCCCGTCTTCACGACTCCGATGATCTCAAGGCCAATGCCGGTATCCTCACCTAGGGTTATTCGTCGGCCCACGGGGTCTTGGCTCGACCAGAGTTTTCGTGCCAGGGCGTCGTTGATGATCGCCACGCCTCCCGATGCCTCGCCGGGTGCTTCGCTCTCCCGTGGAAGGAAGTCGCGGCCCCTCAAAAGCGCAATGCCCATCGTCTCGAAATAGCCAGGAGCGACCCGCAACACATCCACCGAGACACCGTCTTGGCCTGCCACAGAATGGTTCCCTTCGATGGCGGCACCTTGTTCTCGCGCCGTTCCCAGAGGCAGGTGGTTAACGAAGCTGGCCGAAGACACGCCGGGCAGCGCGCTGATCTGCCGGGACAGTTGCTCGTAAAACCCGCGCACCTTCACTTCGGGGTATCCGAGGCTCCCAGGGTCCAGAGTAGCAACGGCGACATGCTTGGTATCGAAACCCGGGTCAATCGAGTTGGCGTTGAGCAGGCTCCTCACGCACAACGCGGCGCCGACCAGCAACACCATACACGTGGCGATCTCCCCGATCATAAGAAAGCTGCGCAGCCGTGACTTGCGATAACTTGCTGATTGCACTTCGTCCTTGAGAATCGGAGCCACCTGAACCTTTACACTGCGTAGCGCTGGAGTCAGCCCAAAAACGATTCCCGTAGAAAGTGAAACCAACGATGTGAAAAGAAGCACTCGCCAGTCGAGTGGAACCCGCAGCGTGATCGGCAAGCTCGCGGGTTTGAGCGCGAGCAGGAGCGGGGAGGTCCAATAAGCGAGCAGCAATCCCAGGCAGCCCGCAAGACCGGAGAGAAGCGTGCTTTCGACAAGCATCTGGCGGATCAATCGGCCTCGCCCCGCGCCCAATGCTGACCGAATGGCCATTTCGCGCACTCGCCCGGTGGCCCGCGCCAGCAGAAGAGTAGCCGCGTTCACACAGGCAATGACTAACACCAACCCAAACACCGTCATGAGCAATCCGGTAAAGGCGCTGACATAACCGCGGTAGGGTCCCGGAACGAGTGTCGCGGGGAATAAGTTGGCACCCAGGTTCTTGTTTGTGTCGGGGTGCTCCTGCTCAATCAGCCGGGCAAGCAGATTTACCTCGGAACCTGCTCGCGGCGCATCCACTCCGGGTTTCAAGCGCCCAACTGCAAAAAGCCAATAGCCCTGGCGGTTGGTGAGCCTGCCCGCGTCGTGCAAGATCTGCTCAGCCACTGTCACGGGAGCCCAGAAGTCAGGCTCAATGGCCACGACCAGACCTGCGAATCCGGCCGGCGCTACGCCGATGACAGTAAAGCTCGTCCCGTTCAGCAGCAGACTCTTTCCGACTACCTGGGGATCAGAATCGAGCCGTTGCTGCCAGAAAGAGTGGCCAAGAACCAACACCGGCTGGGGGTTCCCGGGCTGGTCATCTTCGGGAAGAAAGGTACGCCCCAGGGAAGCATGAACGCCCAGCAGTGAGAAAAAATTCCCGGAGGCAAGTTGGCCCAGCACGACCTGTCCCTCGCCAGACCTGTTCCAGATGACGGATTCGGGGTCTCCGTCAAATGCCAACATCCCGGTGAAGGACTGATTGTGGTCGCGATAGTAGACATAGTCGGGATAGGTGAGAGGCAGATAACCCTCGATGCCGGAAGTCCCTCGATGGTAGAGCCAAAGCTGGAGCAATTTGTCAGGGGCTTCGACGCCAGTGGGAGGCCGCAGCAATAAAGCGTTAACAAAGCTGAATACCGTGGTGTTGAGCCCGATACCCAGGGCCAGTGCGAGGACCACGGCAGCCGTCGATCCGGGATTCTTTCTGAGCATCCGCAGTCCGTAACCGAGATCCTGCGACAAGGATTCGAGAAGGTTGGCGCCCCGCGCGTCCCGACATTCTTCTTTGGTGCGTTCGATGCCGCCAAATTCCAGGCGGGCGCGGCGCATTGCTTCCTGGCGCGCCATGCCGCTGCGGACCAAATCCTCAGCAAAGGCTTCCATGTGGAAACGGAGCTCCGCATCCATGTCGTTTTCCAAGCGAGAACGATCTAGAATTACCCGCCGCCAAGAACGAAGTCGGCTCCAAAAGGTCATATTTCCTCCGGCTTGGTGCCCAGGATTCCGGCGATTACGTCGGCCATGCTGTTCCAGTTTTCGGTTTCCGCCTGCAGCCTGCGTTTCCCTGCCGCGGTAAGCCGGTAATATTTGGCTTTACGCTTGTTTTCCGATTCGCCCCATTCGCTGGCGATCCAACCTTGATGCTCGAGGCGGTAGAGCGCGGGATAGAGCGAGCCTTGCTGGATTTCGAGGCGGTCTTTCGAGATTTGCTGGATGCGAAGGAGGATGCCGTAACCGTGTAACGGCCCGAGGGAAACGGCTTTAAGGATGAGCATGTCCAGTGTGCCCTGCAAAAGATCGAGTTGTTTGTCCATAGAGGCGACTTCTCCTAGATGAACTAGGAATGTAATGGGAGTCTCCTAGACTGTCAAGGAGAAAGAACATCGGCAAGCCGAGCGAGACATACCCCTCGCCTGCCGTGGGCAGGGGCTGCGGCGGGAAAGAGGGCCGCGAGAGCAAACGCCACGGGGACGGAGGGAAAGAAAATGTGAATTAGGAATGGTCCTCGGGCGGCCAGGCGGAGTGGTCTTCGCCGAGTTGGACTTCGAGGAATCCTTCCGCGGGCAGAACGTCTACCGGCAAGCCGCCGTGCCAGAGCGCAACGCCGAGCCTCAGCACGGACTGGCCTTTCCGATCGATTTCGCTGCGGTGGATGGCGACTTCGAGAATGCGGTCGAAGGATGCTTCGGCAACGGATTTGGGATTAAGAAGGCAAAGGCGCCCTTTTTCTACGGCGAATTCCTGCAAATGTCCGCGCACGAGCTTAACCACAATGTTTATTTCTTCGCCTCCGCCAATGGTGATGCGGAATTCCGAATCTTCAAGTTCTCCTAGAAGATCAAGGAACGGATCTACGCGGACGCAGAAGCGGTCCTGTTCGAAACCATAACGTAATTCATGAAGATAGAACGTGCGGCCGTGCATTGCGCCGCCGCGGCGTTCGGGCGAGTACAGGCCGGAGCCGAGCCATTCGAAGTAGGAAGTGTCTCGCCCATCTACGGCTATTTTTAGAAAACCGGTGGGGGATAATTGCAGGGCATGTTCAGGCTGACGCTTGATGGGCTTCGCGAGTTCCTGCGGGGCCACCTGTCCTAGCGCGAGGTAGACCGCCGTCAGGTGCTTGCGATAGAGGGCGTCAAATTCCGCATCGTTCGCCGTGCTGTGTTCCGGACCATACCACCAGCACCAATCGCTTCCTTCTGCAGCCAGCAATGACTCTTGGGCCTCTTTTAGCGCCGTTTCCGTCGGCGCGTCGTCGCGGCCTTGCCGGCGGGCGTCCACGGCGCGGCCATAAGTTTCGCGGGCGTCCCAGAGGAGCTCCCATGCGGCCACGTCTTCGCTGTGGCCTATCCACACATCGAAATTAGCGTTGATCCAGGAGGCCGGAAAAATTCCGAGATTCGTGGGAATCTCGCCGGCTGCGGCGATCGCTTCGGTTGCCGTGAGCGCACGAAAATCCTGGTCTCCCTGTATTCGGCCGTAAAATTCGCGCAGGAATTCGCGGCCATTGCCGGGATAGTATTCCCAGGCGTTTTCGCCATCGAGAAACAGGCAAATGGTCAGCGGCTGAGAGGTCTCGACGCGCTCTCCCATCTC
>Ga0210394_10007339_pt1 | contig 11647 bp, 9 predicted proteins | sample IncBWC12MmetaG_FD_160121 | JGI IMG/M metagenome (GOLD analysis project Ga0210394, IMG submission 160121) | Forest soil microbial communities from Barre Woods Harvard Forest LTER site, Petersham, Massachusetts, United States - Inc-BW-C-12-M | ecosystem: Environmental > Terrestrial > Soil >... | reverse complement strand
CGGTCACTCCAGTGGGTCCGCCGCTACCAACAGGCACGGTGGCGTTCACCTCCACTGGTACAAACCTCACCGGGTGCTCGGCGGTGCCGCTGAGCGCGTCGCGCACGGCGGCATGCACTACGACCAGCTTGCCCAAAGGAACAGACACTGTTAAAGCGGCGTATTCCGGCAACAGCAATTACACTAGCAGCAGCGCCGCACACCCGCAGGTCGTCAATTAAGCCGAGTTATTGTCCTGCGGCGCAACTGACTCCACTGGACTACGTCGAGTAACGGAACGTTTGAAGTAGCACTTCACTTCTCGGGTCACCGCGTTAGTCAGGACTCAAGGTTTATATCTGACTTCGTTGACTTGCTTCGCGCCCTCAACCTAACATGTGCCGCGTCATGCCAGGTACCGACTCGCTCATCGGTCAGACTATCTCGCACTACCGCATTATCGAAAAACTCGGTGGCGGAGGTATGGGTGTGGTCTATAAGGCCGAAGACATTAAGCTCCACCGTTTTGTAGCCCTTAAGTTTCTGCCGGACGACCTCGCTCGGGACCATCAAGCCCTCGAACGTTTTCAGCGCGAAGCACAGGCCGCGTCTGCCCTCAATCATCCGAACATCTGTACGATCTATGAGGTTGACGAAGAAAACGGCCACGCTTTCATCGTGATGGAGTTCATGGACGGCATGACGCTGAAGCACCGCATCGGTGGTCGCCCGATGGAAATCGAAAGAGCTTTGGATATTGCCATCCAGATTGCGGAAGGGCTGGACGCTGCTCACGCAGAAGGCATCATTCACCGCGATATCAAATCCGCCAACATTTTCGTGACCAAGCGCGGCCACGCCAAGATTCTCGATTTTGGTTTGGCCAAGTTGACGCCGAAAGGAGAAGCTTCGGAAGCCACGCTTGCGACGAATGCGACGGCCGCAATCGGCGAAGAAAATCTTACCAGTCCAGGCACCGCCATTGGAACGGTGGCTTACATGTCTCCCGAACAATTGCGTGCCAGAGATTTGGATGCGCGTACGGACTTGTTCTCTTTTGGCGTGGTGCTCTACGAGATGGCGACAGGCGCGTCACCGTTTCGCGGCGAAAGTTCCGCGGTCATCACGGAGGCGATTCTCAATCGCACTCCTGTGCCGCCTCTGCGATTGAATCCCGCCACCCCTCCAAAATTCGAAGATGTTATCAACAGAGCTTTAGAGAAAGACCGCAATCTGCGTTATCAGCACGCCAATGAGATGCGTGCCGAACTGCAGCGGCTGAAGCGCGACACAGAAACAGGACGCACGGCGGTGGCGAGTTCCGAGCCAGGGACGACAGCCTCCGTCCCGGCAACTTCTAGAACAGTTGCAACTCTCGTAGCGCGGGCTTCTTCTGCTTCGGTTGTTGCGACACAAGCTCACTGTTTCAGATGGGTCGCCATTACAGGTGTTGCCGTACTGGTCATCGGTCTGGCTGTTAGCGGGTGGCTTTATTTTGCACGCAGAGCGCATGCGCTGACGGACAGGGACACCATCGTTCTCGCCGATTTCGCCAACAGCACGGGCGACCCAGTTTTTGACGACACGCTCAGGCAGGCGCTCACCGTTGCATTGAACCAGTCGCCGTTTCTGAATGTGCTTTCCGAAAACAAGATCGCGGCGACCTTGAAGCTGATGTCCCGTCCGGCTGACACGAAACTTACGCCCGATGTGGCCCGCGAGTTGTGCGAGAGGGTGGGCAGCAGGGCCTATATGGCAGGATCGATTACTAATCTGGGCAGCCAATACGTGCTGGGGTTGAAGGCGGTGAATTGCCAGAGTGGCGACTCGCTAGCGCAGGAGCAGGTCACGGCTGCCGCCAAAGAGAAGGTGTTGGATGCTCTGGGGCAGGGAGCGGCGAAGATGCGTGGCGAACTGGGCGAGTCGCTGGCTAGCGTGCAGAAATTCGATGTGCCACTCATCGAAGCTACCACTTCGTCGCTGGAAGCGCTGAAAGCCTACAGTCTTGGCGGAAAAGTCGAGCGTCAGAAAGGTTCGGTTGCAGCCCTGCCTTACGTGGAACGGTCCATCCAACTCGACTCGAACTTTGCCATGGGGTATCGAGCAGTCGCTATTGCTTACTACAACATGGGTGAATTGGAGCGGGCCCGCGAGTATTACAGCAAAGCATTCGAGTTGCGAGAGCACGCCGGAGGGCGAGAACGCCAGATGATCGTCTCCGACTACTATTCCGCGGTAACCGGCGACCTGAACAAAGCAGCACAGAGCTACCAGCAGCTGATTGAGAGCTATCCACGGGATGCTGCCGCTTATGGCAACCTGGCCACCGTCTACATGCAGATGGCCCAGTACGAGAAGTCCATTGAAGCCTCTCGCCAGTGCTCCCGCTTCAGCCCTGATTTAGTGGCGCCATACGGAAACATCGCCAACAGTCTGCTTGCATTGCAGCAATTCGACCTGGCGCGCCAGATAATCCTGCAGACCCAGGCGCGTAAGATGGATTATTTTGTGTTCCACAATGGTCTCTATGCTCTGGCCTTCCTCGCTTTGGATTCCTCCGCCTTGTCGCAGCAGCAGGCGTGGTTTGCGGGTCAGCCCGACTCCGAATTTCTTGGACAGTCGCTCGCTTCCGATACCGAAGCATATTCAGGCCATCTCCGCAAGGCACGGTTCCTCACCAAGCAGTCCGTCGAGTCAGCCGTCAATTCGGACAGTAAGGAAAGCGGAGCCATTTGGATCGAGAATGCCGCCTTGCGCGAAGCCGCCTTTGGCAATGCGCGGGAGGCGAAGGAGGCGGTTGTAGACGGCTTGAAACTCGCTCCCGCCAGCCAGAGCGTCGGCGTCGAGGCGGCTTTGGCGTACGCGATGGCGGGGAATACGGTTCGCGCCGAATCCATGTCTAAGGATCTGGATAGACGCTATCCCCTGGACACCCAAGTGCAATCGCTCTGGCTGTCTGCGATTCGAGCGCAAGTTGCACTGGACAGAAAGAATCCGTCGATGGCCATTGAAAGTGTTCAGACTGCTGTTCCCATCGAGTTGGGACAAATCACGTTTGTCAACAATATTTCCTGCCTCTATCCAACCTACATTCGTGGTAAAGCGTATCTTGCGGCGGGGCAAGGGAAACCAGCCGCCGCTGAGTTTCAGAAAATTCTCGATCACAGTGGCATCGTGTGGAACTGCTGGACGGGAGCGCTGGCGCATCTGGGAGTGGCTCGTGCCAATGCCCTGCAAGCGAAGACTTCGCAAGGCGCAGATTCCGGCGCCGCCCGCGTCCGAGCACTCGCCGCTTACAAAGATTTTCTCGCGCTCTGGAAAGACGCCGACCCCGACATCCCCATCCTCATCGCCGCCAAATCCGAATACGCGAGGTTGCAATAGCTGAGGCATGCTGGTTCTAGTTACTCGGAATCTTCGTCTCAGTCCCTGGAAGTCTTAGTGTTGTATCGGAAGCGCGAGTCAGCAAGAGGCGTGTGGGTGTCACTCTTGAATATTTCGACAGCGATCGCCGATTCGAAGGAAGCTGCGGGATGCCGTGCGCAAGAAAGTATGACACTTTTATGACACTGCACCGTTTTAGGGCATGCCTGAAGTTTGAACGGAGCGAGTCAAATTGATGAAACTGAATGGGTAAGAGTGGTGGGCCTGGGGAGAGTCGAACTCCCGACAAACGGTTTAGGAAAACAGTGCCCTGTTTTGATTGGTTCTGAAAATTTCTGATTATATCTATCTTGTCAACCTCTTGCGAAATCTGCGTCTTGATTAGTTCTGATCAGTTTGTACCCGTTCTGAGCATGGAACTATGACACTTTTATGACACTCGCCGTCCCCGACATTCCCATTCTCGTTGCGGCGAAGTCTGAATACGCGAAGCTGCAGTGAGGCTCGTGAGATGGTTCGTTTTAGATAGGTGAACTTTGGCAGATATTTGCATTCAACTTGAGGTCGAGCACCGACACTTAGATGCCCCGGTCGCTGGAGCCGAGTGTGCAGAGGATATGAACTTGACACGAGGACTCGAAAGTGACAATTTTGCCCAACGGCAAAGCTCACGTTCGGATATCTCAATCATTTGCTCGGAGGTGTGTTCATGAAAGTCTTCAATTCGATTCGGTTTTCACAGGTTTTCCTCGTGTTGCTCATTCTGATGTTTTTCAGTGTCCCGCGAACCCTCCAGTCCCAGCAATCCTGGCATGCCACTGTCGGCGGTCAGAGCGACGATATGGCAAAGCAAGCTCTCGCGTTTCTTCCGAATGAAATTTGGATTCACGCCGGTGATAGCATCACCTGGACATTCGCGAGCGACGAAATTCACACTTTGACTTTTCTCACGCCTGGACAGGTATACCCGTCCTTCCAGGGACCCGGGGCCGGATGCCCTGGATTTGCATCCAGTGGCGCCTCCTTCAACGGCGGCACGTGCGTGACCACCCCACCGATGGTGAAAGGACAAACCTTTACTATCACGTTTCCAAAAGCCGGTAACTACAAGTTCGACTGCCTGGTGCACAATACGATGACCGGAGCCATTCACGTTCTGAGTGCGTCAGAGGCTCTCCCGCATAACCAGGACTTCTATAACAACCAGGCCGCCGCGGAGCTAAAGTCCCTGCTCTCCGACACCGACCAAAAAATGCGGATGGACATGGACGGTGGTCATGACGAAGACGACGGATTTTCGGTTCAAGTCATTCCGCACAAGAAGCTTGTGACCGCCGGCGTCGGAGAGACTACATCGACCCCCGGCGGCTATCAGCAACTGGCCATAGTGCGTTTCCTGAAGGGCACGATTGAGATTCACGCGGGTGATACCGTCGAGTGGAGCAATCATGACCCGGATGAGCCGCATACAATCACGTTCGGTACCGAGCCTCCGCCTAATGAGCAGTTTCCGCCTTCCTCGAACGTAACCGTGGATTCGGACGGTGCGCTGCACGCCGTCATCACTGCGCCTGGCGAAAACGTGCATTCGGGGTTCATTGAACAGGCGTTGGAGGATGAGTTCGGAGTGCCTTCGAATACGCTGGCAGCCAATCCCACGCGCTTTCGCGTCACCTTCACGCAGGCCGGGACGTACAATTACAAGTGCGTTTTGCATGACAATCTGGGAATGGTGGGAAAAGTGACCGTTCTGCCATAACAGAGTGGCGGAAGACCAATCCGGTTCGTGCCGGCGAATCACAGTGTGATTACGTTCGCTGGCTACTACTGGGCTTCAATCGGCGTCGGGCGCCAGCAGTTCGCACAGCTCGACGCCATGCATTGATTGCCAAGTCCCGGTGAGTCGCGAACTCGGAAACTTGAATCCATATGGACGCCTTTATCAACGTTACAGAGGACCATGCCCAAGTTCATGCTTTTGTGAAAACGCGCCTCCGGTGAGGCACTAGCGAACTTATATGTTTTGTCCGGAGTGCAAATCCGAATACCGCCCAGGTTTTACCCATTGTTCCGACTGTAACGTGGATTTGGTCGCGGAACGTCCCAAGCCGCAATCTGACGTCAATTTGAGCAAACTCTCCAAAGGCCTGTTGGTGAAGGATTTTGCCGGGATTAGTCAGTGCGCAGGGGGTTTCGGCGTTTCCATCCGCGTAAAGCGCAGTGGCTTGTCGAAATCTTTGCAAAAAATAAGCAAATAAGGATCTTTCCACTCAAAACGCTCGACTTTCTGCAGTGCATCCACGTATTTTCCTTCTTGATTCATTACCGCTTCCGGGCAAGCCATTCGAGACGAAGCCAAAGGACCGAGTTTGATGGCGTGTCCGCTGATCTCGGCTGAACCAAAGAAATGATTGCATGAGCCGTTACCCGCTACCTTCCCGGCTTCCGAGAAAGCGAGCGTCGCTTGAACGCCATCAATCACTCCACCGCCGCCAAGGTCCTCCAGTAGCCATTCGCTACCGACGAGGTTGAAGGTATCGGTGCTCGCGGGTCCCGGCTGGGTTTTGGCCGTTGTTTCTTTTATTGAGGAAACGATGAGCACGGCTCGCTCGCCCGTCTCCACTCCTTGCCGGTGGGAGATGGTCCCTGTCGCCGTGACACGCTTGCTGTTCAGCTTTTCCAATTTCGCGGTTTTGGGATAATCAACCTCGATAGAACTGACCTGCTTGCCTTCGATCGTAATTTCGAAATCCAACTGAATAGCCCAGCCCGTTGATTCCCCTCCGATGGCCATCGCGCGGTTGAGCGTGCCCGTGACGGTTATTTTCTGCGCTTGTTCCTGCGCCTGCGAACAAACGCAAAAGAACGCCAGAATCACAGCCGAACTTGAGCGCGCGACGAGCATCGGTCCTCCTCGTTTCGCAGATCTGCCTCATTCTACCTCACTAGTTAAATCCAATTATCCGCCCTTCTCATGGAAGGACTTAGTGTGCGAATTGAAGGCCCGCACCAGATGACGCTGGTATTACTGGACCTGTTAATTGTGACAATTCCCCGACACGCTAAACCCTTGCTATCAATGCTGGATGGTTCGTTGACGATTCGACCCGCAGGGGAAGTAGCCAAGTCAGCTCAACCGGGTCAAAAGTAACCGCTCACGCGGCGTACGCGCATTGGCTTCATGCAACGGACTTGGTTTCGACAGGCCGGCGTGCCGCGTGAATGCAAGACCCCGGGCCTGCTCCTGGGTCAGATGGGCTGGGATCGCATGCCTGCGCTCATCGCAGCAGCGGCTGGAAGGCTACAGACCCCACCTTCCAGCCGCTGTCGAACCACCGTTCATCATTCGCCTGACTTGGCAAATTCCAGGAGCGGACTTATGAGAAGAATAAGATCACTTGCGTGCCTGCTAGCGACACTATTCCTCGTTGTGCCTGAGATCGGGTTGTCCCAGAACGTGAACCAGAGCCGCACTCTCATCATCAATGGCCAGTCCACACAGGTACCTGTGATCCAAGTGAATGGCCGCTCCTACGTTGACTTGGAATCGTTGGCCAGCGCGGTAAATGGTTCACTCAGCTCTGCTGGGAGCCAAATCGCATTTAGCGTGCCTCTCGGCTCCGCAACCACCGCACTTCCAACTACGGCTGCGAAGCCAGCGCCCTCGGCCGCTCCAGCGTCGAATCCGGGATTTTCAAAAGGGTTCTTGAATGCGGGCATAGAAACAGCGGCGACGCTTCGGGAATGGCACACAGCTCTTACGAGCGCGATTCAAAACGGATACCCGGTCACGACTGGTGCTCTTGCGCCGTATCGCGTTCAAGCGACTACCAATCTCCGTTTGACCTCAATCGCGGTTGCGACTGACTCGGATCGCAGCGCCTATCAGTTATTGAGCAATGAATTTCAGAACATGGTGAAATTGACCGACAAATACGCCGCCGCGCGCGCCAACATGAATTACATTTCCCCGGACGCTCTCCAGAATGACGATTTGAACCAGCGCTTCGTGGCTTGCGGTCACTCACTCGGGGCAATGGCCGCGAGTGGCCAGTTTGTAGACGAGGGTTCCTGCGATTGAAGCCGCCGGAGGCGACGACCGTTGAGACCGGGACTGTCGCAGACGATGAAGACGACGAAGGAGCAAAATGCCAGATCAAGAAAAAACTGCGGTAGGAAGCCAACAAGAACTCATAATCGGGCAAGAACTGAAACTGGCCGACAAGCTTGCTGTGCAAAGGACAGTTCTAGCAGCAGACCGAACGATGCTAGCCGGGGTGCGCACATCGATGTCATTCATCGGCTTTGGGTTCACGATATTCACTATTCTAAGGTACTTGCAGGAGCATGCCTCCGTGAAGCTCATGCGGACTCAGACGCCGAGAAATTTCGGACTCCTCATGCTGGCGGCAGGAACGATCCCGTTATTTTTTATGATCGTTCAGTATTCCAGGATATTGAAGCGGATGGGAAAGACAGAGGGTGTGTTCGGTAACCCTAATTTTCAGATGGCTGGGGTGATTCTCTTGCTTGGGATCATTCTCCTAGTCAGTCTCGTAGCGAATATTTTTCTGCTTTGAAAACAACGGTAGCTTATCTTTCAATACCTGATAAGGTACTGTACAACCGGTTTTGCCCCGATTTCACTTGATTTCCGGTAAGAGCGTGCCCGTGCAAACGTGACAAGCACTGGCCATGCACTTCTCGCGAGATCCTGTTTCGTTGCCATATGGAGTTCTCCTGTTTTACGCCAGGTATAGCTGAGCAGCTTTGAAAGTCTCTGCGAGAAACGATGCACGAAAAGCCTTCTGGAAGTTACACGAAGGCGATATGACAGTTTTTTCGTCGCCACCAGTGTCAGAAGGCATTTCTTATTACTAACAGTGAGGCCACACGTCGCATCGCAGGGACCTGTATCCAGAATACGGATTCAAGCTCGGTGTATGTGAACTGACCAACTTTCTTGTACCAGTGGCAGAAGCCATGCGTCCAGATCATGCGGAAGTCTCATGGGCTGAGGGGCGACTACACATTCATCGAATGATCATTCCCACTAAAACCACCAGCGCTGTGACGATTCGCCCAGAAGCGACCGCGGATCTCCGTCTAGACGCCTTTCGCTTTCGCTCTCTCCGGCAGGTCGGCTTTGCTGGCCTCGTCCAATTCCGCTGCAATTTGTTCTTTCTTCTCGTTGACCAATTCCTTCCCGCGCTCAATCAAGTCGTCAGCGCGCTCCCTTAGTTCCCGCGTCTTCTTCCGAGCGTGCTTGCTCCCTTCCTTTACCTTCTTCGATAGGTAATCGCGAGTTCCTTCACCCGATTTCGGCGCGAAGACGATACCAATCAGCGATCCGATAGCCAATCCTGCGAGGAAATAGCCCACTGCGGTCGAATCGATCTTTTCAGTCATGGCTGACCTCCAATTTCAGAAGTTACGGACGATTTCTGGTTTGAATGGATTCGTTCTGAGCGGACTGATCTCCAAACCCGGATTGTACCGGAACCGCTGGCGAGTCGTCGTTTGTTTCCTTACGTGGAAGAGCTGTTTTGTCTGATGACACACCAAGAAATCGCTGGCTTTGTGGATGTCGCCTGAAGTCTTGAGCAGAGTACCCGAAACACCGAGTACGCATCGATTTGCAGATTGTTTGGCGAATTAGGAATGAACAACGCACTAGGTATTCGCTGCGTGTCTGCCCTAACGTAGACGAAACTTGACCGTAATCGACGTTCTGACTGGAACGGGTTTATCGTCGAGGTAACCGGGCTCATATTTCCAGTTGCGTAGCGAATCGAGCGCGGCTTGTTGCAGCAGCAGCGCACCCGAAACCACCTTCATGCTTGTTAGTTTCCCAGTTGTGTCGATCACCGCATCGATGGTAACTTGACCTTCAATACCATTTTGTTTAGCGATAACCGGATAGATTGGCACAGATCTAGAAATGAGCTGCGGCTCTTTCATCCGGGTGCCCGGAACCGGGGAGGCCGCAAGAACCCCTTGGATTGCAGTTGCGCCCATATTCGAATCGACTCCAGTCAGATCGGGTGGCACGTTTCGACCAATCGCTGCGGCCGAGCGACGTGCAACCAAGGGTGGGGCGAGAAGCGTTGCGTTCGGAATTTTCCGTTCCAAGCCTGGCATTCTTACCGCCGGCTGAGAAATGCGGGCGTAATGAGCCACCTCCCGACCATGGGTACCTGGAAAGCTATCTGTCTCCGCGATGATGGGCAGCTGGGGCACGACCGAACTGGAATTGCTTTCGGGTTGCAAGCTCTGCGTGGTATTCGCTATTGACGAAACCGTGGACGCTACGGGCGTAGGCTTTGTCTGAGTGGTTGCGGCAGACTGCGCCGTGCCATGATGTGGAAGAAAAATTGCGGCTGCGCCCATCATGAAGAGACTGGTCACAATGACACACACGAAAACCATCCTGCGTCTCGGGGAGTGCGTCCGGTCCGTCGCAGCTCGAGTGATTACTTGTCCCAGCAATAAGCCCCACAACCCCCGATTCCAAGAACGCGCAGACGGCTCTCTTGCGCACTCGTCCCGCTGATGCTCCTGTGTCGATGGCACGGCGAGCTTGCTTGAATTCGCGATAACAAGAGAAACAAGAGGATTCGGCTCAGAAACGTTCCGCTTCGTCGCATCAAATCGCGATTCAGAGGCGGTTGCAGCCATGGCCGCGCGCTCCACTGGCTTCTCAACGAAAGGAGTCTGGATTGCACGACTTTCGATTGACTCAACTTTGTTCCGGACAATCGGGGGAGGAGCCGGCGAAGCAGTGGCAGCGTTTGCAAAAACAGAGATCGCTTCCTTCGGGAAACTGCTGCTCAAAGAATCCTCAGTAGGCGTCGACGCTACTGCAGGTGGTTTGAGAGAAGTAGCAGATGGGGTCAGAATCCGAGCCTGGGTCGATGGTGGCCTCGGGGCGTCAGGGCCGGGCTTCAGTAGTTTCTCCTGTGCTGCCGACGGGATTCGTGCCGTTAAATTCAACGTACCGTGCGGAGTGTAACTCCCCCAAAAACCGTTCACAGACTGAAAGAACTCGATTTCGGCATAACCTCTCACGTTCGGATAATTTCTGACGTTGACGACGCGACAAGGTACGACCTGATGGGATTTGCGATTCGTAACCATCATCATTTGGCCTGGAGCAACAGCGGCCGATAATCGGATCACTGCGCCGTGTGGAAAGACGATGACGGTGCATGTTTCCTCTGCAAATACATCAATCCGTGCCGGCTGGCCCGAAATGGATACAACGGGTCGGGATCCCCAGACCTCAACAGGAACTTCAAGTACGCCGATTGGGACCTCGGCAGACACCGCGCGAGTCTGCGATGCAAAGGTTTCCGCTGATTGGACGCTTGATCGTGTTGCTGAATCTTGTGTGGATCGATCCAGCGCATTCACCGGCTGTTTGCTTGTTGCCGACATGGCCGTTACTCGCAGAAGACGTTCCCCCGATTGGAGCGCCTCGACAAAATACGATTTAGAGATCTTGTTCCCGACCAAAAAGATCGACCTATAGTACTTTCGTACCAATGCTGTTGCAGTCTTGGAAACCGTGTGGTGCGGCACGACGATTGGGGAGAGGACTAAGCCCCCAGGGAGCGACACACGTGCCACTCAATTTTCCCTACCGACCACGGAAGGGTGCCACGAGCAGTCAGCCTCTCCGTACTGCGACAGCTCGACGACAAGCCGGGTCATAAATTGACCCAAGTACGCGAATTCCCTTCGCTAGATTGACAGGCTCCACGCCGAAAACGGCCATCACGAGGGAACGCCTTTTGGATAACCAAAATGCATCGAAAAGGGCTTAAGAAAGGAGACTCATAAGGCATGGTTCTGTGCGAATGGCGAGCAAACCATCAGGAACACGAGCAAGGGTCGATTTGTGGTGTCTTGACAGTAAACTGCATATTCACCTGTATTGCGGTCGGAGGACACCGCTGGATGATCGGCTCGAAGGGGGAATAGGTGTCTTAAAGCTGGTCGTGAGCAGCAATTTGCGATATCCCTTTGGGGTTCGAACGCTGCTCCGTGCGATTCTGATCCGAAATCGCCTTGCCACTTTCTGCACTTACGTGACTAAGTGCGTCGATTCAGATTTCTTCGGACGAAAATGCTCAACTTCTCCAGCGATCTCATCGCGCCCTCACCACAATTCCGCAATTGAAATATATCAATGTCCGGCAACTCGACACGTGCCGGTTGGATGCCTCGGAATGGAGTAAAGATCTCGTGGGCTCGCACTTCGATTTATTGACTAATAGGAGAA
>Ga0210394_10007338_pt1 | contig 11647 bp, 6 predicted proteins | sample IncBWC12MmetaG_FD_160121 | JGI IMG/M metagenome (GOLD analysis project Ga0210394, IMG submission 160121) | Forest soil microbial communities from Barre Woods Harvard Forest LTER site, Petersham, Massachusetts, United States - Inc-BW-C-12-M | ecosystem: Environmental > Terrestrial > Soil >... | reverse complement strand
ACAACGGCAACACTTCGAAGCGCAGCGGCAATCGCAGCAGGACAACGTGGTGCAGAGCGAGCGCGCCTTCGCAGCCGCGCAGCTTCGCTATCGCGAAGGGTCGGGACAGTTTGTTGCGGTGCTTGAAGCGCAGCGCTCGCTGTACGCCGCGCGCGAGCAGAACGGTCGGTACCGCCTGAGTCGTCTACAAGCGCTGTTGGGATTGGCGAAGGCGCTCGGCGGCGGCTGGCAGCAGCCGAACTCCGAGGCGACGCACGATCCCGACGTGGCCCAAGTTGAGGTGCGGAGTCAGCATGATTAGTCGTGCAAACCGCAGTGTCATCGATTGGCTGGCCGCAGCCGCGAGTCTGTTGTTAGTGGCAGCCTGCTCGCACCCGGCGGCTGACAGCGCGGCGGCTGGCTCACCGGCAGCTCGCGCCACGCCGACACGTGCATCGTCCGCCACCAAGGCCGACGACAGCAAGAAGACCGCCGATGCCGCGCCGGACAGCAAGGCAAACGCGGAAGACGGCGCCAAGGATGCTGCCGACAAGGAAGTCAAACTCAGCCAAGAGGACGTTGCCAAGATGGGCATCGCCTTCACGAACGTGACGGTGGCCCAGTACACACCAGAGACCGAGGGTTATGGCGTGATCATGGCGCATGATGCCGTCGCGCAGGCGGTCGCAGATGCCGGCACGGCCGAGGCGATGTCCAGGCAGAGCCACGCGGCGCTGGCTCGGATCGAGCGCCTCGCCGGCACGCCCGGTGCCGAAACGATCGAAGCACACGAGGCCGCGCAGCGCCAGGCCGCGGCCGATCAGATCGCCGTGGCGCTCGCTCAAAGGAAGCTGTCGTCGCTGCTCGGTCAGCGGCCGCCCTGGACTCAGGGCGACGACCGGCTGCTGCAGGATGTGGCATCGGGCCGCATCAAGGTCGCGCGCGTCACCTTCCCACTGGGAACAATCAAGTCCGGCACACCCCGCAACCTGCGCATCGCCCGACTGGATGCGCTGGGAGTCGAGGAGCAGTGGCGGACGCACACCGTCTGGCCCGCGCCCGCGGATGCCACGATGCCGGGGCGCAGCTATTTTGCCTTGCTCAGCGAGGCCAACGTCGATGAGGGCGCGCGGCTGAGCGCCTGGACAGCCGACGGCAATGCAACGCCGGAGGACGGTGCCTGGGTGCCCGCTGCGGCGGCGGTGGTCGATGGGGGTCGATACTGGTGCTACCTGCAGCGTGAGCCGGGCACATTCGAGCGCACGCCATTGGACATCAGCCGGCCGCTGCGTGACGGTTACTTCGTCAGCGATCTCAAGGCGGGTGACTCGGTCGTCTCGATCGGGGCCGGGCTGCTGTTGGCGCGGGAACTCAATCCCGAATCGGAAGCCGACTAGCCTCCATGCATCGACTCGTTTCCTTCTGCGTCAGCCATTTCGGCGCCGTAACGGCCTTGTCGGTCCTGGCGCTGATGCTCGGCTTCTGGGGCGCCCGACAGGCACCGCTGGATGTATTCCCGGAATTCGTGCCCTCGCAGGTCGACATTCAGACCGAAGCACCGGGCTTCGCGCCACAGCAAGTCGAGGAACTCGTCACGAAGCGCATCGAGAGCGCCGTCAATGGCGCCGCGGGGCTCGCGACGATGCGCTCCGAATCGATTCCGGGCCTGTCGGTCGTGACGATCACGTTCGCGCAGAACGTCGACGTGCACGTCGCACGGCAGGGCATCTCCGAGCGCCTGTCCGAGCTCGGCAGCAGCCTGCCGTCCGGCGTCGGAGTGCCCAAGCTCTCGCCGCTGGTATCGAGCACGATGGATCTGCTCAAGATCGGTCTGCTGTCCGACCGAGTGGACTCCTATGCATTGCGGGATGCGGCCGATTGGGTGGTGAAGCCGCGGCTGCTCGCCGTGCCCGGTGTCGCACATGTCATTACCTTCGGCGGGGCAGTCCGCCAGATCCAGATCCAGCCGGATCCGCGGAAGCTCGTGAGCTACGGCGTCACGCTGACGGAGCTCGCCGATGGCGCACGCGCAGCGCTGGCGCTGCGGGGTGCCGGCTTCATCGATCTCGAAGCACAGCGCATCCTGCTCAAATCGCCGACGCCGCAACCCGATGTCGATGTGATCCGTGAGGCGGTGGTCACGCTGCGCAACGAAGTGCCGATACGCGTGCGCGATCTGGCCGACGTCATGGTGGCGCCCGCGCTGCGCTCGGGCGATGCGCTGATCATGGGAAAACCCGGGGTGCTGCTGTCACTCTCGAGCCAGTACGGCGCCAATACGTTGACAACCACGCGCGCGGTCGAGCAGGTGCTGACCGATCTTGAGCCCGCACTGCGCGCCCAGGGCATCACGGTCTATCCGGGGCTGCATCGACCGGCGACGTTCATCGAGCGCGCGCTCGGGCATCTGAAGCAGTCACTCGAGATCGCTGCCATCCTGATCCTCATCGTGCTGTATCTGTTCCTGCGCGATGTGCGAGCCGCGGTCATCGCCTTCACGGCCATTCCGCTCTCGCTGATCGCTGCCGTCGTGGTCCTGGACCACTACGGCCAAACGCTCAACACCATGACACTCGGCGGCTTCGCCGTGGCGCTCGGCGTGCTGGTCGATGATGCAATCATCGGCATCGAGAACATCCTGCGTCGCCTGCGCGCCAACGCGTTGCAGCCGGCGCCGTTGCCACGGCTGGAGGTCATTCGCGACGCCTCGCTCGAAGTTCGAGGACCGGTGATCTACGCCACGGTCGTGGTGATCGCGGTATTCCTCCCCGAGCTCTTCACCTCGAGCGTGCAGGGTCATTTCGTCGGGCCCATGGCACTATCGTTCATTCTCGCGGTGGTGGCCTCGCTGCTGGTGGCGATGACCACCACGCCGGCGCTGTGTGCGCTGTTGCTCCGGCAGCATGCCCGCTCGGAATCCAGTTGGCTGCTTCGACTCAAGGCGGCGCAGTCGCGCACGATTCAGTGGATCGAGGATCATTTCAAGCTGTCCGCGGCACTGCTGACGGTGATGGTCGCTGCATCCATCGCGGTGCTGCCATTCCTGGGTGGCATATTCATGCCGGACTTTCGCGAGGGTCACTTCGTCATGCAGGTGACGAGCTCGATTCCGGGCACCTCGCTCGATGAGATGCTGCATCTGGGGCAACGCATCAGCGCCGAGGTGCTGAAGCTGCCCTACGTCAAGACCGTGGAACAGCAGGTCGGTCGCGCCGAGCTCGGCGAGGATACCTGGGGACCGCATCGCAGCGAGTTCCACGTCGAGCTCAAGCCCGATGCCGCGGTCGATCAGGCCCATGCGCAACAGGATCTGCGCAACATCCTGTCGCACTACCAGGGCGTACAGAGTGAAGTAGTGACGTTCCTCGGCGATCGCATCAGCGAGAGCCTGACCGGCGATACCGCGCAGGTGGCGGTGAAGATCTTCGGCGATGATCTCGACACGCTCGACCGAATCGGCGAGCGGGTGGTTGCGGCCCTGTCGAAGGACGCGGGCGTAGTCGATCTGCAGTTCAAGCGGCAGAGCGGCACGCCAACCATAGCCGTCGAACTGCTGCCGAAGGCCATGGCCGCCACGGGACTCAAAGCGCAGGACGTATTGGAGTCGGTCGAGACGGCGTACGCCGGCACCACCGTGGGCCAGACTTTCAGCGGCACGCGCATCGTGGATGCCGTGCTGCTGCTGCCCGAAGACTTACGCCATCGGCCCGAGCAGCTCGACAAGCTCATGGTCAGCTCACCTTTCGGTGCCGTGCCACTGTCACAACTGGCGCACCTGACGCTCACTGCGGATCGCTATTCCATCGAGCACGACGGTGGCCAGCGTCGCATCACCGTGACCTTCAATGTCAGCGGTCGTGCCCTCCAGGACGCCGTGGCGGAGGCGCAGCGCAAGATCGCGAGCTCGGTCGCATTGCCGCCCGGGTTCTTCGTCGAGTTCACGGGCGCGGCCGAGGCCGAGCAGCAGACGCGCAACCAATTGCTGCTGTACTCGGCGCTGGCGCTCGCGTTGATCCTCGGGGTGCTGCTCGTGGCGTTCCGATGGCGCGCGAATAGCTGGCTGGTGCTGGTCAACCTGCCGTTCAGCCTGATCGGCGGTGTGCTGGCCATTGTCGTCAGCGGTATCGGCATCTCGCTCGGCAGCGTTGTCGGCCTCGTGACCGTGTTTGGCGTCAGTGCGCGCAATGCCATCCTGCAGTTGGCGCACTACGAGCACTTGGTCGAGATCGAGTCGGCACCCTGGAATATGGCCACCGTGCTACGCGGCGCGAACGAACGCCTGGTGCCCATTTTGATGACGGCCGCAGTGACCGCACTCGGCCTGGCGCCACTCGCGTTCAGCTTGCGGCAGCCGGGGCAGGAGATCGAAGGCCCCATGGCCGTCACGGTGCTCGGCGGTCTCGTGTCATCGACCTTGTTGAACCTCGTGGTACTTCCGGCATTGGCCGGTCGGTTCAGCCGCAGCGAACCGTAAGTCACTGCTCGTCTCGCGACCCCGTCACTGCACGATATATACTTGTTGCATCGCAGTATAAGCCGACAACGCGAGGCACATGCTAGTTTGCGACCTGTGATTGACGCATTGACGCATCTGCAGCGGCTCGAATCCGAAAGCATCTACATTCTGCGCGAAGTCGTGGCCGAGTGCCGCAGGCCCGTGATGCTGCATTCGCTGGGTAAGGATAGCGCGGTGATGCTGCATCTGGCGCGCAAGGCGTTTTATCCCGCGGCGCCGCCGTTTCCGCTGCTGCACGTCGATACCACCTGGAAGTTCCGTGAAATGTACGCCTACCGCGACCGTATCGCGCGGGAGGGAGGCATGCAGCTGCTGGTGTACGTCAATGCCGAAGGGGTGCGGCAGGGCATCAATCCGTTCACGCACGGTTCGCAGATTCACACCGACGTCATGAAGACGCAAGCGCTCAAGCAGGCGCTGGACCACTATCGTTTCGATGCCGCGTTCGGCGGTGCGCGGCGCGACGAAGAGAAGAGCCGCGCCAAGGAACGGATATTCTCGTTTCGCACCGCGCAGCACCGCTGGGATCCAAAGAATCAGCGGCCGGAGCTCTGGGGTCTCTACAACACGGACAAGCACGAGGGCGAAAGCATCCGCGTGTTCCCGCTGTCGAACTGGACCGAGCTTGATGTCTGGCAGTACATCCTGCAGGAGAACATCCCGATCGTGCCGCTGTACTTTGCTGCCGAGCGGCCGGTGGTGCGGCGCGATGGCACACTGATCCTGGTCGACGATGAGCGCATTCCGCTCTTGCCGGGCGAGCAACCGCAGCAAGTGCGTGTACGCTTTCGGACTTTGGGCTGCTATCCGCTCACGGGCGCCATCGAAAGCAATGCGGCCACGCTCAATGAGATCATCACCGAGCTCACCAGGAGCAGCCAGTCCGAACGGCAGGGTCGGATCATAGACCGCGACAGCGCCGCCTCGATGGAGCAGAAGAAGCAGGAAGGCTATTTCTGATGAGCGAGACGCCCGCCTTGGGGTTGCTGCGATTCATCACCTGCGGCTCGGTCGACGATGGCAAATCGACGCTGATCGGGCGGCTGCTTTACGACTCGAAGCTGCTGCTCGACGACCAGATCGCGGCGCTCGCGGAGGCCTCGAGAGCCGCCGGCACGCGCGGACAGCAGCTCGATTTTGCGCTGCTGCTCGACGGCCTTGCGGCCGAGCGCGAGCAGAACATCACCATCGATGTCGCCTATCGCTATTTCTCGACGCGGCGGCGCCGCTTCATCGTTGCGGACACCCCGGGACACGAGCAGTACACGCGCAACATGGTCACGGGCGCCTCGACGGCGGACCTGGCGGTGATCCTGGTCGATGCACGCAAGGGACTTCTCACGCAGACCCGCCGTCACAGCCATCTGATCTCGCTGCTCGGGATCCGGCATGTCGTGCTGGCGGTCAACAAGATGGATCTGGTGGAGTACTCGCAGCAACGCTTCGAATCGCTCGAACGTGAATACCGCGAGTTCGCCTCGCACGCCCATTACCACGCCATCACCGCCATCCCGATGGTCGCGGTCGATGGTGACAACATCATCGAGCCCAGCGCGCATATGCCGTGGTATCGCGGGCCGGCGCTGCTCGAACTGCTGGAGACGGTGGAAATCGAAGCGCCCGCCGCGAGCCTGCCGTTTCGCATGCCGGTGCAGTGGGTCAATCGGCCGAACCAGGATTTCCGCGGCTATGCCGGCACGGTCGCGGGCGGCACGGTCCGCCCCGGCGATCGGCTGTGCGCACTGCCCTCGGGCCGCGAGTGCCACGTCGAGAGTATCGTTACCGCCGAGGGTACCCTGGCCAATGCTGGCGCGGGCCAGAGCGTGACGCTGACGCTGTCGGAGGAGATCGATCTCAGCCGGGGCGACGTGCTCGCGGCCGCCGATGCGCCGGCCCCGACTGCCAACCAGTTCGAGGCCACGTTGATTGGTCTGAACAGCAGCGCCGTGCTGCCCGGCCGCTCCTATAAGATGAGGATCGGCACTGCCACGGTCGGGGCGATCGTGGCGCCTCTCAAGTACAAGATCGACGTCAACACCTGGCAGCACTTGCCGGCAGAACGTCTCGAGCTCAATGAGGTAGGGGTCTGCGAACTGGAGCTCGACCGCCCGATCGCGTTCGAACCTTACGAGCGCAGCCGGGATCTGGGCGGTTTCATTCTGATCGACCGCATCACGCACGACACGCTCGCGGCCGGCACTTTGCATTTTGCCCTGCGCCGATCGCAAAACGTGCATTGGCAGACGCATGAGATCGACAAGTACGCGCGCGCGGCGCTCAATGCGCAGCGGCCACGCGTGATCTGGTTGACGGGCTATTCCGGCGCCGGCAAGAGTACGATCGCGAACCTGGTCGAGAAGCGATTGCACGCGCTGGGCCGTCGCACCTATCTGCTCGATGGCGACAACGTGCGCCATGGCCTCAACAAGGATCTCGGCTTCACCGAACAGGATCGGGTAGAGAACATTCGCCGCGTCGCCGAAGTTTCCAAACTCATGGTCGATGCCGGCTTGATCGTGCTGGTGGCGTTCATCTCGCCGTTCCGCGCCGAGCGGCGGTCGGCGCGTGCGCTGTTCGCCGACGACGAGTTCGTCGAAGTGTTCGTCGATGCGCCGCTGGCCGAGGTCGAGCGGCGGGACGTGAAGGGGCTCTACCGGCGTGCGCGTGCCGGACAGCTCAAGAACTTCACCGGCATCGATTCGCCGTACGAGCCGCCGGAACGAGCCGAGCTGCATCTGGATATGTCCCGCCTGACGCCTGAGGAGGCCGCCGCCCGGCTGGCCGACTACCTGCTGCGCCGGCAGCCTTGAGGGTAGCGGCGCGGCGGCTGGCGCGCGCCGATGGTCAGCGCCTTGACCTTCCAGCGTCCAAAGTGACGTGTCATCCGGCTGTGCTGTCAAAGCGTCGGCCCGTCAGCGGCCCTGGAAGGAGAAATTAATCGAGTCCACGACCTTGCGCACGTCCGCCACCTGACGGGCGAGTGTCTCGGCCTCGGAGCGCTCCACCTCGGTATTGACCTCGCCGTAGAGATAGACAACGTGATCCGTGGTGTGAACCCGCACGCTATTGGGCGCATCGAGCGCCGGGTGCTGCTGGATAAGTTCCACTACTTCCGATGTGATCTCGGCATCCCCGGGGCAGCCGGCGTAGCCGCATTTCAAGTAAGCCGCACAGCCAGACAGCGCACCAGTCAGCACGACCGCGACGCATAACGCGGATGAGGATGACGACGCCAGGGTCAGTCGGGGTCTGTTCATGGCAATGCCACCTTGATCATGTTCATTGAGACTGCGGTCTGAGGATCTTTGTTCCAGTTGCGCCCGGTCAGGGTTGCTGCCTTGGGGGAGCTTGATTGTGATGCGTCGCAGCGGTATACACGTTTAAAAGAACAGCACCCAAAACGCCCCGACTCGCGTAATCAATAACACTGGCAGCTGGAGAGGGAGACCGAGAAATCGCGTCCCATTCATCGATGCCGCATTCATCGACCCATGCCGGGTGGCCGCTGTGGTGGTTGCTCGGCGTCTCCACGGCCATCGCCGCGGGCACTGCCTCGGGCGCTTGGCAGCAGGACATCCGCGACGGCATCCACGCCCGTGAACTCGGCAATCTGGATGATTCCATTGCGGCGCTCGAGCGCGCTGCGCTCGAAGCCCCTGATTCGTCAAGCCGCGTGTACGCCCACACTGAACTCGGAGTCAGCCTGGCGCAGACCGGGCGCCTGGCAGAGGCGCAAGCCACGCTCCAGACCGCTTACCGCGACGCCGACGGCCGCGCGCGCGCTGGGGTGGCGCTCGCGCTCGGCAATCTCGCGGTCCGATCGCACGACAATCCACAGGCCGAGCGCTATTACCGCGACGTCATCGCCTCAGCGCCGACGGACGCGACGCATGACGACGTCAGGGTGAGCGCCGAACTCGACCTCGCCGGACTGCAGCCGCCGCTGCATCGACTCGCGGCGCTGGAGCAACTGTTGCCTCGGATCGAATCCATGAGCAATCCCTCCTACCGCGCCCGGGCGCTGTTTGGCTTGGGCGTGCAGGCCAGTGAAGCGCTCGAGCAGGCCCAGATGACGCGTTCGCCGGATGTCGATCGAGCGCTGCGTCTAAGTTACCGCGGACTGCACTCCGCAGAGCGGTGGGCACAGCAAGCGGGCGACGTCGCGCTTGCGGTCGATATCGCCGATGCGACCGCGCAGTTGTACGAATCGCAGGGCCGCCTGGCGGAGGCCGATGAGATCACCCGCGGCGCGATCGTCGCCGCAGGCAAGTTGCCGCAGGGTCAAGCGCAGCTGCCCTTGGTGCGATTGGAGTGGCGCGCGGCACGCCTGGCGCAAAGCCGCGGCGACGATCCGCGGGCGATCGCGAACTATATGCGCGCTGCGCAGCTTCTGGAGGCGATTCATCAGGATCTGCCGATCGAGGACGCGCGCGGTCATTCGACCTACCAGAACTTGCAGCGACCGGTGATCACGGGTCTGACGGATCTGCTGCTCCAGGGCGTTGACGCACTGGCGCTGGACGTGCAACAGGCGCGGCTCGCGAGTGCGCTGCGTCTGACCGAGCAGGCGCATCAGGCCGAGCTGCAGGATTACCTCGGCGATCGCTGCTCGGTCGAATCCGCGCGCGCGGCCAGTACCGAGACGCTCGCTGCGGGCCTTGCAGTCGTTTATCCAATCGTCCTGAAGGATCGCCTGGAAGTCGTCGTCCGCACCAGCCACGGGCTGCTGCACCATGCGGCGCCGGTCTCCGCCGCCGCGCTTGCCGCGGAAATCCAGATCTTCCGGTCCGCACTGCTGGATGCGGGATCGAACGACTATCTGCAGTCTGCGCAGCATCTGCATGCGTGGTTGATCGCGCCGTTCTCGGCCGCATTGGCGCAGGCCGATGTGCGTGCGCTGGTGATCGTTCCGGACGGCTACCTGCGTCTGATCCCCTTCGCCGCTTTGCACGACGGCCGGCAATTCCTGGCACAGCGTTATTGGATCTCGACCGTGACCGGGCTGACGATGACGGAGCCGGGCGCACCGCACCCCAAAAAGGCCGTGTCGTTGTACGTCGGTCTATCAACACCCGGGCCGGTGGTGGATCGTCTGCTGGCGATGGGATTCGACGGCGGTATGACCAGCAGTCCCGGCGAGGCGCGCGGATTGCAGGACTCGGGGGCGGGATCGCCGGCCGCTGTGTCGTCCGCCACGCGCGCGCTGACACTGCGCAGCCAACTGGCGCTCCCGGGTGTGCAAAGCGAAATCCAGGACCTGGTGCCACTCACGCGCAGTGTCTGGTTGCTCAACGATCAATTCACCGTCGGGCGCTTTGCGCACGAGGTACAAAGCGGCCACTACAACGTGGTCCACATCGCTTCCCACAGCTTCTTTGGTGCCAATGCCGGCGACTCGTTTCTACTGGCCTACGACAACGTGATCCGGATCGATCAGCTGCAGCAGCTGCTCGAGGCGAATGATTCACCGCAGACCGGCATCGATCTGCTGACGCTGTCCGCGTGCGATACCGCCACGGGCGACGAACGCGCTCCGCTGGGGTTCGCGGGTGCCGCGATCAAGGCCCGAGCCAGAAGTGTCCTCGGCAGCCTGTGGCCGGTCAACGATACCGCGACTCAGCAATTCATGGAGCTGTTTTACCGGGGCCTGGCGCAGCACGGCAAGGCGCAGGCCTTCACCGACGCGCAGCGCGCGCTGATGGATTCGACGCAGTTCTCTCATCCCTACTACTGGGCACCGTTCATCCTGACCGGTGACTGGAACTGAACCGCCATGAGGCCTTACGCCACTCTGCCGTGCGGCATGCTGGCGCTGTGCCTGGCGATGAAGGCGCCGCACAGCAGCGCGGCGGGTCCCGCCGGCATCAAGCTGGATGGCACGCTGGGACCATCGGCCGCGGCGTTGGCCGGACCGATGTACGCCATCACGCAGAATCTCGGCAAGCTCTCGGGCGGGAATCTGTTCTTCAGCTTCCAGTATTTCAATGTCGCCACCGGCGAGACGGCGCTGTTCACGACCACCAGCGCGGGCATCGGTAACGTCATCAGCCGCGTGACCGGCGGCTACGCCTCCACGATCGACGGCACGATCGCGCTTCATGCGGCCTCGGGGGCACCGAATTTCTTTTTGATCAACCCGAGCGGGGTGACCTTCACGGCCAATGCGGTGGTCGACGTGCCGGCGGCCTTCTACGTCAGCACGGCGAACTACCTCAAGTTCAGCGACGGCAATTTCTACGTCGATCCGAGCCGGATGAGCACGCTGTCGGCGGCTGCGCCGGAGGCGTTCGGCTTTCTCGGCACCACGCGCGCGCCGGTCAACATCCAGGGTGCGAACCTCAGTGCCGGCGTCAACGGCGCGGGAGATTTTCAGATCGCTGCCGGCGATGTCACCGTCAATGGTGCGGGCGCGCGAGCGGGCATCGCCGAAACCACCGGCGCCATTCGAGTCACTGCGGTCGGCAGTGCCGCCGCCGAAGTGCCACTGTCGGGCCCATTCGCTGCGAGCGATGGCACGGTCACGATCACCGACGGTGGTCTGCTATGGTCGCAGGGACTGGGCGCTACCGCCGGAGCAGGCGTCGCGGTCAACGCGGGCAGCCTGCTGATCGATGGCCAATCCTCGGGTGGTGTGACCGGCATATACGCCGGCGGCAGTAACTCTGCGCCAGGACCGATCACAGTCGCCATCGGCAATGATGCCCAGATCATCAATGGCGGCTCGATAACCTCCTTCAATGCCTACCCGGGCGCCGCCGCCAATGTTTCTTTGAGTGCGAACACGTTGACGATCGATGGCGGGAATGAAAGCAATTTCACCGGCATCGAGAGTGTGGCGGCAGCCACTGGCACCGGCGCTCCCCTGCAAATCACCGTTGCGGGAGCGACCACGATCAGCGATCGCGGTTCGATCTACTCCGTCGCGGACGCAGGCGGCAATGGCGGCGACATCGATCTGTCGACCGGCGCGCTGCTGATCGATGGCGGCAATGAGAGCAGTTTCACCGGCATTGAGAGTGTGGCGGCAGCCACTGGCACCGGCGGTCCCCTCCAAGTCACCGTGGCGGGAGCGACCACGATCAGCGATGGCGGCGCAATCTACTCGCTCGCCGAAGCAGCGGGCAATGGCGGTGACATCGTGCTGTCGAGCGC
>Ga0210394_10007336_pt1 | contig 11647 bp, 11 predicted proteins | sample IncBWC12MmetaG_FD_160121 | JGI IMG/M metagenome (GOLD analysis project Ga0210394, IMG submission 160121) | Forest soil microbial communities from Barre Woods Harvard Forest LTER site, Petersham, Massachusetts, United States - Inc-BW-C-12-M | ecosystem: Environmental > Terrestrial > Soil >... | reverse complement strand
CGCGTTCCGGTGAGCGCGCAAGATACTTCAAAAGCTTGAATTCCTGGGCAGTCATGGGAATGGGCCTGCCGCCTCGCGTGGCCTCCATGCTCGTGAAGTCAATCTGTACGTCCTTGAAGACGAGCATCTCGTGACCGACTTCTTGAGTCGCGACATTAGACACCATGCTTGTTTTAGCTCCGTTTCGGCGCATCGCTCGCCTCACTCGCGCCAGCAATTCGCGCGGGCTGAACGGCTTCGTGACGTAATCGTCTGCGCCCAACTCGAGCAGGAGCACCTTATCCTCGATCTCCGCATTCGCGCTCAGAACGACAATAGGAACCGAGGGCATATGAGCTTTGAAGGCTCGGCAAAGCTCCTTCCCCGAAAGCCTTGGCAACTTCAAATCCAGCACGACCACCCGCGGCGTTTGCTTTTTGAAAATTTCCAGCCCTTCTACGCCATCCGAAGCAATTTCCACCACAAGAGAGTCCGCCTCAAATAAGCGCTGTAATGTTCTCTGCATCGCGCGGCTATCTTCAATCACTAAAACGGTATCCATTTATTATTCCTCACTATTCAACATTCAGTACGCCGGAACTGACGCTTTGGGATCGTAATCGTTTCCATACTTGTCCTTATGAGACCAGTCGTGTTTTGTCACGGGAATGCTGATGGCCGGCAGGACATTTTCTCCGGCCCCAATATCAATCGGTCGTTGTGGCACGTCGGCGAAGTTCGATGCTGCGCTCTCATACCAGGCGTGTATCGCGTAGCGGCCGGCCGGGACGTGGGAAATCAAAATGTGGCCCGCCTTATCGGAAATGCCAAAGTAATCTGAATTCACTGTAAGAATGACTGCCGTCATCTGCGGATGGATATTGCAAAAAAGGAAAGACGGCCCCGGCCGGTCGAATACAACTTCCTTCTCCGACCCGGCCTGATATAGCCCCAGATCGAAGCGCTTACCCTGATAAAGCGAAAAGACGTTGTGGAACCAAGGGTCCAGGTTCGGGAAGTCCACAATACTGCCGAGCGGCACGACCAATAACTTCGGTTCGAAAGTCTTGTTATGTTGCAGGATACGGTAATGAGGCTTAGCGGAGACTGCGGTGGCAGAAGGTTCGCCGGTGCCCGGAACAGAAACCAGCCAAACGACCACTTCAGAGGAGTCTCTCGCAGCCCTTTGAGACTTGCCTTCAACCAATCTTATTTCACCGGTCACATCGACCATATCTCGATCCGCATTCGGGGGAAAAGCGGCCAATGGACGCAAAATAAAGACGGCCAGCATCGACGCAGCTAAAAGTTTGCTCGTCATAATCAAAAGAGGAATCCCGCTGCCAATCCAACTTGCCCTGCAGTGTACGACTCTCCCAAAATTTCGTTGGTATGAAAGCGGCGATATTCGGCGGAGAAGACCAAATCGCTGCGCGGCCGAAAAATATAGTTGAAGAAAAAGCTCCGATTGCTCGGGGGAGCCGACAGTAGAAGCGGATCGTACTGTGCTTTCGCCCGCAAGCGCCTGGCCTCCCGCTCGCCCAATCCCGCTGCCGCATTGAACTCGCTGCGGCTGTTCAGTGTGAACTTCAGTTGCGACCAGCCGCCGATGACGGGAATGCCCGCGAGCGTCGGTGCGGTGACATAGATGAAATGTTGATAGTCCTGGGCCTGCACGGCAGGCAGCGCCAGCCCCCCAAAGCCGTCCAATCCTCTTCCGGCGAAAAAGGTTCCGCTTACTTGAAACCTTGCAGGCAGCGGAAATTTCCAATCGGCGATCGCACCCGAGCCATACACCGTGCCCGTGTTTGGAAAACGTAACGGGACGTATATCCCCGAAACGCCGAACGAAATGGCGTGATCTTCGCTTCTGTTGTTTCCGGATAACCGCACCGCATATACAGGTTGCCTGGAACTTTCGCCCGGTGTCGGCAAACGCAGAGTAGAACCGCTGACGGAATAGCCTGTCGAATCCAGAAGGCCCGCCTCGACCTTGAATTCTGACGAAGTGAAATCAAATCTCTGCTCCGCCCGGATTTCAGGAGTCCAGTTCCACAGGTTACCCGCGGAAGAAAAAGCGGGCACCGCCAGCGACAGATAGGACGTCGGCATGTTAGGCGAAAAGAAGGGAGCTTCCAGTCCTCCCGTAAACGAAAAGTTGCTCCAATCGAACTGCACGCGCGCGGTCCTCAGGCCCACTTGACCGGCTCCTATTCCACCGTAAGGGCCTGCCGCACCGTTGAGAAAATCCAGATCCAGGTCGGCGCTCGTTCTTGCTCCGAATACGGTCGGCCCAATGCCTCTCAGGCCCACAACCGATTGTCGGAACGAGGCTCCGACGCTGCCAGTACCGGCGTATGGCGGCCGCTGTACCGCCACCGTCGGCGCGTCCAGGTTGTCGAGCTGTCCGGAGGTATCGAAGACGTTGAACAAAACGATGCCCGATAGTTTCAGGCGGAACTTGGAAGAGCTATCCACCTTCACTTGCTCGTGTTCTTCCACCCTGGCATTCAGGACTTGCCAGTCGTCTTCCGCGATTCGGGCGGGAGGCGGTTCAGGCTTTTGGATCTCTGGGCGCAACGCCGCGTGTTCATCTGGAGGATTCGCACTGGGAGCGTTCGGTTGAGTTCGAAGCAGTTGCGCAAGCATATCGCGGAGCTGCTGGATTTCTTGGCGCGATTGCGCCAAATCGCTCTGCATCTGCTCGATCGAATGCGTCATCACTTCTATCTTTGCGCTTAGATCCGCTGAACCTTCCTTCCGCTCAGGATCTGCCTGGCTTTGGGCATGGGCGTATACACCGGCGAGTATCACCACCCACAGGAGCGGCACGAATGAGCGAAGCGGTCTTTCGATAGTCGCACACATAGAATCTCCTCTTTCTGCAACGGACGGGCGAATGGAGGCCAGCGTTGTCATGTTCGCAGGAGTACGGGGAGATTTCATGTTGCCACAAGAGCGGCTATTCGCAGCGGTTTTCAAAGGCTAAGCAGCCATTTTGGAGCGATCATCTCTGTTCCCACTGTGAACGAAAAGAGATCCCGGTTCACACTAGTTTGAATGTGTACGAAATTACTCTAGGCTAAAAAGCAGCGTTTATGCGGGGCTGGGACAAACACATTACAGGAGGTTTACAACCTGTTTACAATTCGGTGTACGGCCCCACCCCACCCGAAGCGTGAGGCCGTCCCTCGGTCAAGCCTCTACTACGTATTTGACCCTTATTTCACTTGCGGAGCGAGCGCGCTCCCAGTGCTGGTAGCAGCCTGCGTATGGCACTCGCCGAAGTCCTTGGCAACTGTCTTCACCAGGAACCTCTGATCGCCCGTTGCGTTCTTGCTGAATTTGCCTTTGAGCTCGAGCCTGTCGCCCGCCTTTACGTCGGCCTTGCCGGGAACCAGCATTAACGTCTTCTTGGTCCTATCGTCGGTCAGGCTTAGTCCGTCATCGTTCGTCTCAACGCAGCCGCTGATCTTGCTCGCGCGGTGAGTCATAAGATAAATTGCCCCGGCGCCGATCGCCGCGGCTCCCACTCCGGCACCGATCGCTGCACCGTGACCGTAACTTCGGCCGCTTGGGTTGTATGTACCCGAGCTCGTGGGCGTGCCCATGCCGCCTACCGTCCCGCCTCCGCCATATTGTGCAAACGCCGCGGTCGATAGCAGCAAAACGCCAGTCAATCGGACGACCTGTCCGGTCCACCTTCGAGACCGCTGCGAGATACTCACTTGCAATCCTTCATTCGCGTCGAACTTCATTACGACCTCCTTTTCGCCTGTTGTGATATTCGCTCCTGGCCGCTTTCTGGGGAATGCAGGACTGCGCCACAGGCTCACTTCGCATAAACTAGCTGGGTTCGAGGGCGGGGTTGTCGCGGCAATGTAAACACGAAGTCGTTTTTCTGCTAGCGTATATTGGGCGCTTGCATCGCCGGGTATCCCGGCCTTTTCAGGCCCGTGCTCCCCAGGTCCGTGTTTCCCAGGATTTTCCGCAGGCGTAGGCGCGCCTTGTGGAGCTGGGACTTGGAATTTCCAACGGAGCAGCCCAGCGCTTCGGCAATTTCGTGATGTTCGTAACCCATGACGTCGTGCAGAATAAAAATCTGCCGGTAACCACGCGGAAGCTGCTTCAGCGCGCGCTTCAAATTCACGCGTTCCACGACCCCCGAGACCCCCATGTCCACCCTGCCAAGTTCTCTGCGAGCGAAGCTCTCGCCGTCCTCTTCGTTCCGAGCTTCGAGCGATGTTTCGTTTAGTGTCTTGACGCGACGCCTCATTAGCACAATGTTGACGGCCAGACGGTACAACCACGTCGAAAACGCAGACTCCCCCCGAAAGGTTTGAATTTTCCGAAATACCTGGAGAAAGACGTCCTGCGTGAGGTCCTCCGCGAGGCTGGAATTTCCGGTCATTCGAAAGCACAGGCCATAAACACGCCGGCTATGTGCCTTATATATTTGTTCAAAAGCCGATGCGTCCCCCTCTTGTGCCAGGCGGATAATTTCTGCTGTGCTCCGCTCTGCGGCGGCTGTTTGCCTCTGACGAGGCTCCGCTACCGAGGGGGGCAAAACCGGTACCAATGTCGGAACACATGGCTCGCACAGGGCTGTTGTCATAAGTTCACTTCCTCAAACCGCCGCGGGCGCCCGAATCATTCATCCTTGGTTGCCGTGGCAAACCGGCCCAGGCGCGCTGTTGCGGCATACTTCAAATAGTAGGGAGGTCGGCCGGAAGCTTTGTCACCAAGGCGTCAAATGCGTGTCATCGGTGGGCAAATTCTGTACGAATTAATGTTTAAGCAGCGCTTTTCCCGACCGGCGCCTTAGCTGGCGGAACGCAATCTTGCAAAGATTATCCTCAACGTGTAGAGTCGCGGCTAACTGGGGTTTCAATTCGGAATCTGTAACGAACCGATGAATTGGGGGCGGCGCAACAGCAATTCTTGCCGTCGAGACAGGGAGAGAAAACAGATGATCAGAGAAGCGCGATTTTATCGTACGGGATCGATGTTTTTGCTGGCCGCAGCGGCACTCGCATTCATTTCCGGCAACGCTTGGGCTCAGGGCGACCAGCACCTCCCGTTAGAGAAAGCTGTAATCAGTGGTGAGGGCGCGAAAAAGGCTTTGACCAGGTATCAAATCTCCGCTGATATCGCCAGGAAGTTGGTGGACGCCTGCGTCGACTATGCGAAATCGACCAACACACCGGTAAGCGTTTTTGTTCTCAGTCCGGATGGCGAAATCGTGGATGCACACCGGATGGATGGCCAGAACTCAATCAATACCGACACGGCTTTATTAAAGGCCAAGACGGCCCTATATCTGCGTGATTCTACACACACAGCAGCAAACCGCTTCCGGACACTCGATGCGAGGGTCATTCGCGAGGACCTGCATATGTATCTTGTTTCCGGCGGCCTGCCCATCGTAGTGGACGATCAGATGATTGGTGCGATCGGCGTCGGCGGCGGCAATGCGGACGAACAATGCGGGTATCAAGCTCTCATCAAGGTGCTCGGACCTCAGCCGCCCCTTGCCCCGAACATGCCAAATGACCCGCTTGGGGAGAGCGGCGGTCCTGGTGGCGGGGGAGCGCCCGGTGGCGGAGGGGGTCGCGGCGCCGCCCCGCAGGGCGGCAGGTAAGCCAGCCAATGGCCCCGGGGAGAACTGCAGCGGCGATAGGCGCTAGCCCCGGACAACCTCAGAGTTAAACTCCCGGATTTCCGCGAACAGCGTCGGGCCTGTTGTAGGCTCGACGCTGCCTTCGCTTATTCGCCCTAACCCTCTACGTGGGCCGTTTGGCCCCCGATAATTCACACCGCACACCTGTCCTCCGTGACCCCTATCTTTCTGGCAGGTACTAGTACAATAACCTGAAGGTGCCTCGTCCCGCGCTTTCTAAGCATTGCGGGAATCCAATACTCTAGCGGGGAGTGTTTATACCAATGAATTCCAAGCTACTGGAGAGAAGGGGCTTGCTCGCGGTTGCTCTTGTTTTCGGCTTGAGCGTCGGCGTCGCACGCGCCCGAAGCCCCCAGGAGTCGACCTTTGACTGGTTGCCGTCAAACGACGAAAGCCCCCGTTTGGATCCTGCGGATTACCACACGGGCCGAGTTTTCAAGCCTGGTGAGCAGGCCGGGAACGTCCATGTCGACATCGACGCCCAGGAACCCGTAACCGTCGAGATGGCGCCTGCCGAAGAGTGGAGTGAGGCCCTGCGGCATTCGGAGCTCCTGCCGCGCGTCACATTCCGCTGCGTCCGCGAGCACGTTACGAAAACCACATACATCTGCGACGTTGCGCCGGGCCACCCCATGACACTGGTTCTCCGCGATGAGCGCGATAGTGCCCATACCGCTGTCACGGCATTTGGAGCCACTTTCAACGACCGCGGCACGGTGCGCGAGTTCGTCTCTCCCAACGACATTCACATCCAGTATTACCGCTGGGCTTGTGTGCAGAATTGCAATCCTCCGCGCTATCAATGGATGAGTGAGCTCAAAGAGACGTACGACCTGACGTCAGCGCCGAAGATTTACGATGGGATCACGCCGGAGCGGGATGGGGAGCCGTTTAGCGTGAAAATGAATTCGCCTGTTCCGATGACCGTTGCTATCGTCCCGTCACGCTTGGCCGATGAACTGCGCGAAAACCCAGATAGCCTCGACTCTGCATTGGATAAGCGGCCGTGCATCGAGAAATCGGTGCGTTCCACGGCCTTTGAGTGCACGTTTGATCTTGCCGACGGACCGCAGTCTTTCATCGCAGTGCCCGAAGCGGGCAGCACGGTGCCCCCCAATAAAAAAGCCGAAGTCGAAGTGATTGCCTCAAAGTGCATAGCGAATTGCCTCACCGATCCCGAAAAATGAAGCTTCGGCAAAACTCGTAGCTGAATTAGAGCAAAGCGGCCGCTCGTGAGCGTCCTGATATCAGCGATTCGTGGAAGGTTCACCTCGAATCGGGGTATCAGAAATGATCCGTCTCCACCTCTTCATGCTTTTGTGGAGGCGCTGCTTTTGACGTAATACGCGCCCATACCGTATTCCCGCGAACGGGTTCGTCTACTCCCCACGAGGGAATCGGCATCAGTAGCCGTTCGGAAAGTCCGTTGAGGTACGGTTCGTAAAGCAATCGCAGTTCCTTGAGCTTTGCGTCACCCGCTTCTGTACATCCCGGGACTCCGCACTCGATCAGCAGACTCCGCACTTTTGGCAAATCTTGAGCTGGCAGCCGGTCAGACTTGGGTAGTCGGGAGTCGATATACAAGATCTGTGCGAGGTCCGCTACGGCGTGGCGGCAAATTGCAAAAGTGAGCTGCGCCTGCCATTTCACCTCACCCTCCCCGTAAGCGATCAGCAGGGCACACGTATCGAGAATAGCCGTGTACGCGGCGACCCACGATTGATTGTCGTGCTGCGATCTGAAGAAGCACAAAAAGGGGTAGGTGAGGTGTGTTTCCATCAATTGCGCGGACCACGTTTCCCAGTCGCGAAGATAATGGGAGAGCCCATCGTAGATTCGTTCCGTGCTGTGGCGGCGCAGTAACTCGGAAGCTGTGGGCGGCGACCCGGCGCGTGCATCGAGCAGAGAGATATTCACTTCACGTTGCGAAAAGGCGCCGTAAAGTGTGGGCAAATAGGCAATGATAAGCGCGAGAAAACCGAAGCCTGTGCCCGCCTCGATTACGGAGAGAACACGGGCTGCTGAACTTCTGGGCGTAATGTCGCCCAGCCCCAGCGTGAAAAACGTGGTCCCGCTGAAATATAGATCGGAACCGAATCCGGTCGAGTTCCCGGGTGAATTTAGAGCCGATCCGGCCGCCCACTGGAGCATCGCAAACGCCAGCACGAGCGCCAGAGCCCAACAGCCGATCAGCTGCAGTAAAGAGAGTGGGCCAAAGTAGCTGAGGTACGATTCGCGCCGTTTCACGAAGCGAATGTGCTTCGCAATCCGCGACCATGTTGCCCACGCGGTGCGGAAGAAAAAACGCGCAAAGCGGAAATCGCGTCGGACATGGCGCGGCAGGATGACGCTCTCAAAAGAGTCCCAAAGGATGGTCACAAGGAGCGCAAACCCCAGAACTCCAATGAAGGCATGCATCGTTGTGATCTCCGTCCCCCCGGCGCCCCGTGGCATGTTTCCGAGAAGTATAACTGCTCTAGCAAACGGCACAATCCCGTGATTTCGCGCCGATCAGCGGACGCAGGTCAGCGGAGAAGTTCAGCAATTTAGCATCCCGTACCCACGATGATCCTGAGCCACTGCCCGACGCTGGATGCGTTGACTTCACTCGTCGCCCGAACCTAGAATGAAAGTATGTTGATCTACCGCCGGAGGGCCTGCGGGTTTCTAGGTTGCGGCTGTTGTTATGTGCCTTCTGGCGCACGGAGATTGCTCGTTTAGCATACCCGCAAATCGGACGGGCAAAGGCCACCGCCAGAAAGACATGGTCGGTGGTTTTTTGTTTTTGAACGCATTCTGAAATTAGAGTTGAAACCAAATCGCAGTGGGAAGCTGAAGCGAAGCTGAGAAAAAGATGAACAACCAAACTGATGAGCTATTTCCTTTGTTTTTGAAGCTTGCAGGACGTCAGTGCCTTGTCGTCGGCGGCGGAACGGTAGCCGAAGGCAAGATCCAAAGTCTCGCTCGCTGTGGCGCCTCCGTTCATGTAGTGGCGCCGGAGGCTACACCGGGCATTCGCCACGCTGCCGGCTCGGGCGAAATTGTATGGGACGCGCGCCCGTTTTTGCCTTCCGATCTTGATGGAGTTTTCTTGGTCGTTGGATCGACAAACTCTACAGAATTGCATGAGGAGATCTTTCGGCTCTGCCAGGAGGCGGGCATTTTGTGCAATATGGTGGACGAGCCGGACCGCTGCGATTTCTATTATCCTGCCGTCGTTCGCCGCGGCCCATTGCAAGTTGCGATTTCCACTACCGGGCATTCTCCTCTCTTGGCGCAGCGGTTGCGCCACGAGCTTGAAGAGCAAATTGCGCCGGAGTATGGGCCTTGGGTCGAGGAGATCGGCCGGAAGCGCCGAGAGCTATTCCGAGCGAACATTTCGCCCGAAAATCGGCGCTCGATTCTGAAGGATCTCTCTAGCGAGCGTTCTTTTGCCGAATTCAAGGCCGGGCAGAATTGCGCCACATCTGAGAGCAGAGGCAAGGTCTATTTCGTAGGTGCCGGACCCGGCGATCCAGAACTATTGACGCGAAAAGCCTGGAACGTTCTGCGCTCGGCGGATGTGGTTCTGCACGACGCGCTGGTCTCTCCGGAGGTCCTGAGCATCGCGCCAGCCGGCGCAATTTTATGTAACGTCGGAAAACGGTGCGGCGCAAAATCGATCACCCAAGAAGAAATTCACGCCCTCCTGATCGGCTATGCCTCGACTGCAAAAACTGTGGTCCGCTTGCAGGGAGGCGATCCGCTGATTTTCGGCCGGGCCGGGGAGGAAATCTCCGCCTTGCGTGATGCCGGCGTGGGTTTTGAAGTCATCCCTGGCGTGACGGCGGCCTCCGCGGCCGCTGCTAGCGCGCAGATTGCTCTCACTGACCGGCGAGCCGCTTCGCAACTCATATTTCTGAGCGCCCATCGCCGCGAAGGAGAGTTTGAAAGCGACTTGAAATCCGTACCCCACACCGGTGCCACGCTGGTGATTTACATGCCCGGGCGCGATTACCAGCGCCTGGCTCGTGCCTTGCGCGGCGCGGGAATCTCGGACGAAACTCCGTGCCTCATCGTCTCGCAAGCCTTATCCCCAGGGGAATCGATTTATCGCACCGACTTGGCGTCTTTAGCCGATGTTCCGGTGCCTCCTACGCCAGCACTGGTAATAGTGGGGGCGGTCGCCGCGGCGGCGAAGGCCGAAGCTTCCCCGTCGATTGTGGCAGTGGGCTAGCATGTGCTGGAAATCCTGATACTGGAACCTACAAGGCCAAACCCGAACGTCCCTGCCGGAAGTGCTGATTTTAAGCTCGAATTAATGTTGTTTGGCATAAACGTAGTACTAGAACGGATTTATTTATTGCGCCGGTTATGCGCGGTGTGGCTGGACGCTTTTGGATAGACCTCGAGCAATGGTAAGTGATCGCGCGCATCTTGTTGATTTTCATCAGAGGATAACATTTCTCGTGAAGAGCCTGGTTAAACTGCAAATCGGAATGAAAATTGCTGTAGTTTCATGCTGAGGTGAAACCGGCACGGGGTTCTCTCACTCTAAGTGGTGTGAGGGATGCGGTATCGGGGTTGGGAGTACGGGGGAGGTTGCGGTGTCTTTCGAGACAGTGCAGCAAGTTAGGCGGTTCTTCAAGATAATAGGTGGTTTTACGCTTCTGTTTGTTGGGGTCGTTATGCTGATTACGCCTGGGCCGGGCTGGTTAGTCATTTTGGGAGGCTTGGCAATGCTCGCGGCTGAATTCGTGTGGGCGCGGCGCCTCCTTGATCGCCTGAAGTCACAAGGCGAACGCCTACGTCAAACTGTAATGCCATCCTGGATTTCGAAGGCCTAATCGGGCCACCCATTTCTCACATCTGCTGGAGTATGCTCATTTGCAGGAGGCTCTATGGAGCACTGGAGAGGCAAATGGGCTTTGGTTACCGGTGCCAGTTCAGGTATCGGCTGGGCGCTTGCACAACAACTCGCAGCTAAAGGCGCCAATCTAGTCCTGACCGCCCGACGTGCCGACCGGTTGAAACAACTCGCCGACGAGGTCACCACCCGCTATAAGGTTGAAACACAAATCTTTGCTGCGGATCTGGCACGGCCTCAAACCCCGGGAGAGATCTTTCGCTTTGTCGAGCAGAAGCGCTTACCCATCGAGCTGCTCATTAACAATGCCGGTTTCGGCGCCTACGGTGAATTTCAAAAGGTGGAAGCGCAGCGCTTGCTCGATATGGTGCAAGTGAACGTTGCTGCGGTTGTGCATTTGACCCACCTGTTTCTTCCCGCAATGGTCGACCGGCATTCGGGATACATCCTGATCGTAGCCTCGACGGCTGCGTTCCAACCCGTTCCATACATTAGTACTTATGCTGCGACCAAGGGATTCGATCTGCTGTTTGCCGAGGGGATAGCCGAGGAGGTGCGGCGACACGGCGTGCACGTTTGCGCGCTGTGTCCGGGCTCCACAGCGAGCGAGTTCAATGAAGTCGCCGGGCAGCCGCGCCTGGTCGGCCCTCAGGAATCGAACGAAAAGGTCGCTCGAGTGGGCCTTGAGGCACTTGCGGCCGGCAAGCCACGCGTCATTTCAGGAGCTCGCAACTGGCTTAGCGTCGAAGCGCAGCGCCTGGCGCCCCGGCGGCTCGTGACGCGCGTCGCCGCGCGCATGTTTATGCCGCAGAAATAGGCACTCGTCGGCGAGAAGTAGCGGACGGCGAAGCGCCGTCCAGCGCGCGGTCGAGTAACTCCATCACGTGGAGCACCTGCTGTCCCGTCTTGTGGATCTCGCTTCCGGCGCGCATTTGCAGCAGGCAGCCCGGATTTGCTGTAACGATCATCTCAGCGCCGGTGTCTGCGGCGCACTGCATTTTCTCAGCTAACAATTCGAGTGACGTCTGCGTTTCCGTGACGTTGTAAACTCCTGCTGAGCCGCAGCAGTTATCCGAGAGTCGCATCTCTGTGAGTTCAACGCCTGGAACGGCACGAATCAGACGACGAGGCGCTTCGCGAAT
>Ga0210394_10007335_pt1 | contig 11648 bp, 11 predicted proteins | sample IncBWC12MmetaG_FD_160121 | JGI IMG/M metagenome (GOLD analysis project Ga0210394, IMG submission 160121) | Forest soil microbial communities from Barre Woods Harvard Forest LTER site, Petersham, Massachusetts, United States - Inc-BW-C-12-M | ecosystem: Environmental > Terrestrial > Soil >... | reverse complement strand
CCTGGAGCGAACTGTTGCGAAACCCTGTGGCCTCGGCCATTCGCGGCTCCTTGAACAGGGCTTTCAGCATCTCGCCTCGCGCCGGGAAGAGCTGAGGCAGCCGATCCGCGAAATCCAAGTCATACCCGACAATGACAGTGCACGGCGCCGCCAGAATCTTTGGTTTATTGTTCTCGGACGACAAGTTCGACAGCTTCGTTTTACCGTCGCGACTGCGAACCCAAACGAACCTTGCCGGACATGTGTTCGCGGATGTGGGACCGAGTTTCACGAGTTCGTATAGGCGGCTGAGCAGTTCGTCATCAACGGCGCGGTCGGTCCAGCCATTGTAGGTGCGCGCCTCGCGGAACAATTGGTTCAAACACGAATCCGGTAGCGCTTGCTTCACACTAACTACTCCTTGGGTGGGGAAATAGGTGGTCTGGGAAATGCTAGTTGGCTCGCAAGCGGCTTGCTTGCGTCGCTCTGATGTCTTTGTGCGAATGATGCGTGGCGCGAGCGGCGTGACTGGCCTCGTGCTTCTTTAAGCCTTCGGCAACTCGCGCCGGCGCGCCTGCGAGATTTCAATCAAGGTTTCGATGCGGATCAACCGTCGCTCGTGGTCCTCGAGCCGGGCGGTCGTTTCTTTCCTCCCCGTCATGAGCGCGTCCACCCGCTCTCCCAAGAGTACAATGTCCTTGCCGTACTTGATCACTTCTGCGATGAGGCTCATGCGGTCGCCTGCGGCGCGAAGAGCTCGACGATCCCTTGAGCCTCCTCCGGGTGTGCGTCGAACCACGCCCTCGTCTCGGCAATCACCTGGGCACGGAAGGTGCCATCCGTAAGCGCTCGCTCGCGCGCTCGAATCTCGGAAAGGCTCGCATCGATCCGCGTGAGAACCCCGCGCACTTGGGCATGAATGTCTTTGAGCACCGTGCGCGAAGCCACCTCTTCTTCGGGCTCGGTGAGAACGTTCCCAGAAGTGTATGCCTCGATGGCCCGACGCGCGAGCTCACCCGCGGAGACGCCCTCGCGTCGACTCATCTCGCGAAGCTTCTTTACGCTCTTGCGAGGCACCAGGTATTGCTGGCGCATGAGATCTTCGGCTTTCGCAGACATACCTAACTCCTCCGCCTTGAGTCACGTGAACCTCAAGGCAACTATACCGGGAATCCTACACATACACAACAGCATACACATAGTTTGGACAGTCATCGGACAAAGTGCCCGGGAAGTTGTGACGTTGCTGTTCACGCGCTCATTAGCAGCCGACACAGAGCCGCGAATGCCGGCAGTGTCACCGGGTCGTTGGCTGCGCTGGTCGCTATCGGATGCGAACAGAAGCGCGCGATGACCAACTCCGCCTGGGGCGCGATATACAGCCGCTGACCGTGGATACCGCGCGCTTCGAACACCCCCAAAGCGTTGTGCGACACCCACCACATGTTGCGATACGAATACCCCGGCAGGAACGTGTACCCCGCCGGGGCAAACTTGGCACGATCAGACCCGCGTTGAATATCCGCGACCACCTCGGCGGGAATCACCTGCTGACCGTTCCAGGTGCCCTCGCAGCGCATCAATTCGCCGAAACGGCACATGTCGCGCAAACAGGCGCTCAACCCCCCTCCGCCCATCGCGACGCCGATCGAGTCGACCGCCAGGTAACCGTCTTCTTCGCAGCCGATCCGCGACCAAATGCGTTCGCTCAACAGCCGGGCCAACGACACGCCCGTCACGCGCGTCATGATCCAGCATAGGACCTCCGTGTTGACTGTCTTGTAATCGAACACGGCGCCATGCGCTCCCGCCTTGCGCAAGGTAACGAGATATTCGTAGTAGTTGCTGGGACCTGCATAATCGGCGCCACGGGTGCGAAGTCCCCCGGCGCGCGAATAGGCCCAGATGTCGGCGCGCGGGTCGGAATACAACTCGGAGTACTCGACGCCCACCTGCATGTCGAGCACCTGACGCAGCGTCGCATCCTCGTAGGCAGTGCCCGCCATTTCAGGCAGGTAGTGGGTCACCGATCGGCTCTCGTCCAAGAGGCGTTCCTGAATCAGCGTCGCCGCAATCGTGGCGGCGTAGGATTTTGTAATAGAAAAGCACGCATGCGGACGCTGCGCTTGTAACGCACCGAAATAACGCTCGTAGACACGCTCGCCACGATGCAAGGCGATGATCCCATCCGTGTAGGTATGCGCCAGCGACTCCACCCACGTATGCCGCCGGCCCTGCAGGTCCTCGAAGGTGAGCGCATCGATCGCCGTCTCACTGCCGGGCGCGGCAACGCCCAAGGGGCTCGCCGTATCCGCACCCCGCCACACCTGCGCAGTGGGTACGAGCTCGCGCATGTGCGACAGGCTCCAACGGATTTGCGGAAAGTCCAGATATGTGTCGTCCTCAAACCGAATCCGTTTCGGCAGCGGCGGCGGCGAGCCCCGCATCAATCCCAGGCTTTCGGGATCAGAAGCGTGCCCGTCCGGATACTCGACGCCGTCAAAAACAATCGTGCCGGTTCTCATGGGACCCCTTGGTTGATAAAGCCTCCAGGATCTTACGGAAAAAACCCGCGGCCTCTCACATTTTCGGCCGTGCATCCTGGTGTACTCTCGAGCGCCTAGGGTTATCTTGTCGACAACACTGACCTAAGTTTTGAGCGCATGACCACAGTCGAAAAACGCGAGCACCCCCGCTATGCGCTGGTTCTTCAGCCCGTGGGGGAGTTTCGGTTGCATACCCCGACAGCCGTGTACCCAATCAAGGTGATCAACGACATTTCCAGTTCGGGGATACGGATCTATCTGGATACCAGCCTGGCCTCCCGCTTGCGGGTCGCCGTCGAATACGCCGAGCCCGGCCTCAAGCTCGAGGTGAATGGAATCGTCGCCTGGTGCGCCACCCGATTGCGCGCAACCGACGACGGCGATGATCGAGGTCGGTTCATAATCGGCATACAGTTGTTGAGCCCCATGCTGCTGATGGCAATGTCAGGCACCTACTGATCAGCGCCGGCCAGAGGTGATTCGTTCCGTCTTCGGCTGCCATTCAGGCAGCCCGGCCCGCCAGAACAAAAATGCGATCCAATCAGCCGTGAGCGCATCGGTCTGAGTCCGCGTTGAGCCGATCCCATGGCCGGCCTCCTCGTCAATGCGCAAGAGCACCGGCTTCGTCGTTGCCGAGGCCTGTAGAGTCGCCGCGACCTCCGCCGGCTCCCACGGCGACACGCGCGGATCATTCAGTCCGGTTGCCACCATCACCGCCGGGTATTGCGTGTCCTTCTTGACGTGACGGATCGTGTCCATGTCATAGAGGTTCTTGAATCCGGCTTCGGTTGAAATCGTGCCAAACTCAGGAACATTGGGGGGTCCATTGGACGTGAATTCCGAACGCAGTGTGTTTCCCGCGGGCACCAGATCGATCACACCGGCAAACAGATCAGGTCGTTCGGTGAGCGACCGTCCCATGGTGATGCCGCCCGCCGACCCGCCGATGATGAATAGCTTGCCCTTTGTCGTGATGCCGCGTGCGATCAAGAACTCGCTGCAGGCAATCAGATCTTCCCACGTGTTGTGCTTGTTGGCGTCCTTGCCGCCGAGGCGCCAGGCTTCACCCAACTCTCCGCCACCCCGCACATGGCAAACCCCGTAGGTTATGCCCCGGCGCATGGCGGCAGCCCGCCGCACGCTGAAATCGGCCAGTTCGGAGATGCCGTAGGAACCATAGGCCTCGATGAGGGTGATCTGTGTACCGGTGGCGTCCTTGGGCTGGACCAGGGAGAGCGGCACTTGCACGCCGTCCTGTGCCTTTGCGCTCAGGTCGCTGACGAGGTACTTGGACGAATCGATATCGCCGCGCGTGCCAATCCTGAGATCGGTGAATGTTTTGCTCGAAGGATGGTACGCGTACATCGTGGTGGGCACGACCCAGCTCGACAGCTTAATGACAACCCCGGGCGCTCGTGGATCCGCAAACGCCTCGTCGATGTGGCCTTCGATCGGCAGGGAGATCTCTTCGATGGCCTTGGTTCCGGTCGGAATCCGCAGCAACTGAGAATAGGCGCCATGGCGTGCCAGCACATAAAGCGCATCCGATGCTGCGTGGAACGCTTCGATGACTCGATCGGGTTTCGCGGGCACGAGCAGCACGCCGGACGACACTGGTTGACCGGCTTGTACGGAAAGCACTTTGAACGTCGGCGCATCCTTGTGCGAGAGCAGAAAGATTTCCGATCCGCGCATGTCGGTGGCAGTGATATCGTCATCGCGCGTGATGAACTCCTTCCACGCGACTTTAGGATCGTTGACGCTCGCCGCGGGTGCGAGCCACATCGCGATTTCATTCTGCACACCATTGATCGACAGTGCGGCGGCAACGGGCGCACCGACGCTCAGTGCGATCGCCGGAAACTCGGCGGGCTTGAATGCCGGTCCGTGGCCCACGGCAGAACCCAGTATGGGAACGGGCTCGGACGTCAAGTCCCAGATATCCGCCGTGGCGTCCTTGTACTTGTCGGTTGGTGGATCGTTCGCCGCGAGCTTTTTGAGGCGGATGAAAAAGAGAGTTTTAGAATCATCGCTCCAGGAAGTCGCGCCAAACTCCGCCCGGTCGATGGGTCCGGCGAGCTTTGTGCCTTTGGCGGCGTCGTAAACCGTCATTGAGGCATCTTCCGAGCCTCCCTCAGAGATTCCAACGGCAACTTTGCCCCCATCGGGTGAGGCGAGGAAATAGTTGATCGCGAACGGCTTGCCCCCATTCGCGGCGCGCAGGGCCGCCATGTCGACTATCTTTCGGGTGCCGCCGCTGTCCGATACGATGAGATCGAAATTATCCGAACCGGGGGCTCGTTCTTCGTAAAACGCCCGGCCACCGAACATCACATAGCCTTGAACCAAGCCAAAACTGGAGGAAAACGTGGCTACTTCCGCCTTCAAACGTGCGAGCGGCTGAATCGAATCCAGCACCGATCGCGTGTAGGCGCCTTGCGCCTTCATCCACGCGAGCGTCGACGGATCAAGCGCTTCCATGTACCGGTAGTTATCCGTGACCTTCCGGCCCCAAAGCGTTTCCGTGACGGGCTTGATCGGAGCTGCGGGAGGCGGAGGCTTTTTCACTTGGCCGGCCGGCGCAGCCGCATTGTCGGTTGCAGCCCAAACCTGCCAACCGCCGAGTAATACTGCGCCAAGTAGAATGAGTCTGGCATCGCGCATGTGTGAATCCTGTCGGGGCGAATGCCCCGCGGGATTCTACTGTCAGAGCTGCGCGGGGACAAGCTACGCTGGGCGACGTGCTCACAGTCGCGTAGTAAACTAGAGTACCCGCTCGGAGGCACTCACATGCTGGACCTTGTACTTGCGGTAGCACACCACCTGTTGATCTTCGGCATATTTGGGGTCCTATTCGCCGAATTCATGGCCGTGCGACCGGGCATGAGCGGCGCCACCGTCGTGCGCATCGCGTCGGTCGACTTGTGGTATGGCATTCTCGCGGGGCTGGTCATCGTCGTCGGCTTTTGCCGGGCGATTTTTGCCGCCAAAGGCTGGACGTACTACTCCCACAACGCCTTCTTCTGGGCGAAGCTCGCGAGCTTCGCCGCCATCGGGCTCTTGTCCATACCCCCCACCATCGCGTTCATTCGTTGGCGAAGACTCAGCACCACTCCTGACGATGCGGCCATCAGAGCCATCCGCCGCTATCTGAATGTCGAGTTCGCCCTATTCGCTCTTCTGCCCATATACGCCGCCGCGATGGCGCGAGGATACGGCGAGTTCTAGATCGCTCTCGGCAAGCCTGCGCCGCTTCAGAATGCTAGCATCCATCGAGGCCGGCCGGTCATTGGAGGGAGCAACCTGCGTAGCGTTAATTTTTTCATTCATGTGTGCATCATCGCGCTCGCAGCCGCAGTACCGTTGAACAGCGAACGCGCTCAGGCAGGCGAACTATGTCCCAAGGGGTGGTGGGCGGATGTCATGGTGGGTTCATACCACATTCATCCCTATCGAGCTTTCGATGACTTCAACCCGGGCGCCGGCGTTGAATGTTCCGTCACATCACAATGGGCGGCTTCCGTCGGTTATTTTCGCAATTCCTTGAGGCGGCCCTCGTTCTATGGCGGGGCGATATTTACGCCGGAATTCGCACACTGGAATTGGTTCCAACTAGGCGTCATGGGCGGAATCATATCCGGGTACAACTACGGACAACTTGGCCTCGGAGCGAATAATCGGACGGGACCCATACTGGCCCCGACAGCGATTACCCGATTTGGCCGATTCGGCATCAATTTCATCTTGATCCCGCCCATCCACTCGGACAATCTGCCCTTCACGGTCGGCTTTCAGGCGAAATACCGATTCCGCTAACACGGTTAAATGATTCCACCGAACCCGCTGCATCCGGAATAATGGGCCGTGATCGTTCATCTCATCGACGGTACCTACGAGCTTTTCCGCCACTTCTATGGCCTGCGCCGCTTCACGAAGGACAAGGACCGGCCGTTCGGCGCCGTCGTTGGGGTACTCAACACCGTGCTGGAGATGATCGAAGAAGGCGCGACGCATCTCGGGGTGGCGACGGACCACGTCATCGAATCCTTCCGCAACAAGCTTTGGAGCGACTACAAGACGGGTGAAGGCATTGAACCCGCCCTCCTCGCGCAGTTCCGACCGCTCGAGGAGGGACTTGCCGCCATGGGGATAGCCGTTTGGCCGATGACGGACTTGGAGGCCGACGATGCGCTGGCCTCGGCGGCCAAATTGGCATCCGACGACTCTCGCGCGCAGAAGGTATGCATCTGGACGCCTGATAAAGATCTCGCGCAGTGCGTTCGTGACGATCGCGTCGTGCAGGTGGATCGAAAGAGTAAGGTGATCCGCAATGCCGACGGCGTTCAAGCCAAGTTCGGGGTAGCTCCGGCGCTGATCCCAGACTACCTGGCCCTCGTCGGCGACAGCGCCGACGGCTATCCCGGCATTCCCGGAATTGGACCCAAGGGCGCGGCGAGCCTCATTGCACGTTATGGAAGGATCGAAGACTTTCCGACGGCCGTGCTGGGTGAGCGCCGCAATCTCGCCTTGCTGTTCAAAACACTGGCAACGCTTCGATCCGACGCCCCGCTCTTTGCCGATGTCGAGGAGTTGCGGTGGCAGGGGCCGACGGAGAAATTCTCCGCCTGCGCCGAACGGTATGGCGACCCTCGCCTTGTCGCCCGCGCCAACAAGGGGTCGGGGGCGGCACTTTGATCATTCGGACGGGTCACGCAGGTGTTTGAACAAATCCCCGTTCGCCGGCTTCTTGCCGGGGGAACAGAAGAAAAAAGGCAGCGGAGCGAACACGAGGACGCAGTTGTCGTTCAAGTTGACCAGCAACCCGCCGCCGGGAAGCGATTCCACCCGATGTGTCGGCGCGTACGACCAACCGAATCCCGGGCGCTTCGGTGAAGACGGCGAGGACGGATGCGGAAAACCAAAATCGCGCGGTGCGTGCAACGGCTCAGGGGGCGCCGAGTCTCTGGCGGCGCGCTCCAATTCGCCTGCCCAATCGATCGGCGGCTGAGTGGCGTTGCCCTCCTCGCTCGGGACCTCCGTCTCGGGTTGCATGGCGGGCGACGTGGTTCTGCGCTGCTGCACGGGTCGCGGGGAGCCATGCGTCGGCACAGGCTTCCTTGTTGTGCTCTCGGAAGCGGCGATAGGAGGCACGAATACCAACTCAAAGCTTTGCGAGAGTGAGCGGATCACGATCGGGGGGGTGGTTGCCAGAAGCATCCAGCCGATCGCAAGGTGCAGTCCGACCACGACCGCGATGATCGATAATTGTCTTGCGCGTCGTTGAGGACCTGCCATGACGGCCGCTCAGACGGTGCTCCCAGTGACCCCATTTGAGCGTTACGAATCAGAGCCCGGTGCGATTCAGAAAGTTCCCGTCGAGTCCCGGTCAGGGAGAAATGAGTACCGAGTGCGGGGCCGCTGCGCATTAGGTAGAATAGCGGTGCCGGCATCCGCAACTGCCAACGAACGGGAGTCACAGACCACTGCATGAACAACTCGAAGTCGCCCCCAAGCCCCACATCAGAGCGCGCCACGCTCAAACTCAAGGTCGGCGCGCGAAAGTCAGCCAGAGAAGGCAAGACACCGCCCACGCCACCGCCGCAGAACCACGGCAAAGCAAAACCCGGCGCTCACTGGTCGGACGAATACAAGGAACGTATGCAGGCGGATATGGACGCACTCACGTCCAAATGACCCTTTTCCAGGGAACCGAGTCGGCCTTAAGCGAGTCGGCCTTTCATTTCTTGGCGGCGAAGGGACTCGTGGGATAGATCATCGGGCGAGTAGGTGCATTGGCGATGGTTTCGACCAGCTTGTAGAGAAACGTGTCGAATTGTGCGGCCGCCTGGAAATCGACGGGCTGCGAGAGGTCGTCCTGCGGACGGTGATAGCGGTGTTGATACCACTCGCGGTAGCGCGATTCGGCGTCCGTGTTGGGGTCGTAGCCAAAGATGAAGCTGATAGCCGGAACGTGAATCGTGAGGAAGGGATACTGGTCGGCGCGATGCAGCAGGTTGCGCTCGGGCTCCGCATCAGCGCGGATGTCGATGTGCAACGGCGCAGCGACGTTGCGCGCCGTGTCGCCAAGTGTCGTGTCGCCGAGCGCCTCGGCCGTGAGGATGCGCAGGGGAAAGAGCGGTCGCAATTGGTCGAGGTTGACGTCGGCGGCGAGCGCTTCGACCGGTACGGTGGGATGAGCGACGAACCAATAGGACCCAAGCAGGCCCTTCTCTTCGCCGGTAAAGGCCGCAAACAGGATGCTGCGCTTCGGCGGCGGTAGCCGGTGGGCCTTGATGTCGTCCGCCATCTGGATCAACAGCGCCACATAGGCCGCATCGTCCAGCGTGCCGTTGTACAGACCGTCGCCGTTCACGGGTGTACCAAAGCCGTAACCGTCCAGGTGCGCTGCGATGACGACATACTCGCCGCGCAGCTTTGCGTCCGCGCCGGGCAGGATCGCAAGGACATTCGGCGAAGAAATATCCCGTTGCGTGACGGAGAGTCGAACACGCAATGTAACGGGAATGTCAAAATTCGGCAGGGCTTGTTTCGCGCCGCCTCGCTTGAGGAGTGCCGCAGGGTCCTGGCCGCTGCCGGCCAGGAGCGCAACGGCGGCCTCGGCGCTGATACGCATCGTCGCAAACGCAGCCGGTGAGTTGTCGACGGGTTCGCCTGCCTGAAGCCTGACGGTGCGGGCGTAGGCGGCGGGCCAGCGAGGCGGCTCGATGGTGAAGTACGGATCATCGATGTTGATCAGGCCGAGCGCCCTGCCTTGGAGTGCGTTGGCTGCGCGCTCCGCCCCGCTCGGTAGTCCCTGGCGGTCGGTGCCGAAACACACGACGAACCGCCCGGCAATGTCTCCCATCGCCTCCTTGCCGCAATAGCCGCGAAAAGTGAGAGGGGCTTGCATCTGAGCGGGCAGATTGCCGACGGGCCGCAGCGTGACCTGTTGCAAGAATGTGAGCGCGGTTTCGGATCCGTCCGGGCGCAGGAGGGCGAAGCTCGTACCCTCCGGCGTGACCTCGATCTGATGCATGGGCACCGGCTGAAAGTAGCCGCCGCTGTCACCCGCCGGCCGAAGCCCTGCGGCCTTGAAGCGGCCCGCGACGTACTCGGCCGCCCGCTGGTAGGCGGGGGAGCCGGTATCGCGGCCTTCCATGTCGTCGCCGGACAGCGCCTCCGTCGTGTGCCACCAGGCGCGCGTGTCGGCGTCGTGGATCTCGCCATCGCGCGGATGCGCCAGCGATTGCGCCGTCGACTGCAGCGGTAGGACACAGCCGACGAGCAGCGCGACGAGCACCTTGTCGCGGACGTCAATCATGCGGCGCGCCTTCGACCGGCGAATTCTCCGGGTGCATTCCCGCTACTTGACGTCAATCTCAACGGGCCTGGAGGCGACGCCATTGGCGACGACCTCGAGCAGGCTCGGACCCTTCTCCTGGTCCGCGGGAACATCAAACCATGCGCTGGTAACCCGGGGGTTGGCGACGGCCATGCTGCTGAAGCCATGCGTGCGGCTATAGAACACGTGGTGTGTTCGCCGGTTGATGATTCGCACGAGCGGGTAATTGGTCGCCATCTGGAAGTCATCACCCTCCGTGGCGCCCTGCGACATGCCGTTGAGCAGGCGTCCTTTGAATCGGTAGGTCTTGCCGGGGGAAACCTCGTCGGGTACCTCGATATCAAACGGGGCATACCACGGATGCTTCTCATCAACGCTGGGCGTGTAGATCTCCACATCCGTGTTCAAATCGAACTCGAGGATTTGCCCGGACGGCAAAACCAGCAATTCGGCGCCGCCGTCGATCGGACTGTCCGGAATATCGGGCTGCGCAATCAGTTTGTGCCCATCGAACTCGAAGAACTTGGTGGGTGGAGCTTCACCGTAGGTATCCGCGGACGCGAGTACACGACCGTTGGGCAGGAGCGCGGCACCCGTGTCCGACGCCAGTAATTGCACTGTCTGCCCGTTGAATGCGACCGTGGGGAACGGCGGACCTGCAGACCATTCGTTGCGGTGAGAATCGTACAGCGCATTGGCGCCCTCGCCTCCGGTCGCAAACACGATTCCGTTCGGCATGAGTATCGCGGGTCCTATCTCCGAGTCCGGGAAGCCGGTGAGGAGCTCGATCGTGTTGCCGGCACTGTTCCAGGTCCCCTTTTCCGGGTCATAGACCTCCGAATTGCCAAGCTCCAACGACGGCACCAACCCGAACTGGTAGTCGAGGTCGATGTCGACCGTGAGCACCTTGCCATTGGGTAGGAGCGTCCAGCCCTCCTCCGCATTGACGTCGGCCTTGCCGGCGCCCGTCAATGTCCACGTCAGCGTCTTCGCATCGAGCAGCGCCTGCTGACGACTCAGCTTGCTCCCGAGCATGAACGTGCCGTCGGGCAAGACGACACTGGGCGCGTCCCCGATCGCGTCGACGAGCATCGATGTCTGAGGCGCGGGATATCGGGGATACGAGTAGTCACTGTTGAAGCCCGGCAACATGGGTGGATCCGCGGGATAGAGATTCTCGAAATTCGGCGGTGCCACCACTGCCCACGTATCGCTGACCGGATCGTAGATGGCGCCTTGGCTGCTGAGAAACTCGGAGCCGCTGTATTCGCCCCCTTCGTAGATCACTCGGCCGTCGGGCAGGACTGCCGAAGCGAAATAGACCGGTCCCCAGCCATTTGGGTTGAGCGAAGTCTCCGCATCGGGAATGGACGCAACCTGTGTCCAGGTGCCGTTCAAGTAGCTGCCGAAGCGGTCGGGGGTCAGCTTGTACTCGACGAACGCGTACGAAAAGTTGTCATCGTAGGTGATCGCCTCCACCAGGACACTGCCGTCGGTGAGGAGGTTGGCATTGAAAACACCGCCGTCGGAAAAGCCGCCGGGAGGCGCGCAGTTGGCATTGGGATATTGGGCGCATGCGCTCGGAGGATTCATGAAGGTCGGCTGATGGGTGAGCGGGGTCCAGTTGCCCGCCCGCGCGGCGCCGGCGCTCCCCAACGATATCGCAATGATGAGCGTGCTCAACCTGTTCATGATGTCTCCCTGCAGAAGTGTAGCCTTATCCCGCGAATACTTTGTCGTCTTGTCGACGCTGTTACTCCACAGCCGGCGCGAAGTCAATG
>Ga0210394_10007334_pt1 | contig 11648 bp, 13 predicted proteins | sample IncBWC12MmetaG_FD_160121 | JGI IMG/M metagenome (GOLD analysis project Ga0210394, IMG submission 160121) | Forest soil microbial communities from Barre Woods Harvard Forest LTER site, Petersham, Massachusetts, United States - Inc-BW-C-12-M | ecosystem: Environmental > Terrestrial > Soil >... | reverse complement strand
CACGTTCCCGCTCCTTTGCTTCAACTTAGATAGCGATTGGTGCACATAGCTCGCACAGAAAAGTTAAGCACAGCGAAGCCAGCCAGACGGAAATAGACGCGCGGAAAAGAACAGTTGTCGAACCTGTCAAACAATGGTCACCTGCCCGTCGCGTCCGTTCAGTCGGATGCCAGAGGCGGAATTCCGAAGGTACAGGCGGGCCACTGGGAGCAGGGGCTGCACATGGAGGCGCTCGCCAATCTCGCGCACGAACTTCGCTCGCCAGTGCAGGCGATTCTCGGCTACCTGGACATTCTGCGCGATGAGTTAAGCGACGCCGTGGACGGTCGGCACAAGCAAATTATCGAACGCATGAACGCCAATGCGCACGACCTGGCGCAGACCGTCGAAAACATCATGGACTTTTCGGTCGCGGACGCGATGGCCGAGGTGGCGGACGAAGAGGAAATCTGCCTGCACGACCTGATCGGAGATCTCGCGCCGGCACTCGAAGCTGCGAACTTGACGAAAGGCCTCGAAATCAGGTTCGATCTAGAAGCCGCGCCTGCGGTTTTTCGCTCGCGGCGCCGGCCGATCAAATCGATCCTGCTCAACCTGGCCGTCAACGCAATCAAGTTTACCGACCGCGGCAGCGTAACGATCGCGATTCGCCGCGCCGGATCGTCTCAACTAGGCGCCGCCCTCGAACTGGAAGTCCGCGACACCGGGCCCGGAATCGAGGCGGAGTTGGTCAAACAGGCGTTCGAGACCTGCGCCCAACTTTCACACTCGAGCATCCGCAGACACCGCGGAATGGGCCTGGGCCTCGCTGTTGTTCAGCGCAATGTAGAAGCGCTCGGCGCAAGAATGTTGGTCAAGACCGCGCTTCGGCAGGGCTCAGCCTTCGTTGTCACGATTCCGATCCGCGCCTAAGGGACTTCGCCGATATAATGCGGCCGCTTCCCTGAAGTTTGATCCAATAAACATATAGTAGTTCCGAACGGATCCTGAATGACGGCGCACCTTCCAATCAGGACCTCGAATGGCTGGACCAAAACGCGGCAACCCTTCCCGGCATAGGTCTTAACCGCCATCACGACGTCACTAACCAGGTAATGCACCTCGACCTTGTTGGGTATGTCGGCGTTGTTGTGAAGAACAATCTCGGCATCGGTTTCGGCTAGCCGCATCCCGACACTGCTAGCCTCACGCCACAGCGGCTTGAGCCCAAAAACTTCCGAGTAGAACTTCTCCGCGGCGGCAACGTCGTCCACACGGATCATCACGCAATCGATCTTCTTGAACATGGAAATTGCGCGCGCGAGCGGCGAGCCTACCGGTAGTGACGCATCAAGCCGACGACCACGCCGCGAATTGCCAGGTCGCCCTCACCCACCATGATCGGTTGCATTGCCGAGTTGGCCGGTTGTAGCCGAACCTGCCCGCCCGACTCGCGGTAGAACTTCTTGACGGTCGCCTCATTGCCGATCAACGCAACAACCGTCTCGCCGTTGTCGGCGCTGTCGCGGCCTTCGACGATTATGTAATCGCCGTCGCGGATGCCGTCTTCGATCATTGAGTCGCCCTTCACGCGCAGACAAAAAGTATTGTCGCGCCGGATGAAGTCGTCGGGCACGCTGATCGTTTCGTTGTTCTCAACCGCCTCAATCGGTGCGCCCGCCGCGACGGTGCCCAGCAATCGGATCGACCTCGGCGCTTGACGCTTCTCCGACTCGACCACCTCGAGCGCTCGGCTGTGATTGTGTTGCCGCTTGATGAACCCCTTCTGCTCGAGGTTGTGCAAATGCTTGTGCACAGTGGCGAGCGACGAAAGCCCGAAATATTGGCCGACTTCGGCGAGCGTGGGCGCGTACCCGTGTTCGCTGTTATAGTCGGTCAGGTAATCGAGTAGCTGCTTCTGCCGCTTGGTTAGCGTCGCCATCGGGATTCTCCCCTCTCTTCTGAGGTGTCCGATGATGGCGAAAATCCGGCGAAGATGCAAGCGCTTACGCGTCCGGATCGCGGCGACGGTTTCGCCGCGGCGACGCAGCGCATAATCTCAATTGCGACCTGACTCCGATGGCGAAACTGCGAATCCAATTCGAAAACGGGGACCCCGAAAAAGTAATCGAGTTCGACCCCGCCAAAGCCCCGTTTCATCACGACGGCAAGCCCGGCTCGATTCTCGACGTAATGCTGGGTCACGGCATCCATCTCGAGCACGCCTGCGGCGGCAATTGCGCGTGCACGACTTGCCACGTGATCGTCAAGCAGGGATTCAACAAACTCGGTGAATCCAGCGAACAGGAGGAAGACCTGCTCGACAAGGCGCCGGGGCTCACCCCCACGTCGCGACTCGGATGCCAGGCCGTCATCGAGGACCCCAACGCGGAAATCGTCGTCGTGATTCCGCGCTACACGATTAACCAGGTCAGCGAGGCGGCCGAAGAATGACGGCCGAGCAACCGCCCGCCGGTGGATTCAAGCGCTCGACTCTGAATGCGCGCGTCGAGAACATTTTCGATCACACGACCGACACGCGGTCGCTTTTTCTCTCGCTCACCAGCGGCAAGCATCTGCGATTTGTCCCCGGCCAGTTCATTTCGATAACGATTCCGCTCGGCGACGAAATGCGCTCGCGGCCCTACTCGATCGCGTCGGACCCTGAAGAGCGCGGCCCGTTCGAGATTTGCTTCAATCGCGTCGCGGGCGGCCGCGGCGCCCAATGGCTATTCGATCGGCGCGTCGGCGACACGCTCGATTTCAGCGGACCCTTCGGCACCTTCACGATCGACCGCGCACCCGATGCGGAGCTGTGCTTTATCGCGGAAGGCACGGCGATCGCGCCGATTCGCCCGATGCTAAAGCGGGCGCTCGCCTCGCCGTCAGCGTCGAGGATCCATCTGATTTACGCGGCGCCGGATCGCGATCACATCCTGTACGCGGCCGAACTCGAACAGTTGATGCGGACCGCGCCGAATCTCTCGTACGAGAGTGTGATCGCGCCCGGACAGATTTACGATCGCCTGTTCGAGCTGGCGGAGGCGCGATGGGTCATCGGCGACGCTGATCGCACGCGCCATTTCTACATTTGCGGCGTCGGCAAAGGCGTCATTCGATTGCGCGACCTGCTGCGCGGCGCTGGATACGAACGCCGCGCCGTGCACTACGAGCAGTGGTGACGCTCGCCGCTACTTCGCGAATGCCTTCCTGAGCGCCTCGGCTGACTCCTCGATCGCGAGCTTGCCCTTGTCGAGCGCCTCGTACATCGAAAAGAATCCGTGGATCATTCCTTCGTAGCGCGAGACGGTCACCGGCACGCCGGCCGCGCGCAGCTTCTCGCCGTAGGTTTCGCCCTCGTCGCGTAGCGGATCGAATTCCGCCGTGATGATCAGCGCCGGCGGCAATCCCTTGAAGCTCTTCGCCAGCGCGGGGGCGACGCGCGGATCTTTGCGGTCGTCGGCGCTGCGCAGGTAATGCTTCCAGAAATAAATCACGTCGTCCCTGGTCAGGAAGTAGTCGGTGAAAGTTTTGTGCGAGTAAGTGTCGAGCTCGGCCTCGGTCGCCGGATAGATGAGCAGTTGGAGCGCGATCTTCGGGCCTCCCGCATCGCGCGCGAGCTGCGAGATCACCGCCGACAGATTTCCGCCCGCGCTATCGCCGCCAACCGCCAGCCGGTTCGCATCGGCGTTGAGTTCTTTGGCATGCGCGGCGACCCACTTGGTCGCGGCAAAACAATCCTCGACGCCGGCGGGAAATTTGTTTTCGGGCGCAAGCCGGTAATCGACCGACACCGTCACGCATCCGGCCTTTTTGGTAAGCGCGCGGCACGGTCCGTCATGCGTATCGAGGCCGCAAATCACCCATCCGCCGCCGTGGAAAAATACCAGCACCGGAAACGGGCCCGCACCTTCCGGAGTGTAAATACGAATCGGGATCTCGCCGGCCGGGCCGGGAATTTTACGATCCTCGACCTTGGCGACTTTTTCGGCTCGTTCCGGCGGCACTCTGAACATGCCCGCGGTCAGGCGGCGCGCCTCGGCCGGCTCGAGCGAATGCAGCTTGGGTCCGGGCGCTGCGGCGAGTGTATCCATCAAGGCCTTTGCTTGCGGGTCGAGCGGCATGGTGTCTCCTCCGAATCAAAAATCTTCGCGAGTGTTCGCGAATGCTCTTCGATTCTTAGACCGGAATGGTCTCCGCCGACAAGCGCCGCGAGCTACTACCGCGCGATCTCTCGATCTGGTCTAAGTCGCTGAATTGGAAAACGCGAGTGTCTCATACTGAGCACTTCAGATTCCCGCGACGACCAGGTCGGCGTGCTCGGCCGGCCGGACATTGGCGAAGTACCAATCTTCCGCGGCCATCCACGGTGCTAACCAATCGTTACCAATGTCGTTCCTAAGGTGTCCGCGTGCCAGCATCCGCTTTCGCCGTTCGTCGCGTGGTGTGTCGACGAAGACTGCAATATCGATCACCGGCCGCAGCTCGGGACGGGTCGCATAGACGCCCCCGATCAGGATCACTTCATTCGGCTCGACGGTCACCCATTCGTTCAGCCGATCTGTTTCCCAATCGTATCTTTGGTAGTGCGCGGTTTGGCCGCGCCGTAACGGCAACAGCGCCTCATCGCGCATCCGCTCCCATGGGAAGTACAATTGGTATGCTTCGTGAGGTGGAAGGCGGGCGGCAGGATATTCGTTCAGCGGACGAAAAAAATGGTCAGCTCTCAGGATACTGACCCTGCCGAAGCGATCACGTGCTCCTTTGGCGAGCGTGGATTTTCCCGCGCCGGCTCCGCCGTCGATCGCGCCGACAAGCATCGCGCGGCCAACTCGCGCAACGCGAATCGATGCCAACAGGATGTCGATTGCCTCTTCAGGACGCATCTGAGCTTTTGCTTGTCAAACGATAGCTCTCATCAGCTGCTCGCCGCGCCTCTCTTTAAGACCGTCCCGCCGATCGCCAAAATAACGCTCGCGCGCCTGCTAGGGCGTTAGATGAATCGTTTGAGAAAAGCCCATCGACCGAAGCCACACCGCAAGCTCGTCGCCGCGCATTCTGGTCAAGAACGGCTCCCCGACCTCTGCCGCGCGTTGAGCGGCTATCGCAATCGCTTCGGCCTCTATTCCCGACACCTCTTCTTGCGGGATGATGAAACTGAAGACGACTTCGCTCGAGCGCGGGAGTGAAAGAACGAATCGGAACGTGGTGCCCAGGGCGTCGCGGGTAAGGTACTGCGTAACTCCCATCCACGAGCAGAGTGTCCGGGCTCCAAACTCGAAATCAGTCGCCCGAAGAGCCTCCGGGATTGAAGCCTTCTCGAAATCGATCGGCACAAACGTCAGGTTCGATGGAATTGCAATATCCGCGGCCTTCAACCGGTCGCGTTTCCATTGCTGCGTAACCGGATGATCGAGCTCGTAGATTGTAAGTGAACTTCCCCACAGAGGCTGGCGGTAAGCGAAGGTATCGAGTCCGGCTCCAAGGACCACAAATTGGCTCACGCCGCGTTGGACTACCTCGGCGAGACAGTCCTCCGCGTACCGGGCGCGCAGCGCGAATCCCGCCCGCCACTGTTTCGCAAAAGGATGATCAAGCATCGGTGCAAGCCATCGTCGAGCGTCATCCGCGTCGATCAAGCGAAGAGCGAGAGGATCCGTAAGAATCTTCGGATCGTCATCGATGGTTTGGTGGAGCGCCCGCATGATCGCAGGAATTTCGATGGTCCTGCTTCGTTGGGATGGTTCCATAACAGCCCCCCATGGAAGATCGCATTTGGCGACGTGAGCGTATAGAGGGAGTGCGGCGCTTGAAGGCGCGTCGTGTGCGACGCTGCGTTTTCCGCCTTCTGTTAGGGCGCGAAGGTAGCAAGCAGACTAATCGATCCGGGGTGCCCGTCGATTCGCACGCCGCGCGCAAGCACGCCCTCGCGCTCGAGTCGGCGCGCAGCTCCTTCAACCAGTGCCGCGTCGATTCCGAGCAGCCGTGCGATCGCGCGCTCGCTCCCGAACGCCGCGGTCTCGAAATATTTGGCGACGATGGCGTATGCCGCCTGCTGTCGCGTGAGCTTGCGAGCCTCCGCAATCGCGTCGGGCCATCGATGCGCCATCGTGTCCCACACGTAGCTGAACGGATCGGAGCGCTCGTCCACCTTGAGCGCGAGAAATTTTTCCTGCAGCTCCGCCATCGCACGATCGAAGACCGCCCGCCGAGACGGTTGCGCGTAACCGCTCGACAACTTCAGCACTCGAGTCTCGGCGGCCCCGCGCTTCGACAGCGCGTCCATCACGAGTTTGCCGCAATGCGAAAGTCCGCCGCCGAGGTACAGCTTTCGGTAGCCGCCGGGCTCGATGCGCAGCCGGAGAAACGCGCCGAGCAAATCGCGCGCGATAAAACTCGGGCGTCGCGCGATCACTTTGCCGTAATACACCGCGCGGCGCTGCGGCAGCGAGTCTTTGATTCGCCACGTCATCCCGATCGCGTAGTCGTGTTGGATGTGCTCGGGCATCGAGGGTTCGCGCGTTCCCGCGATCGCCTCGCGCAAGCACGGCACGCCCATCCCGGCAGTGAACCCGGCGCAGAAACCGACCTCTTCTATGAATTTGAGCGCGCTCTTCTCGCCGCTAACGCGCCGCGTCGCGACCCGCCTGAAGTGATGGTCGCGATGACGCTCAAGCGCGTCGAGAATATCGCTCATCCAGGGATTCGCTCGACGCAGTCCGCGAAGATTTGGCGGTAGTTGGTTTTCACCGCGAGTCCGCGCGTGATTCCCTCGAGCCCGACCAGTGCGCGAATCAGAAACACGCTGTGCGCGGGAGATTTGTACAACTGGTTCTGAAGCGCCAGCTCTCCCACCTTGGCCGCCTTGCCGACCGTGTCGTATTCGAGCGGATCGACGGCGCGATCCACTCTCATCGGCTCGAACAGGATGTGGATGATTTTGACCATCGGCGCCGCATCCTGATTGCGATCGAGATAGCCAAGCTTGACCATCGCGGCCGCCAGCGATTTGTCGTCTCCGCTGAGAATCGCACGCGCGACCTGCAGGTTCGCCTTGCGCACCGGCTCCGGGAAGCGGCGAATCGAGCCGAAGTCGAGCACCCCAAGCCGCGGATGATGGCTCACGAGATAGTTGCCCGGATGAAAATCGGTGTGCAGCATTCCAAATTCCAGAATCTGCCGCCACGCAAACTCGTGAATCTTCGTCGCGACCCACTCGCGCAACTCAGCATCCACCTCCAGCCCCATCACGTCCGCCAGCGGATAACCGTCGACATACGTCATGGTCAGCACGCGCCGCGAACTCAGCTCCTTGAGGTAGCGCGGAATCATGATCTCGCCGTCAGCACCGAGACGCCGCCCGTACTCGACTACGTTGCGCGCCTCGTTGACGTAGTCGAGTTCCTCGCGCAGACGCTGCTCGAGTTCCTTGTACACCGACGCGGTGTCGATTTGCTGGCGCATCACGTCGTGGCCGAGCGCCTGCAACGTCCGCAGCAGCAGCTTGAGGTTCTGCAGGTCCTGCTCGACGGTATCCTCGACGCCGGGATACTGGACCTTCACCGCGACGTCGACGCCGTCGCGCGTGACCGCCCGATGCACCTGGCCGAGCGATGCGGCGGCAAACGCGGTCTGATCGAAACTCCTGAAGAGCGCCTCGGGCCGCTTGCCAATCTCCTTGCGAATCTGTTCCGAAATAGTCGTGTAGCTCATCGGCGGCACGCTCGATTGCGTCGTGCGCAGCACGTCGAGCGCCTCGCCCGGCAGCAAGTCCTTGCGAATCGAGAGCATCTGGATGAGCTTCATGAACGCGCCGCGAAGCTGCTGGGAGCCTTCGACGATTCGCTGCGCGTTGCGGATGTGAGTCTCGAGCAGCTCGCGATCGCGCGCGGGCGCACTGAGAAACGGCCGCCGCAGTTGATTCCACAAGTAGCTGGAGCCGACTTGCGACGCGAGTTCGCCCATCTTGATCGCGCGGCGCGCGCGCCCGCTGGTGATTGACGTGCGCTTCACCATCAGCGTCCGTCGCGCTCGATTCCGACCCGGTTGATCAGCGTGGCAGCGAGCGCCGCGCCGAAACCGTTGTCGATATTGACGACCGTCACGCCGCTGGCGCATGAATTCAGCATTCCCAGCAGCGCGGCCAGCCCGCCCATCGACGCGCCGTAGCCGACGCTGGTCGGCACGGCAATCACCGGTTTGTCGACCAGGCCCGCGACGACCGAAGGCAGCGCGCCTTCCATTCCCGCGACGACGATCAGCACGCTCGCCTCGCGAATCGTCTCGAGGTTCGCGGTCAGGCGATGAATCCCCGCGACGCCTACGTCATAGACGCGCGCGACACGATTGCCGAACAGCTCTGCGCACAGCGCGGCTTCCTCGGCGACAGGAATGTCGGAGGTGCCCGCGCTCATCACCATCACGACGCCCTGCCCCGACGGCTTCACTCGCTCCTTCACCGCCGCGCCTATGCGGGCATCCGCATGGTACGCCAGCGTGCGGATTCTGCGCTTGACGACTCGCGCCTTGTCCGTGTCGAGCCGTGTGATTATGAGATTCGTTCCCGACGCAAGTACGCGATTTCCTATCGCCGTAAGCTGCTCGGCAGTTTTACCCTCACCGAAAATCACTTCGGGAATTCCGCGCCGGATGCTCCGGTGGTTGTCGAGCTTGGCAAAACCAAGATCCTCGAACGGCAGATCGCGGATGTACTTGAACGCCGCAGCGGGAGTCATCTTGCCCGCGGCGACGCCGTCGAGGATTTCGCGAATTCGCTTTTCGGTCATCGCCGCTTGAGGAGTTCGGGGCGGATCGGATGCGCAAGGGTCAGCATCAGTTCGCGCACGGCCCTCGCGTCGCTGCGCGTGACCGTGATTGTCAACTCGCCTTCAATTAACTTTTCGCCGGGCTTGGGAATATGCCCGAGTCGTTCGACCACCAGTCCACCGATCGTAGCATACTCATCCGCTTCCGAAAGCTTGAGGCCGAAGCGCTCGTTCAGTTCCGTAATCGGTGCGCGCCCGATCACTGAAAGCACACGCGGACTGACTACTTTGGCCAGCTCCTCGCCGCGGTCATGTTCGTCTTCGATATCGCCGACGATTTCCTCGATCAGATCTTCCAGGGTGAGAATCCCAGCCGAGCCGCCGTACTCATCGACTATCACGGAGAGATTTTCTCCGGTGCGTTGCATCGCGACCAGCGCTTCGTCGAGCGGCATCGATTCGGGAAAATAGCTGACCGGCCGCATGATGTCGCTCACCGGGCGGCTGAGATCGGGCGCTTGCAAAAGATCGAAGACGTGAACGACTCCGACAATGTCGGTGATTCGACGGCGGAAAACCGGGATGCGACTGAAGCCTTCGCGGCGGACCGTTTCGATCGCCGCAGCCAGCGAGGTTTCCTCCGGCACCGCGTCGACGCCCACCAGCGGCACCATCGCCTTGCGCGCCTCGGCCTGCGAAAAGCGAAAGATGCGGCTGATCATCAACTGCTCGGCCGGCAGAATCGCGTCATGGTGCGGCTGCTCGGATCCGTCGCTTGGCCGTCGCCGCATCAACCTGGCCAAATCATCGCGGCTCAGGAACACGCTCTCGGCGTCGGCCGGCACACCCGCCAGCCGCCGCAGCAATCTGCTCAAAAGAGTCTCAACGTAGAGCAGCGGCGCGAGAATCGTCGCGAGGAAGCGCAAGGGCCGCGCAGCATACAGCGCGAACGTGTGCGGATTGGTAAGCGTCAGCAGCTTCGGTATCGACTCGCCGAGCACCAGCGTGATGGGAGTCAGGATAAACGGCGCGAGATAGATCAGGTGCGGCCTGGTTTGATGCAGAAAGCTGGTGAGCACGACCGCCGCGATAACCGTTGCCACATTGGTGCCGGTGAGAGTGAGCGCCAGCAAGCGATCGCGATTGACCAGCAATCCGCCCAACACTCGCGAGCGTACGTGTCCGCTTTCGCTGCCGGCGCGAACCTTCAAATCGTCCGCGGAAACCAGTGCGATCTCCGACGCCGCGAAAAACGCCTGCACGATAAGGCACCCAGCCAACGCCACGATAAGCCAGATCGCCGTCATCGATGGAGCCTGGCGAGCTCGACGGCCGCACCGCGCACGCGCTCGACCGTCGCCTCGAATTCGCCGAGTCTCAGTTTCTCGCCGGCGCGCGGCACGCGCCCGAGCCTGCGCAGGATCAAGCTGCTCAGTGTCTTGCCGCCGCCATAGACTTCGATGACCCGCGAGGGAGCGAGCGCGTCCGCCAGCTTGCCCAGCCCGACCGCGCCCGACGCCAGCCATTCGTCGTCAGATATTTTTGTCAGCTCCGGAACTTCGGTGTCGAACTCGTCGCGAATCTCGCCGAATAATTCTTCGAGCAGATCTTCGAGCGTCACCAGGCCCAGCAGGCGGCCGTACTCGTTAACCACGAGCGCGATCTGGAAGCGCCCGCGGCGCATCTCGTCGAATAAATCGGCGAGGCGCTTGCCCGGCGGCACGAAGTACGCCGGTCGCACCAGCCGTTCGACCCGCGGCGGCGATGGCTCCAGGCGCCGTGCGGCGAGATCCTTGGCGTGCAGAATCCCGACGATATTGTCCTGGCTGCGGCGATAAACCGGCACGCGCGAGAAACTTTCGTGCGCGATTTCCGCCACCAGCTGCGCCACCGGCATCTCAATGTCGAGCGAGAAGATTCGATCGCGCGGCGTCATCACCTCGGCCGCGCGCCGTGCACCGAAGTCGAACACTCGATGAATCATTGCGCGCTCGGCGGGTTCAACTTGTCCCTGGTTTTCGCCGAGCCTGAGCAGCGTCTTGAACTCCTCTTCGGATACCGGGCCAGGACGCGGCGCCTGCTCGAGCGGCGCGAAATGCCGCGCAAACGGATGCACCAGATCGGCGAGCACTGCCAGCGGACGCGCCGTGATCCAGGCCAGCGCCGACGGAAATCCCAGCGCGAACGTCTTCGGCGTAATGTCGCAGAAAATAAGTACGACCGCGAGCATGGCCGGCGCCGCGACGATCGGCCCCCACTTGTCACCGAACCACGCCAGCAGAATGATCGTGGCGAGGCAGTCGGCGAATATGTTGCACGCTTCGTTCAGTCCGATGATGACGATCAGCGATTCGAGCGGCCGGCGCATCAGGCGGTCGAGCGCGCGCTGCACGGAGAGGCTCATCTGCTCGCGCGTGTGCTCCAGCCGCGCCATCGAGAACAGCGCGGTCTCGGACGCAGCCAGCGTCGCGCTGAGAACGACGAGGATCAGGACCACCAGGGGCAGGACGGAGATCATCAGTAAAATCTAGCCGCGCGACCGCAGCTGATCCCATCCTCCGTTAATCGGAGCCCCAGCACCAATTACGTCCACGCGCCTGCCCCGAACGATCTTGCCGATTCGCCGCACCCCAACACCCAGGCGACGCGACAGTTCGGATTCGGCCCGCCCGGGCTTCACGCAGAAGATCAGTTCGTAATCCTCGCCGCCGGTGAGCGCATGCACGAGGTCGTCGCCCATCAGCGCGCGATAGGCAGGCGAGATTGGGATTCGCAGCGCATCGATCTCGGCGCCGACGCCGCTTCGCTCGAGGATGTGCCCCAGGTCCTGTATGAGTCCGTCGCTGACGTCGATCGCGGCCGGCGCAGGCCGGAGCGCCGCGAGACGTTGCCCGGCATACAGCC
>Ga0210394_10007333_pt1 | contig 11651 bp, 10 predicted proteins | sample IncBWC12MmetaG_FD_160121 | JGI IMG/M metagenome (GOLD analysis project Ga0210394, IMG submission 160121) | Forest soil microbial communities from Barre Woods Harvard Forest LTER site, Petersham, Massachusetts, United States - Inc-BW-C-12-M | ecosystem: Environmental > Terrestrial > Soil >... | reverse complement strand
CTTGAGGGTGGAAAACGAGTGCACGTCGAATACGTCGTCCCCGGGCTGCGGGTCATCGGGCGGGCTCACGTAACTGCGCAGGCCCCAGCTTTCCTCCGGCGGCACGCTGCCATCGGGGTAGAAGGGATCGCGCGGCACGCGTCGCAGGAAGTACTGCATGGGGTTCTTCTCGTTCGCTTCATCGGGCACGCCGATGTAGAGCGACTTGAGATCTGGCGGATAGCCCGATGCGCCGAGCTCCAGCTTCATGTGACCGGTCGTCGCGGCTGTCTTGTAGGCATCGAGCGCCGTGCGGATGTCGCGCAGCGCGCTGCGCAGCTCGGCTTCCTTCTCGCGCCGCGCGACCAGCTGTGCGAGCGGCATTACTGCCGTCGCGAGCAGCCCGAGGATCGCGAGTGTGACGACGAGCTCGATGAGGGTAAAGCCGCGCGCGCGCATGGGCTCACTGGGAGATGGCAATATTGAGCGGCGTTGAACTGCTGCTGCCGGTCGCAGCTCCCACGCCACCCAGCACGTTGAGCATCGCCATGACCGAGGTCGAGGGGCGGATGGCGAGCGCTTTGAACTGCAGCACCATGAGGCTGCCATTGCCCTGCACGGGCGAATCCGACGGCGTGGTCACATCCAGCTGTGCCCCGCTCCCGTGGGTATCCACTTTGGGGTTCCCGGCACCCGCCGGCACCGCATCACCCGGTGCGGCGCTCAGCAGCTGCAAGGCGCTCGAGTCGAAGCGCAGCTGCGAGCGCAGGTGGGTAATGCTCTGGTCGGTCGAGAGGCGCACGGTCACCTGGAACTCATCACCAACCTTCACTTCGGTGGGTCCGTCGAGGCTCACCGCCGAACTGCTGCCGCCGGCCGCCGCGTTACCGGGCACCGCCGCCGGAATGGTGTTGGTCGGAAGTCCCTGCGAGGCCGCCGCGACCTTGAGGGCCGCCGCCGCGGCCTGGGCCGTCGGGTTGGTGGTCGGGGTCACGGCCATCCCCGTCCCTCCGGATGCTCCCCCGCTTCCCTCAGGGGGCGCAGCCACGCCCTCCCCCGTCGCGGGTGCGCCTGCCGCCCCCGGCACTACCAGCGGCGCAGCGCTGCCGGAAGGCGCCCCGGAGCTTGGGGTCGACGGGCTCGCGCCCGCAGACCCTGCGTTGCCGCTGTACGACATGGTGTGCGTGCGGGTCTCCGTCCCGTACCAAAACTCCGTGGTGTCCGCCGCCGGCCGCGGCTGCATGCGGATGATGCGCGGAGTGATCGACAGCACGATCTCGTCCTTCTCCTTGTCGGTGTGATTGGTGCCGAAGAGGTGCGACAGGATCGGGATGTCGCCAAGGCCCGGAATGCTGTTGGCGGTGCGGGTGTCCGACTCCTGAATCAGGCCGGCGAGGATCTGGGTCTCGCCGTCCTTCAGGCGCAGCACGGTGTTCGCATTGCGCGTCCCGATCTCGTAGGCGATGGTCCCGGAGGTGGTCGCCACCTGCTTGAGGATCGAGCTCACCTCCAGCGCCAGCTTGATGGCGACGTCGCTGTCCAGGTAGATGGTCGGTTGCACTTCGAGCGTGAGGCCGACGTCCAGGTACTGCACGCTGCCCGTCACCACCGGCGCTCCGGCCGCAGTCGGCGTCACGCTGTTGGTGATCACCGGCTCCTTGGAGCCGATCAGGATCTTGGCCTTCTCCTTGTTGCGCACCCTGATGCGCGGGCTGGCAAGGGTATTGGCCACTCCCGCCTGCTTCATGGCGTTCAGGGTCACACTGAGGGAGCTGATGCCGATGGTGTTCGAGTTCTGGTGCGACAGGTCCGAGAGCACCAGTCCGCCGGCGGTGTTGGTCGCGGTGCTCAGCGGCGAGGGCGTCAGGGTCGCCGAGGTGGGATACTGAATGCCGAGATCCTGAATGTTGCTGCGGGTGATTTCCAGCACCTCAACCTCGAGCATCACCTCGGGCTCCGCGACATCGACTGAGGCAACCAGCTTCTCCGCCATGCGCACGTTGTCGACGGTATCGCGCATCACCAGGGTGGTGGTGCGCTCATCGATATACATGTTCTTGGAGCCGAGCACCGTCTTGAGCATGCTCTCCACGTCCTTGGGCGCCGCATTGGTCAGATAGAACGTGCGCACGAGCTGCTGCTCGTAGTCCTTCTGCTTGGCAGCGACGTTCGGGTAGATGAGCACCATGTTGTCAGAGAGGATCTGCCGGGCGAGCGCGTTCTGATCGAGCACCAGATCGATGGCCTGCTCCACCGGCACGTCCTGCACGAAGATGGTGGTCTTGCCGTCGGGCTTGATGTCCTTGTCGAGGATGAAGTTGATGCCGGTCTCGCGCGCCAGCACCTCGAACACCATCTTGGTCGGCGCATCCCGCAGCTGCAGGGTCACCTTGTGGTTGTCGCGCGTCTTCAGACGCGGGGTCACGCTGATCGGCGCGCGCTCCATGTTGATCTTGGCCATCAGGGCCTGTGCCGGAGCGTAACCCGCGTCCTCGTGCAGCACCGGCCGCAGTTTCGTCTCGGCGGCGTCGAAGTCCTTGCGGTCAAAATCCTTCTGCGCCTGAGCGACCGAGCTCGCGTGACGCGCATCGCCCTCGAGTCCTTCCAGGCCGCGACGTGCGCGGTCGCTGTTGGAATCAATCGCCAGCGCGCGCTTGTAGGATGCGGCGGCCGCATCCAGCTGCTGCGCTTGCCGCGCGCTGTCGCCCATGGCGACCAGCTGCTGCACCGCGGACTCGCGCCGCGCCTGGTAGTCGATGCGGAACGGCACGTTGTGCGGCTTGCGTTGCGCCGCCTCCCCGAGCAGCGCGATCCCGCTCTCGTACTGCCCCTTATCGAAGGCCTGGAGACCTTCGCGATGCAGCTTGTCGGCCGCGCACCCCGCGATCAGGGCGAGAATCAGAATCGTACCTGGAACATGGCGCCAAGAAGTCCTCACGGAGCGCCTCCTATGCTGAGTTGTTGTTGTTGATTGAGAGGCTTATACGTGAACACCAGTGCACCGTTGGTGACCGAGTCGACGGTATAGGTATTGTCCAGCGTGTCGCCCACGTGGACGTCGTAGACCCGGTCGCCCTGGGTCAGGAAATACACGGGCTTGGTCCCATTCGGGGCGTAGCTGCCCATGTAGACAAAAGGTAGCGGCGGCGCCACGGGCTTCGGCGGCTCGACCGGTGCTGTTATCACCGACGGCGCTGGTGGCGGCGGCGGCGGGGCCACGTACCAGGAGTGCACCGCGAACAGCGAGCCCGACGCGCTCGGGTCAACCACGCGATGGGCGAGCTGCAGCAGCATGCGGGCCACCGGCACCGTGGCGGCTGCGGCGCTGCTCGCGGTATGCGCACCGTGCACTGCCGGCGCCGCACCCGTGCGGGCAGGCTCGACCGAGTCCGTATCCTTGGGCCCGAACATCACGTACGCCGCAACCGCCGCCGCGATACCCGTGAGCCACTTGCCGCGTGTCGTCAGGTTCACGAGCCTTCCCCGCTGCGTACGAACACCACAAAACCAATGTCCGCGTTCACCTGCTGATCCCCGACCGCTTTGCGCTCCAGATGCAGTTTGTCGAGCACGGCCGCCGGCACCGCGGTCAGGGTGCGATTGATGAAGGTGCGGATCTCCGGGTAGCCCGCTTTCACCGGAAACTCGAACTCATAGTGGGCGATCGCGCCCGCTTTCGCGGGAGTGTACGCATAGCGACCAGTGCTGAGCGGCACGCCGGCGGCCTGCGCCTCGGCGAACACCTGTCCAAGAACCGCGGGGATCTGCGCGCGGGTGGGGAGTGATGCGACCAGCCGCGGTATCGCCTGCTCGATGTTGTTGACTGCGCTCGGGTGCTGCACGCGCGCGATATCCGTATTCAACGTCTGCAACGCGTGGTAGGCCGGAACGAGCGCGCCGATGGCGACCGCGAGCGCGGCGACGAGCGCGGCGAGGCCCGCCTGGCCCGCGGTCCCCAGACGCATGATCTGATACTGCAGCTGTGGCACGAGTTGCCCGGCGGCCGCCTGCACCCGCACGAGCGCGGCAGCGCGCACCGCCAGGGGTGCCGCCGCAATCCGCGCGGCTACGGTGGGGCTAGGTACCGGCGCCGGGGCTTCCACCACCTGCGGGGTCATCGCCGGGACTGCCGCGTCGGCTTCGCGCTCAATGCTCACGGCAGCTCCCTCCACTCCGCCGTCATCGCGAAGCGCACCGGGTGCTGCGGGTCATCGGTCTTGACATCGTGACTGTCGAGCATCGGGTAGCGCAGGAGCGAGCTCGTCTGCAGGCGCTGCAGGTACGCGAGCACCAGCGGCAGGTCGCGTGACTCCCCGGTGATGTGCACGTTGTGTTTGGCATGGTCGGGCTCGATCGACAGGACCGCGACAGAGCCGGTGGACTCGCGGCTCGCGGCTTCCAGCTCCGCGAGCAGCCGGGTCCAGGGCGTGCCGAGCTCCTGGGCGACACGGCCCGCCTCGGCGCTGAAACCGGCGGTGCGCAGCTCCGCGGCCGGGTCGCGCTGCACGCGGCGCTGCGCTGCCTCGAGCCTGAGCTCCAGTCCCGCGCGCCGGCTCTCCAGATGGCGGTATTCGAGCCATGTGCCTGCCGCCGCGGCGACGCCGAGCAGCAGCAGTGCGCTGCTGACGAGCGTCAGCGGTGCGCGCCGGCCCACGAAATCGAGATTGATGGACGGTGCGCTCATGCGGCCAGCCGCCGGGTCCGCCCAAGGCGCTGCAGGGTCGTCATCGGCCCGTTCGGCTCCTCGAGCCATTGCAATCCGCTGCTATCCCCCCCGGCCGCGGCTCCAGCGGCGACCTCGCGCCAGGCGTGCGGCGCATCGACATACACCCGGCCCTCCTCGGGGCTATTGCTCGCCAGGCGCCCGAAGGTCTGCAGGCGCTTCAACTCGCGCAGCCAGTCCGCGCCGATACGCACGCCGTGCACGCGATCCCAGCCGTGGCGGCCGAGCCGCGCTGCCGCCAGCGACCCCTGCTCGACGCTCACGAACCAGGCGTTCGCCTGCGGCAGACAGTGCCGCCACGCCTCGTACGCGGCCACCAGCTGCGGTTGCAGGGAAAGCAGCGGACTGCCGTGCGCAGCGCAGGCGGCGCGCAGGCCGGCCAGCAGCTCCGCGGGAACGGCGCACACCACCCGCGTCGCCTGCGGGGGCGCCTCCGAGATGCGCACGTCCCAGCCGGCCACGGCTTCGCCGTAGAGACTCGTGAGCAGCTGACGTCCATGCGCCAGGCGCTCCTCGACTGAGTCCAGCGCAGCAACCCAGGGCACGATGGCGTAGCGCGCCCAGTGATCGGCGATCACCACCCGTGTGTGGGTGCCCGCCCAGGGTGCCTGGGCAAGCGTGCCCGCAAACGCCTCGAGCGCAGCGGCCCAGGAATCGGTCTTGACGCCCTCGAAGCGCAACTCGTGTTCGGCGACGTGGCTCGGCTTCACGCCGCGCTTCATCCTCACCAGGCACAGGCGGTGCGGCGAGAGGTAGGCGCCCACCTCGTCACGCCATAATGGTGACACGGTTCACCTCCTCGACGGTGGTCTGTCCGCGGCGCACCAGATCAAGCGCCGCGGTACGGATGAGGCGCACCCCGGCCTGGTGCGCCAGCTCCTTCAGCTGCCGGACCGGCACGCGGCTGACGATCGCCTCGCGAATCTCGTCGTTCAGTACCATCAGCTCCCCGACGGCCCTGCGGCCGTGATAGCCGGTGCCGCGACAGTGCCCGCAACCGCGCCCCTTGCGGAACTTGTACGAGGCGCTGGTCACGATCGGAACGTGGGATTCCTCGAGCAGCTCGCGTGAAGGCATGTAGGCCTCCGAGCATTGCTCGCACACGATGCGCACCAGGCGCTGCGCCATCACCGCCGACAGCGCCGACACGAAACCATGGCTATCCACCCCCATGTGCACGAAGCGGCTGACGACGTCGAAGACGTTGTTGGCGTGTACCGTGGTAAACACCAGGTGACCGGTGAGCGCCGACTGGATGGCGATCTGCGCGGTCTCCGGATCGCGGATCTCACCCACCATGATCTTGTCGGGGTCATGCCGCAGGATCGAGCGCAGCCCGCGTGCGAAGGTGAGGCCCTTCTTCTCGTTCACCGGTATCTGCAGCACACCGGGCAACTGGTACTCGACCGGGTCCTCGATGGTGATGATCTTGTCGCGTCCGGTCTGGGTCTCGGAAATCGCCGCATACAGTGTGGTGGTCTTGCCGCTGCCGGTGGGACCTGTGACCAGCAGCATGCCGTAGGGCAGCGCTGCGAGGCGGCGCAACTGCTCGATGATGTTCGACTCGAAACCCAGCACATCGAGGCGCAGGCCGCTCATCTTGGTGAGCGCCTGCTTGTCGAGGATACGCAGCACCGCGTCTTCGCCGAAGATGCTCGGAATGATCGACACGCGGAAGTCGATCGGCCGGCCGTTGATGGCGATCTTGAAGCGGCCGTCCTGGGGAACACGGCGCTCGGCGATGTCCAGCTCCGACATGACCTTGATACGCGAGATGATCTGCTCGGCGGTCTCTACGCCCCGCACCGTCGCAATGTTCGCCAGCACCCCATCCAGACGATAGCGCACCACCAGCCCGCTCGCGGTCGACTCGAGGTGAATGTCGCTCGCCCCGGCCCGCAGCGCGTCGTACACGGTGGAGTGCACCAGGCGCACCACCGGGCTCGTGTCCTCGCTGATCCTGACGTAGGAGAGATTGTCGACCCCCTCCTCGCCCTTGCTGCCCGGCTCGGTCTCGGGTAACACCGCATCGATGGCCCGCAGCGACTCGGCACGGCGCCCGATCAGGTTGGCGAGTTCCTCACGCGCCGCCAGCGCCCATTCGATGGGCGCGCTGAGTCGCAGCTCCAGCCAGCCGCGCAACGTCTGATCGAACGGATCGGTAAAGATCGCCACCAGCCGCTCGCCCTCGTGCACCACGACGCAGTGGCGGCGGGTGGCATCTCCGGGCGGCAGCACCGAGAAATCCGGCTCGAGGTGTGCGAGCTCGCCGCTGGAGATGAAGCGGTAGTCGAACGCGCTGGCGAGTGCCTGGGCATAGCGATCCCCGGCGAGTCCGCAGGTTTCCGCCAGCACCTCGAGCACCGGGCGGTCCGCCTGCTGGGCGTCGTGCATCGCGCGCGCGATCGACGGCTCATCGATCAGCGCAGCGGGCGCGGCGAGAGAGGCGACCGCCGCAGTCCTGGCAGTGCCCGCAGTGCCTGCGGGCGCGGCACTGGCAGCGGCCGGCTTATCGAGCAGCTCGTCGACCGCGGCGTTCATTGGATGCTCCCGGCGAGCTGAAAGATGGGAAAGTACATGAGCACCACGATCACCCCGATGATCAATCCGATCACGATCATGAGCACCGGTTCGATCAGGCGCGTCATCACCGCCACCCAGCGCGCCAGCTCTTCATCGCAGAAATCCGCGATGCGCTCCATCATCTCGCCCATGTTGCCGCTGCGCTCCCCGACTCGCAGCATGCGTGCCGCCACCGGTGTCGTGAGGCCGTTGCTCTCCATGGCATCGGCGATTGATTGCCCCTCGCTCACTGCGCGGGTCGCGGCGGCGTAGGCGGCGCGCGAGGCGGCGAGCACGACCCCGCTCGACATGCGCAGCGCGGGGACTGCGGGCATGCCACCGCGCACCAGCATGCCGACGGTGCGATACAGGCGCGCGAGCTGGTAGACGTGCAACTGGCGGCCGATCGAGGGGATGCGGGCCACCCACGCACCCGCCGCCTTACGCACCGCCGGTCGGCGCACGCCGTACGCCGCACCGATGAGCGCGGCGAGTGCGGCCACGACGACGAACCCGGCATGCGCATCGATGAGCTGGCCCCATTTAAGCAGCAGCCGCGAGGCGAGCGGCAGATCGGTGCCGACGTCCTCGTAAATCGAGCTGAAGCGCGGAACCACATAGCCCATGAGGAACAGCGTCACCAGCAGGCCCGCCACCAGCAGGACGGCGGGATAAATGCAGGCATTCACCAGGGTCTTGCGCAGCGAGTCGGCCTGCTCCTGGTAGGCGATGTAGCGCGTGAGCGCCTCGCGCAGCGCGCCGGTTCGCTCGCTCGCCCGCACCGAAGCGACGTACAGATCCGGAAAGGTGGCGGGGTGCTCGGCGACCGCCGCGGCAAGGGTCTGACCCTCGTAGAGCCGTGCGAGGATCCGATCGAGCGTGCGCTTGGTGGTCGTGTTGGATTCCTTCTGCGCCAGCGCCTCGAGCGCCTCGACCAGGGAGAGCCCCGCATCGAGCAGCGATACGAGCTGCTGGCTGAACACCGCGAGCTGCAACTGCGGCGACTGGAATAGACGCCGCAACCTGCGCATGGGTTCCAGGGAGATGACCCTGAGATCCTTCAGTACGAGCTGACGGCGTGCATCGGCCTCGTCCACTGCATCTACTACGCAGGAGATGACGCTGGCGGAGGTATCGAGGGCCTTGACGCGAAACTCCATGGTGCTGGCTCAGTAATTCGTGAGATCCGCGTCTTCTCCGCTGCCGCCCGGCTGACCGTCGCGGCCGTAGGAGAGAAGATCGAAATCATTCTGGTGGGTGCCCGGCTGCGCATACACGTACGGGTGGCCCCAGGGATCGAGTGGCACGTCCTTCTTCAGGTACGGTCCCTCCCAGTTGGTCACGCCCTGCGGAGCGACCTGCAGCGCCGCCAGTCCCTCTTCGGTACTGGGCAGGCGGCCGACGTCGAGCCGATACTGCTCGAGCGCCTTGTCGAGCGCATCGATCTGCGCCCGGGCCGCCTTGACACGCGACTTGCCCACCTGGGCGAAGTAGCGTGGAGCCACGAACCCGGCCAGCAGGCCGATGATGACCATCACGACCAGCAGCTCCAGCAGGGTGAAACCGCGGGCGCGAAGTTTCCGAGAATGGGCAGAGTCGTACATCTTGTACATCGTGGGCCACCGTCCGCGCCGGAGGGCGCATTAGCTGTGTGGTCTTGTTTCCCCCATGGTGGTCGAAGACGACCGCGCTAGACAGTCGGCGGGCGCTCTAGCTAATGGAGGGGAAGCACGTACCCCCGGGGGTAGGTGATTACGGTAGATCAGCCGCTGCGCTGTTGGCTGAGCAGCTTGTGATAGACGCGCATGACGGCGGGTACGTATTGGCGGGTTTCGGAAAAAGGCGGAATACTGCGTCCGTAGCGCTCGACCGCATCCTCACCGGCGTTATACGCGGCCAGCGTCAACTCGAGATCATTGCCAAAGCGCGCCATCAGGTCGCGCAGATAGTGCGCGCCCGCGGTTATGTTCTGTTCGGGATCGAAGGCATCCGATACCCCGTAGCGGCGCGCGGTCGCGGGCCGCAGCTGCATCAACCCCTGCGCGCCGCGCTTTGACAGCGCCCGCGGGTTGAATGCCGACTCCACCACGATCACCGCCCGCACCAGTTCCGGGCGCACCGCGGCCAAGCGGGCCGCCCGCTCGATCATCGGATCGTACAGCGTGGATTTCGCCAGCCATTTCTCGGGCCGCGGCTGCGCGCGCGCCTCCACCGGGGTGGCCAGCAGCAGGTGATAGCGCTTATCGACCGGCACGTTGGTGAAATGGGTGACCCCGGCGGCGTCCACGAAGCTGTAAATGTCCGCGTGCGCGACCCCGCCGGCCGCCGCCGCGAGCAGTACAAAAGACAATCGGAGAGCCCACGGGCGGTACATTGAGCCTCTTTTACTCTCCGCCCGCAGCACATAACAGGTAGGGTAACCGTGTATCTTGTTGTAACTGTGAACCATGCACCGGTACCCACGGTGGACCACCGTTGACTTTCACGGCATGATTCCACGCAGGCAAATAACGAATTCTCCCTGACAATGCCTACAAGAATACGGGGAGCAACGCCACAGGGCGTTTACCGGTGGGTTACATGACGCAAACATCCGCGCGCATCGTTCTAGTTGAGGATCACGCGATCCTGCGCGAGGGGCTGCGGGCCCTGATCGAGCTGGAACCGGACCTGAAGGTGGTCGGCGAAGCCAGCACCGGAGCCGAGGGTGTGCGGGTGGTGCAGGGCTCGAATCCGACGCTGGTGATTACCGACCTCGCCATGCCGGGCGGCTCGGGCCTGCGAACCATCGATGAGCTGCGCGCGGTGTGCCCGAACCTGCGGGTCCTGGTGCTCACCGCCTACTGCACGGACGAGTACATCGGGGCGGCGCTGAGTGCCGGTGCCGATGGCTACGTGCTCAAGGACGCCAGCCGCGCAGAGCTGCTGCAGGCGATCCGCTCCGTCATCGCGGGCCAGAAGTACTTCTCCGAGCCGGTGTCCGCGCGGCTGGTGTCCGGTTATCTGCGCCGCAACGACCCGGCCACCGACCCCTGCCCCAGGATCACGGAACGCGAACGCGAGGTCCTCACGCGTATCGCGCTCGGGGAGTCCAACAAGCGTGTCGCGGTGGCGCTGCGTCTGAGCGTCAAGACGGTGGAAAAGCACCGCGCCAATCTGATGCGCAAACTCGAACTGCACAACACCGCGGCGGTCACGCTGTTCGCGGTGCGTAACGGCCTGTTGCCGACCCGGGAAACCGAGCAGAACTTCGAGGGACGCACGCTCGCCCCCTGACGCTGCGGCCGGCCCGGCCTGCCGTAGCTCAAGTCACGCGGCGTCGGTCTTGCGGGCCTCCCCCGGTCCCAGTTGCCATTCGATGCGCGCCTGAGTACCCACGCCCGCCGCGCCGGACTGCAGCCGCATCTGTCCCCCGGTCATCTCGGCGCGTTCGCGCAGATTGCGCATCCCGCGCCCCGAACGCATCGAGGCGCTGGACACCGACGCTGCCACCCCCACGCCATCGTCGGTGACTTCCAGCACCAGCTGGTCGGCGGAGCGCGCCAGCGACACCACCACCTGGCGAGCCTGCGCGTGTTTCGCCACGTTGTTGAGCAGCTCCTGCAGGCTGCGGAACACCGAGGTGCTGAGGCGCTCGGGAATGTCCGCATCGACCACCGCGACGGCCTCGCGCAAGGTGAGACCCGGATAGCTCTGCGCGAACTCGCGGCAGAACCAGGAAACCGCCGACGCCGCGCCCAGATCGTCCAGCACCGCGGGTCGCAGGTTCATGGCGATGCCGCGGATCTCCTCCATGGCTTCCTGGAGCGATGCAATGGCGCGCTGCAGGATCGGTTGTGAGTCCTGAGGACGCCCTTGCTGCACCAGCTCGGCGCCGCGCTCCAGTCCATACTTGATGGCGCTCAGCTGCTGTCCCACCGAGTCGTGCAACTCGCGCGCGATGCGCTTGCGCTCCATCTCCTGCGCGGTGATCAGCTGTCGCGACAGCGTGGCCAGCTCGTTGCGCGAGCGGCGCAACGCCTGCTCGGCAGCCTCGCGGCGCACGATCTCGTTCTGCAAATCACGGTTGGCATCCGCCAGCGCATCGGTACGCAGACGGACGCGGGACTCGAGCTCCAGATTGATGGTGCTCAGCGCCTCGCGCGCCAGATGCAGGGCCGTCACGTCCGCGAGCACCGCCACGGCCAGCGGCTCGGTGGCGGTGCTGGCCGCGCCGGGCGTCATGCGCCGCAGGGTCACGTGCAGGGCGCGCTCGAGGATCGCATCGCGGAGCTCGAACTCCGCCGGACCCCCTCCCTGAAGGCTCAGCCACCCCGACCGCAGGGACTCGTGCAGCTGGCAGGCGCCCGCGCTGCAGTTGGCATGCAATACATCGTGCAGTTCGCGC
>Ga0210394_10007331_pt1 | contig 11653 bp, 7 predicted proteins | sample IncBWC12MmetaG_FD_160121 | JGI IMG/M metagenome (GOLD analysis project Ga0210394, IMG submission 160121) | Forest soil microbial communities from Barre Woods Harvard Forest LTER site, Petersham, Massachusetts, United States - Inc-BW-C-12-M | ecosystem: Environmental > Terrestrial > Soil >... | reverse complement strand
CGAACCGAACAGCACTGGTGCCCTATCAAGCACGCGCAGCGTCTGCGGTCGCCTCATTCGCGGTACGGGCGCTTCTTCGATTACGGCGACGCCCAAAAATACAGCCAGGAAGTGGAAACCGTGCGCAACGATTTTGTGGATCTGAAGAGTTTGACCAAATAACTATTTTTCGAACCACGCCTCCATCCCGATGGCGTCGATCCGAACCCCGGCCTTCCGAGAACGCACTGCTGCGCGGTGAAGGCCGCTGGGAGAAACAGCAGAATAGCCTACGCGACGACGCCCTTGGCCACTACTCCCGCCACGTCCGTCAACCGGAAATTTCGTCCACCATAGAAATACGTTAACTGCTCATGCTTGAACCCGAGCAGATAGAGTATGGTCGCGTGCAAATCGTGAAGGTGCATGCGGTCCTGCTCGGCGTAATAGCCGAACTCGTCGGTCGAGCCGTAGCTGAAGCCCGCCTTCACGCCGCCGCCCGCCATCCACATGGTGTATCCGTAGGGATTGTGATCGCGCCCGTCGCCGCCCTGCATCACCGGCGTGCGCCCGAACTCGCCTCCCCAGATGACCAGCGTATCTTTCAATAAATCGCGCGACTTCAGATCCTTCAACAGGCCCGCGATCGGCAGGTCGACCTCGCGCGCGTTGTGCGTGTGGAGACGAACCAGCTCGCTATGCTGATCCCATTTGTAACTGTGCGAGCATTGCACGAATCGCACGCCGCGCTCCACCAGCCTGCGCGCCAGTAAACATTGCCAGCCGAAATCGCGCGTGTCTTCGTTGTCCAGACCATACAGTTTCTTCGTCGCGTCGGATTCTTTCGCGGTATCGAACGCCTCCGGCGCTTCAGTCTGCATGCGAAAGGCAAGCTCGAACGCTTCGATGCGTGCGTCGAGCTCCGTGTCATGCTCGCGCAAGGACGCATGCTGCCGGTTCATCTTTTGCAGCATGTCCAGCTCGTAGCGCTGCTGCTCCGGCGAAAGACCTTTCTGATTGAGGAATTCGATCGGCTCCTTCACCAGGTCGTCCAGCTTCACGCCCGCGTTGCCGATCGCCGTGCCCTGATAAGCGGCGGGCAGGAATCCGCTGCTCCAGTTCTTCGCGCCGCCGTGCGCCAGCGACGGCTTAATCGTGATGAATCCGGGCAGATTCTGATTCTCGCTGCCCAGGCCATAAACAACCCAGGAACCCATTGCCGGACGCGTGAATGTGTTTGACCCGGTGTGAAGCTGCAAGCTCGCGCCGCCGTGCGCCACGCTGTCGCCGACCATGGAACGGACCAGGCACAAATCGTCGGCGCATTCGGCGATGTGCGGAAACAGGCTGCTGATCCACAGTCCGCTCTGGCCGTGCTGCGTGAATTCCCACGGCGATTTCATGAGGTTGCCCATGTTGCCCTCGGCGAAGGTCAGGGGACGTTTGAAGGGCAGCGGCTTCTCGTTCCATTTTTCGAGCGAGGGCTTGTAGTCGAACGTATCGATGCTCGAAGGGCCTCCGTGCATGAACAGGAAGATGACGCGCTTGGCCGTGCCTGGAAAATGCGGCTGCTTAGGCGACATCGGATTGGTGGACGCAGCCTGGATCATCGAAGTAAGTCCGACCGAGCCAAAGCCACAGGAGGTGTATCGAAGAATATCGCGGCGGGAATACAGCTTCATTGATTTAATCCATTTTCATCACAGACTAAAGTCTGTGCCACCTCTGCTCCTGGTGGCACAGGCTTCAGCCTGTGAGCATTAGTCCACATAAATAAACTCATTCGACGACAGCAGAATGCGCGCCATGCTCTGCCAGCCCTTCTCACCCACCTTCGCGATGTATCCCAGCACATCGTCGCGCTCAGCGGCCGTCGGCAGCCGGTCGAGAATCCTTTGATAGAGCAAATCAACGCGGCCGCCGAGCTCCGTCGCCAACGCCACGGATCGATCGTCGACGAACTTCGAATTCATCATGAACAGCGCCTGCGGCGCGGTGTTGGTCAGCGCGCGGCCTTCACACGTCGTGGTGGCGTCTCCAAAATCGAACAGGTTCAGCAGCGACGGCAGATTCGACCGGCGCAGAGGCAGATAAACCGTGCGGCGCTTGCTTGTCGACGGGTCGATGCTGAGACGCAGAGCGCTGTTTTCGCCGTCAGTACCGGTGCCCGATTGCAGCGTCCCTCCCATGGTCAGATCGAGCGAGCCATCCAGCGCCAGCATCGCATCGCGCACCTCTTCCACGTCCAGTCTTCGACGTGAAAAATGGGAAAGCAGGCGATTGCCCGGGTCCTGCTCCGCAGCCTCCGCCGAAATGTCGCTGGACATCTGGTACGCCGCCGACAGCATGATGCGGCGGTGCAGCTTCTTCACCGACCACCCTTCTTCAATGAAGCGCGCCGCGAGATAGTCCAGCAATTCGGGATGCGAAGGCTTTTCGCCCACCAGTCCCCAGTTGCTGGGGGTCCTTACCAGGCCCTCGCCGAAATGCCATTGCCAGACGCGGTTCACAAACACGCGCGCGGTCAACGGATTTTTCGGACTGGCCAGCCACTGCGCGAGTTCGAGGCGGCCGCTGCCCGGCGGCAACTCCGGCTGATCGTCGCCGGCGAGGATCGTTGGAAAACGGCGCGTCACCGGATCGCCCAGGCTCGCGGGATTGCCGCGCACCAGAACGTGCTGCGCCACAGGCTTGCCTTCAGTGACGGCGCAAGCCATGGGAGGTTCCTGCGGACCGTCCTTGGTCACGTCGTCGAGCCTGGCGCGCATGAAGGCGATGCGCAGTTTCGTATCGTCCGAATACAGCTTCGCCATCTCGACGTCGGGCAGTGCGAGCGGACCGTTGCCTTTATCGAGCATGACGGCCCGAAGGAGCATCATATCCGCGTCTTTTAAAGGAGGCCGCGCCGGCAGCGCCGTGCCGTCGGTGGCGGCCGAGAGGAACTGATTCCACTTCGCGCTTCGGGCGGTCCAATCCTTGAACTGTTCGTCGAAATCGTGCTGATAGGCCAGCGCGACCTCTTGTTCAGTCTCCGCCGTCGCCTTGTGCCAGCGCATCAACAAAGGATTCGGATCCTTATCGGGGGTGAGAAATTTCGTCCACCGCGCCAGCACCAGCGGGTCGAGGCCCGCGGCTCTGTCGGGATGACGCGTCGCCATCATGTATTCAGCGACGCGCGATCGCAGAGGCGCCTGGCGCTGTTCGGCCTCCTGATCGAGCACCGCGTTAATGCGGCGGCGCATGTTGGCCAGCTTCGCTTGCTGCTCCATCCAGCGCAGCACCACGTCGGCTGGGGCTAGAGGCGCGTAGTAAATGTCGGAAACACCACCGGTGCCGATCTTCGAAAATGCTTTGGTGTTGGCGAAGATGGCGGCCAGCGAATAATAATCGGCCGTTGCGATCGGATCGAACTTATGATCGTGGCAGCGCGCGCAGGCGACGGTCAAGCCGAGAATTCCGCGCGTCGTCGTGTCAATCTGCTCGTCAATGAAATCGTAGAGCATTTTCGGCTTGTCCTGTTCGGCGATCAGGCGCGGGCCGATCGACAGGAAGCCAGTCGCCGTGATGCCTTCGACGTTCACCTCTTTCCCGTCCGGCGACGGCATCAGGTCGCCGGCGATCTGTTCCATCACGAACTGGTTGTAGGGCAGATCGCGATTGAACGCGCCGATGACGTAGTCGCGATAGCGCCACGCGTAGGGATAGCGATGGTCCTCGTCGGCGCCGGTGGAATCGGCATAACGGGCGACATCCAGCCAATGTCGTCCCCATTTTTCGCCGTAGCGGGGCGAGGCGAGCAGGCGGTCGACGACTTTCGCGAACGCGTCGGGTGATTTATCGGCCTGAAACGCTTCAATTTCGGCCTCGGTTGGCGGCAGGCCTGTCAGGTCGAACGTCGCGCGGCGGATCAACACCCGCTTCGACGCGGGTTTTGCCGGTTTCAGGCCTTTTTCATTGAGCTTGGCGAGAATGAGCGCGTCGATCGGCGATGCCGCCGAGATCGCGGGATCTTTAATCGCGCGGAACGACCAAAAATTGCGTTGCCCTTGGCTGTAGATCTTTTTCTTAGGAGCGTCGGGCGTCTGGGCGCACGCGAGCGTGGCGAAAATAAGGGCAAGCAACGTTTTCATGCGCTTTAACCACATGATACACTGAAGGTTCCCTTTTATGATTCCAGCAACACAACTGCGTCCGGGCATGGTGATCAAGTGGAACAAGGATTTGTTCTCGATCTTCAAGATGGAGCATCGCACTCCCGGCAACCTGCGCGGCTTCGTGCAGGTCAAGATGCGCAATTTCAAAACGGGCACGATGATAGAGCACCGCTTCAGCTCGGAAGATAAAGTGGAGCGCGCCTCGCTCGAAGAGCACGAGATGGAGTACCTGTACGACGACGGCGAGTTTTTCTATTTCATGAACACCGAAACGTTCGAGCAGATGCACCTGACCAAAGAGTTGCTGGGCGACGCGACCTATTTCCTGATCCCTTCGATCAAGCTCGCAGTGGAGTTTTACGAAGGCAAGCCCATCGGCGTGGAACTGCCTCCGGCGGTGATCATGACGGTAATGGAGACCGAGCCCGGCATCAAAGGCGCGACAGTGTCGAACGTCACAAAACCGGCGAAGCTAGAAACCGGCCTGGTAGTGCAAGTGCCTCCGTTCATCAACGAAGGCGAAAAAATCCGCGTATCGACGGCGGAGCAAACCTATTTAGAGCGCGCTTAAGCCATTCACCAGTCCGTCATTTGTGATTGTGGGGCGGGCTATAAGCCGGCAGCCGCCCTCTGGGCGGCTCTCTTGGTCGACGCAAGAGCCTGCTGGAAGCAGGCTGCCGTCTCAATAGCCCGCCCCACAAGGCCACATTGACACTGAGCCGCGACCGTCAGGGAGCGGACAGACGGACGATCCTCGCCAGTTCGTCTTCTTCCTCCGGAAACACCGTCCGCAGATCGATGACCACCCTCTCTTTTTCGATCCGCGCAATGATGTTGTTTGCCCGGAGCCGGCGTTCAACCTGCACCGCATCACCCGAGATTGCGAGCAGCCACGTGGGCAAAGTCTGATCGGGCGTCGACCCTCCCCCAGCAACGCTCTCGCCCTCAACGATCTCCAGCGACGGCACAAGTTCGCGTAGCTTCTCGGCCCGCGCCCGGATCTCATCCGGACTCATACGGAGCATCCTTAAAGCTGGAATCTCGTCATGTTTCGCGAGAATATGGCATCTCAACGTCTCCGCTAGCCCCTTAACGACCAATTTATCCACCCTTAAAGCCCGAAACAGCGGATTCTTGCGCGCTCTAGCCACCAGATCGGCATCTCCGGTGAGAATCCCCGCCTGCTGCCCGCCCAACAATTTATCGCCGCTGAACGACACCAGGTTCACACCGGCGTCGAGGCTATCCCGGACCAGCGGTTCGCGCATCCCGAAATCGGCGATGCAGCCGCTCCCGAGGTCTTCGTAAAGCGGAAGATTGCGTTCGCGGGCCAGTTTCGCCAAATCTCCGAGGAGAGGTTTAGCCGTGAAGCCTTCGATATGAAAATTACTGGGGTGGACGCGCATGATCACGCGCGTGCGAGGATTAATTGCGGCCCGGTAATCATCGAGATGCGTGCGATTGGTAGTGCCGACCTCGCACAGCGCCGCGCCGGAGGCTTTCATGATGTCCGGGATGCGGAAGCCGTCGCCGATCTCGATCAGCTCGCCGCGGCTGACGATGGCTTCGCCGCCCGATGCCAGTTCGTTCAGCGCCAGCAGCACCGCAGCGGCGTTGTTATTCACCACGATGCCAGGCTTTCCGGTCAACCGTTCGATGAGCGGGCTGGTGTGCGTATCTCGTTTGCCGCGGCGGCCTTGGGCGAGATCGTATTCGAGATTCGAATAACCGTCGACGCCCGGAGCGCGGCCGAGATTAGTATGCAGCACGACCCCCGTGGCATTGATGACCCGTTTCAAAGACGGCTCGCCCAGTTGTTCGATCCCGCGGCGGACTTGTTCTTCAACGTCGGTTGCAAGTGGCAAGTTACTGCGGGCATGGGCGATAACGCGGCGCGTTTCTTCCACCAACAGCTTGCGAGGAGCGTCGACGTCTTTAAGACGCTCGACAATTTCATCGACGGAAGGAAGGTCGCGCGGGGTCAAGAGCCATATTACTCTTCCCGCAGCGCCACCATGGGATCGACCCCGGCGGCGCGGCGCGCGGGGATGTAGCTGGCGACGATCGCCACTAGCGCGAGGGCGGCGACTGCAAACGCTAACGTCGCGGGATCGTAGGGTTTAAGGCCGAATAACATGGACGATGCGGTTCTCGCAGCGGCAAGCGCCAAGGCCACTCCAACGACGAGACCGATGCCGAGCAGCAACAGCGCTTCGCGCAAAATCAATCGCACGATGCCGCCGCCCTCCGCGCCGAGCGCCATGCGGATGCCGATTTCATTGGTCCTTCTGGCGACCATGTACGAAATGACGCCGTACAATCCGATCACTGCGAGTATGGCGGCGAGTGCGCCGAAGAAGCCAGAAAGTGTGGCCATTAAACGCTCCCGCAGCAATCCGTTCAGGATTTGCGTCTTGAGCGGGCGAAATTCGATGTCGATATCGGGACTGATTTCGACAATATCGCGTTTCACGGCGGCCACCAGCGCGGCGAGCGGCAAATCGGCGCGAATTACGATTTGGGCGCCCGGGTCGGGGCGATCGTCCTGCGTGTCCGGGAAAAAGGCGCACGGCTTGAAGTCCTCGCGCAGTTCGTAGTACTTGGTATTTTTCACCATACCCACGATTTCGAAGACCGGAGGCGTTTCCCCCTTATTGCCTTCAAAACCGAATATTTTGCCAATTGGCCTCGCGCCGTCGAAGTACTTTTTTGCAAATGCTTCGTTGACGATGGCGACCTTCACGCCATTGGCGACGTCATGATTATCGAAATCGCGGCCAGCGACCAAAGGGGTATTCAGCGTCGCGAAATAGCCCGGCGTCACGCGGGCAAGCCTGGGGGACGATCCGCTCTTTTTCTTGCCGTCAATCACGATCTGCTGGGACCAGCCGCTTCCGCTCAACGGAACGATATTTGTATGCGCCGCAAAGATGACTCCGGGAATGGAGCGGATTTTTTCGACGATCCGCCGACGGTACTCGATGCGGCGGGCGGCGGGGATCTTGAGCGACTCGAAGCTCAGGCTGGTTATCAGGATTCCATCCTGCCGAAAACCGGCGTCGAGGGACATCAGGTTGCGAAGACTCCCTACAAACAACAGCGCGCCCACTAGCAGGACCAAGGATAGCGCCACCTGCGTCACAACTAAGATCCGACGCAAACCGAAGCGTTCGCGACTCGCCGTAAGTCCGCGCCCGTTGGCTCGCATCGCCGACGCCGGAGAAGATTTTGTCGCGCGCAACGCCGGTGCGAGGCCGAACAGGATGCAGGTGAGGACGGCAAGACCGGCCGTGAAGCCGAGCACGCGGTAATCCGGCGACAAATCGAGAAACATGGTGTCGTACTGTGTGCTGATCATTGCGACCAGAACCCCGCCCAGGACGCGGGCCAACACGATTCCGGCGATCGCTCCGGCGCACGCGAGCAGCAAGCTTTCCGAAAGTAGCTGGCGGATCAAGCGGCCGCGCGATGCGCCGAGGGCAAGCCGCACGGCGATCTCTCTTTCTCGCGCGGAGGCCCGGGCGAGCATCAGATTTCCCAGATTGGCGCACGCGATCAGCAAAACCAGACCCGCGATGGCGAGCAGCATCCACAAAGGATTCGAATAATCCGAGCGCAATTCGGAAAAACCATTTTCGGCGGGGAACGCCTTGAGTTTGAACGCGAGATAGAATTTCGCGTCTCCGGCCTGATATTTGGGGGGCAGAGTCGCTTCGAAGAGCGCGGGCGAAATCACTTCTAATTGAGCTGTGGCGCGATCGAGCGTCCAGCCGGGCTTCAGGCGTCCCATCAACGCGAGCCACCAGTCGCTGCGGCCATCGAGACGCGCGTTTTCGCCGCTGGTGATGGGGTCGGCGCAAACGGGGATGGCGACATCGAAGGTCCGGCCGACTTCGACCCCGAAAAACTCGGGCGGCGTAATTCCAATCACATCAAAGGGATGGCCATCGAGGGTTAAGGATTTTTGCAGGGCCCCGGATGGCGTTCCGAATTCGCGGCGGGCGAAGGAATCGCTGACCACCGCGGTTCCCGGGCATCCGCGGCGATCGTCGGTGGCGCCGAGCAGGCGGCCCGCTTCCGGCTTCACGCCCAGAACGTCGAAGAAATCGCCACTGACCCATAGCACGTTGGCCATGCGAATTTCGCCGCCGCGGGCTAGATTGAGCTGCGCCGGAGCCCACGCGAAGATTCCCGAAAAGCCCTGTTGCTGGGCCCGGATCAGCTCCCATTGCGGATTGGTGATCTGTGGATAACGAGTGCTGAAGTTTCCCGAGCGGTTGTCGGAATTGGCGATCTTGACGATCGCCAGTTGCTCGGGATGCTGGACGGGGAGGGTGCGCAGGCGGACGGCGTCGAGAAGCTGAAAGATCGCGGTGTTGGCTCCGATGCCGAGAGCCAGCGAAAGAATCGCGACGAGAGCGAAGCCCGGATTGAGGAGCAGCAACCGGAGACCGTGACGGATGTCTTGCAGGAGGTTTCCGAGCATAAGGCTATTACTGAGACGGAGTGTCGGGGTTACGGTTAGTAATTTGCTAGGTTATGATCGTGATCTTTGTGAAGAGCATTTTGGCAGGCATCGGAGTGGCGGCCATTGTAGGGCTGGCAATTGCTATTTATGCGCAGGGATTGCAATATAGAGCAGTCATGTCCGAGCGTCCTGGAGACTCGGCTTACGTTGAGACCCATTGGCATCCCGTTCCCGTGTTGTGCACGCTTCTCGTTGCCTTCGCGGCGGGGTTTTGGTGGCAATTCCGGAAGCCACGCTGACTCTATTCCGAGTCCCCTCAATCACATCCCGTTTTCAACCGCCCCGCCCGAAAAAATTCGCGTGTAATTTATAGGCAAGGAGTTCAGGTGCTCTTCCAGCGGAGAACGGAATCGACCAGTAGGATCATTTCTAGACACTGTTCCGGCACGGGTCTGTGTGCGTTGGATTGCTGCCAGTCAACGACTGGCCCCTGCCTGTTGCGGGTCACGAAACAGGGTTCCCCCGTCGTGGGAACTGAAGTTAGCGGCTAAAGGGCGCGCCCGGGCGCGTCCGATGAATTTTGCTCTTTGACAATTGAATCAGCCACTACTCCAGAACCCTGACGCGAATTCGCGATCCTTCCGGGCCGCCGCGGTAGATGCGCTCGGTCGCCTTTTGAAAATCGCTGGCCTTGGCCGATGGGATATCCAGAAATACTTGCGGATTGCGGTCCGTCAGCGGAAACCACGAACTTTGGATCTGGACCATGATGCGGTGACCGGGCCGGAAGACGTGGCAAATGTCCGGCATCGCGAAATCGATCTTCGCTTGCTTGCCGGGCACGAAGGGCTCGGGCTTATCGAAGCCGTTCCGGAATTTGCCGCGAAACGGCTCACCGCGCACCATTTGCTGATACCCTCCCATGTGAACATTGCCAGGATTGGGATTCGGATCGGGATAATCGTTGGGATAAACGTCGATCAGTTTCACCACAAAATCCGAGTCCGTGCCGCTGGTCGAAACCTGAAGGATCGATTGGATGGGCCCGGCGATGGTCACGTCCTTTTCCAGCGGCTCCGTCTGATACACCAGCACATCCGTGCGACGGGCGGCGAAGCGCTGGTCGTAGGTCATGTAATCGGACGGCATCCCGCGGCCAACCTCGCCAATCACCGGCACAGGCTTGGCGGGATCGCTGATATATTCGTCGTACGCGGAACCGCTGGCGGCGGTGAAGGATAATGTTCCGCCGGAGCCGAAATAAAGAGACCGCTCGGTGGACTTCTGAGGAGGCCACTGGTCGAAACGAACCCACTCGGCCGTTCCTGTTTCAAACAGCCACGCTTTGGGGATCGGGCCGTCCTCATTTGCCTTCAGTCCGCGACCCTTGGTCTTCAGGTTCGCCATAAAGAAGGGCAGCTCGATGTGCTCGCGATAGAACTCGCCGGTCTTCGACGCGAAGTTCAAGTTGCCCAGCTTGTCTCCATCCCCACGGGACCAGCCGCCGTGCGGCCAGGGACCCATCACGAGCGTCTGCGGCGCGGCCGGACCGGCCTTTTCACTCGCGTAGAAAAGTTTTAACGGACCGGCCAGATCCTCGGCATCGAACCATCCACCCACCCAGAGCACTGCCGGCGTCACGTTTTTCATATGCGGCGCGAGCGCGCGAGCCTGCCAGAAAGCGTCGTAATTTGGGTGCTTCAACAGGTCGCTCCAGTAGACGTTCTCGTGATGGATATATTTTTCGTCGGCGTTGGCGAGGGGGCCGAGCGCCAAATAAAAATCGAACTGATCCTGCGTGCCGTAGTCGAACGGCACTCCGCGGATGGGACGCTCGGGCTCCTTGCGCGGCTTGAAACTGGTATAGAAACCGAAATTGGCGGCCAGGAAGAATGCGCCGTTGTGATAAGCGTCGTCGCCATTGCCGACGTCACCCATGGGCGCTTGCGGCGACACGGCTTTCAACGCGGGATGCGCATTGATCAAACTGAATGCGGAGTAAAAGCCGGGATAGGAGATGCCCCATTGTCCGGCGCGTCCGTTGTTGTTGGGGATATGTTTCACCAGCCAGTCGATGGTGTCGTAGGTGTCCGTGCTTTCATCCGTATCCTTGCCGCTAAGGTGCGTGTTGTGGACGGGTACATCGATGAAAGTCCCTTCCGACAGATAGCGCCCGCGCACATCTTGATAGGCGAAAATGAAACCTTCCCTGGTGAACAGCTCCGACGGACCCAGATTGGCGGGGTAGTTGTCGATACCGTAGGGCCCCACCGAATAAGGGGTCCGTTGCATCAGGATGGGATACTGCTGGCTCGAGTCCTTCGGCACGTACACGCTTGTGAACAGCTTTACGCCGTCGCGCATGGGGATGCGGAAGTCGAACTTGGTGTAGTGGGACCGCGTGTATTCGGCCTGTTGGCGAGTTCGATCGGCGGGGCTTGGCTGCGCCAACAGCCGCAGCGCTGCCGTTGCCAAGACGATGGAAACGGATTTTTTCATTTAGGTACCATCTCACCATGAATCAACAACAGGATATCGCGGTGCGGCAGGCTACCATCTTCGATCTGGACATCTTAGTCCCGTTGTTCGACGCCTACCGGCAGTTTTACCGGAAGCCTAGTGACGCGGGTCTGGCCCGCCGGTTTCTGCGGGATAGATTCGAACACAGCGAGTCGATTATCTTTGTGGCAGGACGGCCGGATGGTTCCGCGGTTGGATTCACGCAGTTGTATCCCAGTTTTTCATCGGCCTCGGCGGCGCGAATTTTCATTCTCAACGATTTGTTTGTGAGTCCGGAGGCTCGGCGGAGGAGAGTGGGGGCATTGCTGCTCAACGCCGCTGCGCAGTTCGGACGGGAGACGGGCGCGGTTCGTTTGACGCTATCCACGGAACTTACCAACGTCACGGCCCAGGCGCTGTATAAGGGCGAAGGATGGACGAGGCAGGAAGAGTTTTTGGTTTACAATCTGGCTCTTTAGAGCATCGGCATGCGTCAGGAGTCTGTAAAAACTCCAGTTTCAAATGTGGGGCGGGCTATCAGCCGGCAGCCGCC
>Ga0210394_10007329_pt1 | contig 11656 bp, 9 predicted proteins | sample IncBWC12MmetaG_FD_160121 | JGI IMG/M metagenome (GOLD analysis project Ga0210394, IMG submission 160121) | Forest soil microbial communities from Barre Woods Harvard Forest LTER site, Petersham, Massachusetts, United States - Inc-BW-C-12-M | ecosystem: Environmental > Terrestrial > Soil >... | reverse complement strand
TTGTTTCTACCGGACGGCCAAGAACTCGCAGCCTTCGAGAAGATATTTCAGGCATCACCTCACATTCCGATTCTGGTCCTCTCCGAGCACGAGGATGTCGCTAAACATGCCGTACAACGCGGAGCGCAAGACTACATCCTTGCCAACCGCCTCGACGGTTATTCATTGTCGAAGGCATTGCACAACATGCTCGAGCGCGCGGCGATTGCAGAGGCCTTGTTCATCGAAAAGGAGCGTGCGCAGGTTACCTTGAATTCCATCGGTGATGCGGTCATCAGCACCGATGCCAGCGGCGATGTGACTTATCTTAATCAGGTGGCCGAAGCGATGACAGGTTGGACATGCAATGAGGCACTAGGGCGGCCGTTCAGCGATGTATTTCAAATCATCAACGGCAAAAATCCCGGACACCCCCTGAACCCGATGATCATTGCCATGCAGCTAAATAGAACCGTGGGAGTGGCCGAGGGATCAGTCCTCGTCCGGAGGGACGGGATTGAAGCCGTCATAGAGGACTCTGCGGCGCCCATTCACGATCGTCGGGGCCACGTGACCGGCGCGGTAATGGTATTTCATGACGTCACTCAGGCACGCGCCATGTCGCTGCGGATGTCCTATTTGGCCCACCATGACTACCTCACTGATCTACCCAACCGTTTGCTGTTGAATGATCGACTTGCCCAAGCAATCGCCGCGGCGGCCCGCAAACATCAACAATTGGCGGCGCTGTTTGTGGATGTGGACCGCTTCAAACACATCAACGATTCGTTGGGACATGCGATCGGCGACAAACTGCTGTTGTCAGTCGCCCGGCGCCTGGTCGATAACGTTCGGGTTTCAGATACCGTAAGCCGTCAGGGCGGCGACGAGTTCTTGATTCTGTTGTCGAGCATAACGCGCGCAGAAGACGCCGCTCGCAGCGCGAACAAAATACTTAGTGCGCTCAGCAAGCCGCATCACGTTGAGGAACACGATCTGCAAATCACGGTCAGCATCGGCATCGGCGTGTATCCAGACGATGGCACAGAGGCCGAGACTCTCGTTAAGAATGCGGATATTGCAATGTTGCGCGCCAAGGAGAATGGCCGCAATAACTACCAGTTTTTCAGGCCTGAGATGAATGAGCATGCCATGGAACGGCAATCTCTCGAGAGCGGCCTACGTCATGCGCTGGAAAGACGTGAGTTCGTGTTGCACTATCAGCCGAAGGTGGACCTCGCGACCGAGTCTGTCACAGGCGCCGAGGCGCTAATCCGCTGGCGACGACCGGAGCAGGAGATCGTGCTTCCCGAGAAATTCATACCGGTCGCCGAACAGTGCGGATACATCGTCCCCATCGGGCGCTGGGTGCTGCGAGAAGCATGTCGTCAAACTCAACTCTGGCTGGATGCCGACTTGGCGCCTCCTCCTGTGGCGATCAATGTCTCCGCGGTGGAATTGCGATCCAAAAACTTCGTCCAGGGTGTCCGCGATGTCCTGGAGGAGACCGGGATGGATGTGCGATACCTCGAGTTTGAGCTGACCGAAACGGCCATGATGCAGGATCCTAAGTCCACAATCGCAGTGTTGCACGCGCTCAAGGACATGGGGGTGCGGCTCACACTGGACGACTTTGGGACTGGGTATTCCAGCCTTAGTTATCTGAAGCGTTTTCCGATCGACGCCCTGAAAATCGACAAGTCATTCATACGCGGCTTCTGCACCGACTCCAGCGATGCGAAGATAGTCAATGCGGTGATTAACATGGGTAAGAGTTTTGGACTAAGAGTCATAGCCGAAGGCATCGAGACACGAGAGCAGTTCCTAAAGTTGCAATCCAAAAAATGCGACGAGGGCCAAGGTTATTACTTTCGCGAGCCAGTCGCTGCCAGAGAATTCACCAAGCTGCTGAGAGCCGATTTGTCGACCACTGTGGTCGCCTGAGTGCCAACCAACTGTAGTGTTGTAGCCAAGAGCGACCGCGCTTGCCCGCTGTTCTGCGGCGGCCGCAGCGGCTGCACTATTGCCATCAAGGGCAATGGGTTGTTTTACGGCGAAGTACTGGCAGGGGTCGCAGCAAGGTATTGATGGTGGATTTAGTTGAAGGACTGGAGGGGGTTGCGAGCCGCCGCTTAAGGCGCATCGATGCGAAACAGTACCTGCAGTGGATAACCCACGGCACCCTCGAAGAACGCACGGTCCAGAGCCAGATGCTCCTCGGTCACCTTCAGTTCAAGGATCTTGGGGAGTGTTTGGAACCCGGCAACGGCCAGGGCGTTGAAATAGTCGGCAAAAGTCTTGTGCATGTAACTCACGGGCACGGTCCTACCGTCCCGTCTCCAGATGTACCCTTCATAGGACTCATCGACGCCGGCAAAGTAGTCTCGTCCCTTTGAGTCGAAGTAAACGGGCTTCTGCAGAGGGCGGATATAAGGCAGAAATGGGTGCGGTACCGTGAAAATGAAACGACCGCCCGGAGCGAGGCGCGAACGCACGCTCCGGAATACCGCGGTCATATCAACGCGGCTCAAATAGCTGAGCATAAACACGGCGATCACCCGGTCGAATCGCTCTCGCGGAAAATCCTGAAAATTCGTGGCATTGCCGATCTTAAAAGTCATCGGGCACGGTGCGCCGCTCGCGGCAGCCTGTTGTGCACGCTCGACCATCTCGCTGGAGATATCGATGCCGAATACCGACGCAGCGCCTGCCTGCGCCAGCAGACGGGCCACGTAGCCTTCTCCGCACCCCAGATCCAGCACATGCGTGGCCTTAACGGGCGCGAGTTCCTGCAATACGAGCGGCCTGGCCGTGAAATCCGAGAGGATCATGGGTTCCTGCCGGGCCCATTGGTCTGCGTTCTGATCGAACATTCCAGCGAAAGAATCAGTCTGCATAACGTTGGCCCCTAAACAACGATGTAAGCCGAGATGTTGCTGTCTGCAAGGACGGCGGTATCCATTGAGAAATCATCTAGTCCGGCGCCATGCCATTTTCGGCGAGCTCCTTGATTGCCTTCGCACTTTTGGACAGGTTTGATAAGCCCATGCCACGAAGAACGTTCGGCGCCTTCGAGAATTGGATGCCTTCGTAGCCCACGATCTCGACACGGTTGCCCCAGGGATCGTAGAAATCTAGAAATGGTCCAGGCAAGATCTCGACGCCGGCCTCGGCGAGCGCGCGGCGCACAGCTTCCTTGTCATCGACGACGAGCCCGAAGTGGCGACCAGCGCCCGCCGGCTGGCTCTGACCCTTCTGCAGTGCAAGGAATTGATCGCCCAAGTCGATGAAGGCCATGTCCACAGCTTTACTGCGCAGCTTGAAATCGACGATGCGTGCGTAGAAGGCAAGTGCCTCCTCGACGTCACCCACCTCGAGAGCGATGTGATTAAAGCCCAAGGCGCGCGCCTTTTTTGATTGAGTCATCGGGGTTCTCCGTAAGCGAAGTACCGAGTCTCAAGTATAGGTGAGTTCGGCCGGCTGGATTAACCCAAGGTCGTCGGGTACGGTGGAATTGATGCGTGGGCTGACAGGATAGGCCTGCATGGCACTCTTATTGTAAGGTCGCAGGGTTGCCATTGCGGCAACCGGCGTACCTCGCAACCACGTTTGATAATCCTTGCGTCGCAAGATGGCGGGCATGCGGCCGGCGGTGTTGGCGATTTGGATCATGAGGTCGTTCGGCGGCACACAGATGATTGAGCAGCTTTCGATCACATCGTCGTCTTCGCTGACCGATCGATCCCAGATTGCCGCGACGCCAAATACCGAGCGGTCGAGTAAATGCACGAAGTAGGGCTGTCGGTAGCGCGCGTTGGTCAGTTGCCATGAATAGAATCCGGCCATGGGAAGGATGCAGCGTTGACTTTCGAGCCAGGGCTTTCGGAATATCGGCGATTCCATGGTCGCGTCAGCGTCGACGATCAGCGGAGGTTCACCGGCGTACGTTTTATCGGCGGAGGGTATCAACCCCCAGCGCATCATTGCCGCTTCGGATTGCCCGTCGTGCCAACGAATCGCCGGGACGTATTGTCGCGGAGCCACGTTGTACTTGGGAGTAAAGCGCCACCAAGTCAGCGACGGCATGAATTCGCGCTCGACGGTGGCCTGGTCGGGGAGTGCGTAGCGCTGACACATGGCAGGACCTTACGGCAGGGACCCCGCCAAATATGTGACGCGGCTACGGTTTGAAGGTGGGACTTGGATGAATTTTTTGGCGCCACTCAAATATCGCGCAAAACACGCCGAACGACGGCAATGCAAAGGCCGGCTGGCTCGACCGGCCACGGACGGCGTGGATTACAATGGCGCCGTCGGCGACGATTGGAACCTCGGAACGACGAATTTGCGCAGGCAGGCGAAAGTGAGCGAGTTGTCGCGCGCGGCATTGTTGGCAACGCTGCTTTTCGGTAGCGCCGCGTATTCGGAGTCAATACCTCTCATTCACCAACACGGCTTGCTGCTGGTGCCTGTCGTGATCAACGGCAAGACTTCGCTTAATTTCACCGTTGATAGTGGCGCGACCGACGTTTCCATCCCGCAGAACATATTTTCCGCTCTCACTCGCGATGGCACTGTGTCTCCTCGGGATTTACTGGATAAACGGATCTACAAACTAGCGGACGGATCCGGAGAGATCTCGCAACGATTTAGCATTCGATCCTTGCGCGTGGGTAAATTGGAAGTTCGAGATGTCATAGCGTCGGTCGGTGACTCTGGCGGCTTGCTGTTGCTGGGGCAGAGCTTTCTATCGCGACTCAAATCCTGGTCGATTGACAACGAACGCCAAGCCTTGGTCATTACGGAGTCAGCAACTTCCCGATCACCATTGATTGTGCCGCGTGCAAAAGATCGCAGTGGGGCCAGCAACTGGGTGCGGGTTGCGGCTCTGGAGAGCTCCGCGGGAGAATTCTTCGTGAATACCGCGAGCTTTCAGGGCAACGGGAACTTGCGGTCGTTTTCGGAAAAGCATGTTTTTCCGACGCACAGCGAAAAGTGGCAGGGCAAGTGGGTGAGTTATGCGGTGGATCATTGGGAATTTGACTGCGGGCAAGAGAGAGCGAAATTGGAGGCGCGAACCGACTACTACGAGGACGGAACGAGCTGGGTTGCGGATTCTAAACTGCTTTCATCAACCGCCTGGCACCGCGTCCCGGCAGACTCTATCAAGGATGGCGAGATGAAGCTGCTGTGCGATTGGCAGCCGCAATGAGTCGGGTGCAAGCGCGACATTCACAGCACGTCGTCTTTCCATACAGGGATGGTGAAGTAAAAGATTGCGCCTCCCGAGGCCTTGTTCTCCCCCCAAAGGCGTCCGCCGTGTGCAAGCGCGATCGAGCGGCTCAACGACAGGCCCAAACCCAATCCGAGGGGCTTTGTGGTGTGGTAGGGCTCGAAGATTTGCTCCGCGCTCCCGGCCGGAATGCCGGTGCCGGTGTCACCCACCGAGATTTCCACGACGCTCTCTTCAACGAGGCGTGATCCTAGTGTAAGGGTGCGAGTAGCCTGAGTATGAGACATGGCATCGCCGGCGTTGAGCAATAGGTTGATCAACACTTGCTCTAGTTGCACGCGGTCGCCACGAATTGATGGTAGATCGGCGGCGAACTGTGTAACAACACGGATGCCGCGAGACAACAAATCCTGATGCATCAATTTGAGCACATCGTCGATCAGTTCGTTCGCATGCAATGGGCGAGGCTGGAATTCGCCCTTCCTGAACAGCGCGCGCAGCCGGTCAATGACCTCGTTGGCGCGCTTGTCGTCGGCGACAATATCACCGAGGATCTCGCGAACTTCCTTGAGGTCGGGTTCGTCGTGAGCAAGAAACAGCTGCGCCGCCTGCGTGTTGGCCAAGATGGCCGCGAGTGGCTGCTTCAACTCGTGCGCGAGCGCGGTAGACAGTTCGCCGAGGCTGGCCACCCGCAGCAGATGGGCGAGCTCGTTGCGATGCGCTGCGCGTTCCTCCTCTGCCTTGACCAAGCGCTGTTGGCTCGCGCGCAAGTCGCGCGCCAGTTGTGCTGCGCGCAACGTCTCGCCGCCAAACTCGTAACCCATTGCCGCAATGATGCCGAGGTAAAATAGGCTCGACATGGGCGGCCACTCCTGATGGCCCCAGACTATCAATGCCGTTTGTACGGTTCCCGCCAGCAAGAAAAACACGATGCTGCCGCCCACCATCACCGCCATCCGGCGGTCACCGCGCCGCCAAACGGCAATCGCGGCGTCCACGACGAAAAATACGAACCCCCATAGGCCTAACTGGCCGACGACCATCGACGGATTTGACACACCCGCGCCGATAGTGGAAACAGTTTCGCCGAGGAATGGGATGTGACTGATACTCGAGATTTCGAGGTAGTTGAGATTTTGTCCCGTCAGGAAGTTGAGAAACAATGCGATCGTACGCAGACCGCATACGGTCCAGAGAAGCCACAAGCGGCCGGCGCGAAGATAAAGACGCACGAATCCGGCCAACGTCAGAATGATCAGCCAAGTCGGCACGTGCGACCAGCGAATGACAAAATCCATTTGAGTTGGCGATTCCGCCCGCAACAGCGCTAGATCAAACCAAGCAGCGGCAGCGGTTCCCAATGCTGCCAACGCGAACAGCAGGTTGGCCCACTTATCGCGCTGCCGCCACCAGATGAATACGTAAATCAATGACAGCGTCAAGCATGCGGACGCGGTCATCGAGAATATGACGGTCACCCAGCTCGTCAATGCGCTACTTCTGGCTCGGGCTCATCTGCTGGAGCTTGCAAATCCGTGTGCTGATGCTTGTCCGGAAAGATGTTACCACCGCCGATGTGCCACTAAAGAATCGCGATCACCACGCTAGTACGGGGGCGCTTTGCGGGCGCGTTGATTCCTAGCTGCCTCGGTCCACCAGGCCAGATCGTCGGCAAAGCGGGGGAATGCCCTTTGAAGTTGCCGTCCAGCCTCACCGATGGGCTCACCCGTCGCGCTCAAGGTTTGAGAAATGGGTCCGACGGTGAGTGTGCTCGAAATCACAACCATACCCATCTCGGAAAGGGTCCCGTGCCAGAGAAAATTAGACCGGGCGCCCGATAGCCGTCCGCCGGAATAGCTGACTATCGCGGCCGGACGCCAATACCATTCTTCGAGAAAATGGTCGGTGAGGTTTTTCAATCCTGGCTGCGCCCCCCAGTTGTACTCGCCAGCGACAAAGATAAAGGCATCGGCTGTGCGAATCTTTGTAGCCAGCTCTTCCATCGCAACTGGCGCCTGTCCCTTTGCATACTCCTTATACATTCGATCCAACATCGGCAGGCCGATAACTTTCGCATCGAGAAGCTCGGGGGACTCACCGCGTGCGCGGAGACCTGCAACGACGAAATCGGCTAGTCGGATTCCCTTTCGCTCTGATCGGTAGGAGCCATAAAGCACAAGAATTTGGTCGTTCATTCACACCTCTGGTCTGGCTAAGTTTAGGATCGGTTATGCCGAGACGCCAAGGGGCTTATAAATCATCTTGCCGGTGCAGGGCGTAGTAGCCTACGGTCAGCAAGAAGGGCATCAATTCGATGAATCTGTCAATTCGGCTGTTGGCATCGCCAGAGCATCGCACATGAGGCTGACCGCGGTGACCTTTGGAACGGAAGGTGACGGGCGACCCATTGCGGCGTTGTGTTGTACGCTCAAGGATGCCGGTCATGACGTAGGCGATGGACATCGCGGGATCGACGCAAATGCGAAGTCGTGCGGCCTATCTGGGCGAGGCAATGCGCACCGAAGACGGTTTGGCGTCAGCCGTCAAGACTCTCGAGGAATTGCTTCGTAGCGAAGCCCGCTAGCACGAGTGGCGGTCCTTATAACATTGGATCTTGCGCACCCGCTGCCACTGAATGTACGAACAGCCTGGCCAGACGGAAGTGTGCCACCGTACAGACGCTCCCTCCCTACATCGCTCATGCTATTGCGTCTCGGATTGCTGTATTGCTTTTACCGGAGATTCGCAATGAATACGAAGAATAAACTTGTCCTTCCTGGTCAGCTAGGGTTGCTTCTGTTGGTTCTCGCAGGGTGTGCTTCCGCGCCCCCGCCCAGCAAACACCCCGCTTACTTGCATGCGCTATCGGACCTGCGCTCTGCGCGATGGATGATCGAGCATCGACCAGGGGATGCTGCCGTCAGCGCGCACGAAAGCGAGGCCGTCAGCGAGATTGATCACGCCATTTCAGAACTAAAGCGTGCAGCCATCGATGATGGCAAGAATATCCAAGATCATCCCAGCGCCGATGTACCGAACGACTATCGCGGCCGATTGCATAAAGCCGCCGACCTATTACGGAAGGTACATGCCGACACTTATCGCGAAGAGGATAATCCGGGAGCACGAGGACTCAGGGATCGAGCTATTGGGCACGTCGATGCCGCACTGCATGCCACAGAACAGGCAATTCATGACGTAGAGGCCGGCCGCTGAGACGACGAGACACAAATGGCGATGCCCGACTTGGAGCCTGACTCAAGGAGCCATGCGTGAAGGTAACAATCACTTTTCTTGCCGCTGCTTGGCTGGTGTCTGGTTGCTTGACCAACCCTCCGCAAGAAGACAGCACTGGGGTTGGACATCGGGATCCGCGGACCGGCCTGTGTAACGATGCCACGTCGCCGCCTTGTGAACCCCCTAAGGATTAACTGCAACTCGCGGATGTCGTCGCGCGCAAGTTACAATTGAGGCCGCCAAGGCGTCCGGATCTCTCGTAAGCGCTTGATTCTGCGAATCTTCATTGACGATAGCCGACCACGCCTGTTTAATACGCGGCTCGATGAGGCCAGGTAGCTCAGTTGGTAGAGCAGCGGACTGAAAATCCGCGTGTCGGGGGTTCAATTCCCTCCCTGGCCACCAAAAAATCCTTTATTTTTCTTGTAGTTACAGTTCGAGCTGTTTTTGCGGCGCCGGCAACTGTGCCAGGATTGTGCCATGAAGTTTCAAGTTGTCGGCGTAGACCGCGAGATGCCCCACGGCTAAGTGCGCATAACGGCGCACCATCTTCTCGGTCTCCCAGCCGGCCATTTCTTGAAGAGCAAACAGGGGCGTTCCGTTCTGCACATGCCACGAAGCCCAGGTGTGCCGCAAATCGTGCCAGCGGAAATCCTCGATGCCGGCACGCTTCAGCGCCTTGTACCACGCCTTGGAACTCACCTGAAACACAGGTTGCCCCTCGTACGTGAACACTCGCTCCGGATGCTTCCCCAGTTGAGCGTGCACGATCGCGAGCGCCGTGGCGTTCAAGGGCACGCCAATGGCCTTGCGACCCTTGGCTTGATCGGGATGCACCCAGGCGAGCCGACGCTCCAGGTCCACCTGCTCCCAGGTGAGTCCCGTGACGTTCGCCCGGCGTAGCCCCGTGGCGAGTGTGAACGCGGCCATGGCCCGAAGATGCATCGGCAGCTCGCGCAACAACTGCATCGATTGATCGTGGGTGAGGAAGCGGATCCGGCGCGATGGCTCCTTCAAGAGCCTTATCGCTGGCGACCGGTCCAACCATTCCCACTCGCGCTCGCATCGTCTCAAGACCGCGCGCAGCAGTGAGAGCGTTCGATTGACGGTACCGTTCGCGCATCCTTCTGCCCGCCTCGCCTCCGTGATGGTATCGATCAAGGCTCGGTTGATAGTTTCCAGCTCTCTGCCGGCCAAGAACCGTTCGAGCCAACGCAGTTGCGCCTTGTCTCCTTCGTGCGTGGCCTTGTGGCTTTGCTCGTGGAGCCATCGTGCCGCTGCGTCCTGCCAGATCCGTCTCGGCCTGTCCCCAAGCCGCTGCAGCCGCCAGACCTCGCTCTTCAGCTTATCGTGCAGCTCTTGCGCTTGGGCTTTGTTGCCGGTTTCAGCAGATCGGCGTACTCGCTCGCCGTCAGGCGCCACGAAGTCGATCCACCAGACCGGCCCGCGTTTGCGTAATGACATACATCCTCCTGTGAGATATTTGTCACTCGCAGCGCTTGCCGTTTCACAGGATACAGCGAGCGCACGAACTCGGCTGAGATCGACATCCAGAAAGATCCAGCACCTTCCAGCCTTGGCTCCCGGAATGAGACCACGCTTGGCGCGCATGCGAACTTCGTCGGGGTGCATGTGGAGAAACGCGGCGGCTTGGTTGAGATTGAGGGTTCTCACAGCGCCGGGCTTGGCGGGGCCCTCGCGTTCTGCCGCGCTGGCCATGCGTTCACCGACCGTTGGCGTTTCAGGCGAGCGACTCGACCGGCGGTGTGAATGTTTACGGTCCGGCGGCTCGCGCGTCCGCAGAGAGTCCGGACCAAACGACAAATCCAATTGAGTGCCGGCACGGGCACCGGGTTGAGCAAATTGCGAATTCACAAACGACCTTCTTCACAGTGGTTCCGATCGTTTAGGGTCAAGTCGTCACGTATGGCGATTGTTACCGATTGACGCCACAAAGTGGGTAAGAGTTTCGCGGGCGGATTCAATCGCTCGGCGCAACACAAGCTCGAAACTTATCAGCTGGAGTTTGAAATCCCAAAGTCTTTCTAGGTCGTTGGTTTAGACGAAGTGCAACCTTATCCAATTGCGATTGCGTAAAGCCCGATAGATCCGCCCCTTTGGGGAAGTACTGGCGCAGCAACCCGTTGGTGTTCTCGTTGGTACCGCGCTGCCAGGGACTGCTGGGGTCACAGAAGTACACCTTCACATCCGTGGCCACCGAGAAGCTCGCATGCTGGGACATTTCCTTGCCGTGATCCCAGGTCACGGATCGGCACAACGACTTGGGCAGCTTACGCACATGGCGCTTCAGAGCGGCCAGAACGTTCTCTGTCTTGTGGTCGGCAACTTTGATCAAGGAGGTATAGCGTGAGTGACGCTCTACCAGCGTGATGATCTGGCTGCTCTTCGTACCGCACAGCAAATCCCCTTCCCAGTGACCGGGAATGGCTCTATCTTCGATCTCCGCGGGTCGCTCTCGAATTGAGATCGTATCGGCGATCTTGCCGCGCCGATCCTCGCTAGCGCTCTTGCGCGCATAGCGGAAACGTCTGCGAGTGCGCAAATGCTTGATGAGCTCTTTTTTCAGCACCCCGCGAGCCTGGATGAATAGACTCTTGTAGATCGTTTCATGCGATATCTGCATGTTCTCGTCGCCGGGGTATCGGATCTTGAGCCATCCCGATACCTGCTCGGGCGACCACTCGAGGGCCAGTTTACTCGCCACTGCCTTGCGCAGCCTACCGTTCAGAGCGAGCCGGCAAGGCTTGGGCCGAAGGGCCGACAATGAGGCCTCATAGTTAGCATGATTGGCCCGATAGCGTGCGCGCCCGCCGTGCCGGGCGACCTCCCGGCTCACTGTCGAGGGCGCACGACTCAAACGTCTGGCTATCGAGCGAACCGACTCCCCTGAGCCCAAACCGCGCGAGATCTCCTCTCGTTCCGCCATCTTCAGCACCACTGCCCGGATGCGCCCAGGCGGAGCAATGCCTCCGCGTATCGCCAGCTGCTGATACAGCGCCGAGGAGTTACGCTTCAACGCTTGGCAAATCTCGCCAATGCCGTATCCGGCCCTCCATCTGCGCCACATGTCGGCCTTCTGCTCCTCAGTGAGGCCGGGTCGTCCTTCTTTTATCATTTGGCACCACCTTCTTTTGCCATGTTAGATCAGATGGTGTTGCGCTCAGTGATTGAATCCGCCCTGAAAAT
>Ga0210394_10007326_pt1 | contig 11661 bp, 8 predicted proteins | sample IncBWC12MmetaG_FD_160121 | JGI IMG/M metagenome (GOLD analysis project Ga0210394, IMG submission 160121) | Forest soil microbial communities from Barre Woods Harvard Forest LTER site, Petersham, Massachusetts, United States - Inc-BW-C-12-M | ecosystem: Environmental > Terrestrial > Soil >... | reverse complement strand
CTTCTGTGGCGGGTCGGGGTCGATTTCAGTGGTTGGGCTCGGACAGGGACATTGCTCTGTTGCAGGCGGGAGTTCCTCTAAGTCGCGCCTTTACAATATGATGGAGGTGCAGCGAAAATCCTTCTAGACGTTACTCTAAGGCTGAAGTCCTCTTGTGTATGCTGATTGCGCCGGGTAGTCTTTTTGTAGAGGGCAAAATGGCCGGCACACGATTACCCCACACCCTGTTTTTCGCCATCGCCTTCGCGGCGGTAGTTCAGTGTGTTCATGATTTCCCGCTGCTGCCCGATCGCGTGGCCTCTCACTTCGGGCCTTCCGGAATGCCCAACGGCTGGATGACCAAATCGCAGTTTCTTACGATATACGCCATTATGATTCTGCCGGCGCTGGCCGTCGAGTTCTGGCTGGCGCGCCGAATCGCGAAGACCCCCGGCGCGAGGGTCAACATGCCGAACAAGGAGTACTGGATGGCGCCCGAGCGGCGTGCCTTGACGCTTGCTTATTTTGAGAGTTTCTTTGCCTGGTATGGCTGCGCGTTCCTGCTATTGCTGGCGTTCATTATGGGGATGGCCCTGCGCGCCAACCTGGACCCCTCGCCCCAGCTTCCGACCGGTCCCACAGTCGCCGCGCTCGCTGTGTTCGTCGTATTCAACATCGCGGCGATGCTTTCGATGTACCGCCGCTTCTCCGCCACTCCATAAGGATAGTCGCTAGACAAACAGCAAAATCAGGCAGCAACTTCCTTCGGGCGGTAGCGCCGGACGCGAATCTTGCCTTCCGCCTTAAGCGCCCGGGCGAGGTCGTGATTCGACTGCATCCGCAGCCATGTCTGCGCGGTGCCGCCGAACGCTTTTTCAAGGCGAATGGCCATCTCCGGGCTGATGCCGGCCCGCTCGTTGACCACATTATTGAGCGCCTGCCGGGAAACACCGAGCACTCTCGCTCCCGCGGTCACGCTGAGTCCGAGGGGCTGGAGGATTTCCTCGAGGACGATTCGGCCGGGATGCGGAGGATTCTTCATGGGCATGTTGGGGCTCCCTTCCTAGTGGTAGTCAATCAACTCGACATCCATTGCGTCCTCACTCTCGAAACGAAAAATAATCCGCCAGTTCGCGCGCACCGTGACCGACCAGAATCCCTTGCGATCGCCCTTGAGGGGATGCAGGCGATAACCGGGGAGATTGAGGCCTTGGGGGCTTTCGGCGGAGTCCAGCGTGGCCAGGATATTTTCGATCTTGTGCACGAGATCCGCGCGGACTTGACTTCGGTCGCCGCACTCGAAGAGACGCTTCAGCCCCTTGTGCTTGAAGCCGCGAATCATCCAAATCTATTGTAAAGTGACAATTGTCACTTGTCAATCCCGATAGAAAACAAACCCAGCAACCGCTAGTTCGTGGGGCCTAGCCTGCGGCAGGCGCATTCGCTACAATCGCGCCCGTCCCGCGTGTTCCTCTCGGCGCCGAAAGCGGGACGGGAGTCATACTTGAGCCTCAGCCAGCGCCTTCAGGAAATTCGCGACGGGTTCGCGCCCGCCTTCTGGGTCGCGAATGTCAGCGAGATTTTTGAGCGCCTGGCCTACTACGGAGCGTTTTCTTCCCTCGCCAATTATTTGCACGAGACACTGAAGGTCCCCACGGAGCAAACCGGATCGCTCACCGGCCTGTTCGGAGGCATGGTCTGGTTCCTGGCCATTCTGGGCGGCGCGGTAGCCGACCGGCTCGGTTTCCGGCGCGCGCTTTCGTCGGCCTATTTGATTCTGGCGTGCGCTTATTTCCTGCTCGGCTCGCTGGGCGCGGCGTGGATGGCGCCGGTGCGCAACGCCGTGCCGCTCCTGGGCCTGCTGGCGTTTGTGCTGATTTTGCCCGCGCTGGGCATCTCCATGGTGAAGCCGAGCGTGGTGGGAACGACGGCGCGCGCTTCGCGCGAAAATGTGCGGTCGATCGGCTATTCGATCTACTACACGCTGGTGAACATCGGCGGGGTAGCGGGCCCGTACATGGCGTCGTGGGCGCACCGGCACCTGGGCGTTGAAAATGTTTTTCGGATCTCGGCGCTCTCCGTTCTGCTGATGTTCGTCGCGGTGCTTTTCTTTTTCAAGGAATCGGATCGCGCCGAAAGCAAGCCGGCCCCACGTCTCGGCGAAGTCGCACGAAATCTTTTCACCGTGCTGACGAATACGCGCTTCCTGCTATTCCTGGTGATCTTTTCGGGTTACTGGATCGTGTTCTGGCAGAGCTACATCGTGCTGCCGATTTACGTTCATCAGTTCGTGGACGCGCGCGCCGACGTCGAGTTGATGCTGATCACCGACCCGTTGGCGGTGATTTGCTTCCAGTTTCTGGTGACATATCTGACCCAGAAGATACCGCCCCTCCATGCCATCGCCCTGGGGACGCTGGTCTCCGCGCTGGGCTGGCTGATCGTCGCGTCTCATCCCGCGGTATGGGCCGTGATTCTGTCCCTGTTGGTGGTGGCACTGGGAGAGATGCTGCTCTCGCCGCGTTACTACGAATATGTCTCTCGCCTGGCGCCCCCGGAACAGCAGGGGACGTACATGGGCTTCGCGTTCGTTCCCATTGGCATCGGCTCGCTGGCCGGGGGCTGGCTGGGCGGACGCCTGATGCATGCCTACGGAGAAGTGGCCCACCGGCCGGCGGAAGTCTGGTGGACGATCACCGGAATCGGGATCGCCACAGCGCTGCTGTTGTGGCTCTACAATGCACTCGTGAGGACGGATTTGCCCGCAGCCCCGCCCTGAAAAAGCTTCCCGAAGTGCCTCGCACTGCCCCTCCGAACAGTTACGTAACGAGAAGAAAACAATTTCCAAAGAAAGCCTGCGCAATCGCCGCGACTCCCCGCATGATGGAAACTGGTGCATCTTCCGTGAGAGACCGACTCCTCGCCGGATTACTGTTGGCCGCCGCCGTGCTCGTTTACGGCAACACGCTGGTCAACCAGTTCGTCCTCGACGACGAACTGTACATCACGCGCAACGCGCAGGTCGTCGACCCCACGCTGCGCAACCTGTTCTCGGCGAATCCCTACAGCAACGTGTACCGGCCGTTCAGCTTTGCCACTCTGGCGCTGAACTGGAAACTCCACCAGGCTAACCCGTTGAGCTACCACGTGGTGAACCTCCTTCTGCACGCCGCGGTTTGCTGGCTGCTTTACATCCTGCTGCAAGAGCTTCTCGGTTCTTCCACGGAAGGGAAAACCGTGGCGTTCGTCGCGGCGCTGCTTTACGCGGTGCATCCGATTCATACCGAAGCGGTGACCTGGAGCGTGGGGCGTGCCGAACTGTTGGCCGCGGGGTTCCTCTTTGCGGGCTGGATTTTGCATCTGCGTGATCAACCCGTCGGGTCGCTGCTTTGCTTTGCTCTGGCGATGCTCTCGAAGGAATCCGCGGTGGCGTTTCTCCCCCTCGTGTTTTTTGGCGACTACGCCACCGGCAAGTGGAAGCCGCGATGGCGATACGCGCTCGCCGGAGGCCTGACCGCGGCCTATCTCGGCGTGCTCTGGGAGGCGCAGGGCAAACACTTCGGCCAGAATGGGATTTCGCGGATTGACAATCCCCTCGCGAGCCTTTCTGCCGGGTGGAGAGTGCTGAACGCCTTGCGCGTCGCCTGGAAATACGCGGCGTTACAGATTTACCCGGCGTCACTCTCGAGCGACTATTCATTCAATCAGATTGCGGTATTCCACGACTGGCGTCACACGCTTCCTGCCGCGCTCGCCGCCGCTGCAGTGGCCGGCCTGTGGTTGTGGGCCGTATGGAAACGCCGGACCGGTTGGATTCTCGTAGGAGCCATTTATTTCGCGGGATTCGCGACCACGGCCAACATTTTGTTGCCCACGGGAACGATCATGGCGGAGCGCCTGGCCTATTTGCCCTCGGCAGGATTTTGCCTGATGCTGGCGCTGCTCTGGCAGCGGCTGTATCAGAAACAGCAGAAGACGGCCTGGGGAGTTCTCGCCGTCGTGACGCTGGCGCTGTGTGTACGGACTGTAGTGCGCAACCGCGACTGGAAGGATCCTTTCACCCTCTTCTCCGCGGATGTGCGGGCTGTGCCGAACGACGCCAAGATCCACGCGAATCTGGCGGGTCAGTACATGGTTCAACATCAGATCGATCTGGCCGCCACGGAATATCAGGCCGCTTTGCGCATTGAGCCCGATTTTGCCCAGTCTCTGGCCTCCTATGCCGCCATCGAATTCGAGAGGGGCCATCTTGCGTCGGCCCGCGCCATGATCGAAAAAGCGCTGAGCCTGAGCGGCCGGAACAATCTCAGTTATGATTTCATGAACGTGCTCTACGCGGACATCCTGATGAAATCGAATCAGAACGATAAGGCTCTTCAAGTTCTGGACAGCCAGATCGCGGAATCTCCCAAGTATTCCCCGGCCTGGTCGGTACGTGCGGAACTGCACTGCCAGCGCGGCGACTTGGCCGCCGGGCGCGCCGATGCGCAGATCGGCTTGATGCTCAATCCGCAGGACCGGCAGGCCAAGCGCCTATTGCAGTGGCTGGATGCGAAAGCATCTGTTCCCGACTCGCCGCAACCCTGACCTGCGATACTTAGAGAGCCGCTCTTTTGCGTTTTACAGGCCAGAGCCCTTTCCTTACCAGTCCCGAAATACATTTTTAGTTCAAGATTTCGGCGGCCATCGCGGCTACGTGATCGGCGATGGCCAGGCTGGAAGTCAGGCCGGGCGACTCGATGCCGATAAGCTGGATGGCGCGCGGAACGCCCGGATCGCGGGTGATCACGAAGTCGGCGATTCCCGCGTGCCCCGGCGGAACCAGCTTGGCGCGAATACCCGAATAGGCCAGCTGCAAATCGGCGGCTTCGATTTCCGGCAGCATGGGCTTGGCGCGGCGCACAAATTCCGCGATAGGCAGGCGGTTGCGCTCGTAGTCGTTTTTCTCGGCGATATAGTCCGCGGTGGGTCCCACGAGCACGGTGTCCCACAGGGTGCGCGTCAGGTGCACGCCGAGGCTCAAGCCATCGGCGTGCGGAAGCGGGTAGACCAGATTGTTGATGAGGTGCGATTTCGCGCGGACCAGCTCGCAATATTCTCCCCGCACCGGATAGATGCGATAGTTGCGGTTGCCCAGCATCGCGGCGATCTCGTCTGCGTACAGCCCGGCGCAATTGATCACGCAGCGCGTCTCGATGGTCTCTTCCGAGCGCTGCGCGCCTTCTTCGTTTTCGCCCTCGGCAAGCGTCACCGCGATCGAATCCGCGCGCGGATCGAGCCGCACCACGCGGGTATGCGTGAGCAGGCTTGCTCCCCGCTCCGTGGCCATGCGCGCCAGCGTTTTGATCAGGTCCTCGGCGGAAATGATGCCGGTGGAGGGCACCTCCAGCGCGGCCGCAGCCTCGATGTGCGGCTCGCGGGCGTGTACCGCGGCGCGGTCCACGATGCGCAGGCCCGCGACTCCGTTAGCGCGGCCGTTGGCGGCCAGGTCCTCGAGGTCGGCGATTTGCTTGGCGTCGTGCGCCACCACCAGCTTGCCGCAATTGCGGTGCGGCACTCCGTGTGCCGCGCAGAATTCGTACAACAGGCGGTTGCCTGCCACGCACAGCCGCGCCTTGAGCGAGCCGGGCGGATAGTAGATACCCGAGTGGATCACGCCGCTGTTGCGCGTGCTCGCGCCCGTGCCCAGCTTCGGCATTTGCTCGACCAGAAACACGTCGCTCCAGCGGCCCGACACGGCACGCGCCACCGCGCATCCCACCACGCCGCCGCCGATGATCACAATGTTGGCGCGATCCACAGCGAACAGGATACTGGATGATTCTAGAGGTTGGAAGCTGGGGTTGGAAGCTGGAGAAAGCAATGCGGACGATGGAGTGGTGAGGACGGTGGCGGAGCTTGCGAATTTCTCCGGATTGATTTTATTTTGATAAGCGCAGGTAACGGTGTAGAACTGTGCCTGCCTGAACTTATTCCAACGAAATAAATCTGGGGAGGATGTGATGTCTTGGAAATCTTTGTGGCGAACCGGCCTTGGGTTCGCGCTTCTGGTGTTGCTGGCGGGAAATTTCCTGGCCCTTTCGGCGCAAACGCAGCGGCCGGAGGCGCCGCCCTTCGATGCGGCGCGCCTGACCATGCAACCCCCGCCGCCGGAGGGCGTAGCGATCCGCGCCGGGAGGCTCTTTGATCCGCGCACGGGCGCGAACCTCACCAATCAGGTGATCGTCATCCAGGGCGACCGCATCATCGACGTAGGGCCGGCGGACCGCGTGAAGATTCCGGCGGGCGCGCGAGTGATCGACCTGAGCAGCGCGACGGTGATGCCGGGCCTGATCGACCGCCATGTGCACTTGATGCAGGACCCTGAGCCGAACGAGGCGCGCGCCCTGCTGGCGGGCCAGCACTATGCGCTGGCGGATTTGTATGCCGGATTCACCACGCTCCAGGACATGAATTCGCCTTATACCTACGCTACGGTCGATTTGCGCGACGCCATCAACAAAGGGCTGATCATGGGGCCGCGGCTGCAGGTCACCGGGCCTGCGGTCAATCCAAGGGGCGCCACTCCGCTCGCGCCGCCGTCGAACGCAGTGCCGTTCGCGCAGGCTTCCGGTCTGCCGTCGTGGTGGCAGAACGCGCAGGACGTTAATTCCCCATGGCTGGCGCGCGCCGCTGTGCGTGATCACTCCCATTACGGAGTGGACTGGATCAAGATTTACGAGACTGAAGACTATGAAGGCAGCGGCTACCCGGAGGGCGGTGGCGCTTTCTTTCCGGACGGGAAGATGATCAACGTGCCTTCGCTGACGATCGAGGAAAACCAGGCCATCGTCGACGAAGCGCACCGCCGAGGGCTGAAAGTCGCTTGCCACGCCTATGGCGGCGAGGGCTTGCGCAATTGCCTGCTAGCGGGCGTCGACCTGCCGCTGCACGTGATCGTGGGCGTCACCGGCGCGGAGGGCCTCGACGACGAGACCATTCGCCTCTTCAAACAGCCCCTGCCGGACGGCAAAATGCGCCAGGTGAATCAGACGCTGTGGGACCTAGCCGGCCCGCTGGAAGTAGCGGATTTGAAGGGAAGCGGCGGAAAGAAAACGCGGTTCGCGTTGACGGAGTTCAGCTTTAAGCGCCTGGTGGCCGCCGGCATCACGCAAATCTTCGGCAGCGGCGCCTACACCGTGGGTCACGGCGTGCAAGCCTACCAGTTCCCGCTTTACGTAAAGTGGGGGATGTCCCCGGCGCAGGCGCTGCGCATGGCCACCAGCGACGCCGCCGACGGCCTCAACTACGACCTGGGCAAGCAAGTCGGCTACGTGGAGAAGGGCAGGTATGCGGATCTTGCAGCCGTCGCCGGCAATCCGCTGGAGGACATCAGCGAACTGGAGCACGTGAAATTCGTGATGAAGGGTGGCGTGGTGTTCCGCAATGATTTGACGAAGTAGCTGTAACTACATCGTTGCAGTCGGCTGAGTCTTAAGGACTCTCGCCGAAATAACTTTCCGCAGGTCGCCACGCTGGTTTGCAGAACAGATCTTCGACAAAAAACGAAAGCCGGTCCGAAGGTTTTCCCTTCGGACCGGCCGTGTTGGTTAAGGTTTAGGTTAGAACGAGAGCTTCAATCCCACCTGCATCACGCGCTCGCTGCCCGAACCGATGAGCGGGTTGCCGGCCGCGAAGTCCGGCGTCAGGAAGGAACCGCCGAAAACGTTGCCGGGACCGGGAGAGTTGCCGGTGTTGACGGCACTCGAAGCGCCGGACGGATTGGCGGCGATGGGGTGATTGAGGACGTTGAAGATCTCCCATCGTGCCTGGATCCCATAGCGCTCCTTGAACGTGAAGTTTTTGAAAATAGAGAAGTCCCAGTCCTTGAAGCCGTTGTCGCGGAGAATGTTGCGACCCATGTTGCCAAAGGTCCCCAAAGCGGGAGGAAGGATAACCGAGGAGTCCCCGTTTCGGGACACGTAGCAGCCCGCTTTCGCCAGCGTGTTAGCGGAATTGTCAGCATTCGCGTGCGCGACGCAACTGGAAATTCCCGCCGATGACGAAAACGGAGCAGCATTCGCGCCCGGGTTAAGGGCTGTGGCGAAGCCGCATGAGGCCGCGGCGCCGCTGGCCACCCCGCCTACGTCCGTGAAACCGCTGCAATAAGGAATGCTGTTCTTGCCGGACGGGAAGTCCGCCGGACTGCCGAAGATATCCCAGCGGTCCGCGTTCTCACCCGTTCCGCTGAAATTGTCCCCAGCGTCAAAGATTTGCCACGGTTGCGAGGTCGCAAACGTCACGATCGTATTCAGTTGCCAGCCTTCCAGCAACTGACCGAATCCCTTGATGCCGGGAATGTTATATGTCGCGGTGGCCGTCAGCCGGTGCCGAACGTCGAAGTCGCTGTTGCCGTAGTCTTGAGCGATGTTGGTGCTGTCCTCCGGGTTCAGTCCAAACCGATTGAGCGATCCATTGTCCAAGCCATGTCCGTAGGTATAGCCCACGTTGAACAGCAATCCGTGCGACATACGCTTGGTGAGGGTCACCTGCAGGCTGTTGTAATTTGAGAAGTCGTTGTTTCCCACCTGGTAGATGTATCCCAAATACGGGAACTTGTTGAAGTACGGTCGGGCTTCCTGGATCGGGGAGCCACCACCATTGGCTGGGATGGATGCGGCGCAAGCGTCCGCCTTCTGCGCAGCTGTCAAGCTATTCGTACAATAGGCCGCACCGGCCGGAGCTTGGTTGATATCCTGGAAACTCAGGAGCCTGTAGCCGTGATTACCGACGTACTCGACTTCAAGAGAGAAGTTCTGACCGAAGGCATGGGTCATACCTAAGTTGTAGTTGATGATCAGCGGCATCTTCAGACTTGGGTTAACGGCCATTAGGTCACACGGGGCCGGTTGTCCTCCCACGCCGTCTCCGCACTTAGGACCGCCCACGGATCCAGGAAGTACCGTTTGCGTCGGCGAACCTGTGCAGCCAGTGTACGACGCAACGATCGCGGGATCCCAGCACAGTTGAGTAGGGGAAAAACCAGCAGAGCCCAGCGTGTTGGTGCCGCCGCCGCTTCCGGGGCAAACCACGGAAGGAAGTAGGGCTGTGATCCCGCACTGAATGGTGGCTCCGGTTGGGATCGCATTGATGGCGGTGGAACCATCGCCCTGCATGATGAATTGCCCTTCAAACGTTTCGAGCGTCCACATTTCGTGGATCATGCCGACGCCCAGACGAACCACCGTGTTCCCGTTGCCCTTGACATCCCAAGCCAAGCCAAAGCGCGGCTCGAAATCGAAGGGGTCAGGCTTCCAGATCGTCCCGTAGCCCGGTTGTCCTTGCTGAACCATCCCGGTTGGGGACGCCGGATCGAAGTTGCCAATGTTGTTAAACGCATCCTTGAAGGGTGTAACGAAGGTGTATCGCAACCCCAAGTTGACGATTACCTTCGGCGTCACCCGCCAGTCATCCTGGATGTAACCCGAGTAGTCGAAGGCTGTCAGCTTTGAAAGCGGTTGTCCGGAGAGCAATGTCGCGGCTGGCCCGCCGTTCGCTCCAGAAAGAGCCCCGGCAAAGAAGTCCTCAAGCGACGAGGAATTGGGCAGAGCCGCGCCGATCCCGCCGCCGGAGAAGTTGAATCGACCGCGGCCATTGTTGAAGACCTCGGCGTCAGCTTCGACGTGAGCGAATTCGCCGCCGATCTTGACGGAGTGCTTGCCTCTAAGCAGGGAAACCCCGTCCTGAACGTCCCAATACGGGTTCGGGGTGAAATATTGGGGCCGGTTGAACGCAGTTCCCACAACGGGCGTGCCGCCGTTTCCAAAGCCCTGGATGACGATGCTCGGGAGGCCGCCGGCAAGAGCGTTCGTCACGCCCGTGTTGACGCCATACGAGTTCGCGGGAGTGTTAACGTCAACATTGACGAAGCTAAATGAGGTTCGGTCATATCCAAATCGCGCTTCGTTCACGACATTGGAGCTGGGGGTGTAAACCCAGCTCGACGTAATCGTCATGGCGCGAATGGGCGCATTGTCCTCGGCATTTGGCGAGACGAAGGCGTGATCTTCCCCCAAAGCGTTGTAGTGGCCATAGAAAAACATGCCGCTGAGGGAGTTTTTATCATTCGCGTGGTAATCGAGCTTTCCAACCCCATTGTCACTGGTGTTGGTCGTTGGGAAAGTGCTCAAGAATCCGCCATTGGAATTCACTGGAAATATTTGACTGCCGTTGTCCACACCCGTGCAGGTTATGGTCCCTGTTGTGGTGCATCCGGCCAGTTTCGCGCTGACCGCGCTCACTGGAACGTGCGCCGCGTTCAGCGCGGTGATCGCGTCCACCATACTGAGTGCCACACCACCACCCGCTGTCGTGGCCGGAACCGAGATGCCGCCGACGAATCCGATGAAGGAGCGGAGGCCTTCGTATCCTGCGAAGTAGAAGAGTTTGTCCTTCCTGATCTTCCCGCCGACCACGCCACCGAACTGCTTCAATTGCGCCGGCGTCTTATTGCATGCTCCATCTGTTACCAACGCGCAGCCGGAAGCCGGATCTGCAACGTTGAAGAAGTTTCGTGCGTCCCAGTTTTGATAGCGCCCGAACGCGTAAGCGTCGCCATGAAGTGAATTTGTACCGGACTTGATACCGACGTTGACGATCGCGCCGGCCTTCCAGCCGTATTCCGCCTTCGGATTTTCCTGGAGGTTAAATTCCTGAATAGCGTCCACGGGCAAGATCGTCGCGCCGTCTGTGAACGGGCTGGGCATGTTGATGACCGGCCGTCCATCGAAGAAGTTTTCGTTAATCACACCATCAATGAGCCACACCGACTCGTCAGGACGTACGCCGTTCGTACTCTGTGTCCAGGGTCCGCCGCCGGGCTGGAGCATGACGCCGGGGCGCAGGCCAAGCAAGTTCTGGTAGTCGCGGCCATTCAAGGGAAGGTCCACAATGTCCGCGTTCTCGAGCGTGCCGCCCATGGTGGCGTTGGTGGTTTCCACCAGGGGAACAGCCTCGGTGACCGTCACGGTCTGGTTCTGCTCGCCGGGTTGAACGGTCAGGTCCACGCGAACTTCGTGGCCAACTTCGAGGGTCACGCCCTGCCGCTCGATCCTCTTGAAGCCTTTGGCCTCGACTCGAACGGTGTAATTGCCAGGAGTCAGGTTGGGAGCGTTGTACGCGCCAGCGTCATCGGTGGCCAGTGAACGGTTGATGCCGCGCTCCGTATCGATAACCGTCACGGTGGCACCGGAGACCACGCCGCCGCTCTGGTCCGTGACGGTGCCAAGAATCCGGCCATTGCTACCCTGGGAATACGCGGGGATGCAAAGCAAAAGAGCCGCGAAAATGCCACCCAGCAATCGCACGGCACTTCGGTTCTCCCAGCATTTCTTACCGATTGCTCGTACTGAATTCATTTCTGGACCTCCTGTCCAAAGACGTCCGATGCATTGCTTCAAGTCTGAATCGGGTTTCGCACCCCACCCCTAGCGAGGTTCCAAAGGCCCAAAAACAGATAAAGCCAGTATGAAAATACAGCTCACCCGGCGCCGCTCGACGCAGTTCCGGACACACCTATAACGAAGTCTATAATTCAGAATAAAAGTGAATTGCCCCAACCGATGGCACACCCCGCGACCAACCCCTTCATCGCGTCATGCGCTGCCAGTTTTTCTCTGTGTCCAGCACCCCTGACAACGTCGC
>Ga0210394_10007325_pt1 | contig 11661 bp, 12 predicted proteins | sample IncBWC12MmetaG_FD_160121 | JGI IMG/M metagenome (GOLD analysis project Ga0210394, IMG submission 160121) | Forest soil microbial communities from Barre Woods Harvard Forest LTER site, Petersham, Massachusetts, United States - Inc-BW-C-12-M | ecosystem: Environmental > Terrestrial > Soil >... | reverse complement strand
TACCGCCCAATGATGACGCTCGGATATCTCCTGACGTACCAAATTGCGGGTCTTCTGCCTTTCACGTTTCATCTCGTCAATATCCTGCTGAATGGATTGGTCGTGTGGCTCGTCTTTGCGATTCTGCGAAGGCTCAACGGCGATCGCATCGCGCTGATCGCCGCCGGACTTTTCGCCCTGCACCCGATTCATAACGAGCCTGTCACATGGATCGCCGCGGTCACGGACCTCGACCTGGCCATTTTTTATCTGGCGACGTTCCTGCTTTTCTTGAAACTGCCCGGCGCTAATAACAAAACGCTGGCCCGCGCGGCGATGTGCTGCTGTTTCGTCCTGGCCTTGCTGTCAAAAGAGCAGGCCATGACGCTTCCGGTGCTTGCGTTGCTCTACGAGCATTTCTACCGGGAAGATCGTTCCTCCACCACAGGACAGGAAAAGACCTCGCGATACGGCCCACTATGGATCGTTGCGGCGATCTATCTCATCGTTCGCTTGATTGCGATGCGCGGCCTCGCGCGTGTCGTGATGCGGCCCAATCTATCCTGGTATCAGACCGGGCTTTCGGCGGTCGCGCTCCTCGGCAAATATCTGGGCAAACTCGTCTGGCCCGCGCGACTCTCGCCTTACTACGTCTTTGAAGCGAGCACCCACTTGACTGACGGCAAAGTTCTCTTAGGGCTTGCGGGAACCGCCCTCTGCGCGGTCCTGGTCGCGGCGTTGTGGAAACGCGCCCACACGGTTTCGCTCGCGTTCGTGTGGATTTTCCTGCCGCTGGGACCCGTGCTGAATGCGCGATGGATGCCGTCGAGCGTGTTCGGTGACCGCTACTTATACTTGCCGTCTCTGGGATTTTGCTGGCTCGTGGCCTGGGGCGCAGTGCAAATCTGGAGCGGACATCTGCCCGGCGCTCCGCGAGCCATCGTGCGAGCTGTGCCCGCGCTTCTCGGCATTCTCGCGCTTGTGTATGGAGTGCGGACGATTTCGCGAAACCGTGACTGGCGGAACAACGAAACGCTATATCAAAAGGTCATCGACACCGAAGGTGACACCAGCCTGATCCGTGGGAATTTGGGCTCTGTTGCGTACGACCGGGGAAATCCGGAACAGGCCGAGCGCGATTGGCTGGATGCGCTGGCCACCGGCCCGAACAACGTCCACGCGCTCGACAGCATGGCAATGCTCCGCCGCAGCCAGAATCGGTACGCCGAATCGCTGGAATACTCGGCGAAGGTTCTCAAGATTCGCCCCGTGGATACGTTCGGCCACATCAATCATGGAGTGACTCTCGCCGCGATGGGCCGCACGGCTGAAGCGGAAGAGCAACTCCGTACCGCAATCACACTCTCTCCTCTCTCGACCAGCGCGCACAACACGTATGGCAAGTTCCTCCTGCTACAGGGCCGCGCGGAGGAAGCGCGCGCGGAATTTGAGCGCTCCGCCGACGCCGACTTCAGCGCGGATGCGTACGACGGGCTGGGCGACATTTATCTTGATTCGCAGGATCTGCCTCGCGCGGAGAAAGCATTTCGCGCCGCTCTCGCCGGCAGCCCATCGGACAGCCATGCGCACTTCGGGCTCGGGCGCGCGCTCGAATTCTCCGGACGCACTGCCGAAGCGCTGGCCGAGTACGACGAAAGCCTGGCCACCGACCCTTCGGACGCCGCCGCCAAGGCGGCCGTGAATCGATTGCTTGGCGGCGCACCTTCCCAGCCTCAGCCGCAGTGAGTACATCTCTCGGCCGACGCGGCGCTTATGGAATAAGATAGTTCGGCGGGCTGGGCATTTTTTCGCGCACAAGTCGGATCGGTGTCCCGGAGTGGGAAAGAAACTTCGTTCAGGCCTGAAGCATGAGTGGCGCAAAAAAGCTGGACGACGAGCTACAGATTCTCCGCACGTTGTGCGACGAGGCAGTTCCTCGAGAGCAACGCATACAGCTGATGAATTCCATCCGCCCCGATCGCTTTGTGGCGCCGGAACACACGATCGTCTTCGAGTCCATGCGCGCTCTGCTGCCGTTCGGCCCGATCGACGCGGCGCGGCTCGGCATTCACCTGACGCGGCGCGGCTTCCCCGACACGGACGTTGAAAAATATTTCTAGCCTGAATCCGATTGAAGCTCTTGTGGGTATTAGCGGCCACTCCGGATGGGAATCCGTGCGCCATGATTCCGACGCATCACAGATTCAGCGCGCCATACTTTCGCGCCGCATGGTCGGACACCCGCCGCGCGTCAGGCGCTTGCGAAACGGCTGAGTTCGCCCAGCGACCTGGAATCTTGTGACCGCACGTTGGGCACGCGCCATTTTGCAGCGAGTTCTCGAGAACCTCGTGCCAGGAGCGGCGGATCACCATCTTCCCGCAGCCGGGGCAAAACGTGTGCCCGGCGCCGCTGTAAATGTTTCCCTCGTAGACGTAGTGCAGTCCCGCGTCGAGCGCGATCCTGCGCGCGGCGTGCAGCGTTTCAGGCGGGGTTCTCGGCTTGTCCCGCAGTTTGAAGTCGGGATGGAACGCGGTGAAATGCAGCGGCACGTCCGGGCCCAGGTGCTCCAGAATCCAATCGGATAGTTGCTGAAACTCGCGCGGATCGTCATTGAGCGTCGGGATCACGAGGTTCGTGATCTCAAACCAGACCTTCGTTTCCTCTTTGAGCCATGTCAGCATGTCAAGCACAGGCTGCAAGTGCGTCAGCGTGATCCGGCCGTAAAATCCCTCGGTAAACGCTTTTAGGTCTACGTTCGCGGCGTCCACATGATCGTAGATGTCGTGAAACGCCTCGCGCGTCACGTAGCCGTTCGTGACCATGACGGTGCGAACGCCGGCTTCGCGCGCGGCGCGGCAAATGTCGATCACGTACTCGCCCCAGATCGTCGGCTCGTTGTAGGTAAATGCGATCGACGGACAATCGTATCGAATCGCCAGCGCGACGATGTCTTCGGGAGGAATGTGCGTCGAGCGAACCTGATCGGCTTTCGATTTGGAGATGTCCCAGTTTTGGCAAAAGAAGCAGCCCATGTTGCATCCCGCCGTGCCCAGCGAAAAGACGCGCGTGCCCGGGAGAAAATGATTGAGTGGCTTTTTCTCGATTGGATCGATCTGCAGTGCGGCCGGCGACGCGTAACCCAGGCTGTAAAGCTTTCCGCCTTGATTCACGCGGATGAAGCAAAAGCCGCCCTGCCCTTCCCCGATGTGGCAGTGGCGCGGGCAGAGGTAGCAGTGCACGCGACCGTCGGGCAGAGGCTGCCACCAGCGACCCTCGTGGAGGGATTCCGTCTTCTGAAACAGTTTGAGTTCATTCATGGCGACTTGCGGAAGGGGGGAACTCTTAGCTGCTCTGGAACGCTCCGCAATTATAGCACTTTCGATCGCCGGACAAGTCAATCTGAGTTTCCGTTTTGCACACGCCAGCGTTCGTGGACCCAGGCCATGAAATGCGAGAGCTGTTTGCGTTCGCGCCAAATCAACCGGAAAAACTCACCGCGCCCGAGCTCATGCATATCTCCGCCGAAAAACGTTTCGAGGCGCCAGCGAATGTAGGGACTGGCCCACGGGCGCAGCCGGTAGCCCTTCGCGGTGATCCAGTAGTAGCGCAGAGCGGTCAGCATCGCACGGGCTAGTTCCAGCCCTCGCGCTCGCGAAGCGACGTGATGTGGGCCACGTGGTGCTGTCCGTGCCAGGCGTAGTGGTGGATCAGATTGTCCACGGTCATCACTCCGTTCACCGGGTGCAAGAGCCGGCGGCCGAAATCAGCTGGTTCGAGGGCACGAAGCAGAATGACCCAGCGCAGGTGCAGGAAATCGAGGAGCGCGAGAGAAACTTCGACGGGAGTCTGCCGCGCATCTGCCAATTGTGCCCATAGCTGCTCTTCATACGGCTTGATGGTCGGCTCGCTCTCGGTCAGCGCGAGCTTCAGCCGCACGTACGCGTTCATGTGGCTGTCCGGCACATGATGCGCGAGCTGGCGCACAGTCCATCCGCTCGGCCGGTATGGCGTGTCGAGTTGGCCGCCCGTCAAGCCCTTCACCGCCTCGCGCAAGTGTTTCGGCGCTTCCGCGATGCGCTCGATCGCGTCCTCGCGCTCAGCCGGCGTGAGCAACGACTTCGTTACGTACTCGCCGATGGGATAGCGCAGGTCCATGCAACACCTTCTCGCACTCCCTGACGGCGTCACCGATCATCCGCTGGCCGCGGTGCTCGTAACGCCGCATAACTATTGTGCGCCGTAAGTGTATCGCAATCGGCGTGCGCTGCCCCTTCGACATTTTCGATCCGCTGGATCAGTCGCTCACACTTTTTGTCCCCTCGATACCAATAACTGCCCGGACGTTGTAGCCCGCGCCTTTAGACGCGGGGATCCTGGCGTGAAGTGACGATCGACGAACCCCGCCTCTAAAGAGGCGGGCTACAGCGGATAGCCCATCTGGCTCAGCGAGCGCCGAAGTAAAAGTGTGTGGCGGTTCGATCGTCGCAGCCGACATTGCAAGGAATCGGAGATCCGGCCACGAATTCCGGCCGTCTCACCCGCCGCGGCCGAAAATCCCCGGCTTGAATTTTGCGCCACAGGAGAGTACGTTGGGGTTCGCCTCGCCATTCCAACGTAACCCTGCATCTGCTCGCAGAGAAGGAGAACACAGCATGGCAACAACCGCATCCGCGCCGTTGCTCGATCAGAATGTTTCAAAATTTATTTCCAAGACACACAAGATTCTCATTAACGGCAAATGGGTGGAAGCCGCCTCCGGAAAGACTTTTCCCACGTATAACCCTGCCACCGGCGATGTCCTTTCCCGGGTCGCGGAAGGAGACAAGCAAGACATCAACCAAGCCGTGAAGGCAGCCCGCGCCGCGTTTGAAAGTGGCCCGTGGTCGAAACTCACGCCTTCCGAACGCGGGCGAATGATTTGGAAAATCGGAGATCTAATCGAAAAGCATCTGGAGGAATTCGCGCAACTGGAATCGCTCGATAACGGAAAGCCGCTCACGATCGCGCGGGTAGCCGACGTGCCCCTCGCCGCCGATATGTTCCGCTACATGGCCGGGTGGGCCACGAAGATCGAAGGAACCACGATCCCCATCTCATCGGGCGGCGGCACGACCCAATTCCTTGCCTACACACTCCGCGAACCCATCGGCGTCGTAGGCCAAATTATTCCGTGGAATTTCCCGCTGTTGATGGCGGCCTGGAAGCTTGGCCCGGCGCTCGCGGCGGGTTGCACCGTCGTGCTGAAGCCCGCGGAACAGACGCCCCTAACGGCATTGCTGCTTGGCGAATTGATTCAGGAAGCCGGCATTCCCGACGGGGTCGTCAATATCGTCCCGGGTTATGGCGAGACCGCAGGGGCCGCCCTCGCGGCTCATCCGGACGTGGACAAGATCGCTTTCACCGGCTCGACTGAAGTCGGCAAACTGATCGTTCAGGCCGCCGCGGGCAATCTGAAAAAAGTTTCCCTGGAGCTTGGCGGGAAATCGCCGAACATCATTTTGGAAGATGCCGAAATGGAATCCGCGGTCCCGGGAGCCGCCGCTGCCATCTTCTTCAATCACGGACAATGCTGCTGCGCCGGTTCACGGCTTTACGTCGATGACAAACATTTCGACAAAGTCGTCGACGGCGTCGCGAAGTACGCCAGCAACATTCGGGTCGGGCCGGGAATGGATCCCTCGAGTGACATGGGACCGCTCGTTTCCGAAGAACAACTGAATCGCGTTTGCGGCTATCTCGAATCGGGACTTTCGGAAGGCGCAAAGGCGGCCACCGGGGGGTCGCGAGACGGCAACAAAGGCTACTTCGTCAAGCCCACGGTCCTCGTGAACACCAATGAAAAAATGAAAGTGGTGCGGGAAGAAATTTTCGGCCCCGTCGTCACCGCCATCCCTTTCCGCAACATCGAGGAAATCGCCGCCAAGGCCAACGATTCGGTCTACGGTCTGGCTGCCGGTGTGTGGACGAGCGACATCAAGAAAGCCCACAGAATCGCCGGCTTGCTCCGCGCCGGAACCGTTTGGATCAACTGCTACAACGTGTTCGACGCCGCGCTTCCCTTTGGCGGCTACAAACAGTCCGGCTGGGGCCGCGAAATGGGCCACGAAGTCCTCGAGGCCTACACCGAAACGAAGGCCGTTTGCACGCCGATTTCGTAGCGTGGCAAACGGATCGATCGAGAATCAAGCGAATTGGAAAAGGGCCGAGGATTTTCTTCGGTCCTTTTTCTTTTCACGGATGTTGCATCTCCCAGATTTGATAAGGCCGCCGGTTGGGCATTCAGATGACGAGTACGACCTCTACGTATCGGTTGGTCATTGACTTGGGCTTTTAGCCGAGCGAATATCATTTTAGGTCTTGTTACCCCCCTTCCTGTATTTCACTTACAGGAGATTCCCATGAAGAAAGATCGAATCTTGCTCGTGGATGATGACGCCGAACTACGCACCGTTTACCAGCTGGGCCTGGAACATCATGGTTTCGAAGTCGTGCCCGCCGCCACCGTAAACCAAGCGCTAAACCTCATTTCTACTCAATCCTTCGATGCGCTGCTCACCGACTTGCACATGCCCGATCCTGCTGATGGATTCACTGTAGTCAGCGCGATGCGCCATACACAACCCGATGCGGTAACTCTGGTGAACAGCGGCTACCCCGCTCTTGAAGAGGCCATGACGACCATCCTCCTACAAGCTGACGAAGTTCTTGTAAAGCCCCTTAAGTTGGCCAGAATTGCCGAAATCATCAGGGAAAGGCTCTCAAGTCCTTCGGCTCATTCGTCCACGCCAAGAGAGCGCGTCGCCGGAATTCTGCATCGCGATGTGAATCCCACCATCAAGAACTGGGTGTCGCGCGTGGAGCAAAACGAAGAACTTGCGGGCCTTCCACTGAGCGTTGAGGAACGTACCGGACATCTCCCGCTGCTCATGGGGGACCTCGTCCGCCGTCTGCGACTGCCTCCAAACGCCAAGGTTCCTAGTTCCAGCGCCGCACACGACCACGGGGTTTTGCGACACATCCAAGGCTACACGGTCGCAATGATAGTGGAGGAGTCGCGAATTTTGCAGGTCAGCATCTTCAACACTCTGCAGAATAATCTCGGAACTGTGGATTTCAGCACGGTACTGCTCGATGTGATGACCATCGCCGACGAAGTGGATTCGCAATTGAAGCAAGCGATTCTCGGCTACATGGCACCCCTGCCTGCGAAGGCGGCAAGCTTGGCCTCTTAGACCTTCGGGGGCGACCAGGCAATTGCCTCCACCCATTCACGGGATTCCGGGAAGCGGATGCGACCGCCGACCTTTTGCTGCAATTGCGGCGGACGATCCGAGATATTCCACCGCGAATTCCCGGTCTAGGCGGAAGGTTAGCGAAAGCGCCGTCATTCACTGTGCCAGCGGGCGCACCCAAATACGGCTCGTCGCGGGTTTGCCGAGGTGGATCGTGCGGCTTCCGACCACGAGCGTCATCGTTTCGTCGTATTCGCGTTTGCGGATGCGGGCGCGCGCGCCGGGATGAAGGGCTAACCCCGAGAGGAATTTCAGGAACTCCGGATCTTTCTCATACACGCAGAGAACCTCGACGGACTTGCCCGAGTCCACGTCGGAGAGAGGAACGGCTCCGTGCTTGCGCCGCAATTTCACCAGGCCGCCCTGCAGAGGAACGCCGTGCGGGCAAAAGCCCTCCGGGCCAAAACGGGCGAGAAGCAGTTTCTCCACTTCGGGCGAGATGCCGTGCTCGAGGCGCTCGGCCTCATCGTGGGCGCGCGTCCAGTCCAGGCCGATGACTTCGGTGAGCAATTTTTCCGCGAGCTGATGGCGCATCGCCAGGCGATCGGCGAGGCCGCTGCCCTTGCGCGTGAGTGCGATGCGTCCGTCGCGCCCGACCGAGAGCAAGCCGTCGCGCGCCAGGCGCTTGAGCGCGGCGGTGACGGCGGGCGGCGTGACGCCCAGCTCTTCCGCGAGGCGCGCGCTGATCGGTTCGTGCTCCTCCTGGACCATCTCCCAGATGGCCTTGAGATAGTCTTCGCGCGAAACGCTGGTTTTTTCGCGGGGCATCGGTCTCCATCTAACGTGTAGCGCCCGCCTTCATGCGGGTACTCGGTTTCGCAGCGATGCCAACCCGAAGGTTGGCGCTACAACAACCGAATTGCGCTACGCGGCGTCCGGCGAGTCTACCTTGTCACGGAGGCGCCGCGCCAGATCCTCGACGCGCGCCTCGATCTCGTCACAAATCCCGCGGTACACGGCGAGATTCAGCCCGAATGGGTCGCCGACATCCCAATCCTCAAACCGCGGCATCGGCTCCGTAAATACCGCTGCACCCGAGCGGCCCGTCATGTTGATCACAATGTCCGCCGCGGCCAGGTCCTGCGGCATCAGCGGCTTCGATGTCTGGCCGTCAATCGAAATGCCGCGCTCACGCAGCACGGCGAGAGTAGTCGAAGGGATTTCCCCAAAAGGCACAAGCCCCGCGCTCGATGGCTCCATCACATCCGACGCGTTGTGCCTCGCGATCGCCTCCGCCATCTGGCTGCGGCACGCGTTGCCGATGCACACAAACAGAACTTTGGTCCGCGACGCCAAGCAACCTCCGAACGTAAACACCTACACGAACAGGATGGCACGGATCTCGACGGTCCTCAAGAAGCTCGCTGCTTTGCTGGATTATTCCTGGTCGGATCGAAGGCGGCGGACGTACTCGCCGGAATGCTCGCGGGCCCACAACTTACCCGGTCTGGTAGGTTCCAGCCGGGGATCGCTGCTCCCGGCGTGGAGCCCACCCGCCCCCGCTATGCGCAGAAAATATTCGTGGACCGTGGTGTCAGTTGTCAGTTCGGGATGGAATGTCGCGATCAGGATGCGGCCCTGGCGGATGAGCACCGGATTACCTTCGAATTTTGCAAGCACTTCCACGTCCGGACCCACGCGCTCGATGATCGGTGCGCGGATGAAAACCATTTCGATGGGTTCGGGGGAAATGGCCGTGGCTCCCTGCCGCACGTCGCTGGCAAGCTGGCGTCCGTAGCCGTTGCGGATTACGGCGATATCGGCGAGCTTCAGCGAATCCTGCTCCGGGTTGCGGACTTCTTTTGCGAGCAGAATGGCTCCGGCGCAGGTGCCGAAAATCGCGCCGCCTTCAGCGGCGTGCTCGACCAGAGCTTTGTCCAGCCCCTCTTCGACGAGAAATTTCCACTGCGTGGTGCTCTCGCCGCCGGGCAAAATGACTACGTCCACACCATTGAGGTCGCGCGCCGTCCGCACAAACACGTATTCGGCGCCCATGCGCGCGAGAGTCGCCGCGTGCGCCTCGAAATCACCTTGAACGGCCAGGATTCCGATTTTCATTGTGGAGTCGGATACGCCGGCAATCTTCCTGCTACCACCCACGCGTCTGAAGTAAATCCTTCTCTTCCAACTGGCGGATATCGAGGCCCTTCATTGCTTCGCCCAGATCTTCCGAGGCTTCGAGGACGGCCTTCGCGTCCTGATAATGCGTCGTGGCCTTGACGATGGCCTTGGCGCGCTTTTCGGGATCGCTGGACTTGAAAATTCCGGAGCCGACGAAGACCGCTTCGGCGCCCAGATGGCGCACGAGCGCGGCGTCCGCGGGTGTTGCGATTCCACCGGCCGAAAAATTGGGTACGGGCAATTTTCCGTGGTCCGCAACTTCGCGCACGAGATCGATCGGCGCGCCAAGTTCCTTCGCCACGCGCATGAATTCATCGCCGCGCAGCGTCGTGAGGCGTCGCATCTCGGAGACGATCGTGCGCATGTGGCGCACGGCTTCGACGACGTTGCCCGAGCCCGCTTCTCCCTTGGTGCGGATCATCGCCGCGCCCTCGGCGATCCGGCGGAGCGCCTCGCCCAGGTTTCGCGCGCCGCAAACGAACGGCACCTTGAAGTCATGCTTCCAGACGTGGTTTTCTTCGTCGGCGGGCGTGAGGACTTCGCTCTCGTCGATGAAGTCCACCTCGAGCGCCTCCAGGATCGCGGCTTCCGCGAAGTGGCCGATGCGCACCTTGGCCATTACCGGGATGCTCACCGTGTTCATGATCTCGCGAATAATTTTCGGCGCGGCCATGCGCGCGACACCGCCTTCCTTGCGGATGTCGGACGGCACGCGCTCGAGCGCCATCACGGCGCAGGCTCCGGCCTTTTCGGCGATCAGCGCTTGCTCTACGTTGGTCACGTCCATAATCACGCCGCCCTTGAGCATCTCGGCGAGGCCCACTTTCACGCGCCACTGATCGTTTCCGTAGTTTCCGTTGCTTCCCATCGTCGGTGTCATTTCGTTTCTCCTGAATCCTTCTACTCGATCGAATTTCCGGCTGGCTTATTTCAAGCCTTGCGCGCGTTGAATCATTCCTTGGCCTTCACGCCGGCCGGCGCGGAGCCGCCATTCCACTTCTCTTTGTATTTTCCGCGGTCGATGATGACAAACCGCCCCTCGCCGCGCGCGAGCAGGTCTCCCGCCTCATTGCGGATTTCCCCCTCATGATACAACTGGCGCCCTTCGCGGCGCGTGACAAATCCCTCGACGACGATTCCCGAGCTTACCGGGATCGGTCGCTTGTATTCGACGCGCAATTCCGCCGTCACGGCATGCTCGCCGTGAAAGCGCGCAGCCTTGCCCATGGCCTCGTCCAGCAACACAGCGATGATCCCGCCGTGAAGAAAGCCTGAGCCGCCCTGAAATTCTTCGCCGAGGCGAAACCGCCCGACGATTCTCTGCCGCGCGTCATCCTGCTCGAAGGCGAGTTTCATCCCGTGCGGATTCGCGCCGCCGCAGCCGAAACAAGGGTTGTCCGGTTTTGGTTCGAGCTTCACGCGAGTCCTCGGATTCTCAGCACAACTCACCTCGCATCACGGTGATCGCCTGGCCGGAAAGCAACACGCGGTCTCCCTCGCAACGCGTGCGAACGAATCCGCCTCGCGCGGAGGCCTGATATCCAACGAGATCATCGCGGCCCAGGCGGTCTTTCCAGTACGGACCCAAACTACAGTGGGCGGAGCCAGTGACTGGGTCTTCATCGATGCCGGCGGCAGGAGCGAAAAACCGCGAAACGAAATCGTAACCGGAACGGGAAGCGCGGCTCGTAACGATCAGCCCGCGCGCCTGCAATCTCGCGATCTTCGTTACGTCAGGGGAAAAGCCCCGCACTTCATTTTCGCTTTCGACCTCAACCAAATAGTCAAACCGTGTTTGACCCGCGTAGATGGGCTTGAATCCGAGGGCCGCCTCAATCTCTTCGCGGGAAGAGGCGGGGCTTGCCGGCGTTGCGGGAAAATTCATTTCGATCCACTCGCCTCGTCTTTTGGCGGTGAGTTCCCCCGACCTGGTTTGGAATGCCGCCGTTTCATCGGTATTGAGTTGCCCTTGCTCCCAAAGAACGTGAGCGCTCGCGAGCGTCGCGTGGCCGCACAGATCGACTTCCATCAAGGGCGTAAACCACCGCAGGTCGTAGCCGTGGCCGTGATTTCGCGGCGTCAGAAATGCGGTCTCTGACAAATTCATCTCACGGGCGACGAGTTGCATCCAGGAAGAGTCGCGCCGCTCAGAGAGCAGACACACCGCCGCCGGATTGCCGGAAAACGGCTTGTCGGCGAACGCATCGACTTGGGTGATCGTCTGGCTCATCCCTTGGTTCTCTTGCCGAGCTCAACTGAAATCGGCGT
>Ga0210394_10007324_pt1 | contig 11664 bp, 13 predicted proteins | sample IncBWC12MmetaG_FD_160121 | JGI IMG/M metagenome (GOLD analysis project Ga0210394, IMG submission 160121) | Forest soil microbial communities from Barre Woods Harvard Forest LTER site, Petersham, Massachusetts, United States - Inc-BW-C-12-M | ecosystem: Environmental > Terrestrial > Soil >... | reverse complement strand
TGGAAGCAGGTTGCCGGCCGCGTTGATCGCCGCCTGCACTTCCTGTTCGGCGACGTCGAGCGAGATGGTCAGTCCGAATTGCAGGGTGATGACGGACGAGCCCGCCGAACTTACCGAACTCATCTGGTTGAGATTCGGCATCTGGCCGAATTGCACCTCCAGCGGCGCGGTGACGGACGACGTCATCACGTCGGGGCTTGCACCCGGATAGAAGGTCTGGACCTGAATGGTCGGGTAGTCGACTTCAGGGAGCGCCGCGACGGGGAGGAAACGGAACGCCAGCAGCCCGGACAGCATGATGGCGATCATCAGCAGGGTAGTTGCGACCGGTCGTAGAATGAACGGCTGCGACGGACTCATTGTTTTTGTCCGCCCTCGGAGCGCCGTTTCTTGCCGCCGCCTGACTTGTCCGGCTCACCCGGTGTTGCGTTGGCTGGTGCTGCATTGGGGGCCGGGGTGCTCTCGGACCGAATGATGATCTTGGCGCCGTCGCGGAGTTTGTCGGCGCCGTCGATCACGATGCGCTCGCCGGGCGTAAGACCGGAAAGAATTTCCACACGGTCGCCGTCGGTTACGCCGAGCTTGACCGGCCGTACCGATACCGTGCTGTCGGCGTTGACGAGATAGACGAAGGTGCCGGGCGCGCCGCGCTGGATGCCCGCGGTCGAAATCGTCGTGACGTCCTTGTGCGTGTCGAGCAGCAGGCGGATGTTGACGAACTGGTTCGGGTAAAGCAGGCGATCGTCATTGGGAAACTGCGCCCGCAGCTTGATCGTTCCGGTGGTCGGGTCGATTTGGCTGTCGAAGCTTTGCAGCGATCCGTCCGCGATCTTGCTGACGCCGGTGCGATCGAAGGCAGCCGCAGGAAGCACCGCGCCGGCCTGGGTGCGCTTGGCGATCGCTTGCAGATTGTCCTCGGGCACGGTGAACAAGACGCTGATCGGCTGCAACTGCGTGATCACCACAAGGCCACTGGCGTCGCCGGGCGTCACATAGTTGCCCTGGTCGACCTGACGCAGGCCGACACGGCCGTCGAGCGGCGACACGATCCGGCAATAGGCGAGGTTGACCTCGGCGGATTTGACCGACGCCTTGTCGGCCTCCACCGTGCCCTGGTCTTGGGCTACGAGCGCAATTTGCGTATCCAGCGTCTGATGCGCCACCGCGTTCTGCGCCGCCAGTCCCTGGTAGCGCGTCAGGTCGACCTGAGCGCCCTTGAGCATGGCCTCGTCGCGCGCCAATTGTCCCTTGGCTTGCGCCAGTGTGGCTTCATAAGGCCGCGGATCGATTTCCGCGAGCAGGTCGCCTTTCTTGACCTCGTTGCCTTCGATGAAATCGACTTTCTGCAAGTAGCCGCTGATCTGCGTTCGGATCGTCACCGTCGCGAGCGAAGCCACGGTGCCCAGCGCGTTGATGTTGATGCCGATGTCGCCCTTGCCGACCACATCGGGAACGATCGACATCGGCCCGGAATTGCGGCCGCCGCCCGCCTGCTGTGGCGCGCTCTCTTGCCGCGTCTTCCAGACGATGCCCGCGAGCACCAAGAGGACAACGATCGATATCAGAACCAGCCGTCGGCGCGACCGCGGCTTGCCGGCCTGCGAAGTACCGATAGAGGGTGCTTCCTGGAACGTTTTAATTGGTTGGTTCATGAACCTGCCATCAGATAGAAGTGTGAGCGCTTGCGGCGGCCTTTCGCCATTTGTCGCGACGACCGCCTCCAAGGTCCGCGGGGCCGGGGCCGCATTTGAACGCCTCGGCTCGATCTTGTCGCATTAACAATCGGAAAGAATTGCAGTTTTCGCTTCAGACGGAGACGGCTAGCCACTTTATATGTCGTTGGGGCGGCTTGTCGCGTTCGGTGACAACTGCGCGGATTCGGACCCCCGGTGGCACATTTTGAACCGATCCGCCGCCCACCACAAGGCCGTGCCCTGGGGGCGGAACCAAGCCTCCGCGGGGCAGTTGCTCGCTCTGCCCTCAATCCGCCCTCGAAAATCACGCCGGACTTCAGGCGGCAGCGTCCAATAATCTGAATGAGCCCCGGATCAGCGCTTTCCGTCCCTTCGGCGTGATGACCGGTAGATGCTCGCTGATGCTCACAAGGCCGAGCGCCACAAGGTCGTCGAGCACCGTCAGGCCCGAGGCAGATAGCCTTGCAGCTGGTAGCGTTGCAACCGGCGCCCGAAGTGCCTTCAGCGTTTCCCATTGATCAGGTCTGAGGTCGAAGTCGCTTTCGTCGTTCATGCTGCCTCAAGGGCTAATGGCCGGTGCCGCTGTCTACGCAAGATGCGTGAATCCGGTGCGACCACAATGCGTCGGCAATGGGTTTGTGCACGCAACTTTTCTTGAATCGCCGTGCCCTAAACGTGTTGGGTAACGCGATTGTCACATCTACGTGTCAATGGACGTCGTCGGCCACCCGCGAATCATGTGGCGCGACGTTGGATGACGTTTGCCGACGCGGATGAACACCCTGAAGGTAGTTGCGCCGACAAAATCGCACCGTAGCGGCAGCAGGCTGAAGGGCCTCGGCATTGTCGTCAGCATCGCCATCGCCGCCATTGCGATCTACGCGCTGACACACACGCTCAAGAGCATCGACACCACAGAAGTATTCGAGGTCATCAGGCACACGAATGTTTCCCTGATCGCTCTCGCTGCAACGCTGGTGACCATCTCCTATGTCAGCCTGACGTTCTATGATCTGCTGGCGCTTCGCACCATCGGCCGCACCGACATTCCCTATCGGGTCGCGGCGCTTGCAAGCTTTACCAGCTATCCGATCGCCCACGGTGTCGGCGCCGTCTCGCTGATTTCGCCGGTCATCCGCTACCGAATCTATTCGCATCACGGCCTCAGCGCCTTCGACGTAGCGAATATCTGCTTTTTGACCGGGCTTACGTTCTGGCTCGGCAACCTGACGGCGCTCGGGATCGGGCTGTTCTTTGCGCCCGATGCCATCAGCATGGTCGATTTCCTCTCGGCGAAGGTCAATCAGTGGCTTGCGGTCGCGCTGCTTCTGGGGGTCGCAGGCTTTTTGAGCTGGTGCTGGTTTCCCAGAAACATCGGGACGAAGCGCTGGCCGGTGCGGCTTCCCTCGGGGCCCCTGGTGCTATTACAAATCGTGATCGGAGTTTTCGATCTCGGCGCCGCGGCGCTTGCCATGTACGTCCTGATTCCGGCGGGGCCGAATATCGGGATTTTCCCGATCATGGCCGTTTTTATCGCCGCGACGCTACTTGGATTTGCGAGCCACACGCCGGCGGGAATTGGCGTCTTCGATGCCACGTTCCTGATCGGGCTTGGCAAGGGCGACAAGGAGCCGCTGGTCGCAGCGCTCTTGATGTTCCGCCTGATGTACCACTTCCTTCCCTTTATATTCGCACTCAGCCTGTTTGGCGTCGTCGAGGGATGGCGCAGTCTGGGGCGAAGGCGAGATAGCTGAAGCGTCCTCACACCGGCGAATTCAGCTTCAGTCCGACCATGCCGGTGACGATCAGCGTCAGGCAAATGATCCGGATCGGGTCGGCGGATTCGCTGAAAACCACCATTCCGACGATGATGCTGCCGGCTGCACCAATACCGGTCCAGATCGCGTAGGCCGTGCCAAAGGGCAACGAGCGAAGGGCAAGCGCCATCAGCGAAAAACTCGCCAGGATCGCCAGTGCGGTCGCAACCGTCGGCCAGAACCGGGTGAGGCCGTCGGAATATTTCAAGCCGAATGCCCAGGCAATCTCGAGCAGCCCCGCTGCAAACAGTGCAAACCACCCACTCACGGCGACCTCGGCTCAGGCGGGAAGGCGAGAACGCCGTATTGGGCGTAGCCGCGAAACGGCCTTTGGAACGTCAAGACAGCGCCGGTCCCCTCGGCGAAGGTCGACAATTCGTGCTCCAGATCGTCGCGCGGCGCGACATCGAACAGGCGCAGCCATCGCCGCAACAACGTCCGCGCAATCGCCGGCAATCGCTCCTGGCGGCCGAAGTCCACCACATGCAGGCGGCCGCCGGGCTTGATGTGGTTGGTGGCGGCACGAAGGACGACGCGCCAGTCGGGAATCATCGAAAGGCTGTAGGAAATCATCACATGGTCGAATTCGCGAATGCCGAACGACCTTGCCGGATCAAGCGCGGTTGCATCGCCATGCGCGACGCGAACCTGGTGGGTCAATCCAGCGCGCGCAATCGCCGAAATAGCTGATGTCAGCATTTCGGTCGAGACATCGATGCCGAAGAATCGGGCAGCCGGGTAACGCCGGGCCGCCAGCACCAGATTTCTACCGGTTCCACAGCCGACTTCGAGCACGTTGGCACCTGCAGTCGGCTGCAGGTCGGAGATCATCTCGTCTCTGCCCAACAGATAGTAGCGCCGCGTTCCGTCATAGATGTGCCGCTGCCTGCGGTACATCCGGTTCATCCGGCGGGTTGCCTCGATCGGCCACGAGGCGGCTGCACCGATATCCCGAGAATATGCAGACATACGTCTACCCTCGTCGCGTTCTATGCTTTCCCTCCTTGCGATGTTCGCGCGACAAGGATGTGACAGGTCGTGCGCGTCATGGAACGGAATCGGTTCTATCAACATCGAGCGAAGCGCGATCGTTGCCGCCTGTCGCAAAACTGCAGCGAGGGGGCGATATCCTGATCGAATTGCTGATTCGAGGAATGGATGAACACGCAGTTGATCGCAGATGCCGTCCGTAACAGCAGAGCCGAAGAAGAAACAACGGTTTGGGACAGGTTGTTTGCGTTCTGGTTCCGTCGCCTCGTCTATACCCAGATCTGGGAGGATCCGGTCGCCGACCTCGCAGCGCTCCGCTTGCCGCTGGGATCAACCATCGTCACGATTTCGTCGGGCGGATGTAACGCGCTTTCGTATCTGACCGCACAACCGGCCCAGGTTTACGCCGTCGATCTTAACGAGGCGCATCTCGCGCTCCTCAAACTCAAGCTTGCCGGCATCCGCGCCTTCTCCGACTATTCGGATTTCTGGCAGTTCTTCGGCGCAGCCAATTCGGCCGCCAACGCCGAGCTTTACCGCGAGCGCTTGCGCCCCTGGCTGGATACCCAGGCGCGCGCCTATTGGGACAAGCGCAACGTCATTGGCCGCCCGCGCTACGCCCATTTCACCGATGGCTTCTACCGTCACGGCATGCTCGGCCGCTTCATCGGTCTTGCCCATTTTGCGGCGAAACTGTCCGGGATCGACCTTGCCGTACTCTTGAATGGTAAGGTTGACGCGCCGGCACGCCTCGAAGCGCTGAACCGTCTGGATCGCGTGTTCCATTCGAGATTGGTTCGGCTGATTACGTCAACGCCGGCTCTGCTGTTCAGTCTTGGTATTCCGCTGCGGCAGCGCGCGTTGCTGGGCGGCGGCGCTCCGTTGAACGAAATCCTTCATGCGCGCTTGCTGCGCCTGATCAACGGCCATCCCAACGAAACCAATTACTTTGCCTGGCAGGCGCTCCATCGCGGCTATGTCGGTCCGGGCGACCGTTGCCTGCCTCCCTATCTGCAACGTCGGCAATATGAGCGTATGCGCAACGGCGCGGGATTGATCATTCCGCATCATGCCAATCTCCGGCAGTTCCTTGACGGCCTGCCGGCCCGTGAGGTCGATGCCGTCATTCTCCTGGATTCCCAGGACTGGATGGCGATCGATGAAATCCGTGCCCTGTGGAACGCCATCGACCGCGCTGGCACCGATGACGTCCATGTGATTTTTCGCACGGCCGGCGAAGACTCAGCCCTCGAGGGCGACGAACTGGCTTCGCTCCGCCAGATATGGCAGCGTGACGAGGAACGAAGCGCGGTCGGTTTTGCGCTCGATCGTTCCGGAATCTATGCCGGCTTCCACTGCTACGGACGGCGCTGACCGGTTCGCTGACGAGATCGCGCGGTATGAGCGTCGGCCGGCTCGACCAACGCGGCGGCCACCGCGCCTGCGGTTTCCACATAAGCCACGTCGCGGTGAACGAGCATCACGGCCGCAGCACCATCGAGCAACAGGACAATGCTTCGCGCGGTGGCCGCCGCGTTATCGACGCGCTGACGGGCAAGAGCGTCGGCAAGCCATGCTTCGAACCGTTTCTTGTGCGCGGCGCCGGCCTTGAGCGCCGGATGTCCGGGCGCGTTGGCCAATTCGGCAGCCGTTCGCAGAAAACCGCAGCCTTTCCATCGTGCGGTATCGGTTGCCCGCGCGAATTCGGCGAACAGGCCGCGGACCTTGTCCGCGGCGGATCCCGGCGTCGCCTCGAACCAGCGCGCATAGAGCTCAAGCGTCGGCTGGTCGCGCGATTCGAGATAGGCCGCGATCAATTCGTCCTTGCTGCGAAAATGGTAATATAGCGTCTTCTTGGTGATGCCGGCCTTTTCGGCGATGGCATCGACACTGGCCGCGCGAATACCCTCATTATAAAAGAGCCGGGCGGCGGCCGAAACGATACGCTCGCGCGTCTGATCCGAATTACGCGCTTGATCCGAATTACGAGGCATGCCGCTATGTATACTCTCTAGTGAGTGTATGCAAATCCGGCCCCTGGTTAAGCTCCCTGTTCGATCGAACAATCGGACCTGAGGCATGACGATGTCGGAATTGGTACTGTTTGAGACCCGTGGCGCCGTTGCGATTTTAACGCTCAACCGGCCGGAAAAACTCAACGCATTGAATTACGCGCTGATCGACCGGCTGAAGCAGCTGCTCGATACGATCGAGGCCGCGGCGGATATCCGCGCCGTGATTCTGACCGGCGCCGGCGATCGGGCCTTCTCCGCCGGCGCCGACATCAGCGAGTTTTCGGAGACCGTGCGCCAGGGGCCGGACGCGGCGGTAAGGGCATTCGTGCGAAGGGGACAATCGATGACCGCGCGCATCGAGTCTTTTCCGAAGCCCGTGATCGTCGCCGTGAACGGCATTGCCTTCGGCGGCGGGTGCGAAATCCTGGAAGCGGCGCATCTTGCCGTCGCAAGCGAGAAAGCGAGCTTTGCCAAGCCGGAAATCAATATCGGCATTCCCCCGACCTTCGGCGGCACGCAGCGATTGCCGCGGCTTGCCGGGCGCAAGCGCGCGCTGGAGTTGCTGCTGACCGGGGATCCGTTTTCGCCCGAGCGGGCTTGCGAGATCGGTCTGGTGAACCGGATCGTCGCTCACGATGACCTTCTGCCGTCTGCACTCGATCTGGCGGGCCGCATCTTGCGGCATTCGCCGCTCGCGGCGTCACGCATCCTCACCGCCGTCACGCGCGGGCTCAATGCCACGATTGCCGAGGGACTGGAAATAGAGAGCGAGCAGTTTGCACGCATGGTGCCGACCTACGATATGCGCGAAGCCCTCGATGCGTGGATCGCGCGGCGGCAGCCGCATTACCTTGGTAGGTAACCTTCAGAAGAGGACGGATTGTGCCGTCACTCCGCCAGTTCGGAATAGGGCGTCGCCGGGACCTGGGCTTCGATTGCCTTTTCCTCCTGAATAATTTTCGGCTTGCGCAGCCAGACATAGATCTGGGCTGAGAGCAGCACGATGCAGATGAACAGGAAGAATGCGCTGATCGGCCGTTCGATGAAGGTCATCAGGTCGCCGCGGGAGATCAAGAGGCTGCGGCGGAAATTCTCCTCGAAACGGGGCCCGAGCACGAAGCCGAGCAGAATCGGCGCCGGATGGAAATCGAGACGTAACAGGATGTATCCGACCACCCCGATCACCAGCGTTTCGCCGACCTGGAACATGTCGTTGCTCGCGGCATAAACCCCGATGCAGACGAAGAACATCGCGCTCGGATAGAGATAGCGATAGGGGATCGAGAGCAGCTTCACCCACAGGCCGATCATCGGCACGTTGAGGATGACGAGCAGGATATTGCCGATCCAGAAGCTTGCGATCAGGCCCCAGAAGATGTCGGCATGCTGGGTGATGAGCTGCGGTCCCGGCACGATGCCGTGAATGATCAGCGCACCCAACAGCAGCGCCATCACGGTGTCGCCGGGAATGCCGAGGCTCATGGTCGGAATGAAGTCGCCTTGCACCGAGGAATGGGTCGAGGCTTCGGGGCAGGCGACGCCCTCGATCGCGCCGTGCCCGAAGCGTTCCGGTGTCTTCGATATTCTCTTTTCGGTGGCGTAGGACACGAAAGAGGCGATCGTCGGCCCGGTGCCCGGGATCAAGGCGCAGAGGCTGCCGAGAAGGGTACCGCGGATCATCGGCCAGAACGCCAGCTTGAGATCGGCCTTCGAGGGGAACATGTCGGAAATGCCGACCTTGGCGTATTTCATGTCGACGGCTTCGGTATTGTTGATGCTGTTCATGAACTCGGCGATGCCGAACATCCCAAGCGCCAGCGCGATGATTTCGACGCCGTCGAACAATTCCGTAATGCCGAAGGTGAAGCGCGGTTGGCCGGTCTCGATGTCGGAGCCGACAATGCCGACCAAAAGGCCGAGTACCGTCATGGCAATGCCCTTGAGCGGCGAACCCTTGGCAAGCGTCGATCCGGCCAGCAGACCCACCAGCATCAGCGAGCAAACCTCGGCAGGGCCGAACTCCAGCGCCATCTTGACCAGGAACGGCGCGAGGAAAATCATTTCCGTGATGCCGAAGGAGGCGCCGACGAAGGCGGCGACGACGGTGATGCCGAGCGCGGTGCCGCCCTTACCCTGCTTGGTCAGCGGAAAGCCGTCCAGACAGGTGACGGCGTGAGGTGGATGGCACGGCAGGTTGAGCAGGATGGAGCAGATCGCCCCGCCATACTGGGCACCGTAATAGACGCCGGAAAGCATCAGGATTGCCGGCACCGGATGCATGCCGAAGGTCAGCGGCAGCAGAATCGAGATCGTGGCGACCGGGCCCATTCCCGGCAGCACGCCGACGAGATTGCCGACCAGCACACCGAGGAAACAATACATCAGGTTGTGCGGCTCGAGCGCGACGCCAAAGCCGTACCACAGATCGGTCAACGCGGTTGAGATCACAGGTTCACCCCGCGCAACAGCTGAAAGGGAATGTTCAGCAGGTAGTGAAACAGGACGACGCCGAACACGGTAATGCCGCTCGCCAGAACGAATGACGATTTATAGGTCGCGGTCTTGTCGCCGAGCGCGCAGACGAACACACAGGCAAACACCGCCGGAATCATCCCGCCATAGTGTCCGAGAATGATGAACAGGACGGGGCCTGCGAGAATGCAGAACCAGCCGAACCATTGCGGATTATCGGGTAAGAATTTCTTGTCGTCGGGCTCGGATGATCCAAGCGCGGTGCCTGCGATCAGGATGCCGAGAAGGGCGAGGACCACGCCGAGCACGACCGGCATGAATCCGGGGCCCATTCTGGCGAGGCTGCCGAACTTGTAGCCGGAGCCTGTGACCGCAGCGCCGACCCCGAGCAGCAACATCAGGCCGCCGGCATAGTAGTCCCGCTTCCAGGCGAATTTCCCCGACAACAGCGCTTCTCCCAATCGTTTCTAGGGCCGCGACCCTACCTTTGGCGGCCAAACCTGTCGATATAGCCGCATTTCACTTTTCAGGCGGAGAGGAACCGACAATGGTTTGGGAGACTAGCTTAGTTTATCGGCCGATAAAATCGGCAAAATTGGCGCAGGCGGCCGTCCGCGCCCCGACGCTGCATCAACAGAACGGTGGGCTAAATCCGGCCGGCCGGCTGGGATGATGGGCGCCAGTGAGCGAGGAGAGCCGGTTCGGGCGAGCTCTAACGGCCTCGCCCTCGACCGGAGGCGGCGGCCAAGGCTGACCGAAAAGACTTAAGCTCAATTCCGATAGGAGGTATCGAGGCGGTCGAGTTTCCGCAGCAGTGCCGGCCAGGCAAGCTCGCCATTGCGGTTGGGGAGCTCCGGCCGCGGCTGCATCTTGTCGAAGGTCTTTTCCAGAATTTCCTGCGACGGCAAGGTCAGCTTGGTGTTGCAGGAGAGCGCCATCACCTGGACTTCGCAGGCCCGCTCCATGCGATACAGCAGATTGAAGGTGGCGGGGATGGTCCGCCCGACGACCAGCAGGCCGTGGTTGCGCAGGATCATCGCCTCGTGGTTGCCGAGATCGCGCACCAGACGCTCGCGTTCGCCGATGTCGTCGGCGATGCCTTCGAAGTCGTGATAGGCGATGTGCAGGAATCGCATCGAGGTCTGGGCGAGTGGCAACAGCCCGCATTCCATGGCCGACACCGCCATGCCCGCCGGCGTGTGGGTATGCGCAACGCAGTCGACGTCACGCCTCGCCATATGGATCGCGCTGTGAATGACGAAGCCGGCGGCGTTGACGCCGTAGTCCGTGGCGTTGAACAGCGTGTTGCCGTCAAGATCGACCTTGATCAGGCTCGAGGCGTCGATTTCCTCGTACAGCATCCCGTAGGGGTTGATCAGGAAGTGGTCATGCGTGCCGCCAACGCGGCAGGAGATGTGGTTGGCGATCATCTCGGTCATGCCATACATCGCGGTCAGGCGATAACAGGCCGCGAGATCGACGCGGGTTTGCCATTCTTCCGCGCTGACCTGTTCGCGCACCGACTTGACGACCTTGATGGCGGGCGAGTTCACAGGCGTCATGGCGTTTCTCCAATGGGATGTTTCGGCCAAGATACGTGCAAGCGCGAGCGCGCCGCAAGCGGGCGCGGGCAATCCTGCAATGCGGTCACCGAAGTGGAGTGGCTCTGGCCGGCTGCGGTTTCGAGCGCGACCGTTAATGGGGACCAGCGGGCGCTGACGGCGTCGTCTCGAATCCGGGGTACGAGTAGGACATCCCGAGGACTCCGCTGCGCTGGATCTCGGGTTCGGGCGGCGGCGCCGCAGCCTGTGGGGGCGGAGGCGGCGGCGCGGGCAGGTTATCGCACTTCATCGAGTAGACCAGTTGGCCGTCTGCCAGGCGGGCAATCGGCGCGCATTCATCGACGCGCGCGGTTGCGTTCTTGGGCGTCAATTTGGTTTGCGCCCAGACCGGGGAAGCGATCAGCAGGATGGCAAATACGAGCTTCTTCATCTGGGTTCTTTCGCGAAATATGTGCCGTTCGAACTCTATTGAACTGGATCGGCCCGCCAGGGGATGTCTGTCGCCGTAACCCGGCTTCTAGGCGAAAGAAAGCCACCGCGCCAGCGGCTGCGAATTTCGGCGCAAGGAGCCGGTTTGTCTCGGAAGCCCGCCTCCGAACCCCCTTTCCCGAGGGCTGCAAAAAGCCGTAGAATTAGGCAGTTGGCCGGATTGTTTCTTGCTGTTAACTGCTTGTGACAACCGTCTATTCCTTCTAAGGAAATCCTTCCCTTGCATCCCGGGTATCCCGAATGAGCCAATTGATTGTCCGCGCCGGCGACTTCACGTTCCAGGCCCGCTTCGAGGAGCAGTTGGCGCCCAACACGGTAGCAGCCTTTCGTCGTGCGATGCCGTTCGAGAGCAAGGCCATCCATGTGCACTGGAGCGGCGAGGGGGTCTGGATGCCGCTTGGCGATCTCGACTTTGGCGTCGGTTATGAGAACCACACCAGCTATCCCGCGCCGGGCCAGATCATTCTTTATCCCGGCGGCATCAGCGAAACCGAGATTCTGCTGGCTTATGGCGGGGTGCATTTCGCCAGCAAAATGGGTCAGCTCGCCGGCAATCATTTCATTACGCTGACGTCCGGTCTTGAGAATCTGCCTGCGCTCGGCAAGACCGTACTCTGGAATGGCG
>Ga0210394_10007323_pt1 | contig 11666 bp, 9 predicted proteins | sample IncBWC12MmetaG_FD_160121 | JGI IMG/M metagenome (GOLD analysis project Ga0210394, IMG submission 160121) | Forest soil microbial communities from Barre Woods Harvard Forest LTER site, Petersham, Massachusetts, United States - Inc-BW-C-12-M | ecosystem: Environmental > Terrestrial > Soil >... | reverse complement strand
GGGAGAATTAAACCCCCGGATTCGCCGCTAGATCGCTAAGCCGGTGCCAAAAGCGAGCCGCAGGGCGGCTGCAAAATTGCCTTAAGCCAGTCATCGTTCCGTCGGAGCGGCAGGTAACCATCCGCAGCTAGTAGCGTGTCGAGTGGAGTAGCGCCCGTGTTGAGTGACCTTCAAGCGAAACTGGAGAAGTACGAGCGCAAGGCCGCGCAGTACGAGAAGTCGGCAGAACAAGCGACCAGCGAGGCGGACCGGGCATTTTATCAGGGGCTGGCGCGTTACACCGACGACCTTGCGGCGAAATTCCGGGAAGTCATCGCCAAGCGGAGTGAGACCTCTCTGGCAGCCGAATGATGTTGCCTTGAGAGACTTCACGGCGAAAAGCCGGTGGTTCGTCCGTATAAGCGTTGCACGGCGGCCACAGTCGCCGGCATACCGCAAAGCGGCCGTCCGGCAGCCACGAAGTTGCCCCGCGACTCGGTGACGCCGTTCACGCTGGCCCTGGGGAGGAAACAGCGTGAGCGGTCTATGTACAAAGCGTCAAAACGTTACGTCGCTGCAAGCGTGGGCGCGTTAGCCCTCGCAATTCTGTCCCTGTTGATTGCGATTGCCGCTCGGAGCATGGCTGCGCCAGAGATCGCAGCGGATGCATCCGAGATCGCGGCTCAGCTGAGAAAGTCGCTGCCGCCATAAGGCGCCGGCCCGAACTGGGCACGCGAAGGCAAGCCGTCCTTGACGGGCGCTCGAAGTAGCTGAGGCCGGTGGCCGCGCCTTGTTCCATGCGATCCCGCCCATTTTTATTTTGGCGGCGAGCGGCAGGTGGCCGCCAACCGCACACGGCGAGGTTTCATTGAGGAATCAATGATGCCCGCGAGGGGCGGGCGGTCGTAACGTGTGCCGACCACCAGCAAAGTCGAAAAGACCGCGCCAAATGATCGGGCGCGCATGCCTGGTTCCGGGAACCCGACGCTTCCTTTTGCATTCTCATCAGATGCGCGAGGTGGTTTGGCGATGAAACAGGTTTTCGATCAGCTCTTGAAATTCCTGCATGACGGGATTTCGGCCATCTTCCGCTTCGTCGAACTGATCTGGACCTGGTCGGTCGATCAGATCAGCAGATTGGCAGCCGTGCCGTGGCAGCAGTGGCCGCTGTGGAAGGAGTTCCTTCTGCTCTTGATCCTGGTGGGAGTGGTCTGGGCGCTCTACCGGGTGGGCCGGGAGTTGTTGTTAGCGGGCGCGGCGATCCTGGCCGCCTTCGCGGATCTGCTTAGCGTGCTGGTTCGAACCCTGCCGCATGTCATGCTGGCGGGTGTTATCGCGCTTGGAGGGGTGTGGGTCATCAATCACCTCGACAATTCGCTGGTACGAATGCCGACCTGGCTCCAGGCCAGCGAACAAACCAGCCCGCCTGAGACTCGCCAGAGCAGTCCGCCCACGGGCCAGCAAAGTAGCCCGCCTCAAGATCAGAAGTGAAAGAGTTTCGGGCCAGCTCCAAAGGGCTTCCCCGCGCGCACGAAGTCGCCGCCATCCGAGCGTTTGATGGCATGCCGATTAATTCCGGTGTTACTCGACAAGCGGACAATTTCAGAGTCCCCGCGGCTTGTGACGAAATTGCAGCGCGTCACACCGCCCGCCAGCCCGGCTTCGATGGGTCGATCAGTTTGTAGCCAACCGGACCCATGCCGCAGATGGCGATGATCGCTGGCTCGGCATGGTTGCGGATCACGCCGTCATAATGTGACGTCCCGGCGACGCGGCGAACGAAGCTGCCGGCGGGAACGGGCACGCAAGACGCCGGGTCGAAATCGTCACCGCTGTTGCACCACCAGGTGCCGGACACCACGACACACAGCCGATCAGTCACATAGGTGTGCGGCGCGCTCATGTAGCCGGGCCACCAGCGCACCAGCGTGAAGTATAGCCCGGGCTCATTGGTTGAGCCGGCCAGTGGACACATTTCCACGCTGCGCTCCGGGTAGCTGCTGTTTGAAACCCAGTGGTGATCTGCCGGGGGCTGGATGATGGTTTGTGCAGAGTTGATCGGGCTCGCCATAGTCTCGCTCACGACCATCGCAGGCAGTGTCGCCAGCAGAGACGCGAGAAGCATGTCCCGCCTCGATGTGTCCATGTTGCTGTACCTCCGATTGTTTGTTTCCATCCGGGGACCAGACTGCCGCATTCTAAAGCTTCCAACAATTCAAGATTTAAGCAACCGACGACGCAGTTACACCCCAACGATCTTGCATATCCTGGTCCGGATTATCTCGTGGCGGGCGGCAGGAGTTTGTGATCGAGCAGGGACTGTAGCGCCTTGCGGAAGGCGTCCTCGGTATCGATTGTCTTTGTGAAGCCAGCCTGGCGCAGCTTGACGGTGCTCACGAAGGCCCGAGGTCCTTCCGGGGCGCCGTAGGCGAATGCGAAGTCCGCATGCTGGTCTCCCTGGCCGACAAGCTCCCGCAGGCTCCGCGAGCGAAGTCCGTACTTCCTGACGATCCGGTCCCAGAGATCGGCATTTTCCTTCAGATAGGCTGCCACGCTCGTTGGCATGTCCGGCCCCGTTTCGACACCAAGGATTCTGGCCATGGCTGGCCACACGTTCCGCCACTCGAACACGTCGCCGTTGGTGATGTTGAACGCCTCGTTCGCTGCCTGGGGCGACTGCGCAGCCCAAACCATAACGTCGGCGACGAGGTCTGCGTCGGCGGCTTCCCAGACGAACGAGGGGCCGCCGGGAAAGCCGAACGGCTCACCCTTCTCGCGCCGGATTGCCGCATAGACGCCGATTGCGGGAAGGACGTTCAACGCGCCAGGGGTGGCACCCGTCACCAGCTGCGGACGTAAGGCCGTATAGTTGAAGCCGTGCCGGGCGCCCATCTCGCGCACATAGGCTTCCTGATCGAAGAAGAAGTTCTCATGGTCCTTGCGAGCATCACGCTCGCGGGCCGGGATAGGAATCGGGTGAAGGTGCACGCCGTAGATTTTAGTTCCTTGCAGGATACTGATGTGCCGGAAATGGGTGGCGACACGCGCGATCGGTTCGACCACGTTGTGAAGCATGGCGTTGTTGGTCTCAATCTGTTCCTTGCTCGACCAGCCAGCCACCAACTCGGGCTCCTCGTGCAAGGCGGTGTAGGCAATGTGCGTGATATCCGGCAGCCGCTCGAAGGCAAGGCGGGCCGCTTGCTTGTCCCGGAGATCAACCGAGAGAAACTCGATGTCCCGGCCGCTCGGTAGCTCCGGCTTGCGACGCGATACTCCGACGACCTCCCAGCCCGCGGAAAGAAACTTTTCGATCGCGGCGACACCCAGCAGGCCGCTTGCACCCGTGACGAGTACCTTGTTGGCCGCACTCATGGTTCCAATTCCTCGCTGTTTGCTGATGGTTGCTCGCTGAAGACGACCATGTGAATGGGCGTCACGTTCATACGGCCGTTCTGCCGCCATCGGCCGGCACGATCGCACCCTGGATGAAGCTGGCGCGGTCGCTCGCGAGGAACACGATCGCCTCGGCGATCTCCTCAGGCGCGGCCGGACGCCCGGCGGGGGCTTGCGCCGCGAGCTGCCGCAGCGCGTCCTCACCCATCGCCACCGTGCCTTCGGTCCGGGTCGGTCCGGGACTGACCGCATTGACGCGGACGCCCTTGGGTCCATATTCGGCCGCCCAGGCTTTGGTCAGTAGATTGACTGCGGCTTTGCTTGATCCGTAGAGGCTCAGGCCTGCGGCGCCGTAGTCGGCCACCATCGTGGAAACGTTGACGATTGCGCCTTTGCCGTGCTGCGCCATCAGCGGAGCAAGCTCGGCGACAAGGAAAAAGGGAACCTTCACATTGAGCGCATAGACGTCGTCGAACGATTCCTCGCTCATTTCATGCGTCGGGCCGAATGGAAACACGCCGGCGTTATTGATCAGGATATCGACATGGCCCTTTCCCAACTCGACGGCCTTTTTCGCCACAGCGCGGGCGCTCGCGGCATCGCGCAGGTCGGATGCGATGAAATCGGCTTTGCCGCCCGCGGCCCGTATTCGCGCAATCGTGTCTTCACCGCGCTTTACGTTGCGGCCGACCACGATGACCTGAACGCCCGTCTGCGCCAGTTTTTCGGCCACCGCGCGGCCGATGCCGCTCGTGGCTCCGGTAATGAGAGCTGTCGTCGTCATTTGCGCCTCCTTGTCTCGTTCTCTTCGGCCGCCGGGCTTTCCGTCGGCCTCCCTAAAGATGACATCGGACCGCGCGTGCGGTAGACGAGCACTTCGTATCTGACTTATACATTCCACGTATGAGTGACCGGCTCCGGGAATTGACCGCCTTCGTCCGCGCCGGCGAGACCGGCAGCTTCTCTCGCGTCGCGCGCGAGCTTGGGGTGTCGCAGCCTTCGATTTCGCGGATGGTGGCAGACCTCGAGGCGCGGCTGGGTGTGAAGCTTCTCTTGCGCACCACGCGGCACGTCACGCCGACAGAGGCCGGGCGGGTGTTTCTCGAACGGGCGCAACAAATCCTGAGCGATCTCGACGATGCCGAAAATGCCGCGCGCGGTGTCGACAGCCTCCGCGGCATATTGCGGATCGCGTTGTCGGGGGCATTCGGAGCTCGCGAAGTGATCCCGCGTCTGCCTGGCTTTGCCGCGCAGCATCCGAAACTGCGCATCGAGCTGCTGATGTCCGACCGAACCGACGATCTGATTGCCGAAGGGGCCGATATGGCCCTGCGGCTGGGCCGGCTGCCGGATTCCGGATTTGGCGCGCGATTGCTGGGCAAGGCCCCGCGCCTGGTCATTGCCTCGCCTGGTTACATTGCGCGCAAGGGACTGCCGCGAACGCTCGCCGATCTCGCCGAGCACGACTGCATTCTCGGCCCGGGTCTTTCCGGCCGGAGCGGCTGGAATTTCACACGGTCGGGGAAGGCAGAATCCGTGACCGTGCAAGGGTCGATAACGGTCACCTCGGCCGACGGCGTCATTGCCTGCGCCAAAGCGGGGCTTGGAATAGCCGTCGCCTCGCGATGGATGTGCCGGACTGAGTTCGAGGCCGGTGAAATCGTTCCGATCCTTTCCGACTATCAACTCGATTGGGTCGAGCTGCACGCCGTTTATCCGGGCGGCCGTCGCCCCTCTCTCAAGGTAAGAACCATCTCCGACTATCTCGCGGCGCAGCTCATGCACAAAGAAGGCGGCTGAGGCGTCTTGGGAGAAGCTGCGCGCTTTTTTTGAGCGGCAATTTTCCTGCTGCTACTCAGCCCGCCCAGTTCTTCTTTTGCAGAACGTCGAACCAGACGGCGAGGCTGATGATGAGCCCCTTGATGATCAGCTGGTAGAACGAGGAGACACCGAGCAGGCTCATGCCGTTGTTCAAAACGCCGATGATCAGCGCGCCGATGATCGTGCCGCCGATTGTGCCGGAGCCGCCGGCGAGGCTGGTGCCGCCGATTACGACGGCGGCAATCGCGTCAAGCTCGAACATGGTGCCGAGGTTGGGGGAAGCGCCGTTCAACCGGGACGCCAGCAAAATTCCCGACAGCGCCGAGAGCAGGGACACCGTCACGTAAACGATCATTTTCGTAGCGTAGATGTTGATGCCTGAGAGGCGTGCGGCCTCCTCGTTGCCGCCGAGCGCATAAAGCCTTCGGCCGAAACGGGTATGGCCGAGAACGAAGATCGCAACAGCTGCGATGACGACAAAGATCGCAACCGGCACGGGAAGGCCGTCGCCGGTGCCAAACACATAGGCCGCCAGCAACAACCCGGCTGCGCCTGCGATGACGCTGGGCAGGCTTTTTTCGAAAAGCGGCGGTGCGCCGGCCTTCCTGCCCAAGCGCCGGCTTTTGAAGAGCCGATAACCGCCGACCGCTGCTGCGATGGCGAGGATCGCCAACGTCGGCACTGGGGGAATATAGGCGCTGCCGAGTGCGGCAAAGGAGGGATCGGCGACCGGAATGGAGCTTCCGCTCGACAGCGACAAGGCCACGCCCCGCCCGATCGTGAGCATTCCAAGCGTGATGATAAACGGTGGAATGCGGTAGTGCGCGATCCAGAAGCCGTTCCAGACCCCGATGAGGCCACCGACGATCACAAGCGTGATCGGAACGGCGAGCCATGCCGCCAACCCATATTGCATCAGCAGCGTCACGACCACGGCTGCGACGCCCACTACTGAGCCGACCGACAAATCGATGCCGGCGATGAGAATGACCATCGTCATCCCGACACCGATAATGCCGACGATCGTCACTTGTCGCGCCACGTTGCTGAGGTTGCGCGCGCTGTGAAAGGTCGGGTCGGCGACCGCAAGCGCCACCGTCAGCACCACAAGCGCGATCAGCGTCGCGTTGGTCTTGATGAATAGAAGCGCATGATTGCCTCGCACGATTCCTCACTCCGTCGCCCGGCGCGCGCCGGTCGCCCATTCCATGATCGCCTTCCGGGTCGCCGTCTCGCGCGAGAACTCCGAGACGATGCGGCCCTCGTTCATCACCAGGATCCGGTCGCTCAACCCAAGAAGCTCTTCAAGCTCGGAGGAGATGATGACGATTGCCACGCCTTGCTCGGCCAGATGATTCAGCAGCCTGTGGATTTCGACCTTGGCGCCGATATCGATCCCACGCGTCGGCTCGTCCAGGATGAAAATCTTCGGGCTTGCGTTGAGCCATCTTGCGAAAAGGACTTTTTGCTGGTTGCCGCCGCTGAGCGTTCCGACGGCGGCGTCGACACTTGCCGCCCTGATGTTGAGCTGAGCTGCGTATTGTTCGCTCACCGCGCGTTCTCGTGCGGCATCGATGATGCCGATCGGCGGCGAACTGACCGTTTGCAGCGACGAAATCGTGGTGTTGAAGGTGATCGGCTGGCCGAGGAACAGGCCGAGCGCCTTGCGGTCCTCGGTCAGAAGCGCGATTCCGCAGGCAATCGCATCAGCCGGCGAGCGGATGTTGACCTCTTTGCCGTCGACAAACACCTCGCCATGGGTTGCTTGCGGGTAGGCGCCGAAGATGGCCGAGACAAGCGTGGTGCGGCCTGCGCCCATCAGCCCGCAAAGACCAAGGATTTCGCCGCGATAGGCCGAGAACGATGCGTTCTTGATCTTGCTTTCGCCCGATAGCGAAGGATGGTCAACCCCGAGATTCCTGACATCGAGAATCTTGGCGCCGCGTTGGCGCGCACTTTCCGGATACATCTCGGTAAGTTCGCGGCCGACCATTCGGGCGATGATCTGGTCGAGGGTGATGTCCGATATTGCCACGGCGTCGCCGATCGTGCGGCCGTCGCGCAGCACCACCACGCGATCTGCGATCGCCGCGATCTCCTCCATTTTATGCGAGATATAGCACATGCAGACGCCGGCTTGCCGCAAGCCGCGGATCACCCTGAAGAGCTCGCTGACTTCCCTGTCGGTCAATGCCGATGTCGGCTCGTCAAGGACGAGAATGCTGGCGCGCCTCGACAGCGCCTTGGCGATCTCGACCGTCTGTTGCTTGCCGACCGCGATGTGCTTGACCCGGTCGGTGGGCTTGATGTCGGAAATTCCCAACTCACCGAGCAAAGCCTCGGCATCGGTGTTCAGTTTGCGCCAATCGATGGCGCCGAGCCCGTTGGCTGGCTGGCGGTCGAGGAAGATGTTTTCCGCGACGGTGAGTTCGGCGATGAGGTTGAGTTCCTGATGGATGATGGCGATGCCCGCATCCATGGCTTCGCGCGGGCTGCGAAACCGCCTTCGCTCTCCCTTGATGAAGATATCGCCCTGGTAGGACGGATAGGGCCAGACACCGCCGAGCACTTTCATCAGGGTTGATTTTCCCGCGCCGTTTTCCCCCATCAGCGCCAGAACTTCACCGGCGCGCGCCTCGAAGTTGACATCGTCGAGAGCCCTGACGCCAGGGAATTCCTTGACGATGTGCTCCATCTTAAGAACGGTTTCCGACATATGCGGCGCTGGATTCCGGGTGTGTTTCGCGGTCGATCATCTGTTCGCAAGAAATCAGAAAATACCTGATCGCAAGCAACAATCTCGCAAACAGCCTGCGTGAAGGGGGCCGAACAACCCTCTCACCCCAATGTCTATAAACATATAGTGAAATGCAGCCAAGATTCGGGTGCATTTATCGAATGTTAGTAGGTCTCATGCAGATCATGAAAGGCTGGGGAAATTCCAAGCTCCGTCAGTCGATGCCGGTCAGTAATCGCCCGCCGCTTGGACTGCGTTGCGCCTTAGGGGCGAGAAATGAAAGAGCTTCCGCGGTTTTGGCGCTTCATGGGGTCGCGATCCGGTCGCGGCTTTCTCCTGCATCTGTGCATCTGTGCAACGCTGTCTGTGGGAGTTGGGTACGGCTTCTATTATTTCAGCCTGAACTGGTTCAAAGAGCACAAGAGCAGCGAGAAGATCATCGCGCTCCAACTGGTCGATGCCTTTGTTACCAACTATTCGGCAATCCGGTCGCAGTTTGGAAATGACGCACCGGTCCCGGCTTCGTTCCGGGCCCACGCCATCGAGGCCTTCAACAAGCAAAACGGCCAAAATTCCGAGTTTCGTCTGGCCTCGGTCGGCCGTCCAGGGCGAGAGATCCTGACGGGGCCGTCAGACGAAAAAATGGCCGAAGCCGTCGAGGCTTTTGCTGCGATGCCAAATCCAAAGCCGGTGTCTGAATTCCTGGAAATCAACGACCAACTGATATTCCGCACCGTCTATCCGACCATTGCGCAAGAGCAGAGTTGCGTGAGCTGCCACAACGCCTTGCAGCCGGATAAACCGCAGTGGCATCTGAAAGATGTTATCGGCGCGTTTGTGATCGACGTGCCGATGTCCGCTTTTCTGCGCAGCGTAGCGTGGCAAAGCGCGGGAATTGGGCTCGGTCTATTCCTCGCTTTGGCGCTCGCGGGCTTGACGATCTCGCTCATTCATTTCCGGCAGCTGGAGGCTCTCGATGTGTCGGCCGCCAAGCTTGGCCGCACCCAGAAATTTCTCGATACGATCATCGAGAACATGCCGCTGTCGGTTGCCGTCAGGGACGTGCGGGATCGGTGCTTTGTCCTCATAAATCGTACCGCCGAAGCGATCTTTGGCATCGAGCGCAGTAGCCTGATCGGCAGGGACGTACATGGCTCTTCCGACGAAGAGACGGCGCAAAACCTGTTTCCGCTGGCCGAGGAGGCCTTGACCACGCTGGACCTGCAAACGATCGACGAGCAGACGGTCTGCACCCCGCATAACGGCGCGCGCATCCTGACCACAAAGAATCTTTCGATTGCGGACGAGACCGGCGAGCAGCGCTATCTTCTCAGCCTTTCGGAAGACATTACCGAGCGCAAAGAGGCGGAAGCCCGTATTGAGCATATGGCCCACCATGATGCCTTGACGGATCTGCCCAACCGTCTTGCTTTCGTCGAGCATCTCGACCGCTCCATCGCTGCTGCAGCCGCAAGCGGCGGATCGTTCGCCGTCCTGAGCATCGACCTCGATCGCTTCAAGGAGATCAACGATACGTTCGGCCATGCGGTCGGCGACAATTTGCTTCGCACCCTGGCCCAGCAGCTCGGTGAGCTGGCCGGCGAGGCTTACCTGGCGCGGCTTGGGGGCGATGAATTCACCCTTATAACGCCGATCGGGGATCAACCTGCGCTCGCCGAAATGATCTCCGGGCAACTTCACGCGGCCGTCGCAAACGATATGGACCTGAACGGGCAAAATCTGCGCGTCGGTCTCAGCATTGGCGTTGCCATCTTCCCGACCGACGGTTCCGACGCAACGACGCTGCTCAACAATGCCGATGCCGCACTTTACCGCGCCAAGGCCGCCGGCCGTGGCAAGACGCGCTTTTTCGAAATCGAAATGGACAATCGGTTGCGCGAGCGGCGCGTCATCCAGCGGGAACTGCGCTCGGCGGTGGATCGAAGCGAGTTCCGTCTGCACTATCAGCCTCTCGCCAAGATCGACGGCGAGGTGATCGGGTTCGAGGCACTCCTCCGCTGGCACAATCCGCAGCGCGGCATGGTTTCACCGGCCACCTTCATCCCGGTTGCGGAGGAAAGCGGGCTCATCATGCAGATCGGCGAATGGGTTCTGCGCGAGGCCTGCCGCGAAGCGGCTGGCTGGCCGCACCCGCTGCAAATTGCGGTCAACCTCTCACCGATCCAGTTCCGCCACGGCGATCTTCCGGGTTTGGTCCATCAGGTACTTCTGGAAACCGGCCTTGCACCGACGCGGCTGGAACTTGAGATCACCGAGGGCGTGCTGGTCGAAGATTTCGACCGCGGCCTTTCGATCCTGCGCCGCCTCAAGGCGCTTGGCGTTCGCATTGCAATGGACGACTTTGGCACCGGATATTCCTCGTTGTCCTATCTGCAATCGTTTCCGTTCGACAAGATCAAGATCGACCAGTCGTTCATATCGAACGTCAAGAGCAACCCGCAGTCGGCGGCCATTGTGCGTGCGGTCATCGGGCTGGCGCACGGGCTCGATCTGCCGGTGCTCGCAGAAGGGGTGGAGACAAAGGCCCAGCTTGATTTTCTGGCGGCCGAATCGTGCAACGAAGTGCAGGGCTACCTGATGGGACGGCCGCATCCGATCCTTCAATATTCCGAACTCGTTGGGCGCACCGGCGTTGCCGGCGAAGAGCAGATAAGCGCCTAGCGCCTGTTCGCTGATCTGGCGTCTGAAATTTCGCCGCCTATTTTCCGTAGACCTGCTTATGGGTGTAAAACCCTTCAGCGATGATCGTCTGGTCGAGGTTGTTCCTGTCGACCAGCACGACCGGCGTCACAAGCGTCGGCACGTCGACCGCGCCGTTGTTGATCACCCGGTCGACCTTGAACAGGGACTTCGGGTCCTTGTCGGGGTTGGTCGCAAGCGTCACCGCGATTTCGGCCGCACTTTCGGCGAGCGGATCGATCTTTTTCCAGATGTCCACGGCCTGCTTGCCCTGCGCGACATACTGGATGTTGACGAGATCGGCATCGGAGCCGGCGACAAAAATCTTGTCGGCGTTGGCGAGCCCCTGGGCGTCGAGGGCTGCAATGACGCCGCGCGCCATGCCCGAATTGTTGCAGATCACGGCGTCGATCTTGTTGCCCGATTTGGTCAGGAGGTTCTCGGTGGTTGCCATCGCCTTGTCCGGTGACCAGCCCTCATGTGATTGATCGGCTACGAGCTTGAGCGTGGGGTTTGCTTTCAGCACCTCGAGAACCCCGCTGCTCATCGTATTGGCGTTGGAATCGCCCGGCTGCCCGCGAATAAGCACGACGTTGCCGATGATCGATCCATATTTTGCCTTCAGCCACGCCACCATGGCTTCCGCCTGGAGCTTGCCGACGGCCCAGCTGTCCTGCATCACCATGGCATCGAGCGGACCGTTGACCAGCATGGCATCGTAACCGACGACCTTCACGCCGTTCCTGTGGGCTGAAGTGACCATGCTTCCGGCGGTACCGGTATTGACCGGCTGCAGCACGATCGCTCGGGCACCCCGCGACAACATGTTCTCGAACGCCGCCAGCTGCGTCTGTTCGTCGTTGTTGGCCGAATCGAAGATCACCTCGGCGCCCAACGCCTTGGCCTTGGCGAGGAATGCGGCCTTGTCGCGCTGGTAGCGCTCCTCCTGCATGGTTTTCAGAAGAAAGCCGATTTTGATTTTGTCGGCGGCGGCGGTTGGTCTGACGAGAGCCGGAGGCGGAACGGCCAGGGATGC
>Ga0210394_10007321_pt1 | contig 11667 bp, 4 predicted proteins | sample IncBWC12MmetaG_FD_160121 | JGI IMG/M metagenome (GOLD analysis project Ga0210394, IMG submission 160121) | Forest soil microbial communities from Barre Woods Harvard Forest LTER site, Petersham, Massachusetts, United States - Inc-BW-C-12-M | ecosystem: Environmental > Terrestrial > Soil >... | reverse complement strand
TTTTGAACGCCAGACGCGTATCCAGGCGCGGACTATTCCACAAGGTCAGGAAACCCGCTGAAGACCCTCCATCCGGGTCGGAAACCACCGAATACTTCTGTTGAGGCAACAGCGGACGGCCGGTATTCAGAGAGGAGAACCCGGTCAGTCCGGACATGCGGCCGGATCCCGCCAATCTGCTCAAGATTGCGGAATTCGCCGCGCCTCCCATTCCACCGAGAGCTCCCAGGCTTCCCATTCCGGGGATACCTCCCGGCGTGCTGAGACCTCCCAGGGCTCCGATTCCTCCTTTACCCGCGAGGCTGGTCATCTTCACGGCGGAGGTAATGCTTCCCAGGGCCCCCATCGCGCCGATCCCGGCGAAGGGGCCGAAGATTCCGATTCCAGGGATGGTGATGGGGATGGTCCTGCTCTTGACCACGGCTTTTTCGCGGCTCACTTTTAGAATCTGCGGCGTGTCGTCGTAGTAGTTGAAGTAGAAATCGTTGGTTTCGCGTTGGGCGGTCTTCCAATTGGCTGTTGCAGTCATCCCTCCCGCGGCGATCGCGGCTGCGGCAGCCGTTCTCATGATGTTTGCGCCCGTTTGCTTCTCCTCGTGTTTGGCATGGACCGAGCCTAATTGGCCGCCGGTCCATTCGTAGAATATGCTCAGGTGATCCGACGCTTCGATACGGGCAACTTTGGGTTGAAACGCCAGGCTGACCGGATCGTAGTAGACGCCGCGGGACAATGGCGCGCCGGAAAACCAGCTGGTCGAGGCCGCTTCCTGCGTTTTTGTCTCCGCTTGCCCGCCGATCGATTCGCGAAGGAGTTGCATCGCCGCCAGCCGCTTGTCGCGATTCCCCTGAGTGGAGTCCGTAATGTCGAGATAGCGGCGCAGCAGTGGCTCCGCTTTATCGCAGTGCCGTAGAACGCAGGCATTTAACGCGGCATCGTACAACATCTCCGGGTTCTCATTATCGAGCTTCAGCCCGTCGGCGGAAGCTTCGAGAGCAGCGGCGAAGCGTTGTTGATCCAGGTCCTGCTGCACCTGGGTACGCTTCTTTCCGATCGAAGTATCGATGGTGTACTGGACCGAAGCACGCAGCTTTTCGCCTTCCGCAAAATCTTGCCCCGTCACCGCAACGCCGTCGAAGTTGTCGAGTTGCGCTAGCGCCTTCCCCAAGTCGCCGCGTGCGACGGAAAGACGGGCTTGCAACAACGTCAGCCGGGGCTCATCCTTGTCCATGGCCTGGGCTTCGTCCAGCGTTTTCTCCGCCTCGCCGATCTTGCCGTCGTTCATTTGCTGCTCGGCAAGCAGCAGTTTGCGCTGCAACTGAACTTGCGCGGGCGAGCGTGGATCGATGCCGCGCCGCTTTTCCGCGAACTTCTGTACCGACAATCTGGCCGCCTCCAGACGAACCTGCTCCAGCATATCGTCGGCGTCCTTCAACTTCGGATCGTGCCATTTAGCAATCAGGAGGTGGCGGATCGCACCCAGATAATCCCCGCTCAACTGAAGCGTCTTCGCGGTCTGAATATGCGCCGCCGCGCTGGCGTGCAAGTGCCAGGCGTGCGCTTTCGCCAGTTCCGGAAAAGACTTGTCGTAGACTTCAAAGCCGCGATACGCAACCAGGTAGGCGTCCGATTGCTTTCCCGCGTCCAAGGTGTGAAGAATCGCCACTCTGCGGTCGAGAGCTTTACGAGCCGCGCGCGCCTGCGCGTCCAGCGGACTGAGAACGGGATCGTCGGGGAATGCCAGTTCCGCCGCATGGGCCAGTTGAAGAGATTCATTCAAGACGCCCACGGCAACATTGCCGTCCTGCCATTCCTTTAATCGAGACGCCATACCGGTGTCCAGGTAATCGTGAATCGTCTTCGATGCCGCATCCGTGGGAAATGCCTTCACCGCACTCGGCAACAGATCGAGCATCTGCTGAAACGCGTCGGCTTCACCCGTGCCGGGCAGTTTGTGCAAGGAAATATCGGTCGCCAAAGAGGCACCGGAAGCAGCCGCATCCCGGGTGGGGATGATTGCGTATAATTCCTCGAATTTTATGGCCGAAGTGGATTTATCTTTGCGGTCGCTCTTGACCGCCAACGCCGATCCGCTCCACAAGTGGGCGGCGGTATCGCCGGTTTTTGAATTGGTTCCTTCGGGCAGCAGCCGTTGCCAGTTCCCCGGGTCGCCGGTGCGAGCCAGAACTTCCCCGTCGGGCGTCCGTCGCAGTACGGCGAGACTCGAAATCTGAACCTCCGCGAGCCGGTTGATCGACTTTGAGTCCCAGGCCGTAGTGCTGCTGTCGGAGAGGAGCGTGCTGCGTACCTTTTCTTTGCCGTTTATAGTCAACGACTCGACGTCCTGGAAGGACCACGCGCCCGCCGGGGATCGAGTAACCACCAGATATTGCCCAGCCTGGATACTTTGTGCAATGCCCAGCAGCAACAGAGTCCAAGCGTTTCGGCCGATCTGAAGTTTCATATGGATTTCCTGCTTCCCTAAACGCGAAAAGCGGCCTCGAATCGGCTCACCGCAGTTGGATTTTTTACTACCTGATTCTAATAGGGGCGGAAATCGTTACTATCCCCTCCATAACTGTCGGGGTTCCATGCGGCCGGCAATGGAACCCCGACAGTCATGGAGGGGATTGGCAAGTCGCGGAGAAAACGTTAGCGTCTTGACTGGCGCCTGGCGAGCAATTTTCGCTCCCCGGCCCGCTGAGGACATTTTTCCGGTAACTCGCGCAGAATCAGTTTTTGCGTGTTAAACTCGCCAAAATCGACGCGCCGGACGGGCCTCCGCCTACCCCCCATAGCGGAAATCTCGGAAATCGCGTTTAAACGCGTTCCAGGGGCCAAGAAACGGAAATCGCGAAAAGGCCCCCGGGCTCCCGCCAGGGTACGGTAACGTTATAACTACTGCGCCAGCACTTTCCCGGTGCCCCAAAACGCGTATGTGTACGCGAAAGTCCCGTCGCCGTTGCTGAGGGCTGTGTACGACGTCCCGGTCGCGCTGTTGTAGAGCACCATGTCGCTCTTTCCGTCGCCGTTTACATCCTCCGGAACTACGGAGTCGTAGCCCGGGCTCCAGAACAGGGATTGAAAGTTGAACGTTCCCGTTCCCGTGCCGGTCCCGAAGTAGGCAGCCGCGGTGTTCTTGTTGTAAACCGTCACGGACGCCAGCCCATCCCCGGTGTAGTTGGCCAGCCGCACCGATGTGAATCCCGGGCTGAAAAGTAATGACGTAAAATTGAACCCGTTGCTGACGTTGCTTATGCCCGTCACAGCAGCGCCAGTCGTGCTGTTATAAAGGATGATGTCTTCCTTACCGTCGCCATTCAAGTCACCGGCATCCGCCATGTCGTAACCAGACGAAATGAACTGCGCGTTAAACGTGAACGTGCCGGCGCCGTTCCCGATGCCGAGGTAGGAGGCGCCGGTCGTCGCGTTGTACACGAACAGGTCGGCCTTTCCGTCGCCGTTGAAGTCGGCCAGCTTCAGGTACGTGAAGTTCGCACTGATCAGCGTGTACGTGTACGAGAAAGTGCCGTCGCCGTTGCTGATCGCGGCATACATCGTTCCAGTCGAGCCGTTGTAGAGCACGATATCTGTCTTGCCGTCACCGTTGATGTCGCCCGTCAGGACCTTGGTGTAGCCGGGGCTCCAGAACAACGACTGGAAGATAAATGTCCCATCGCCATTGCCGAAACCGATAAAAGCCAGAGCGTTCGACGAATCATACACGATGAGGTCCGCCTTGCCGTCGCCATTGTAATCGCCCGTAATCAGATGATTGAAATTTGGAGTGAAAAGGTTGGGAACATACGTGAATGTGCCGTCGCCGTTGCTGAGGGCCGTGTACTCTTGGCCGAGGTTTGGATCGTACAGCAGGGCGCCGGAGAGGCCGTTACCCGCAAAATCGTTGGGGACGAATACCGGAATAAGTTCGCGGATACGATCCCCGCCATCGGCGATATCGCCGGCTTCGCCGACGTAGATCTTGCCGCCCGGCCCGACCGCCATACTATAGGGGCCATCCAGTTCGGCATTGAACGCAAGTCCACCATCGCCGGAGTAACCATTGTTGCCGGTGCCGGCGATCGTGGTGATGATGCCATTGGATACTCTTCGAATTCGCGAATTGCTCGTATCCGCGATATAGAAGTTGCCTTGGGGATCTACGGCGACGCCGTTCGGTGCGTTGAGCTGCGCGCCGGTTGCGGGTCCGCCATCTCCTGAAAATCCCGCATGGGAGTTGCCGGGAATACCGGCGACCGGAACGCGTCCTGCCGGACCCACCTTCCATATCACATTGCAGTACTCGTCGGCGATGTATAGATTTCCGTTTGCATCCAAAGCCAACCCATGCGGATCTCCGATCTCAGCTCCAGTGCAACCGATGGTGCCATTTCCGGCAATGATCGCCAGTCCCCCGGCGGCGGTTGCTTCGTAGACGTGGGAATCGAGGCCTGTCGAGAAAAACACGTTGCCCGCGTTGTCGGCCGCAACGCCCATCGCTCCAAAGTACTGACCGTTGAGCAGACAGAATGAAGTGCCACCGGTGACACGAAGAACGGGTCCATTTCCCAACTGCGCGACAAAAACGTCCGCATTAGCATCCACGGCTACACCGCCGAGATCCGTCATGCCGATCGTGGTCGCGGAACCTCCGCAATCGGGAAAAGGAGAATTGGGTTGGTTGCTGCCCACAAACCTCGTGACTCCGGAACCATTGACCTTCAGAATCGCAGGAAACCCGCCAACGCCGCCACTACCCGGCACTACGCCTGTGGCGTAAACATTGCCCAAAGAGTCTGCCGCAACTCCCAGGCCATCGAATACCACTCCGCTAGGCGTACTGCTCGCGAGGGTGGTGATCCTGTAATTGGCTCGAACCGCGGTCGTGTTCGCACCTCCGTAGGCTCCACTGGTGGCCACCGTAGAGAGCGTATATTGAGCGAAAACCGTTCTGTTGCCGAGTATTGCAAAGGCCAGCAGCGGCAGCGCTAAAAACCATCGTTGGTTACGTCTGTTCATTGGAATCCTCCCTGTTTGATGCAGGCGCGAACCGTTTCCTGCCTCCCTAAACGCGAAAAAGCGGGCTCGAATTGGGTCATCTCCAATTCAATTTTTTTGCGAAGGGGAATGGTGGGAGAACTATATGATTCTAATGAGCACTACGGCAGTTCGCGATGCGCGCGTCGACAGTAGTGACGGGGACTTTTTGCGCCATCGCGTATTTTCGGAGCTTCTCATACCAGAACCTTCCCTGGACGCAGCCCTCCAAATCGCGGGTCGCGTCTCCGGCCGTCAGGTAAACACTCATGAGCTCGTTGGCCGCGTCCGAATTCCCCGGGAAGTCCTGGACCAGCGCTTCTCCCAGCCGAACCGCGTTCCGCAAGGTTAGCTGTGCCGCGGCTCTATTCCCCGCTGCGGCCTGGGCTCCCAGGAGGCGCCAAGTGATCGAAACCAAACTCCGCCTGGCTCGATAGTCGCGCGGATCCGCGGCCGCCTGCTGCGCCCGAATTGCTTCGGCAAGGCGGTATTTTTCGATGGCTTCTTTCGGTCTTCTTGATTGGTATAAGACGTATCCCCAATCGCTGTAGCCAAAAGAAAGATTCATCTTCAAACGTGCGTCGTCGGGATAGCGGCGAACCATTTCCTCATCGATTGCCACGGCGGCGCGATATTCCTCAAGCGATCGGTCGACGTCGCCTGCGATGACCAACAACGCTCCGATTCGCTTGTGCGTCAAAGAGATATCGCTTGGATCCTGGAATAAGGCAAGCGCCAGCCGAAACTCAGCAATCGCCTCCTGAGGTTTCGCCTCCTGAATCAGTCCCGCGCTTTGAAAATGGAGGTTCCCGAGGTAGTTTCGGAGCCTTTGATCCGCGGGATTTTGACGCGCGGCCTCCTCCAGAATTCCTCGAGCGCGTTGAATGAGCAGGGAGGCTTTAGACGGGTCCTTGGTGATTCCCGCGAGCCGCTGGGCGGTGTTGGCCAGCTCGATTCGAAAATCGAGCGACGATGGACTGGAGGCGAGCACCTGCTCACGCAACGTAAGCGCTTTTCGAGTATTCTCAACAGCCATCTCGGGCAGGCCGAGATTCGCGATTCCGCCCATACCGCGAACACCGGCTACTTTCTCATAAGCCGCGGCCAGTTCCCGGGCCAACTCCGGGTTGTTCCCGGCATCCTGGGACAACCGGTCAAGATACTCCAGGCTGCGTGTGAGCAGCAGTTCGCGCGCCTTGGTGGCGCCGGCGACGCGAGAGATCTCGCGGTCGACCTCAAAAATCATCGATCCCGCGAGCATTCGCACGTCGTTAAAGCGGCGCTCGGCGATGGCCCTTTCGCGCCGGGCGACGCGGGCCTGCCACGATACGCCGATGACGCCCGCGATTAATGTAAGCAGCACGACAGCCGCGGCCGCGGTGACCGCCTTGTTACGGCGGCAGAACTTCCCGGCGCGATAGCAAATCGTGTCCGGACGAGCCAGCACTGGCTGTCCTTCAAGATAACGTTCGACGTCTTCCGCGAACTGCTCGACATGCAGGTAGCGCCGCTCCGCTTGCTTCTGAAGCGCCTTAAGCACGATGGTGTCGAGATCGCCGCGCAATTCACGCTTAGCGCCGGCGGTTTCGCTGGGTTTGACCGGGTCCGCCACACAAACCGCGCGTTCCAGCTCCGTGAGGGATGTGTTTACCAGCCGATGCACTTTGGTTCCGGTGAGCAATTCATACAGAACCGCGCCCAGCGAGTAGACATCGGTCGCCGTGGTAATGCGCTCGCCAAGCACCTGCTCCGGGCTGGCGTAATCGGGCGTGAGCAGACGCACCCAGGCCGATGTCAGCGTCGAACCGCCGTCCGGCTGGTCCGGCGTGAACACTTTGGCGATGCCGAAATCCAAGAGCTTCGGTTCCCCTTCCGAAGTGATCAGAATGTTGGCCGGTTTCAGGTCGCGGTGAATCACCAGATGGCGATGGGCGTGGGCCACGGCGGCGCACACCTTGACAAAAAGCCGGAGCCGCTCTTTTATTCCAAGCTGGTTCTCGTCGCAATAGGCGTCGATGGGCCGGCCCGCCACAAGCTCCATCACAAAGTATGGACGGCCGTCAGGTGTGGTCCCGCCGTCCAGCATCCTGGCGATGTTGGGATGATTGAGCAGCGCCAGGATTTGACGCTCGTGCCGGAAACGAACCAGCATCTCGGAGGCGTTCATCCCGCGTTTGACAACCTTTACCGCGACGATCTGCCGATACTCGTCTTCCCGCACGGCGCGGTACACGATTCCCATTCCGCCCCGTCCCATTTCGACCGTCAGCCGGTAGGGTCCGATCGTGGAGCCGGCAAGATCGTCGTCGGCCGGTGCGCGCGCCGGGACCACTGGATCGAGAAATGCGCCCGCCTGATCGCTTGCCGCCACCAGCGTCTCCACCTCCCGGCGCAGCGTGGTATCGCCATTGCAAGCTTGTTCCAAATACGCTTGGCGCTCGCGCTCGCCGAGTTCCACCGCTTCGTAAACGATTTCCTTGATTCGTTGCCAGCGTTCCGGGTTCATCTAAGTTGCCAGCTCCGGGGGTGCCGCTTTCGCGCGATTCAATTCGTTGAATAGCCAGGCTTTGGCCGTAACCCAGTCGCGTTTGACGGTGGCTGGAGAAACACCTAGCGCTTCGGCGGTCTCTTCGATAGTCAATCCCGCGAAGAAGCGCAATTCGATTACACGGCTCTGCTGCGGGTCGAGTCGTGCGAGCGCCCCCATGGCATCGTCAAGAGCCACCAGGTCCAGGTCGCGAGGCTCCATCACGCCGATATTCTCGTCCAGCGATAGTTTGCGCGCGCCGCCGCCGCGCTTGGATGCCTTCGCGGTTCGTGCGTGATCCACGAGGATACGCCGGATCAGCTGCGCCGCCACGGCGAAGAATTGGGCCCGGTTCTGCCAGTGGACCCGCTGCTGATCGACAAGCTTCAGGAAGGCTTCGTGTACCACCGCGGTGCTCTGGAGCGTGTGACCGGGTCCTTCCTGGGACATGTATCGGGCCGCGAGACGATGCAACTCGTCATAAACCACCGGGATGAGCCGGTCGAGCGCCGACTGGTCGCCTTGATTCCAGTCGATCAACAGATTTGTGACGTCCGCATCGGCCATACGCAAAGCCCTGTCTTCTAAGGGATTCTACACCCGGCAATCGTTTCACGCACGGGGGGCTCGATTATGGCGCTCTACAGCCGATATAGTGCGTACGTGCTGGTCAGTTGATCGTGATCTTCGCCGGAGCACTGGCCACGCCGCCGACCGTCACGACCACCGGCGGCGCACCGGCTGCGACCCCGCTGGGGACCTGCACGTTAATCTGCGTCACTCCCACCAGCCCGGATGGAATGCCGATGAAATCAATGATTGCTTTAGCTCCGCCGATGGTTACCGTGGTCGTCTGCACGGGTGCCGGAAGGTTCGCGATCGCCGTGGATACGGGAGGAGCCGCGCCAGTCGAAACGGCGGGGGAAACTGCGCCGGCGCCGGTGATGTAGAAGGCGATCTCCTGTCCGTGCACGGCCGCCGGTGTGGGAACCAGCGCGCCGGACGTGTCCGTGAAAATTCCCGGCGCAGCGGCTGTCACCTGGAACGATTGCGTAGTTACCTGACCATTGTTGTTGACGCTCAGCACCGCCGCGCCGGCCGCGGTCTCATAGGGGACCTGCACGTTCAACTGGCCGGCGGATACGTAATAAAGAGGCGCGGCAATTCCGTTCACCAGCGCCGCGACCCCCGAGATTGAAATCGGCAGCGGCACGGCCGACGCGCTCCCGGTCACCGGCGAGAGCTGGGATCCGAACACGCTCAGAATAGAGCCGGGCGCGAAGCTTGATTTAAAGCTGGCCCCGTTGGCTACACCGGCGATCGCAGGTATGCCGCTTGAGCCGGATCCGGACGTCACATTTACCGTCACCGGCGTGCTGCTGGTGCTGTTGTAGGTCGCGGTAATTGTTCCCGTACCTAACGGCAACTGGGAGCCGGTCACCGCCAGCGTCGCGGTTGCCGAGGCCGCCGAACCAGTCAAAGTAGCTACTCCCAGCGAAGTCCCGTCAATCGAAAACGAAACCGGCCCGGCAGGAGTCGTGCCATTCGAGGACGTGGCGGTCGCTGTCAAATAAACGACGTCGCTCGCCGTTACTGTGCTCAGATTGCTCAGCAGCGTGACGCTCGCCGCTGGGCTCGGCAGTATGCTCCCGTTCCATCCCATGACCAGTTTGTAGGCGTCTACCGACCCGAGCCCCGTTGCCTGATCGTAGCCCACGCCGGCGGAGTATCCAACGGGTGTTGCCCCGCAGTTCGGCGCTCTTCTCGAACAAGCCACGGTGACGATGTTGTTGCCCGTGGTGATGTCGTGAAACATGCCCGAAGCCCAGCCCGCCTGCGCCAGTGCATATAACTTCGGATTGATGTTGCCCGCGCCGCCCGAGCCGAGCGCCTGATTCAGAAGCGCTGTCAAGCCCGCAAACGAGGGCGCGGTCATCGACGTCCCTCCGTAAACTTGCAGGCTCCCGCCCGTATAGACCAGGTAACCGTCATGGTCCGCCGACGCGCTGAGAGATACATCCGGTACGTGGCGCGCGTTGTCGCCGGGCACGCCGGTCCCGGTTTGCCAGGAGGGCTTCGAAAACAGAATGCTTGTTCCGCCGCCGCTCGCCGACGGCGTTCCGTCCGCCGCGCTATCGTTCCAGGTCGTCTCCGGAATGTAGGATAGAGCCGACGCCCCATTGGCGTTGTTGGTCGGGTTCCAATACGTGCCGGACCCCTCGACGAACTCCGTTCCGCCTACGCTGGTCACTTCGGGCAGGCTGCCGGGAAGGTCTACCGCCAGCCCCGGATTTTGAGGATCGCCGCAATCCGCGCCGCCGTTGTCGCCGGAGGAGGCAAACCACGTGATCCCCTGCGCGTTGGCCTGCTGCGCCCATTGCTGGAACGCGCTGACCTCCGACGCGGGTGTCTCCTGTTCACACGATCCGTAACTCACGCTGACCACCGGCGCAAGGTTCTGGTCGATGGCGTATTGCACCGAAGTCATCACGTCGGCGGAGTACACAAAAATGATGGCCGCGTTGCGGGCCACCGCGCCGGACCACTCCAGATCCAGATCCGACTCCGAAAGATCGCCCGAGGCCGATTGCAGGCCGGGGTTTTTCGATCCTGGCACCAGCAGCGTCTGCGGATTGTTGGCGGGTAGATTATACGTGCTGCGGAATGTCGTAATGTCCGATAGGTTGATCTCGGTCTGCCCGGCAATGGCGATCTTTTGCCCTGTTCCGCTGATTCCAGCGGCGTACAGGGACGAAATATCGTAAATGGCCGCAAGATCGTCGGGCGCAATAGAGTGCGCGCCTCGTCCGGCGGTGTTTCTGGGCTTGGCGTGCGGCTTCATCCGAAAATCGTTCAGGCCGCGGATGCCTTTCACCACTGAACCGAACTCCGCGGGCACGGACGGTTCCGATGCGTTGGAATAGTGCGTCTCTCCATCCACGACGTAGGTGTGAAGCTCCGTCTGAAACGCCGCCTCCACCTGAGCTGCCATTCCGCTTACCGCAATCGAGTTCCGCGACCGCGCTACCGAAAGGACTTTCAATCCTTGTCCCTCCAGCCACTGGGTAATCTTACCGATGTCGGCTTCACTGACCCCGAAACGCTGCGCGTATTCCTCCGGCGTCAGCCACTGGTGATAACTCGCGGAACCCTCGGTCTGCTGGGCAGCCAGCAGCTTATCGAGCTCCGCCTGCTGGCTCGCCGTCGGCGCGAGCGTCAAAGTCACATAGGACATCGGAAGGGAGGGCGCCACCCGCCCCTGATCGTTGGCGGCCTGTGCCTTGGGATGAAGATGTCCCGCAAGGATCGTGCGCCGGCTGGTCTGGGCCAGGGCACTGGCCGCGCAAATTATCGTTGCGATGGCGCAAAAACAGAGACACTTCGGACGCATTCGTTCACTCCAGGAAACAAAAGGACGCGGACCTTCGTGCCCGCTCAATGAGGACACCTACTGTCCTTTGGATGGCCCCCGGCTCGCCCACGTTACAAGATCTTCGCCCTAGTTTATTAAAGCTGCGTTTCGAGCGAGTTGCCGATAGTGCGCGCTATCGGCCGACGGAGCAGATGTCTCCCGCGGTCACTTCACGGCCTGCCGTGCGACCACAAGGATCTTGAAGGTGCCGGCCTTCTGCGCCCGCCGGCCATTCGCTCCCGTTTCGTATTCCGCAGACGGGAGATAGATCCGGTGGGTTGTCGGATCCAGGGCCATGGTTCTCGCGCCTTCACCCGTTTGAACCGTCTGCGCAACGGCAAACTTTCCGGGCGAGGTCTCGCGGGCGACAAACAACTGCGAACCGGCGGTGCTCGCGAACGCCTCGCCATGATCGACTTTGACTGCGTCGACGCTCTCGCCGATGGGCAGGTCGGCCAGCACCTTTCCGTCCTTGGTGCCCATAACGATCAACGTCCGCGGCCCTCGACATCCGATGAAGAGGCGTCCTTTCTCTGTGTCTATCGCCATCCCAACCGGCAGGCCGCCGGGGGCCACCGGCCAGTGTTCAACGACTTTCCTTGCCTTGAAATCGACGACCGCCACTTCATGCTTGTCCATCAGGTTGATGTAGACTTTGCCAGCCGCATCGGCCGCGAGGAACTCCGGCTCACCA
>Ga0210394_10007320_pt1 | contig 11667 bp, 10 predicted proteins | sample IncBWC12MmetaG_FD_160121 | JGI IMG/M metagenome (GOLD analysis project Ga0210394, IMG submission 160121) | Forest soil microbial communities from Barre Woods Harvard Forest LTER site, Petersham, Massachusetts, United States - Inc-BW-C-12-M | ecosystem: Environmental > Terrestrial > Soil >... | reverse complement strand
GATCTTCCATCTGCTCGGGCGTCAGGTAGGTGGGGGTTCCGCCACCCCAATGAAATTGCACGACCCGACGTGAAGGGGACACTCTTTCGCTGACGTGTTCGATCTCGCGCTTGAGTGTTTCGAGATACGGAGGCGCCACGCTGTGATCTTTCGTAATGACCACATTGCAGGCGCAAAACAGGCACAGGCTGTCGCAAAAGGGCAGGTGCATGTACATCGAGACCGGCGTGCGCGCGGCATCAGCCTGTTCGTAGGCGCGCTCGAGGTCATCCACACGGAAATCGTCGCGCCAGACAGGCGCAGTCGGGTAACTGGTATAGCGCGGCCCGGGGCGGTTATACAGTGCGAGAAACTCGGGCGAAATGCGGAATCGCTCGCGTTCGAGTTCGAGATTGAGCTCGGAATTGTGCAAATCGCTCATGCGAGCGGCACCGATTGCCCAGCGCGGATAAAGGCCAGCGCATTTTCCACCGGAGTGTCGGGCAAAATTCCGTGTCCAAGGTTCAGGATGTGTCCCCGCCCTTTTGTTTGAGAGATGACATGATTGACCGCGCCGGCAATCGCCTTCGGCGAGGACAAAAGCACGCTCGGATCGATATTGCCCTGAATGGCGACGCGGTCCCCGAATTTCTCGCGGAGTTGCGCCAGATCCATCCGCCAATCGACGCTCAGCACGGTGGCGCCCGTTCGAACAAGAGAGCTGAGCAGGTGATTCGAGGCTTTCGAAAAGAGAATCACGGGCGTATCGCCGGGCGAGAGCTCTTCGATCAGCAGTTGTGTTGCCGGAAGCTCAAACTCGCTGTATGCGGCTGCATCCAGTTCGCCAGCCCAGGTGTCGAAGAGCTGCACGGCAGCCGCCCCCGCGGCGATTTGCGCCTTGAGATATGCGGCTGTCGCGCGAGCAATTTTTTCGAGCAGTTCGCGGAAGACACGCGGTTCGTTCCAGAGCATAGCTTTTGCAGCCGGAAAGCCGTCGCGGGAAGCACCCTGAATAAGGTAGCAGGCAAGCGTCCAGGGCGCGGCAGCGAATCCGAGGACGGGAACGTCGGGACCTAAAGCTTGGCAGAGCAGGCGAATGGCATCGCCGACGAAGCGCGTTTCGCGTTCGGGATCGAACTCGGCGAGAGCCCGTACCTGAACAGCACTGCGAACCGGCGACGTGATCACGGGGCCCGCATCGCCTAATTCGATTGGCGCGCCCATGGCTTCCGCGGGAATCAGAATGTCCGAGAACACGATTACGGCGTCGACCCCCAGGCGCCGGTAGGGCTGGAGGGAAACTTCGGCGGCAAGCTCCGGAGTTTTGGCCACTTCCAGGAAGCTGTACTTCTCGCGCAGCGCTCGGTATTCCGGTAAGTAGCGCCCGGCTTGGCGCATCATCCAGACCGGCAGACGTGGCACCGGCTCGCGACGGCAGGCCGCCAAGAAGAGTGCAGTGCGGCTGGCGTTTTCGGGCGCGGAGATAACCTGAGTTGGTTTCGCTTCCATTCAGCTAACTTTTGGCAATTGCCACATTTACTTCGGGCTTACTGTTTCCTTCGCATGATAGCAAATTCGCCCATGGGCCGCACCGGACGACGTCGCGGGCGTTAATAGCGTGGCTCGCGGTGATTTGGCCAAGGGGCTATAATGACGCCGCCTTTTAGCCATAGGCCCGGTCGCCTATCCCCAATGGAAGGAGAATTTCGACATGGTAAAGCCTAACTGGTTGCGCAGCGCAGGCTTGTTGCTGCTGGGCGCAATCCTAGGTGGTCTATTCGTTTCGGCTTGGGAGCACTCCGCTGCTAGAGCGCAACAGAATGTTCCGCCAGTTACTCAAGCAACGTTGGTGGCGGACGTGACGCACCTGAGAGACATAACGCCGCCGAATTCTCACCCCATGGTTGATGTCGCCATGTTTGCCGCTAACCTGTGGTTCGCCGGCGATAAGAAGAACTGGCCCTTGGCTAACTATTACCTGGGTGAAATGCGCAACCGCATGCGATGGGAAGTGCGGGTGAATCCTTCTCCGAAAGGGGCTGATGGCAACCCCGTGGACATGGCCAATATCTTTGACGGCATTGATAAAGGCAGTTTGACCAAGCTGAAGACAATCATCGACATGAAGGACAGCAAGCAGTTTGCCATGCAGTACAAGATGTTGCTCGAGGATTGCTACTCGTGCCACAAAACGGCTGGGCGACCGTATCTGCGCCCGCAGGTTCCAGCAGGTGGTTCGCAACCCATTGTGAATCTTGATCCTGCGGCCACGTGGCCGCAATAGCGGTAGCTTTCCGCTCATAACCGCCCGTGCACTGCGTGTGAGCGGTCTTTTTCACAACGCGGCAATCCGCTGTATAATGAGCTGGTTACCCTTCCCATGAGGAATCACCTGGTTCTTCTGACTACCGTTTTGTACGCCGCGAGTCTTGGCGGCTACATCGCATTTCTCGCCACGGCGCGCCGCCTATTTGGCCGCTTGGGTACGCTCCTGCTGATCTCAGGGTTGGCGTGCCATTATCTGGCGCTGATGGAACGTTCCCGCTTGGCACACACGGTACCTTACGATGATCTGTATGGCTCGCTATCTTTATTTGCCTGGCTACTGGCTATCACCTATCTAGGATTGGAGCTATTCCATAGAGATCGGTCGGTAGGCGCATTCGTCCTGCCCTTCGTCATTGCTGTGTTTTTGCTGGCGCAAGGTACCAGAGCATCAGTTCCAGCACCCCAGCCCGCCCAAGGGCCGCTTCTGGCGTTGCATATCACCTTAGATGTGCTGGGATACGCGGCTTTCGCGCTGTCATTCGTGCTCAGCTTGATTTATTTGGTCCAAAACGCCTTGCTGCGAAGCCGGCACCTCGGAAGCATCGTTTGGCGTTTTCCCGCGCTCGAATCTCTGGAACGGATGAGCCGCAGCAGCGTAATTGTGGGGCTGGCATCGCTGCTCGTCGGGATCGCGTTTGGGCTGCTGTGGGTCAATCGAATCTGGGGCCATTACTGGAATGGCGATCCCAAAGAGACCATTACGGTTCTGATTCTGGCCGTGTATGCAGGTTATCTGTGGCTGGGCCGCACGGGGTCCTGGCGTGGTGCGCGAGCGTCCGCCCTGTGCGTATTCAACTTCGTCCTTGTGCTATTCAGCTACAGTGTGGTCAATCTCAACCTTTCGAACTTTCATCGGTTCTTCTGATGCGTGCGCTGAGCACAATTCTTCCAGGGCGGCGGAGAACTTAGCCGGTGGATATTGTCCTTATAGGCTTGAATCACCGCACGGCTCCCGTGGAGTTGCGAGAGCGCGTGGCCTTTACGCAGGAAGCTGCGCGAATCGCATCCGAAGAGTTGCGTTCGCGGGGTGTTCTTTCCGAGACGCTGGTGCTCTCAACGTGCAATCGCAGTGAACTGTACGGAGTGCCTTCGGAATCAGCGCTATCGGCCGAGGACAGCGCTGGCGCGATGGAACTCTTCCTGGCAACCTTCCACAAAATTGAACTCGAGGTCCTGAACGGCAGCCTCTATCGCCGCCACGATCGAGAGGCGGTACGGCATCTTTTCCGGGTTGCCGCCGGTCTTGACTCCATGATGCTGGGCGAAGCCGAAATTCTCGGCCAGATACGCGAAGCGTATCGGATCGCGGTGGATCATGGCGGCACAGGCCCCGTGCTCAACCGCATGTTTCAGGGTGCGCTGGAGGTAGGGAAGCGCGTTCGCGCCGAAACCCAAATCAGCGCGCGGCCAATGTCTGTGGCTTTCGCCGGCGTCAAGCTGGCGGAGCGCATCTTCGGCAGCCTGCGGTCGCACTCGGCGCTGATCTTGGGCGCGGGCGCGACAGGAGAACAGGTGGTCGCGCACTTGCGCGACCGCGGCATCTCGCGCCTCGGCGTCGCCAATCGTTCGCGCCAGCGCGCTATCGAGCTAGCGGAGCGTTTCGGGGCAGAGGTCTTCGACTGGGACGCACTGGAATCTGCGCTGATCTGGCCGGATTTGGTGGTCTGCTCGGTAGGCAGTCCCGAAGCTGTGATTTCGCGCGGGATCGTGGAGCGCGCTATGGGGGCACGTTCGAATCGCTCCCTACTGTTCATTGATCTGGGCGTGCCTCGCAACGTCGCGCCAGGCGCCGCCGATCTGTACAACGTTTATCTTTACGGCGTCGATAACCTGAAGGAGATCGTGGAGCAAAATAAGCGCGCCCGAGAAGCCGAGATTCCCAAGGTGGAAGTTCTGGTCGAGGAGCACGTAACCAAGTTTGAATCCTGGCAGGCCGGGGTCGAGGCCGGCGCTGTTTTGCGCGAATTGCGGTCGCGTCTCGGAGCGGAACGCGAGGCTTTCCTGCGGGAGAGGCTCAACGACATAGCTCATCTCTCGGCCGAGGACAAACGGCGTATTGCTGGATTGATGGAGGAATTGCTCGACCGCGTCTTGCTAGAACCTGCCGAAAAAGTGAAAGCCGTTCCCGATTTGCGTCGCAAACTCCAAAACCTCGAAGCGCTGCGAGATCTCTTCCGCCTCGATCAGGGCAAGCCTTGAATTCGCTTAGAATCGGGACCCGCGGCAGTGCGCTGGCTCGTTGGCAGGCGGAATTCGTACGCGCCGGACTTGCGCGCCACGGAGTTGCCGCCGAACTCGTCATCATTCGCACCTCGGGCGACCGCGATCGCCAGAGTTCTCTCCGCGTGATCGGCGGCAAGGGCGTTTTCACCAAGGAAATCGAGGACGCGCTGCTCGAAGAGCGTATCGATCTGGCGGTCCACAGCATGAAAGACGTGCCCACAACTCTTCTCGCGGGCCTCGAGATCGCAGCGATCTGCGAAAGGGAAGATGTACGCGACGCACTGATTTCGCGTGGCGGACTGAAGCTCGATCAATTGCCGTCCGGCGCCCGCATCGGCACAAGCAGTCTGCGCCGACAGGCGCAACTGCGGCATCATCGCAGCGATTTCGAAATGGTGGATATGCGCGGCAACGTGGATACGCGCCTGGCGAAGCTGACGCAAGGCGATTACGATGCGATTGTCCTCGCCAAAGCCGGCCTCGACCGGCTTGGAAAAGCGGAGCAGATCAGCGAGATCGTGCCGCCGGAGATATGCCTGCCCGCGGCGGGGCAGGGCGCCATCGGCATCGAGACGCGGAAGCAGGAGGAATCGATTGCTGCCGCGATGCGGAAGTTGAATCATCGGCCATCGCAAGTGGCAGTGGAAGCCGAGCGCGCCGTGCTGGCGGGACTGGAGAGCGGATGTCAGGTGCCCATCGGCGTCTGGGCTCGCGCGGACTCGGGCAACCTGATTATTGACGCGTGCGTGCTCTCGGCAGACGGAACCGAATCGATCCGAGAGAACCGTAGAGGGCCATCCGAGAATGCTGCGGAGCTGGGGCGCTCGGTAGCCGCGGCGCTGCTTGATCGCGGCGCGGACCGTTTGCTGCAACTTGCGGGGCGCGGAATTGAACACCGTTAAATCCCGAACCCTAGAGGGACGGCGCATTGTCATCACACGCGCTCCTGAGCAGTCGAATGAGTTGCGCGCGCGATTAGAGGAATTGGGCGCCGATGTTGCCTCGCTCCCGTTGGTGCGCTTCCTGGAATCCAAGGACACTGCCGATCTCGATCGTGCCATTCGATCACTGGATAAATTTGACTGGATAATTTTCACCAGCGCGAATGCGGCGGTCTTTTTCCTGGGGAGGTGTCGTGCGGTGGGATGCTGGCCGAACACGGGGCGTACCAAAGTCGCGGCCGTTGGTTCCGCGACGCGGTTGGCCACCGAAAAGGAAGGCTTGCCAATTTCGCTCGTGCCGGCCGAATTCAGTGGGGCAGGACTGGTTGCCGAACTCTCCAGAGTGATTTCGGGAAAAAGCGTTCTACTGCCCCGAAGCGACCGCGCAAGCGAGGAGTTGCCCTCGGCTCTCTGCAAGGCGGGAGCGAAGGTCACGGAAGTCATAGCCTACGTAACGGCTGGGCCAGAAGCATTTGATCGCAGCCTGATCGAGGCAATACGCGATGGGCGGGCTGATGCCGTTGCGTTCTTTAGCCCGTCGGCTTTCCACGAATTTCAAAAGCTTATGGGACCCGACTTACTGGGCAAACGCAATTCGCGGTTAGCGTTAGCGGCGGTTGGACCTGTAACGGCCGGAGCGATTCGCGCGGCAGGCCTGCCGGTGGCGATAGAGGCAGACGAAGCAACGACGGCATCTTTGGTCGCGGGGCTGGAGCGCCATTTTTCGGCACTCGAAAGCGAAAGCGGCAGCCGCAGAACACCCGCCCGGTAAGAGGAGGCAGCATGGCATTTCCAGCCCAACGACCCCGGCGGCTGCGCCGCACCGAGGCCCTGCGCAGCATGACACGCGAAACGCGCCTCTCCACGAGTGGCTTCATCTATCCCATGTTTGTGGGGCCGGGCAAAGGCACGCGCGTGGAAATCAGTTCCATGCCCGGAGTCTACCAACAGTCCGTCGATCAACTGGTGGAGGAGTGCCGCGAAGTTGAGGGGCTGGGAATTCCCGCGGTGATGCTTTTTGGCATACCTGAACACAAAGACGAGCACGGGTCGGAAGCTTCTTCGCCCAGCGGCGTGGTGCAACGCGCCATTGAGGGCATTCGGCGCGCCAAACTCAATCTGGTGGTGATCACGGACGTCTGCCTTTGCGAGTACACCAGCCACGGCCATTGCGGCGTGATCGAAAATGGCGACGTGGCCAATGATCCGACGCTAAAACTGCTCGCGGACGAGGCGCTCTCTCATGCGCGAGCGGGGGCCGATATGGTTGCGCCTTCGGACATGATGGACGGGCGAGTGGGGGCGATTCGACAAGCGCTCGATGATAACGACTTTTCTCAGCTGCCCATCTTTTCGTATGCAGCGAAGTATTGCTCCGGATTTTACGGGCCCTTTCGGGAAGCGGCGCAGTCGGCGCCTCAGTTTGGGGACCGGCGCAGTTACCAGATGGACCCCGCAAATGCGCGTGAGGCTTTGCGCGAAGTGGCGCTCGATTTGGACGAAGGGGCGGACCTCATAATGGTGAAGCCGGCGCTGCCTTATCTCGACATCATTCGCCAGGTCCGGGATCGCTTTGATGTCCCCGTGGGTGCGTACAACGTAAGCGGCGAGTATGCGATGGTGAAAGCCGCAGTCCGCAATGGATGGCTGGAAGAGAAGCGGATCGTGCTGGAAGTTTTGACGTCGATTCAGCGTGCCGGCGCGCAGATCGTGTTGACCTATCATGCCAAGGACGTGGCGCGATGGACCAAGGCCTGCTAGCGCGAATCCTAGTCCTCGATTGAATGCTTGATCCTTCGTTAGGAGCACTTGGGCGTGGGAAGCATCCCGGAAAAAGAGCACAGCCGTTCGCAAAAGGTTTTCGAGCGCGCCCGCCGCGTGCTGGTCGGCGGCGTCAATAGTCCGGTGCGAGCTTTTGGCGCTGTGGGCGGCGTGCCCGTCATCGTCGACCGCGCGCGGGGAGCTCAGGTTTGGGACCTCGACGGCAATGCCTACACCGATTTCGTTTGCTCCTGGGGCGCCTTGATTTTGGGACACGCGCACCCGGAGATCGCGGCGGCTTTGGCGGAGCAGGCGTCGCGCGGCACGAGCTATGGCATGACTACGGAGCTCGAGATCGAATTGGCCGAGATGCTGCAAAAAGCGCTGCCCTCGATGGAGCGGGTGCGTTTCGTCAGTTCCGGCACAGAGGCAACCATGAGCGCGGTTTTTTTGGCGCGCGCGGCGACCGGCAGAAACTTCATCGTCAAGTTCGAAGGCGGTTACCACGGGCACGCTGACAGTTTTCTGACCAAAGGCGGTTCGGGCCTCGCTACTTTGGGCATCGCGGCATCTCCGGGTGTCCCGAAGGCGCTGGCTGAACTCACGCTGGATGCACCTTACAACGATCTCGCTGCTGTCGAGCAACTCTTCGAGAAACACGGCAACGCCATCGCTGCGATAATTGTTGAACCGGTCGCGGCGAACATGGGTGTAATTCCGCCGGTCCACGGCTTTCTTTCTGGACTGCGCCAAGTGACGTCCAGACATGGTGCGCTGCTGATCTTTGATGAAGTCATTACAGGCTTCCGTTTGTGTTACGGCGGCGCGCAAAAGCTCTTTGGCGTCGATCCGGATCTGACCACGTTAGGCAAGATCATTGGCGGTGGGTTGCCGGTCGCGGCCTATGGAGGGCGGAGAGAATTGATGGAGCAAATCGCCCCCCTCGGCCCGGTCTACCAAGCGGGCACCTTGTCGGGCAATCCGCTCGCGATGCGTGCTGGTATCGAGACCCTGAAGCGGCTTGCATCCGCTGATTTCTACGATTCGCTCGAGCGAAAGGCCAAGATTCTTGCAGATGCGATGCGGCAAGCTCTCTTCGATGCGGGGATTCCCGGCCAAGTGGCTCGCGCGGGATCATTGCTCACCCTCTTCTTCACGGCCGCCCCCGTTGAGAACTATAGCGGCGCTAAGACGTCCGATACGCGCCGCTTCGCCGCCTTCTTTCAGGAAATGTTGCGCCGGAAAATCCTTTTGCCCCCGTCGCAATTCGAGGCGTTATTCATATCAGCGGCGCACAGCGACGGGGATGTACGGTCCGCAGGCGCCGCCTGCCGCGAAAGCCTTGCGGCAATTCGGTCCTGATGCTGTTCTTCTGCCCGTAACTATAAAAACCTTGTAAACAAAATTTAATATTGATTTATCGGAGCAGTGTTATTCTGAGCGCATCACGGCGGAACGCGCTGCCGTCCGGGGATTTTGTGGGGATTCCTCGGGTCATGGGAGGCGTCGCTGATTCGGTTGGGGTTCGCTGACGTAACTCGGTTCGTTGATCTTTCCTCCAGGCACTCTTTTCTGGGTGTCCCTTCATGCCGTTAACTCCGACGCCACTTGTAATTGCCGCCCTGGACGCGGGGTCGAATGCGATCCGTGCCGTGGTGGCGCGCGCGAGTTCAGCCACGGAGATACGTGAGCTTGCCAGCGCGCGCTGGTCGGTTCGCCTGGGACACAACGTCTTCACAAGGAAAAGACTGGACCCTCGCACGATGTCGCGTGCGGTGGAAGCTTTCCTGCATTTCAGGAATTTGCTCGACCGCTACGAAGTGGACGAGTACCTGGCGGTCGCCACCAGCGCCATGCGCGAGGCCGTCAATCGCGATGTTTTGATCTCGCGTATCTACCGCGAAACTGGCATTGAACTCGTCGCCATCGGCGCAGCGGAAGAGGCGCGGCTCGTACGCGAGTCGGTATTCGCCGTATCGGTAGGGCGCTTTGCGCCGCGGCTGATTCTGGACCTCGGCGGCGGCAGCCTGGAAATGAATTTTCTGCGAGGGCGAAGAGTCGAGCGCGGATTCGCTCTTCCACTGGGCACGGTGCGCCTGATGGAGCAATTTAATCTCGCCGGCCCGTTTACACCCGAGGGTTTCGGCGCTTTGCAATCGCATATCCGTTCCGTGCTGCGGTCTCATCTTAGAGGCTCGATGCAGATTGGCCGAAGCGCTGCTGTAGCCTGCGGAGGAAACGCAGAAGCGCTTGCCCGAGTGGCCTCAGGGCCACGTGTGGCTGGCTTCAACACTTTGAATCTCCGCCGGCTCCGGGAGATGCTGTGGGACATTTTGCGGCTCGACGTGGAAGGCCGCATGGATAATTTTGGCGTGCGGCGCGATCGGGCCGAGGTCATGGGCGTCGCGGCGGTCCTCTTCACGACGCTGGCGGAAATGCTGGATGTTCGGCAGCTGATTATTCCCGGCGTAGGCGTTCGCGAAGGAGTGTTGCATGAATTGGCGGCCGCTCATTTTGGTCCCGCGAGCGCTCACGATGAGCGTGCAGAGGCGTTAAGGCAGCAGGCGCGCCGCTTTGCAGCGCGAATGCACTCGGACTCCGGACATTGCGAACATGTGCGGCGGCTGGCGGCGCAACTTTTCGATCAACTCGCGCCCGTTCACGGACTTCCTTCGGCGCAGCGGGTTACGCTCGAATTGGGAGCCCTGCTGCATGACGTGGGCGTCGCGGTGAATGCGAGCGGGCACCACAAGCACGGCGAGTACCTGGTGCGCCACGCCGATATTCCGGGACTGAGCAAGCACCAGCAGGGCGTGGTGGCCTGCCTGGTGCGCTATCACGGCGAATCGATGCCCGACACCGACCATCGGCTTTATAGTTCCATCGCGGAGGCGGACCGCAAGCGCGTCCGGCAGTTGGCCGCGCTACTGCGCATCGCCGTAGCGCTCGATGCCGGAGAAACGCAGGTCGTCCGCCGCGTGGATGTGAAGGTTCAACGTAAAACGATTCTCATACGGCTGGTCACGACTTCCGAGGCTCAGGTGAACCTCCGCGAGCTGCACCGCAAGGCAAGATTCTTCGAACAAGAATTCGGTATTCCGCTACGATTTGCGTGCGTTCGGCGGCTGCAAAACGGAAACAATGCGCGGCGTAATGGGCTTATCGCCGGCCGCCCCGCAGCGTGATCGAACGCCGCTTCCGGCGTCTCCGTGATGTAAAACCATCTAGAATCAGCTATGGTTAAAGTCATGGTTTCACAGCGTGACAAACCGGAGCCCCTGGGCGAAGACGCGCCTGGCAAAACTATGCGGCTTTATTTAATGCGGCACGGCATCGCCATCGACCGCGAAGATCCCGATTGTCCTCCCGATCCCGAACGCTATCTAACGCCGAAGGGAATTCAGCGCACACGCGCGGCCGCACGCGGTCTGCGTGCTCTTCGCGTCAAGCCGACCGCGCTTCTTACGAGTCCCTTTGTGCGGGCGGTGCAGACAGGGGAGGTCGTTTGCGAAGTTTTAGGTTTGGATTCGAAGCAGCTCCGGACCACTGAGGCGCTCAGGCCAGAGGCGAAACCGGCGCGTCTAGCAGAAGAACTTACGCGATTAACGGGCGAAGTAATCTGTTTCGGGCATGCGCCGCAGATCGATGAATTCATTGCGCACGCGCTGAAGGCGACGGCGCCGTTCACGGCTTTGAAGAAATCCGGTGTGGCCTGTCTTGATATTGACTCGCTCGCGCCGCTACGTGCAATGCTCTTCTGGGTCCTGACCTCGAGGATCCTGCGCCGCCTCGGCGATTGATCGAAGCCATAGATTCGAGTTCCGTCCGCCAGCGTTCCCATACAGTTTGCGACTTGGATTGCCCGCTGTGGTCTGCGGCTGAGCGTTCGTTTGGCTGCGGTGTTGCTGCGACGAGGGAAACGTACTTGTTCCGTCTTTGCTGTGCCGCGGTATCGACCCGACGCAGAGACTGCGATACGGCGCTTTTCGGTAAAGATTTTTTGCGCGCGAGTTTCACGATAAGGTCGTGCAGCACGTCCAAGTCGTGGCCTTCTCCGAGAAGGTCCTGGGCCCCCTGCAGTTCCTCGCCCCAGGCCTCGCTTTTTTCCGGCAGAAAACTTTCGATCATGTAGCGGAAGCGCTTCACGCCAACCCGCAGGTCGTGCCAGGTTTCCGTGGCCGGTTGCTTCGTCCAACTTTCGTGAAGATCTATAATGTGGCTTAATTGTTCGAGAAGCAGCCGCGCGAGACGGCGCCTGTTCACGCGGATGAGATCTGTTCCCGAAGGAAGACGGCGCAACCAGCGCTTCCATTTTTTCCGCGGAAACGCTTTTAACGAGCTTCGAGCCTCTCTCTCGGCGCGCCTCTCCTTTTTTTTGAAGTATGACGCCAGGGCGTCTCCCACAGGGCCCCCGGTCAGGCGCAGAGGCTTCAGC
>Ga0210394_10007319_pt1 | contig 11668 bp, 11 predicted proteins | sample IncBWC12MmetaG_FD_160121 | JGI IMG/M metagenome (GOLD analysis project Ga0210394, IMG submission 160121) | Forest soil microbial communities from Barre Woods Harvard Forest LTER site, Petersham, Massachusetts, United States - Inc-BW-C-12-M | ecosystem: Environmental > Terrestrial > Soil >... | reverse complement strand
CATTCTTCGCCAACGACTCCCGTTCACCTATTCCGCCTTTTTCATGTCGAGTACTACCGCCGTGGCGGCCAACCAAAAGCCGATCAGAGCGCCGAAATACACCAGATCGCGCAAATCGATGACGCCCTTGGAGATGGCGTCGAAGTGCGTGAAAAAGCTCAAGGAGGCGATCGCGTCGACGATGGCCTGCGGCAAGACGCCGCGCACGAAATCGAGCACCAGCGGGAATCCCGCCAGAAGGAACACGAATCCGACCAGCGCCGCCGTGATGAATGCGACAACTTGATTGCGGGTGGCCGCGGACAGGCACATGCCGATGGACAGGAAGCCGCCCGCCATCAAGAAGCTGCCGAGATAGGCCGCGACGATCGCGCCGTTGTCCGGGGATCCAAGGTAATTGACGGTGATCCAGATCGGAAAGGTGAGCATCAAAGCGATTCCGGCGAAGCACCATGCCGCCAGGAATTTACCGACCACGGCCTGCCACAGGGTGATGGGCAGCGTCATCAACAATTCGATGCTGCCGCTATTGCGCTCCTCGGCCCACAAGCGCATCGAAATAGCCGGGATCAGCACCAGATACAGCCACGGATGCCAGCGAAAGAAGGGCTGCAGATCGGCCTGACCGCGTTCGACGAAGCCGCCCACCTGAAAAGTGAACACCGCCGCCAAGACCAGAAAAATCACGATGAACACGTAGGCTACGGGGGTCGCGAAATAGCTGCGCAATTCGCGCCGGAAAACCACCGGAACTTTACTCACGCGCCCGCTCCTTGAGCGGCATTGGACGCAGCCGCGCCGGCCGGTTGCGTCAGCGAGCGAAATACCTCGTCGAGGCGCCCCGATTCGAGATGCAGTTCAGGCACGTTCCAGTGGTTCTTGACGATGATCGCGCTCACCGCGGACAAGGTATTGGCACCGGGCTTCGGCACCGCCGTGAGCCTCTGTTCACGCGCATCGGACTCGACTTCGGCGACTTCCGGGAGCAGGGCGATCTCGCGGCGCGCGGCCTCGAGTTCCGAAAGGGATTCGAATCGCAGACTGACGGCGTGGTAATAGCGGGAGCGAGCTTCAAGCGCACTCGGAGTTTCATCGGCCACGATGCGGCCATTGGCGATGATGATGGCGCGGGTGCACACCTCGTGGACCTCTTCCAAGATGTGAGTGGAAACGATGACCAGCTTGTCCTTGCTGAGTTCATTGATCAGGCGTCGCACCTCATGCTTTTGATTGGGGTCGAGCCCGTCGGTGGGTTCATCCAAGATCAAGACCTGCGGGTCGTGAATCAATGCTTGCGCGAGGCCGACGCGGCGGCGAAAACCCTTGGACAGTGTCTCGACGACCTGCTGGATCACGGGAGCCAAGCCCAGCCGGTCGACGACGATGCCGCGACGTTGGCGGCGCCGTTCGCCGGTGAGTCCGCGCACGTCCGCGACGAAATCCAGAAACTCAGCGACGGTCATTTCGCCGTAGCTGGGTGCGCCCTCCGGCAGGTATCCCATGCAAGATTTGGCTGCCACAGGCGCGCTTTCGATGTCGTGTCCGCAGACCGAGACCTGGCCCGCGGTGGGTGAAATGAAGCCCGCGATCATGCGCATGGTGGTGGATTTGCCCGCGCCGTTGGCGCCCAAAAAGCCCAGTACCTCACCCGGCGCCACGCTGAATGTCAAGTCATCGACCGCGAGTTTGTCGCCATAGCGTTTGCATAAATGTTTCGTCGTGATCATGGGCGCCTTTGAGCGTTCTTTTACGGAGGAGGTTCAAATTTTTTTTGCGTGCGAATTTTCGCTCTCTAATCGGCGACCGGCTGGGTCCCCCCGGTCTTCTCGTCAATAGCCGATTTATTTTCTTTGAGTATACGCCGTACTTCGGGCAATGAGGGCCGGTCTGCCATCCGCGCGATGAGCTCCGGCAACTCGTACCACTTGCGTCCCCATTGCATCAACCGAGCCGCATCGGCAATGACTTGCACGCGTGCGACATCCGAGGGTCCCTCGCGCGCGGGCGGCGGGTCGGGCGCAATTTTCGGAGCGGCCTTGGCGGACGGTTTCATGGAAGCTGCGAGCCTCGCCGGTTGTTTAGTCGCGGTTTTCGCGCCCGGTTTGGCAGGCTGGGCCGCCTTCCGTTCCGTGCGCGCGACTTGAGAGGTACCGGCGGGAGGCGGCTCTCGTTTAGTGGCGAGGAATTTCGGCATTTCGCGCGTGCCGGTGACCGCATCCGCCGGGGTGCGCACGGCGTCGTCCGGTGGCGCCGGCGTCAAGGGACGCTCGTTCTCCGCTTCGGCCACGGGGATGAAACGCTCGATGTGTTCGGATCCTACGAGGTTGGCGAGAAAGGTCATCAGTTCCAGCGAATCCGAAAACTTCGCATCGCCCGTTTTCACCCGTTCCTGGACCTGATTTCGCAGCATTATGGTCTTTTGTATCGCCAGATCGATAATCCAGCGGCTCGGTCGCTGATGTTCCACCCACGGCTGGATCTTCCAGTAGCTGTCGTCGTCGAGGGAGGAGTACTTGACGTGCAGCTCCAGGCTTTTGAGCCATTTTTCCAATAGTTCCAGCAGTCGTTGATCGGCGGGTGTTGCCATGTCTTTTGCAGCTCCAGGCAGCACCCTAAACGAACCGCTGCCCGATGGCTAGTGTCCTGTCCCATCAATAAAACGAACCGCTGCCCGATGGCTAGTGTCCTGTCCCGTCAATAAAACGAGCCCGATGGCTAGTGTGATGCGGCAGGCAAGCGGTACATGGCGACTCGGCCGCGCTAGACTGACGGTCATGTGTGGAATAGCCGGCATTGTCGGTATGAAGGCAAGCGTTGAAACCGCTCGCAGCATGGCGCAACGCCTGCGGCATCGCGGTCCGGACGGTGAAGGGGTGTGGGGCGAACCAGGAGTCGCCTTGGGTCACCGCCGACTGGCCATACAGGATTTGTCAGAGGGCGGTCACCAGCCCATGGTGTTCGATTCTCAGGTGCTGAGCTATAACGGAGAGATTTACAATCACGCGCAACTGCGCGCGGAACTCCCGGGACCATGGCGGTCGACCGGGGATACCGAGGTACTCGTGCATCTTCTGGCGAAGCAGGGCCGCGCCTGCTTGAACCGCTTGGTGGGGATGTTCGCGTTTGCCGCATGGGACACGCGAAAGCAGTGTTTGCTGCTCGCCCGCGATCGACTGGGCATCAAGCCACTGTACTACCGGCTGTTGCCGGACGGTATTGCGTTTGCCTCCGAGCTCAAGGGGCTGTTGGTTCTGGGCCAACCGGAAATCGATCAGAGCGCCGTGCGCGATTTCTTGTTCCACGGCTATATTCCCGCGCCGAAAACCATTTATCGCGGCATCGCGAAGTTGCCGGCCGGGCACACGCTTACTTGGGCCGCGGGTCGCGTCAGCATTGAGCGCTATTGGAATCCATCGACGACCATCATTACTCGCAGCGCCGGTGATACCGTGCGGGAACTCGATGCCTTGCTTCGCGAGGTCGTGCCGGCGCACACATTGTCGGATGTGCCGGTCGGGGTGTTCTTGAGCGGCGGCATCGATTCCGCGCTCACCGCTTACTATTTGGATGCCCCCCGGACCTATACTTTGGGATTCGATTCAGCCGCGCGTTCCGAAACAGATGCGGCGCGCCGCGCGGCGGCGCACCTGCAAACCGAGCATCTGGAGATGACTGCACCACTGGCGGATTTTGCGGAGGCTCTCGACAGGTTGCCCGCGCTATTCGATGAACCTTTCGGAGACAGCGCGGCGTGGTCAAATTATCTGATCGCGCAATTTGCGCGCCGGGAAGTGACCGTGGCCTTGAGCGGCGAGGGCGGCGATGAGATTTTCTGCGGCTACCCGCGGTACTGGTCGAGGATCGGCGCGCGCTCGACAATGGTCAACCGGTCTTTGGCCCGATACCTGCCGCCGCTGTCGCGGCTCGCATCGTCGATGCAGCGTCACGCCTATGTGGGATTGCCTGCCTATGCCGCGGCGCTGGGAGGGCTGACGGCCCAGCAGATTGATTCCTTGCTGGCTAAACGCTGGCAGGAGCCGGAGTACGATTATCTGTGGTTCTATCGGCAATTCTGGCGCGACGACTTAAGCCCGCTCGCCCAATTGCGCTGGCTCGATTTGAATACGGATCTCGCCGAAGGCCTCTTGACCAAAGTCGATCGAACGAGCATGTCGCATTCGCTCGAGGTGCGGCCTCCGCTGCTGGATCATCGCCTGGTGGAATTCACGCTGGGCGTGGCTCCCGAATTGCTGGTCGATCAGAAGCGGCGGCGCGGTAAATTGCTGGCCCGACAGCTCATGGAGCCGCGATTGCCGCCGGGGCATTTGGACCAGCCGAAATCCGGCTTTGGTCTTCCGCTGCACCGTTGGCTGCGGCGCCATCCGCAGGTGTTGCGCGAGGCGGTCGATCGCCTGATGGAACGCGGGGTATTGCAGCGACCGGTGGGGAGCGAATTTCGCAGAGCTTGGTACCTGTTGGTGTTGGATCGCTGGTTCAGTTGTTTTGCTTGAACCGTTGTGACCGACCCTGCCACCGAGGTCCCCACCCTGACCGATGCGCGCCGCCCGCCACAGTCGCCGCGAATCCTCTTCGTTCCGGTGTCGGGGAGTTTCGGCATGGGCGAATACGCGCGCTCCCTGGCGATTGCGCGTGCGGCAAGCGGACGCTGGCCGGGCGCCGCCATTCGCTTCGTTTTGAGCCGCGAGGCTCCGTATGCGGCCGATGCGCCGTTTCCCACGACCTTGCTGGCCTCATCGCCGACGTTTCATTCCGCGGCCGTCATTCAGTTGCTCGAGGAGTGGCGACCCCACGTCGTGATATTCGACAACGCGGGGCGAACGCCGCAGCTACGCGCGGCACAGGGAATGGGCGCGCGCGTCGTTTATATCAGCGCGCGCCGGCGCCAGAGAGGCAAGGCGTTTCGTTGGCACTGGATGCGGCTGATCGACGAGCACTGGATCGCGTACCCGGAATTCATCGCCGGCCGGCTGCGGTTCTTCGAAAAGCTCAAATTGAAGATCGTCGGCCGGCCCATCGTGCGCTACCTGGACGTCATTTTGTCGCGCGCGGATCCGGCGCAACGCTGCGCCGTCCTGTCACGCGCCGGCTGCGACGCCGGAACGTTTGTGTTGGTTGTTCCGGGAGGCGGCACAGGTCATCCGGGTGCGCACGATGCGGTGGGCCAATTCATGACGGCGGCTCGCTCGCTTGCCGCCCGCGGCGTGGCGACGGTGTACGTCGGCCCCGCGCGTGCGCAGACGGGCGCGGGCACGAGCGCGGGCAGCGGTGCGGGTGCGTTTGAGGCCGTTTACGAGCCGAATTGGCATCATCTCGGCCCGCTGCCGCAAGCGGACTTGGCGGAACTCATGCGCTCGGCGCGCCTGATCGTTGCCAACGGAGGTTCAACATTGCTGCAGGCCATTGCCTGCGGCAATGCCTGCATCGCGGTTCCCATCGCGGGGGATCAGGTCGAACGCACACGGCGCTGCGTCGCCGCCGGTGTGGCGGTCGCCGCAACCCTCGACGCGGCAAGCATCGTGGGAGCCGCGGACCGGCTGCTACGGAATGAACCGCAGCGCGCGGCGCTTGCCGGACGCGCCGCCCACCTCGGGCTTGCCGACGGCGTCGAACTCGCGGTGCAGTCCCTGGCCCGGTGGCTCGAGCCGGCGCAAGACGCAGCGCGGCCGTAAAGCGTAGTCGGTGTAAAGGGCATACATGTCGAAGGCAGTGTTATTGGGCTACGATCTCGAGCAGCCGTCATTTCGGCACCGCATGCGCACGCTCGTCGGCACGCTTGAAGCGGCCGGTTGGCAGGTGCGGACCGAGCGCTTTCCGGGCGGGCGCTACGGGCTTCGAACCTGGGAGCGCCGCTCGCTGCTGCGCGAGGCGGATGTGGTGGTGCTGCACCAAATCAAATTGAGTTCGATCGAGGCGCGTCTATTTGCCGCATTCACCCGGCGCCGGATATTCGACGTCGATGACGCTATTTACGTGCGCAAGCCACGGCGACTCGGCGATGTGCCGGACGATTCGCCCTGGCGCAAAAGAAAATTTGCCGCGACGTGCCGCTGGGTGGACGTGGTCGCCGCCGGCAATGACGTCCTGGCCGGCGTGGCGCGCGCCTCGGCGCGGGCCATCACGATTTTGCCCACCTCGATCGACGCCGCCGTTTATCGGACGACGACCGCCGCGGCGGCCGATGCGCCGACCATTGCGTGGATCGGCAGTCCGGAGAACCTGGTCTACTTGGAAATGATTCGGCCGGCGTTGGCGCGCCTGACGGGTCGGTACCCGACACTCAAGATGAGGGTCATCTGTTCCCGGTTTCCGGATTGGCCCGAGGTCAATGTTGAAAAAATTGGGTGGAGTTCGGCGACCGAAGCCGCTTCGCTCGCCGCGGCGCACATCGGCGTCATGCCGTTGACCGATGACGAATGGGCGCGCGGCAAGTGCGCTTTTAAACTACTGCAGTACATGGCCGCCGCACTGCCGTGCGTGGCTTCACCGGTCGGCGCCAATACCGAGGCGGTCATCGACGGCGTCAACGGCTTTCATGCACGCACCGCCGAAGAATGGGAGCGAAGTTTGGAATCTTTGATTCAATCGCCCGAGCTGCGCGCGCGCTTCGGTGCGAGCGGGCGCGCGCACGTCGAATCTCGCTACGCCATGCGCAACTACCAAGCGCAATATTTGGAGTTGCTGTCGCGGCTCGCCGCGGGTCAAAGCCGGGATTGAATGCGTCGCGCCGCGGAAGCCGGTATCCTTTGAGCCATGCATGCCACGCATATCTATCAAATTCTGACCCCCCACACTTCGCGACAGCAGCTGGATCCGGGCTTCGAAGTGTTGGACAACTCCGCCAATGAGCGACCGGATTGGTTCGAGTACTGGCCGATCCGGCGATTCCTGCTCAACGAAGCGCTGGATGAGAACGCCTTTTACGGTTTTCTATCGCCGAGATTCAAGCTCAAAACCGGCTTGGATTCCGCCGTAGTGCGCGACTTCGTTCGCGCCGCCGACTCCGCGACCGATGTCATTCTTCTGAGCCCCAGCATTCACAACAGCTCCTACTTTCTAAATGTTTTCGAGCACGGCGACGCTGAACACCCGGGCCTAAAGGGGGTGGCTGCGCGATTGCTCGAACGGCTGGAATTGCCGCACGACTTGGACTCGCTTGTGTCGGATTCCAGGAACACGGTGCTGTCGAACTATTTCATCGCGAAACCGCGCTTTTGGCGGGCGTGGCTCGCCATCAACGAGCGAATGTTCGCGATTGCGGAAGCGCCGGCCGATGCCCTCGGCGAAGCATTGCGCACCCCGACCACCTATCGCGGCGGCTCCCATGTACAGATGAAAATATTCCTCATGGAGCGAATCGCCACGTGGTTGCTGACCTCGGACCGCAGTTTCTCGGTGCGAGTGCGCGATCCCTTCGTCGCGCGCTCGCGAATCTACAAGCTGCCAATCGCCATTGTGTGCGACGCGCTGAAGATCGCCTATGCCACGCAGGGCCGGGCGCAGTACAAGGATGTATTCCTGTTGGTCAGGGGTTTGCGAAAATTTTTGAATCTTCAGATTCGATTCGGCGGCGCATTGGGACTTCGGCACGTCGGGCCGTGCCTGCGCTCTCTCAGATCATACTGGCTGGAAGATGGGTAGTAAGGCGTGCCGATGACGAAAGCCGACACGACAGCCGAGTTCTGGCGCGGCCGGCGCGTGCTGCTCACCGGACACACGGGGTTCAAAGGCGCCTGGATGAGTTTGTGGCTCGATCGCCTGGGTGCCGAAGTCACGGGATACGCGCTGTCTCCGGCCGGTGAACCCAATCTGTGGAGCATTGTCGGTTCAACGGCACACGCCGGCGGGATGACGCGCTCGGTGATCGCCGATATCCGCGATGCACGCAGCCTCGGCGAAGCCGTGTCGCGAGCCGATCCGCAGATCGTGATACACATGGCGGCTCAAGCCTTGGTCAGAGAGTCATACCGCGATCCGCTCGGCACCTATGCCACCAATGTCATGGGCACGGCGGCGCTGCTGCAGTCATGCCGCTCTCTGCGCAATCTCGAATGCGTCGTCGTGGTCACCAGCGACAAGGTTTACGAGAACCATGGCGAGGGTCGCGCCTTCGAGGAAGGCGACCGCTTGGGCGGCCATGACCCCTACAGCAACAGCAAGGCCTGCGCCGAACTGGTGGCCACGAGTTTTCGCGATAGTTTTTTTTCCGGTGGACCGCCCATTGCCACCGCCCGAGCGGGCAATGTCATCGGCGGCGGCGACTGGTCGGAGGACCGTCTCATTCCCGACTGCGTCAGGGCGCTTAAGCGCGGGCAACCCGTGAATCTGCGCTATCCCAATGCCATACGGCCCTGGCAGCATGTGCTCGAACCGCTGGCGGGGTATTTGACCCTGGCGCAGGCCCTGGTCACCGCGCCAAAAGAGGCGCCGCGCGCTGTTAATTTCGGCCCGGACCCGGCATCCTTCTGTGCGGTACACGAGGTGGTGGACACATTCGGCGCGCGATTCGCCGGTAAGCCGGGGTGGGTGCGCGACCCGGCGCCTCAGCCTGTGGAAGCGCATGCGCTGACCCTGTCCTCGGCATTGGCGGCGCGCGCGCTGGGCTGGCGTCCCCGCCTCGACATCCGCGAGTCGCTGTCGTGGACGGCCGATTGGTATTCGGCCTATTCGGCGGGGGAGAACATGGCGGCATTTTGCGAGGCGCAGATAGCGCGGTATCGTGAATTAATGAAGCGATCACAATGAAGTGCGTGATTCTCGCCGGCGGCAAGGGCACGCGCATCGCCGAGGAGTCGAATACGCGCCCGAAGCCCATGGTGGAAATCGGCGCGCAACCCATCTTGTGGCACATCATGAAGCTGTATGCGTGCTTCGGTGTCCGCGAGTTCGTTGTCTGCCTCGGCTACAAGGGATACGTCATCAAGGAATATTTCGCGAATTATTTCTTGCATCAGGCGGATGTCACCTTCGATATGACGGAGAACCGGGTCGAATACCATGATTGCCGCAGCGAACCATGGAAAGTGACACTCGTCGACACCGGCGAAGAAAGCATGACCGGCGGCCGGCTCCTACAGGTCCGCAAGTATCTCAATGCCGGCGAGCCGTTTTGCATGACCTACGGAGACGGTCTCGCGAACATCGATATCGGCGCGGAGCTGGCATTTCATGCCGATCATGGCCGTAAGGCCACGGTGGCTTGCATGCGGCCGCCGGCGCGTTTCGGCCGCATCCTTACTCAGGGCAGCCAGGTTGTTTCGTTCGAGGAGAAGCCGACGGCCGAAGGCGGCCTGATCAACGGCGGCTTTTTCGTCCTCGAACCCAGCGTGCTCGAACTGATCGACGGTCACGATACGATGTGGGAAAAGGGACCGATGGAGAGTCTGGCCGCGGAGGGTCAATTGGCTGCCTGGGTGCACCGTGGTTTCTGGCAACCCATGGATACCTTGCGCGACAAGCAAAATCTCAATTCCTTGTGGGAAAGCGGTGCCGCGCCTTGGAAGCTGTGGGAAGGATGACTTCTCGTTGGGGCCGCCGCCCCGAACGGCGGAGCGACACATGCACCAAAATGTTTCCACGATGATTCGTCGAACGGCTCGGCCGCGGCAGGCGCATCATTACTTGGGCAGGCTCCTAGGCCTTGTTTGTTGGGCCATGCTGATGAGTATCTTTGCGGCGGGTACCGTTCGGGCAGAAAAACCAACCGCGGCGATGATGGAGCCGGTGCAGGGTCTCGTGACCTTCATGAGCACCCTGCGTCGCGGCGAACAACCCATGGTGTTCGCGCGCCGCGGGCTGTGCATCGTCGAGAATTTCGCGCCGTTTCTGTTTTGCGGTTTGCAGGCGGCGGCAAACTGGTCGGCGGCGTTTCGCGCGCACGCCGCCGAGGGCGACCTCAAGGACCTGGCCGCGACCTTCGGCGAAGCGCACGACTTCAGCAGATCCGGCAAGCGTGTTTATTTCTCGTTGCCGACGACCTGGACCGGCCTGACGCGGGGCAAGCGCTTCGAGGAGCATGGAGCGTGGTCGTTCGTGCTGGAGCAGGAAAACGCCGGGTGGCGGATCGTAGGATACGGGTGGGGAGTCACCGCGTATTCGGAGACGCCTCGCTCTTAACAACGCGCTTATGGCACTGTACACTTATACAGTCCCTGGAGCGTGGACGGAAACTCATGGCAGACCTTATCTCACAAGCCGCCACCGTGGATTTCCAGGCTCGGGCCGTTGCTCCGGCTCGTGAATTGGGAGCTTACGAAGCACTGTGGGCGCGCAAAGGGACAAGCTTCAAAACGCTTGCGGAATTGTTCCGCAGCCAGCCCAATTCGGTTCCATCCGATTTCCCCACACGTTCCGAAGCGGACAAGTATTCGCATATCGCTCTGGCATCGATCCGCGAGGCCGGGATCAAGAATTTTGGCATTCGTGTTCACGGAGCGGGTGAATACCCGGCGAGGTTGCGCGACGCGGAACATCCCTTGGCGCTCTTATACTTTCAAGGCAATTGGGATATCACCGCATCGCGGTGCGTCGCGATTGTCGGCACTCGAAATCCGAGCGACGAAGGCAAGCGGCGTGCCGCCAAGCTGAGTCGCCAATTCATTCAAGCCGGTTTCACGGTGGTTTCCGGTCTCGCGCAGGGTATCGATACGGCGGCCCATACGGCGGCGATTGACAACGGCGGGCAAACGGTCGCCATTCTGGGTACTCCAATTACTGCGTGTTATCCGCCGGCGAACCTCGCGCTGCAGAAGCAAATCGCGGACGATTTTCTGGTGGTAAGCCAGGTGCCAATCGTTCGCTATTCGCGGCAGGGACCGAACGGCAATCGATTGTTCTTTCCGGCACGCAACGTGACGATGGCCGCTCTGACCGAGGCCACGGTCATAGTCGAAGCGGGAAACACGTCCGGCACGCTGATTCAGGCACGTCACGCGCTACAACAGAAGCGCAAACTTTTCATTCTCGATAGTTGCTTCCGGCATCCGGAACTGCGGTGGCCGGCGAAACTTCAAGAGCGCGGCGCGATCCGCGTAGCCGAATTCGAAGACATCAAGGCGCATCTTGCTCCCTAGTCGCGTCACTTCGATCGACGAGACAAACCGCAGCGATCATCGCTACTTGGAGGCCGAGGACAAGTGCTATTTCTTCGGAGAATATTTTGCCGGCAAAGGCTATCAGGGCGGCGGCACCAATCAACTCATCTTGAATCTCAAGTGTAAACCGACCATCGTCGCGGCGAATTCAGGACGACGCGCGCACAAGGACCGCGCGATTCACACAATAGCTTCGGGTTTGCGAAACGTGATCACCAGGGAATCCGCTGAGCAAATAACTTGGATTCCGATACCTCCGTCAAAAGCGGACAACGACGCTGACTATGATGACCGGCTCGTACGAACCCTCAATATGGCGTTTAGCGGCTACAACGTCGACATCAGGGCGTTGCTTTGCCAGTCAGCAAGCACCGGCGCGGATCACAGCAGCGGTGATCGAATCAGTCCAGAGACCTTGTATACGGTGTTGCAGGTCAATCATCCGATGCTGGCTTTGAAACCGGTGCTGGCCTCCGTCTTTCTGTTCGATGACGTGTTAACCACCGGCAAGCATTTTAAATGTTGCGAGCGGCGACTGCGCGAGGTGCTGCCCGCTG
>Ga0210394_10007318_pt1 | contig 11668 bp, 10 predicted proteins | sample IncBWC12MmetaG_FD_160121 | JGI IMG/M metagenome (GOLD analysis project Ga0210394, IMG submission 160121) | Forest soil microbial communities from Barre Woods Harvard Forest LTER site, Petersham, Massachusetts, United States - Inc-BW-C-12-M | ecosystem: Environmental > Terrestrial > Soil >... | reverse complement strand
ACGCGAGGCCCTGGCCGGTCTGGCCGGTCGAGACGCGGTCGAGCAGCATGTCGGCCTTCTGCTTGCCGACCGCCTGAGTCAGCACCCGCCGGACGAAATCCTGCGATCCGCCCGCGATATTCGCCTTGGAGTCGGCGATGCCGATGAACTTGTCGAGCACGGAGGTCATCTGCTCGCGCGATACCTCCCTGAGCTCCGCCATGGCGATTCCCAGCTTCTGGACCTCGCGGGCATCGAGTTGCTTGAGCAGATTGGCGGCGTCCTGCTCGCCCAGGCTCATCAAAAGAATGGCGGCGCGCTGCGTTCCGTCGAGCTCATTGGACTTGTTAGCCATCCGCGGAGACCCAATCCTTCACGACCTGTGCCGCACGCCTCGGATCTTGCCCGATCAGTGTTCGCGCCGCCGCGATCTGCTGCTCAAAACTGGGAGCGAGCTTGATGGCATTGCCCTGGCCCGAAAGGCTGACCCGGTCGCCCTCGAGATTCGCGCTCGCGCCCGAGCGCAGCGCCGGTCTGGTGAGCGACTTCATCAGCGGCCGCAACACCAGGAAGGCGACGACCAGAACCAGCGCCGCGCCGACGATCTGCTTGGCCAGCTGCGTGATCCAGGGTGTTTCCCAGAGGGGCGGCCCATCGACCGGCCCGATCGGCGCACTGGTCTTGAAGCCTTGATTGAGCACGTTCAACTGGTCGCCGCGGTCGGTCTTGAGCCCGATGGACTCGCGCACGAGTTGCGAAAAGCGCTTGATGTCGTCATCGGTCATGGGCGCCGTCGTGACCTTGCCGTCCGCGTCCGTCTTCTCCCAATTATCGAGGATGACGCCGACATTCAGCCGTTTCATGACGCCCACCGGTTGCTTCACATAGGAGAGCGTCCGGTCGACTTCGAAATTCCGCGTGCTGCGCTGCGCGCTCGAGCTCGGCCCGGCCGCGGCGCTCGCTTGGACAGTCCCCGCGGGCGCGGGATTTCCGGGCGTGGCGGCCCCCGGTATCGTCGGTGCGCCGGAGGTGCCCGGAGGCTGGTTGCTCAGCGCGCCGGGTATGCCTTCCGCGCCATCGCCGTTGCGGCGCTGCTCGTTGCTGGTCTGTTCGCTGCGGATCGCGGTTTTTTGAGGATCGTAATTCTCGCGCGTCTCTTCGGTGACCGTGAAGTCCATGTCGGCGGTCACGGTGGCCCGCACCCGTCCGGGACCCACGATGGGTTCGAGCAGATCGATGATGCGCTGTTGGTAGCTTTCCTCGATCTTGCGTGTGTAGGCGAACTGCCGGGTGCTGATCGCCTGCTCGGAATTGTCATCGGGAGAATTGAGCAAGGTGCCTTCCTGATCGACCAGCGTCACGTCGGTCGCGGCCAGCTCCGGCACACTCGACGCGACCAGGTGCACGATCGCCCCCACCTGACCCGCCTCGAGGCGCCTGCCCGGATACAGCTGCAACAGGACGGATGCGGTGGCTCTGCGCGCGTCGCGCAGGAAGACCGTCGGCTTGGGCAACGCCAGATGCACGCGCGCGCTCTGCACCCCCTGTACCTTGACGATGGTGCGCGCCAGTTCCGTTTCGAGCACCGACTGGTAGCGCGCGCTCTCCATCATGGAGCTCGAGCCCAGCGCCGATTCTTTCTGAATCATCTCGATGCCCATCGCGTCGCTTTGCGGAAGACCCTGGCTTGCCAGGCGAATTCGCGCCTCCTGCACCTTCGATTCGGGCACCGACACCGCGCCCGACGGATTGAGCTTGAATTCGATTCCGGCCGCCGTCAGCGCATCCATCACCTGGCCGCTTTCGCGTTCCGAGAGCTGACCGTAGAGCACCGTGTAGCTCTGTCCCTGCGACCAGAGAACCAGCCAAATTGCCGCGGCCACCGCGGCGGCGACGCCGGCGAGCAGACCGATCTGCTTCAGGCCGGGAATGTCCGCAAGGCCGCGCGCGGGCACGGGGATCTGCGTCGGTACGATGTCAGCCATGGATTAAGCCTCGCGGTCGATCAGACCGACATGTTCATTACTTGGGTATAGGCGTCGACGAGCTTGTTGCGTACCTCGGTCATCGCATGAAAAGCGAGGCCCGCTTTTTGCACTTCGAGCATCACCTTGGTCAAATCGACGCTCTTGTCTCCCGCTTCGTAGGCATTCGCCAGCGCGGTCGCTTGGTTCTGCATGGTCGCGATTTGATCGACGGAATTCTTCATCAGGCTCGCGAAATCCGCGGGCTGTGCGCCGGCGCCGGGCGGCTCGGGACTGCCGGAGGCGCGCGCCTGCAGCGCCCGCATCTCGGCCAGCACTTGTTGAATTTGCATGCTGCTCATGGCTAGACCGCCGCCAGGTGTTGATCATGCACGCGCGGCACGCTGACACCGGCGGCCTTGAACTGCTGCAGCTTGTGACGCAGGGTGCGGGGGCTGATTCCCAGCCGCTCGGCCGTCAATTTACGGCTGCCGCCCGTGACCCGCAGCGTCGCCAGAATCAGTTCGCGCTCGCGATTTTTGAGGTCGCGATCCAACCCCGTCTCCTGCGCCCGCAGGGACCCGGCGGACTCACCCGCCCTGGACTCAGCCGCCGCGGACTCCCCCCCGGTGGACTCACGCGCCCTGAACTCACCCGCCGTGGACCCGCCCGCCGCGAACTCACCGGCGGTCGCGGCAGATTCATTCGAGGCCGAATTCCCGGTCCCAGCCGCGACTCCCGTCTCCAGATCCTCTGCACGAATGACCCCGCCGGGCGCGAGCCACGCCGCGCGTTGTACGATGTTGGCGAGCTCGCGGGCATTGCCCGGCCAGTCGTATTGCACGAGCTTGCGCTCCGCGTCGGCGGACAGGCAGAGCGCCGCCTGACCGATGCGCGCGCAAGCCCCCATGGCGCGGCGCGCCAGCGGCAGAATATCGGCGCGGCGCTCGCGCAGCGGCGGCAGGCGCAGCGACATCACATTGAGCCGGTAGTAGAGGTCGGCGCGAAAGCGTCCGGCGCGCACTTCCTCGGGCAAGTCTCGATTCGAGGTCGCGATCAGGCGCACATCGAGGCTGATCATGCGGCTGCCGCCCAGGCGTTCGACCTCGCGTTCCTGCAGGACGCGCAATATTTTCGCCTGCAGCCCCAAGTCCATTTCGGAGATCTCGTCGAGCAACAGCGTGCCGCCCTGGGCCTGTTCGAATTTTCCGGCGTGCGCTCCCGCGGCCCCGGTGTAGGCGCCCTTCTCATAGCCGAACAGGGTCGCCTCGAGCATGTTCTCGGGGATGGCCGCGCAGTTGATCGTGACATAAGGCGCCCTGGCCCGCGAAGAATGATCGCGGATGAAGCGCGCATAGACTTCCTTGCCCGTGCCGCTCTCGCCGGTGATGAGGACGGTGGCCTCGTTCTCGGCGATCCTGCGCGCGAGGCCGACCATACGCCTCGACTCCTCATCGACCGCGACCAGCTCGCTCGGCGCGACGCGGAGCGCCAGTTGACGCCGTGCCATCTCGATCAGCGCCTGCGCATCGAAGGGTTTGACGATGTAATCCGTCGCTCCCTCGCGCATCGCCGCGACCGCCTGCGCGACCGTCCCGTAGGCGGTCATCAATACCACCGGAAGATCCGGCCGCAGCCGCTTTATCGAGGACAGCAGCTGGTAGCCGTTGGGCCCCGGCATCTGTACATCGGAAATGACCAGCGCAACTTCTTCGCTGCGCAGCAGCTGCAAGGCGGCGGGCGCGTCGGCGGCGGGGATGGCCGACAGTTCGGCTGCCTGCAGCGTGTCGACCAGGGCGTCGCGCAGCGCCGCATCGTCTTCGACGACCAGAACCGATTCATTGAGCTTGCTCATGCACTTTCCTCTGCGGGTAATTCGATGATGAAGGTGGCGCCGCGGGGGGCATCCGCGAGACTGACGCTGCCCCGGTGCGCTTCCACCACGGACCTCACGATGGCGAGGCCGATGCCGTTGCCCTGGGCCCGCGTCGTGAAAAAGGGCTCGAAGATGCGCTCGCGCAAATGCGGCGGCACGCCCGGGCCGTTGTCGCTCACCACGATCTGCGCGCGGCCGGCGGCGGAACGGCGCCCCAGCAGCTCCAAATCCAGATCGCCGGCCGCCGCCTGCAGGGCGTTGGAGGCGAGATTCAGCACCGCGGAGACCAGCGACGGTGCGTTCGCGCGCACCGTCAGGTCGTGCGCCTCGGTACGGATGGTCAGGCGGACACCGCCGCGCAGTGCCGGCCGCAACCACTGCGCGACCTGTTCGAGCAGGGCGCTGACGCTCACCGGCTCGCGCGCCGCGCCGCCATGGGCGAACGCCAGCATGTCGTTGACCAGTTTGTCGAGCTGCTTGAGGCTGCCGACGGTCCTTTCGGCGCAACGTGCTTGATCCTCGGCGCTCCGGCCCGGCAGACTCATTTGCGAGGCGTACAGCAACGCCGCCGCGAGCGGTGTGCGAATCTGGTGCGCGAGGCCCGCCGCCAATTCTCCGAGCGTGAGCAACCGCTGTTGTCGCGCCAGGAGACTCTGCATGAGGTGCGATTCGGTCACGTCCGTGAGCAGCACCACTTCGCCGCCGCTCTGCAATTCGCGCCGCGAAATGTTGACGAACCGGCCGCTGCGAAGCTCCGAATGCTGCAGCGCGCCGCCATTGCTGACCGCGGCACGTTGCATGGCGGCGGCGAAGGATTGGGTTAGAAGGGGCTCCCCCAGCAATTCTCGGGCCACCGGATTGCATTCCAGGATCTCGCCGCCGGCGTCGAGCACCAGTACGCCGCCCGGCAGGCCGTTGATGAGCGCCGACAGGCGCGCGGCCAGATGCTCCTTGCCGGCGTGCGCATCGCGCAAGTCGGAGCGCAGCTGCGCGACTTGGCCACGCAGCGATTCGAACGCGCCGGACAATTGTTCCGAGACCGAACCGAAGGCGAGAAACGCCGCCTGCAGTTCGGAACTGCGGTTATCGATCAGCTCGAGCTTGGTGGCTGCCATGCCGAGGAGGAAAGCAACTTCTGTGCCCGGCCTGGTTTTATTCTTCGCATCAACCAGTTACGCCGAGATCCCGGTTCGGGAAACGGGCACCGTCAATAAATTGTCAGGCGCTCAGGTGGTATTTGCGCAGCTTCTCGACGAGAGTAGTGCGGCGCATCCGCAACAGCCGGGCGGCCTCGGCCACGGTACCGTCGGCCTCTTCGAGCGCCTGGCGAATGAGGCCGATTTCGATGGCCGACAGGTGATCCTTGAGGTCGATGCCGCCGCGCGGCAGCTCCGCGCCGGTCAGCTCGCTCAAGGTGCGAACATCCGCCGCGCGGCGATTGAGCGTGGTGGCATCGGACTCGAGCAGCTCCTCGAGCAGCTCGGGGGACGCGTTCGGCTCGTCGGCCTCCGCGGCCGGGGCAGGGGACTCGACGCGCGCACCGCGCACAAACCATCCGTTGGTTCCCTTGTTGCGGTAGCGCTCCGGTAGATCGGCCGCGGTGACCGTCCGCTCGGGATACAGGATGGCGAGCCGCTCCAGCAGATTGGCGAGCTCGCGCACGTTGCCCGGCCAGGGATTGCACGCCAGACAGTCCATCGCCTCCCTGTCCAGGCGAATTTGGCGGCCCGCGATCTGTCCCTGCCGCTGCAGCAAGTGTTCGATCAACACCGGCAGGTCTTCCAGCCGCTCGCGCAACGGCGGCATTTGCACCGGGAATACGTTCAGACGGTAATACAAATCCTCGCGGAAGCGTCCGGCGAGGATGGCCGCTTCCAGGTCCCGATGCGTCGCCGCGATGATGCGCACGTCGCAGAGAATGGTGCGATTGCTGCCGACGCGCTCGAAGCTGCGTTCCTGCAGGACCCGCAGCAGCTTGACCTGCATCTGCAGCGACATGTCGCCGATTTCGTCGAGGAACAGCGTCCCGCCCTCGGCAAATTCGAAACGGCCCATCCGGGTCGACAGTGCGCCGGTGAAGGCGCCCTTCTCGTGACCGAACAATTCGCTTTCGAGAAGATCCGCCGGAATCGCTCCGCAATTCACCGGCACGAAGGGATGCCCCGCCCGGTCCGACAGCTCATGGACGTGGCGCGCCACCATTTCCTTGCCGGTGCCGGACTCGCCGAGGATCAGCACGTTCGTATCGAACGGAGCGACCTGCTCGATGAGGCGGTGCACGTCGCGCATCGGCCGCGAAGTGCCGCTGGGGCGGAATCGATGGGTGCCGGGTTGGGTGGGGTGCCCGGAGCGCACGTTCTGCGCCTGGGTCAATACCGCGGACAGGCGGCGCTGCTTGACCGGCAGGTCCAGGTGAAACCACGCGAGGTCGCCGCTGGTCTCCGCGATCTTGGGTAGTCCGTCATTGCTCAGATAGATGACGGGCAGAGGCTGAGGCATGGCTCGCAACTGGGCCACCAGGTCCGGACCGCCGGCAACCACCATGTCCTTGCCGACGATGACGGCGAGGCAATCGAGCACCGCCTTCTCCGGTAGCTCGCGAAAGCCGTGCAAATCGCGCACGTGCACGGGTTCCACGTCCAGGAAGCGCAGCAGCGTCAGCATGGCACGCGCCTCCGAGTCTCTGGACTCGATCACAATAACGCTGGCTTCTGTCACTATCCGGGGCTCCTTCCCGCCAAAAGTGTGACGCAATTCACAACTCTCAGGTTCGAGTTTAACTTATTCGCCTAACCCTTTGACATTGCTCAATCAATGTCGCGAGGGCGCTCATAGTAGCCGATGAAGTTGAGAGAAAAGAACTTGGCAAATCCCCGCAACAGATGTAAGGGGATCTCGCAAAACGAGATACAGGGATTCGCTGCCTGCCTTACGTCGACGCCAGCCGAGCACCGGCCACGAGGCGCCGATGATGCCGGAATATGAGCTTTTCGAGCTGCTCCACCACGGCCTCGCTCAAGCCGGTGAAGCGCATCTGAGCGACCCGCACATTGTCCTGCGTCCGCTGACCGGCCACCGCGGCAGGAAGCTTGACCGGTTGCGGCAGCGCAGAATTGACGTACAGCGCCAGGACTCCCGTGGCGCCGACCGCCGGCAATGCGTCGCCGAACCACTCCAAGCCGCGCGAATTGAGCCTGACGCGCTGGACCGGCGGCAATCCGCTGTTGCGCAAGGCGAGCTCGGCGGTAAGGCGCAGCAGAATATTCACCTTGAATTCCAAGCGCTGCAGCTCGTGAACCAAGGCGGGCGATTCATCCTTGAGCGCCTCGTGCACCCGCACCTCGTCGAGCGAGGCCTCGGCGCCGAGCAGTTGGTGGTTGTCGGCATTCAGTCGCGCGAGCACCAGCCCCTCCGTGGGGGGACCCTCGGTCCAACACATGGGGAGCACTTCCTCGAAAATCAGACCATCGCCGAGGAACGACTCAGGCATGGGTCTTCGCCCAGTCGCCGGGCACTACCGGTGTAGCCGGGTGTTCGAATAAGCGGCGACCGCCCGCCGGCCGACGGCGGCCATGTCCATGGCGCGCTCCTTGCGTCGCCGATGATGCTGCATCAAGCCGATGGCCCGATCGTTCAATTCTGCAATCTGCTTGAGCACGGCCCGATCCTCCGCGCTTAAGGATTCGCGCTTCAGGCGCGCCGACTGTAACAGCCGTAGACGCTCTCCGTCGAGAACCGTGACGGCATCCAAGTTCACCTGCTCGACGGCGGCCAACACCTCGTGCGATACCGCCAGCGCACGCCCGAGCAGCGAATCGGGCTGGGGGTGCGTCATCGTACCCCCGCGACCAGCTGATCCCAGCCGCCCTTGATCTTCTGCACCAGCGAAGCCACCTCCGCCACGGCTCGCGCGTCATTGTTGACGTTCGCGAACGTCAATCGATCCAGCATGTAGAGATACAGCGCGCGCAAATTTTCGGCGATCTGTTGGCCGCGCTCCATGTCGAGGGTCGCGTCGAGCTGATTGATCAGGCGAATGGCCTTGCCCAAGGATTTGCCCTTCGCGACGACATCGCTGAGCGGCAGATTGCCTTTGATGCGTTCGATGCACCCCTGGGCCGTCGCCAGGTGCGCGAGTATCTGCTCGTACATGATCTGCACCAGCCGGACCGGACTCGCGTCGGCAACGAGTCCGTGGCTGCGCACCGCGCGATAGTGGGCCGCTCCTTTTTCCGGGTACATGGCTGCGTCACGTACTCAAATTGCCGCTCCCCAAACTGGGGCTCGAGGAGTTGCTGGAGGTGGAATTTGCAGTCGGGTTGAACTCGGCGTTCAGATACGTCTGAGTTTGCTTGAGCGCCGCGACGGCCGCATCCATCGCATTGTATTCCTGCGTCAGCGTGGCCGAATAGGTCGCGAGCTGCGCCGTGAGCGCCTTCTGTTCGTTGGCGACATTGCTCAAGCTCGACTCGAGGCCTTGATTGATCGTGTCGAGCAGGCCGCCGGGTTGTGTGTACCCATTGATGAGATTGTCGAGCTGGGTCGCGATGCCGTTGGCGCCCCCCAGAAGGTTCCCGACAGAGGACACACTGGCAGTGAGCGCATTGCTCAAGGTCGTGCTGTTGGTATCGTACGTGCCGCCGGTATTTGCGGTGATGCCGATGTCGGTGAGAGACCTGACCCCTGCCGAGCCGCCCGTGCTGATTTGGTCGAGAATGCTTGCCAATTGGTTTTGGAACGCCTCGAGGGTCGCGTTGCCGTTCAGCGGGCCCGCGGTCTGGGTGGACGGGTCGTAGGCGGTGAGCGTCTGGATGCTGCTCAGCACGCCGTTCAGCGCGGTGACGAAGGTCCCGATCGACGTTTGCGCAGCCGAGGTATCCGGACTCACGCTCAGCGTCGTCGTGGTGTTGGCGGCCGATACGCCCAGTAAATTGATGGTTACGCCCGTGATCGCACTGCTGACCTGATTGCTGGCACTGGTGGCGGGGAAGTTGTTGATCGAGAAGTTCGCATCGGCCGCGGCTTGGGAAAGAGTCAGATTCGTGATGGAGTTTGTCGGGTCATAGACCAGCGACGCCAGGCCGCCATCGCCCCCTGACTGGGTGACCGTGATCGCATTGGCGGTGCCGGTCTTGGTTCCGGCGAGAACCAGCCGGGCACCTGAGGTGGTCGTAATGATGCTCGCCGTCACGCCCGGATTGTTGGTCGCCGAATTGATCGCCGAGGCGATGCCGGCCAAGGTATTGTCGCTCGTGTCGATGCTGACCTGCGTCGAAGCGTTACCCACCTGGATGGTCAGGGTGCCGGTGCCGACCGTGGTGCCGGGGCTCGCGACGGGTTTTGAGGTCAGCGTTGCCGCAGTGGCCAAGTTGGTCACCGCCAGGGAATATTGTCCCGCGACCGCGTCGGAGCTCGTGGTCGCCGAGGCGATGGTCTTGTCGGCCACCGTGGCGGCGAACCCCGCCAACTGGCTGGGCGCCTCGATGGCGGGCAGCGCCAGCTTCAGCGTGTCGAGGGCACTGGTGAAGGTGCCGTAGGCCGAGACCTGCGAGTCCAGCGAGTTTTGCTGATTGGTGAGTTGCGTGGTCTGAGCGGCGCCGTAGGCTGACGTGAGCGCCGATACGATGCCGCCGATGTCCAGTCCCGAGCCGATGCCGGTGGACGTGATCAGCGCGCTCGCGCTTGGCGCGGCGGAAGTAGTCGCGGCGTTACTCGTGTTACTGCTGGTCGGCGATATGGCTGAACTCATAGGAGCTTGAATCCGTGCATCAGGTTGATGAATCTATCGGCGCATCGCCGTCAGACTTAAGCAAGCCGCGTACCAAACGCCCTAAGGCGCCACGAGCCTGGCAGGCTCCTAGGCCCGGCTGTTGACGATGACGCCCGAAATGCCGAGGCTCCGCGCAATGGCGGCGAACTCGGTGGCCGAAAATTCGCCGACCACCTCGCCGGTTGCAGGATTTATCTGCTGGATCAACTTGTCGTCCGATGTGGGATCGACGCGAAACTGTTCGGGTTTGCCCGAATCGTTGAGAAACTTGTTGAGCAGCGTGACCTGCGATTGCAGGTCCGGTGCGGCTTTTGCCTCCTTGGCCGGAGCCGGCGCGGGCGCGCCTTTGCCGCTCTGCGGCAAAGTCTTGCCGCCGTCGTTGATCGTAACCGTTGTAGGCGCCTGACTTCCGTGCACGAGGCTCGTCGCCGATATCTTTACCGGCTGTCCATCGCTAGCCATGCTTACACCTATTTTACTAAATACCGACCGCGATACTCCTGCCGCTCGTCTGTCACATGAGTCCGCGGCTCGGGTCTGTCATGACCCGAGCCGCGGCTCTCCTACCCTACACTCAAGATATCGGCGGTTAGGCCAAAAGCTTGAGGATCAGCTGCGGCTGCTGGTTGGCCTGCGCCAACACCGAGATGCCCGCCTGTTCCAACACCTGAGCCTGAGTCAGATTCGCCGTTTCCGCCGCAAAATCGGCGTCTTGAATCGTGCTACGCGACTGAGTCAGGTTCTGGGCCGTGGACGTCAGGTTGCTGACCGCCGCCGTGAAGCGATTCTGGATCGCGCCCAACTGGCTTTGGAAAGCGCTGACCGTGGCCAAAGCGGCATCGACGGAGGAGATCGTGCTGTTCGCAGCGGCCACCGTCAGGACGTTTTGATTGGCCAGAGTCGCGGCCGCGCCCGAGGCGGCAACGCTGAGGCCGGTCGCGAGACCCGACGTGAACCCAAGAGCCGCCGTACCGCCGGAGGTACCCACGTCCTTGAAGGTCACCGGTTTCGAATCGGTCACGGTGATCGTTCCTTGCGCCGTGTAGCCGGTGCTGGTGGTGGCGATGGTGGTCAAGCCGACGCCCCCGGCCCCGCCGCCGGTTCCGGCCGTCACGGTCTGGACGGCGTTGATGTCGCTGCCGTCGGTGTTGCTCAGCGTCAACGCACCGGTGGTGCCGACCGTGGCTGTCACTCCCGTCGTGCCTGAGTACAGATTGATCTGCGAAGCCACTTCGCTGCCGGTGAGTCCGGTGGCCCCTGTGGTCCCGGCGACCGTCGTGTTGCCGAAGATCACGGTGCCGTTGATGGTCAGGTTATAGGTGGCTGCCGTCGTGGTGCCGCCCGTGATAGTGCTGAACGCGGCCGTATCCGTTTCGGTGGTCGCGGCGCTCGCCGTGAGCCCCTGCAGGCCCGCTCCGTTGATGGCCGCTGCCTTGGCATAGGCTGAACCGGATCCCTGATAGGAGGTGGCACCGATGAAATTCGCGGTCGGACCGATGGTTACGGTCGACGTGCCGTCGGTGATGGTCGCCGTGGACGTCGCCGTCAGCGCAACGCCCGGAGTGGCGTTGGTGCCGACCACCGCGCCCGTCGCAGTGGAGTATTGGCCGATCTGATTGGAGGCCACACCCTGCTGCAGGCTGACGGCAATCGTGTTGCCGACGTTGGCGCCGACCTGGTACACGGTGGTGCCGCTGCTGCCGTTGAGCACATTCAAGCCGTTGAACGTCGTTTGCTGCGCGATCTGCGTGATTTCGGAGATCTGTTGCTGCACCTGGTTATTGAGAGCCGCGCGGTCCGAGGCGCTGTTCGAGCCGTTGGCCGATTCGACCGCCAGAGTGCGGATGCTCTGCAAATTGTTGACGATGGTCGAAAGGGCGCCCGCGGTCGTTTGCGCTTCGGAAACCGCATCGTTCGCGTTGCTTACCGCCTGATTGGTGCCGTTGATCTGGGTCGTGAACTGCTGAGCGATCGCGAGGCCTGCCGCATCGTCGGCGGCGCTGTTGATTCGCAAGCCGGAAGACAGACGCTGCAAGGCCTGTGACAGCTGTGCCTGCGAGCCCGCCAGATTGTTCTGGG
>Ga0210394_10007317_pt1 | contig 11668 bp, 10 predicted proteins | sample IncBWC12MmetaG_FD_160121 | JGI IMG/M metagenome (GOLD analysis project Ga0210394, IMG submission 160121) | Forest soil microbial communities from Barre Woods Harvard Forest LTER site, Petersham, Massachusetts, United States - Inc-BW-C-12-M | ecosystem: Environmental > Terrestrial > Soil >... | reverse complement strand
CCGAAGCTGTCGGCCGAGGAAAAATATGATGAGCTCGGCAGCTGCGTGATCGTCTGTTTGCCGGCATTGATCAGATCCGCGTCCTCGTCGCCTTCGTACGGAAACGGTCCGATGCCGAGCATTCCATTCTCCGACTGCAACACCACCTTCATGCCCGGCGGAACGTAGTTCGCCACCAGCGTCGGAATCCCAATCCCCAAATTGACGTAGAAGCCGTCGCGCAACTCGCGCGCGGCGCGCTCAGCCAATTGTTCACGCGACCAGGGCATCGTTCCTCCGCTTGCGCACCGTGCGCTGCTCGATCCGACGGCTGTAGCCGTGTCCCTCGATGATCCGCTGCACGAAGATGCCGGGTGTGTGGATCTGGTCGGGATCGAGCGAACCGACCTCCACGAGCTGCTCGACCTCCGCCACGGTCACGCAGCCGGCCGTCGCCATCATCGGATTGAAATTGCGGGCGGTCTTGCGATAAATCAAGTTGCCCTCGGTATCGCCCTTCCAGGCACGCACCAGCGAGATGTCGGACCTCAGGCCGGTCTCGAATACAAAAGTCTCGCCCTCGACCACGCGCGTCTCCTTGCCCTCGGCCACGCGCGTGCCGGCGCCGGTGCGGGTAAAGAAGCCATAGATTCCGGCGCCGCCGGCGCGGATGCGCTCAGCCAGCGTGCCCTGCGGGTTGAACTCGATCTCGACCTCGCCGGACAGGTACTGGCGCTCGAACTCCTTGTTCTCGCCCACATAGGACGAAATCATCTTGCGGATCTGGCGCGTCACGAGCAGCTTGCCGAGACCGAAGTCATCGACACCGGCATTGTTCGACACCACCGTCAGCCCCTTGACGCCGCTGTCGCGCAGCGCGTCGATGAGCTTCTCCGGTACGCCGCACATTCCGAAGCCGCCAGCCATGACGCTGAGGCCATCGTGCAGCAGTCCCGACAGCGCCTCGGCGGCGCTCGCGTAGACCTTGCTGCGCCCCACATTCACCTGTGTTGTCATTATGTTGCTGCTCGGGACTCAACTGGATTTCGAATGATAAACCGCCGCGGGCGGCGCTACCACGCTCACCGGGCAGCGGCGTTCAGGCCTGGACCGCGAGCAGGCCGGTGCGGCCGGGCACGGTTCCGGGGAGCACGCTGGCTGCCGGCAGCCGCTCGACGTCGAGGTCCGCGAACAGCGCGCGCATCGACACCAGCTGGTAGCCCTGGGCGGCCCAGCCCCGCAGCAGCCGCCCGAACACCGGCCGCAGCTTCATGCCCTCGAGCTCGGCGTGCAGCGTGAACACGTGATTCGGACGCGGCTCGCGCGTGCGCGCCAGCAGTGCCTCGTGGACGTCATCGACGCCGACGCCGTCGACGCCGATCAGCTCATCGAGCGTCGGCAAGGTGGTCGGCAGCTGCGGGCAGCGGCTGCGCCGGCCGCCGATCAAGGGCACGAACGGCGACGAGCCGCGGACATCCGAGGCGTATTCGAACCCGAGCTCCTCCTCGAGCGCCAGCGCGGCCTCGTTCATCTGCCAGCCTGCCGCGCCATGCACGCCCGGTTCGCTGCCGAACACCTCGCGAAAGCGTTCCACGGCTTTGACGATCTGGATTCGCGTCCAGGCGGCATCGCGCCGGCTCACGAAATCCTGCCAGTAGGTGTGATCGAAGCAGTGGATGCCGACTTCGAATCCCGCATCGCGCACGCTGCGCATCACCGGCGCCGCGCGCCGGCCGATCTCGGGACCGGGCAGCAGCGTGCCGTAGAGCAGCGTCTTCAAGCCGTAGTGCTCGAGCACCGAGGTGCGCGAAACCTTGCTGAAGAAGCCGGGCCGGAACACGCGGCGCATGGCGCGTCCGGTGTGATCGGGGCCGAGGCTGAAGAGGAAACTGGCACCCGCCCCGGCGGCCTTGAGCGTCTGGACCAGCGCCGGCACGCCTTCGAGCGTGCCTCGAAGCGTATCGACATCGATCTTGAGCGCGAGCCGCATGCGAGTCAGCGCTCCGAGGACGGCTCCTGCTCGAGCAGCTGCCCGGCCTGCGCGATCTCGCCGCGGTAGGCATCGAATATCTGCCGCAGCGCATCCTGCATGTTTACGCGCGGCGACCAGTCGAGTTCCGAGCAGGTGTTGTCGATCTTCGGCACGCGGTTCTCGACGTCTTGGTAGCCCTTGCCGTAGTACTCGTCGGAGGTGGTATCGATCAGCTTCACCTTGGCGGCATTGTCCCGGTATTCAGGATACGTGGCCGCGACCTTGAGCATCTCGGTGGCGAGTTCGCGCACCGACAGGCTGTTGGCGGGATTGCCGACGTTGTAGATGCGCCGGCTGGCGCGGCCATGGCGGTTCTCGATCATCTTCATGAGCGCATCGATGCCGTCGCTGACGCCGGTGAAGCAGCGGCGCTGGCGGCCGCCGTCGACCAGCCGCACGTTCTCGGCGCGCACGATGTGCCCCAGGAACTGCGTGATGACGCGCGAGCTGCCCTCCTTGGCCGCGTGCATGTTGTCGAGCCCTGAGCCGATCCAGTTGAACGGCCGGAACAGTGTGTAGTCGAGCTCATCGCGCAGACCGTAGGCGTGGATCACGCGGTCCAGCAGCTGCTTGGAGCAGGCATAGATCCAGCGCTGCTTCTCGATCGGGCCGTAGATCAGCTCGGACGCGTAGGGGTCGAATTCGGCGTCGTGGCACATGCCGTAGACCTCGGAAGTCGACGGAAACAGCACCCGCTTGCGGTGCTTGACGCACAACCGGATGATCGCGAGATTGGCCTCGAAATCGAGCTCGAACACGCGCAACGGCTCGCGCACGTAGGTGGCCGGGGTCGCGATCGCCACCAGCGGCAGCACCAGGTCGCATTTCTTGATGTGGTATTCGATCCACTCGCGATTGATCGTGATGTCGCCTTCGAAAAAGTGAAAGCGCTGGTTCTCGCGCAGCGGCTCAATGCGCTCGCTGTTCATGTCCATGCCGAACACGCGCCAGTCGGTGGTGTTGAGAATGCGCGTCGACAGGTGATGGCCGATGAAACCGTTCACACCCAGAATCAGAATATTCATTGTCGTCTCACTCCATGACCGGCTTGAGCCGGAGCACACGCTCGCCGAAGCGCCGGTGAAAAGCCTCGGCGTCGCGCAGCTCCGAGCCGAACTCGAATTGCAGGATCTTCAGCGCGCCGTCGTGACACAGCGCGTACAGCGCACCCTGGTACCAGCGCAGCACCGGTGCACCGGTGGCAGCGGCAGCAAGCGCACGCGGTGTCGCCACCGGCAGGGAACGCAGGATACGCAGCGACACGCCGTCCGCCTCCGTGAAAGCGCCCGGATACGGCGGTGCGACCGCGCGGATCAGATTATGCGCCGCGGCGACGCCCGCTCGCCAATCGATGGCGCCGTCGCGCGCGGTGCGGCGGCCGAAGTAGCTGCCCGCCGCGAGATCCTGCGGCCGGTGCGGCGCGGTTCCCGCGATCAGCGCCGGCAACGCGCGATCGAGCGCCTGCTCGGCCGCGACCGTGACCTTGCGGAACACTTCGAACGCGGTGTCGTCCGGCAGGATCGGTACCGCCTGCTGTTCGACGATGTCACCGGCATCCGGCTTGACGGCCATGACGTGCAGCGTGGCGCCGGTCTCGCGCTCGCCGTGCAGCACCGCCCAGTTCACCGGTACGCGGCCGCGGTATCGCGGCAGCAGCGAGCCGTGCATGTTGTAGGCGCCGCGCGCCGCCAGCGCCAGCAGTTCCGCGCCGAGCATCGAGCGGTAGTAGAACGAGAACATGAAATCCGGCCGCGCCGCACGCACCCGATCCACGACTTCAGGCGCGTTCGGATTCTCCGGCGCGTACACTTCGATCCCGTGCCAGCGCGCGTGCTGCGCCACGCTTTCGAACCAGATGGTCTCGCCCGCGGAATCCTCGTGCGTGAGCACCAACGGCACATCGACCCCATGCGCCAGCAGGGTGCGCAGACAGCGCACCCCGACATCGTGGTAAGCGAACACCACGGCGCGCGGCGCGCGCGCGGCGCCCCTCAAGCCTCGTCCTCGCTGCGCTCGAGCACTGAGCCGACGATATAACGCGGCCGATGCCGCACCTCGTCATAGATGCGGCTGACGTATTCGCCGAGCAGCCCGACACCGAACAATGCCACACCGTTTAGAAAGAACGCGATCGCAAACAGCGTGAACACGCCTTCCGCCTCCGGACCGACGATCAGGCGGCGTATCGCCAGGAACACGACGAACAGCACCGACAGGATGGCGATGCCGATGCCGACGACCGAAAACATCTGCATCGGCGCGGTCGAGAAGCCCGTCATGAGATCGAAATTGAGCCGCATGAGCTGGAACAGCGAATACTTCGACTTGCCGGCACCGCGATCCTCGTGCGCGACCTGGATTTCGATCGGCCGCATGGAGAAGGTGTAGGCCAGCGCCGGAACGAAAGTGTTGTACTCGGAGCACTGGTTGACGGCCTCGACCACGCTGCGCGCATAGCCGCGGAACATGCAGCCGTGGTCGGTGATGCGCACGCGCGTGGTGCGCTCGCGGATCTCGTTGATGATACGTGACGCGTAGCGTCGCCAGGCCACATCCTTGCGCTGCATGCGGATGGTGCCGACGTAATCGTGACCGGCGTCGAGCTCGGCCAGCACGCGCGGGATTTCCTCCGGCGGATTCTGCAGATCGGCATCGAGCGTGATCACGTAGCGGCCGCGGCTGGCGGCAAAACCGGCCAGGATCGCGCGGTGCTGGCCGAAGTTGGCGGCGAACAGCACCACGCGCGTGACATCGGGTCGCCGCTCGAAGCTCTCACGCAGCAGCGCCACCGAGCGATCGCGGCTGCCGTCGTTGACGAACACGATCTCGTAGCTTCGGCCCAGCGCATCGAGCGCCGGATAGAGCCGATCGAACAGGCGCGGCAGCACCTGCTCTTCGTTGTACACCGGAATGACGACCGATAGTTCCGGCACCACGCGTGTGAGCGCCTGCGTCATGAGCGCTTCAGGATCCGCGCGGCCTGCGCGCACACCCGGTCTACGTCCTGCTCGCGCATCGCCGGAAACAGCGGCAGCGTCGCGATGCCGCTGCCGGCGCGCTCGGCATGCGGGAAGTCGCCGGGCCTGAAGCCCATCTCACGGTAGAGCGACAGCAGATGGATCGCGGGATAGTGCACGCCGACGCCGATGCCGGCGGCATGCATGGCGCGAATGAAATCCCCGCGCTCCGCCTGCGCCGGCAGCACGATCTGGAACATGTGCCAGTTGCTCTGCTCGAAGTCCTCGGGCGGCAGCTCGCAGCCGAGCGAGCGATCGAAGCGCTCGAAGTAGCGGCGCGCGAGCACGGCGCGGCGGGCATTGAATTCATCCAGCCGCTTGAGCTGGCCCAAGCCGATGCAGGCTGCGACGTCGGTCAGATTGTGCTTGCCGCCGGCGAGCGTGGCGTCGTAGCCCCCCTCGGGGAAGCGCTCCACGCCCTGCAGCCGCCAGAGCTCGCAGCGACGCGCCTCCTCGGCATCGTTCAGTACCAGGCAGCCACCCTCGGCAGTGGTGATGTTCTTGTTGGCATGAAAACTGATCGACACCAGATCCCCACCGACACCGATGCGCTCGCCCTTCCAGTTCGAACCCATGGACTGCGCCGCATCCTCGAGCACGCGCAAATTGTGGCGGCGTGCGATCGCATACAACTGCTCGCGATCGACCGGCAGCCCCGCCAGATCGACCGGCAGCAGCATGCGGGTGCGCGGCGACATCGCGCCTTCGATCAATGACGGGTCGATGTTGCGCGTGCGCGGATCGATGTCGACGAACACCGGCCGCGCGCCGGCGCGCACGATCACATTCGCGGTCGAAGCCCACGACAGCGGCGAGGTGATGACTTCATCGCCGGGCCCGACATCGGCCAGCGCCAGCGCGATCTCCATCGCGCCGGTGGCCGAACTCATCACGCGCACCGGCCGGCCGCCGCAATACGCCGACAGCTGCGCCTCGAATTCGCGCACCTGCGGACCGCTGGTGATCCAGCCCGAGCGCAGCACTTCGCCGACGGCGCTGATGGTGGCTTCGTCGATCGATGGCCGGGTGAAGGGCAGGAAATCCTGACTCACGACAAACTCCGGCGCCTCAATTACGCGCCACCAGCCAGACACCGACGATGATCACGCCGATGCCGGCGATGCGCGCGGCGCTCAGATTCTCACCGAACAACATCCAGGCCGCGACCGCGTTGACGACGTAGCCGACCGAGAGCATCGGATAGGCGACGCTGACATCCACGCGCGACAACGCCAGGATCCAGACCACGACGCTGATCGCGTAGCAGGCCAGTCCGCCGATGATGGGCGGATTGACGGCGACGCGCTCGAACAGCGTCCAGGCATTGCCGAGATTGAAATCGATGCCGACGATCGCGCGCGACCCGGCCTTCAGCAGCAGCTGGGCCACGGCATTGAGCAATACGCCTGTGAGAATCAGCGCCAGGTCCGCGCTTCTCATCGTCTGACCACCGCGACCAAAGACTGTGAAGTGTATATCACGTGCATCGGCAGACCCAATGCCGCCAGCCGCCGATAGTCCTCGGGTCGCAGGATGGCGAGCGCGTCGCTCTCGGCACCCCAAGCGCTCGCAAACTGCTGCAGATCCGGGATCCAGCGCCACGGTTCCTGTTTGAGACCAAAATCCAACTCACCGCGATAACCGACCAGCGTGCAGGGGCGTCGCCAGTAGAACGGCAGCGGCTGCAGGTAGTCATTGACGCAGTAGAAGCGGGTCGAGTTCCCGAGCCAGGGTTGTGCGCGTTGCTCGAGTTCGACCAGCGTGTTCATGCGCGGCAGCCGATCGGCAGCCAGCAGCAGGCACTGCGCCAGCAGCCAGGCGCCGACCGCGGCCGCCATGGCCGCGCCAATGGGTTGCAGCCGGCGTGCGAACCAGGCGCCGATAGCCGCCGAGAGCGCCAGGGCCAGGAAACCCACAGCCAGCCCCGCGATACTGACGCTCGAAGCGCTCTCGATCAGCCCCGCGTTCGCGGGCAGCCGCCACAGCAGCAGCATCAGCGCACCGATCGCGCCGGCAAGCGCCCCGACCGATGCCAGGTGGCGCGCAAAACCCGCGGCACTGAGCATGATCGCGTGGCGCGCGGCCAGCAGCGCGAGCGCCGGCAGCAGCGGCAGGATGTAGGGAATCAGCTTCGACTGCGACAGGCTGAAGAATGCGAATACGAACAGGGTCCAGACCAGCAGCAGCGCGCTGGCATGCGCGCCCGCGCGCGCATCGCGCCAGCCCCGCAGCAACGCGCCGGGCAGCAGCGTAGTCCACGGCAGGAAGCCCAGCACCAGCACCGGAATGAAGAACCACGCGGGCTGGTAGCGATCGAAACCCGCCGGGCTCAGGTAGCGCTGAAAGTGCTGCACGATGAAGAAGAAATGCGCGAACTCGGGGTTGCGCGCCGACACCTCGAGAAACCACGGCGCGGCGAGCATCAACAGCACCAGCAGGCTCCACCACGGACGGGCGCGCAGCGGCAGCATCCAGTCCCGCATCCACAGTAAATACAGTCCCGCCACCGCGCCGGGAATCAGGATGCCTACCAGGCCCTTCGACAACACCGCAACCGCCATGCCGATGCCGAGCAGCACCGACAGCTGCCACGCCCGTAACGGCCCCCGCGTCGGCGTCGGGGTCGATACCAGCACAGCCGGACTGCGCGCCTGGTCGCGCTGGCGCGCCATCAGCGCCAGCGCACTCAGGCTGAGCTGCAGGCCGAAGCACAGCGACATATCGACGGTGGCAATGCGCGCGAGCCCCAGGTAGAGCAACGCGCTCGCCTGGATCAGCACCGCCAGCAACGCAGTGCGCTCATCGAACAGGGCCCGAGCCAGCCAGAACGTCAGCAGCAAGCCGAGATAGCCGCATAGCGCCGGCCACAGGCGCGCACTCCAGGCATGCGGGCCGAACATCTTGAAGGCAGTTGCCGTCGCCCAGTACTGCAGCACCGGCTTCTCGAAGTATTTGATGGCATTCAGGCGCGGCGTGACCCAGTCGCCGCTCACGAGCATCTCGCGCGGAATCTCGGCGTAGCGGCCTTCGTCGGGCTCGAACAGATGCGGCGCATTGAGCGGCCCGAACCACAGCAGCGCCAGGATCAGCCAGAACAACGGCGCGCGCCGCGGTGCCAACGGTACGCTGCTGGTCACGGTGTCTCGCCGGGCGCTTGCAACCGCCAGAGCTGCAGCGTGCGGCGCGGCCCGAAGGCGCGCTCGCGCGTGAGGACGTAGTCAGGCGCGAGGCTTGCCGCGCGGCCGTCGTGATTATCCTGCTGCACGATCCACGCCGGCCGCAGCGACTGTGTCACGGGCAGCACGGAACGCCCGGTGTAGAACGGGATCTCGGCGCGCAGGGTCTCATCGATGCCGATCGCGTAGACCGGCTGGCCCGGCGGCAGAGCCTGGCCGATCGAGCGCACGAACGGGCCCATGTCCTTGACCTCGTTGAGCAGCACCGGCGCGAGCGTGAGCACCACCGCGCTGCCGGCGATCGCGCAGGCCATGGCCGCCGGTCCCGCGCGCAATCGCTGCGCCGTCACGCTGTAATAGATCAAGGCCGCGACGCACAGGGCCGCGATCAGCAGTGTCGCAATCACCCACGCGTTCGGCGCTTTGAGCCAGATCCAGGCCGCCACGGGCGCCGCGAGCGCATAGATGGCGAGCAATAGCGCCTGCAGCCACCAGGCCGCGCTCAAGCCCGCATCGCGCCGCAACTGCCAGTGCTGCCACCACTCGTAGGTGCGGATGCCGAGCCACAGGAAAATCAACGGCAGCACGGGCAGCAGATAGGTCTCGCGCTTGGTCGCCGAGGCGGACAGCAGCAGCAGCATGGCGGCGCTCATGAGCGCACCGTAGCGCGCCGGATCGACCGGCCGCGGCAGTCCGGCAAGCTGCACACGCCGCCAGTGCGATGGCCGCAGTGCTTCGATGAGCGGCAGCAGCCAGGGCAGCAGCGCGAACGGCAGGGTCCAGGTGTAGTAGAGCAACGGTTGCCGATGACCGCTGCTGCCTGCGGGGCTGATCAGCCGCTGCACGTGATTGACATAGGCCCACTCCCACAACGCCGCGTTCCCGCCCTGCTTCCAGATCGCAAGCGCCAGTAACAGCAGCGCCAGCAGCAGCACGCTCAGGCAGGCGATCGGTCGCAGCCGTCGCCAGTGAGCCGGGCGATCGACCACAATGTAGCCCACGAGTCCCGCGCCGATCAGCACCACCCCGATCAGCCCCTTGATCCAGAGCGCCAGGATCAGCGACCCGTAGAGCAGCAGCCGCAGCGCGCCACTGTCGCGCCGCGCTAGCAACTCCCACGCGGCCCAGGCGGCCAGCGTCGTGGTCAGCATCAGCAGCGGATCGATCAGCACCCAGTGGGCCGAGACCAGGAACTGCACGCAGGTGGCCAGCATCAGCGCCGACAGCCAGCCCACCGCACGCGAGTGCGCAGCGCTGCCCCAGACCACGAGGATTGCGAGCGTGGCCGCGGCCGCGGCGACGCTGATCGCGCGCGCGGCCAGTACCGAGGCGCCGCCGGTCACGCGGAAGAGCGCGGCCACGGTCCAGTAGTACAGCGGCGGCTTCTCGATGAACCGCTCGCCGTTGAGGGTCGGGATCACGCTTGGGCTAAGCGCCATCTCGCGGCTGATTTCGGCTTCACGCGGCTCGTCGGGCGTCCACAACCCGCGGTTGCAGCCCAGCAGCGCGAGCATCGCCAACGCCAGCGGCGGCAGCAGCGAGCCGAGGCGTTGAGCCAGCGTATCTCCGGTGGACATAAGTCATAACGTTGACAGCGCCAGGGCGGCGGCGCAATGTTCGCCGCCCTCATGCACGAGCCCCTGTCCGACACGGAGCTGCGGCGTTACAGCCGCCATCTGAAGCTCGCCGAGATCGGCGAGCGGGGTCAGGCGCGCCTCAAGGTCGCTCGCGTTGCGCTGATCGGCGCCGGCGGGCTCGGCTCCCCGGCGGCACTCTACCTCGCCGCCGCGGGCGTCGGCACCCTAGGGCTGGTCGACTACGACTCGGTCGATGAATCGAATCTGCAGCGCCAGGTGCTGTTCGACACGGCGAGCGTCGGCAGACCTAAGACGCAGGTCGCGCGTGCGCGGCTCGAAGCGTTGAACCCCGGCACACGCGTGGTCGCGCACCAGATCGAACTGTGCGCGGCGAACGTGCGCGCGCTGTTCGCGGACTACGATCTGATCCTTGACGGCAGCGATCGCCTCGGCACACGCTACCTCGTCAACGATGCCTGCGTGCTGTATGGCAAGTCGCTGGTGTCGGCGGCGATTCATCGCTTCGAAGGCCAGGTCATGACCTATGTACCCGGCCGGGGTCCCTGCTACCGCTGCCTGTTTCCGACTCCGGCCGAGGGTATGGTGCCCAACTGCGCCGACGTCGGCGTACTCGGCGTGCTGCCGGGGGTGCTCGGCACGATCGCCGCCACCGAGGTCATCAAGCTCATCGTCGGTGCCGGCGTACCGTTGACCGGACGGCTGCTGACCTACGATGCGCTCGAGCTGCGGTTCAACGAGTTCCGCTTCGCGCGCCGCATCGACTGCGCGGTCTGCGGCGATCATCCGAGCATCACGGCGCCATCCGATCCTCCGGGCTTCTGCACGCTCGAAGAGCTGCGGCGCGTACCACTGATCTCCCCTGCCGAGCTGGCGCAGGCGCTGACGGCGCCCCGGCAGCCGATCGGTCTGATCGATGTGCGTGAACGCGACGAATTCGAATTCGGGCATCTGCCGCAGGCAATCAACATTCCGCTCGGCGACCTCGAGCCTCGACTGTCGGAGCTGCCGCGTGACCAGACGCTCGTATTCATGTGCCGCAGCGGTGCGCGCAGCCTCAAGGCCTGCGCGCTCGCGCGCCGGGCCGGCATCGAGCCGCTGCAGCTCGCGGGCGGCCTGCTGGCTTTCAAGGCCGCGGTCGACCCCTCATTGGCGCTGTGACGCGGCCAGGTCGCTCGCGAAACGCTCGATGTCCTGTGACTGCGTCGACCACGAGCACATGAGCCGATAGCCGGCCTCGCCCATGCGGTGAAAATGCCAGCCCCTGGCCGCCATCGCATCGGCCGCGGCACGCTCGAGCTCGATGAACACCGCATTGGCCTCGACCGCACGCAGCGGCAGCACGCCAGCGACACGCCGCAGCGTTTCGGCGAGTTCCCTGGCCGCGGCATTGGCATGGCGCGCATGACGGAGCCAGGCGCCGCTCTCGAGCACCCCGACCCACTGGCTGCTCTGAAAGCGCATCTTCGAGGCGAGCTGCGCGCCCTGCTTGCAGCGGTAATCGAACTGCTCGGCGAGCTTCGGATCGAAGAACACGACGGCTTCGGTGGTGTTGAGCCCGCACTTGGTGCCGCCGAGGCTCAGCACATCGACGCCCGCGCGCCAGCTGATGTCCGCGGCTCCGGCACCGCCGGCGAGTCCACCGCCGACGGCGGCCAAGGCATTGGCGAATCGCGCACCGTCCATGTGCAGCGCCAGGCCATGCTGGCGCGCGCAGGTGCTCAACTGCTCGATCTCGCGGGGTTGGTACACGCTGCCCCATTCGGTGGTCTGGCTGATCGAGATCGCACGTGGCTTCGGTGAATGCAGATCGTGGCCGCGCTCGAGCGCGCGCAGCACCGCGTCGGGCGAGATCTTGGCGTCGGTGCC